>CABEDG010000023.1_pt1 | contig 11801 bp, 14 predicted proteins | sample 3132891 | NCBI WGS metagenome assembly CABEDG01 (sample SAMEA5534329, study PRJEB31848) | metagenome | biome: tundra; feature: field; material: soil | place: USA | collected 2013-05 | depth 0.15 m
GGCTTGGGTGGCTTTATTGACGTCAAAGAACTGCGCCAAGCAGGCGGCACGCCGCTCAAGTTGGGCATCATCGTCGGCATCACCAAATACGTCTTGGCGCTGGTCGTCGTTCTGCTGCTTAAAGATTACCTGGTGTCAATCTAAACACTACGAGGAGAATAATTATGGCTAATGAACAGAAAATGGGAAGCGAAACCATCGGTGCCGTCGGCCCGAAAAGTAAGATGACGCTTTTCAAGGATGACCGCGCGGAAGATATTGGCGCCATTATTGTCACCGTTATTATTGTGGCCGTCATCGTACTGCTGAAAATGAAGTAAACCTGCATGAACTTCAGCAATATCGTAGTCGCGGTTGATGGTTCGGAGGCCTCGCAAGACGCACTGAACCATGCCGTTAATCTGGCCCGTCAGAGCAACACGACCCTGGCGGGCATTTTTATCATCGATTCCCAATGGGCCGATTACATCGGCAGCGATTGGCAGTCCGCCAAAGGTGCGCGACAAGGCTTTCTCGACTATATCCGCAAGGAGCAGGAAGAACAGGCTGAAGCGGCGCGCACACAATTTGAACAAGCCACGCAAGGAATGGAGCAAACCTCCTTCTCGGTTCATGCGGGTGACCCCACCGAAGTCTTAGTAGAACAGGCCACGTCCGAGAATACCGTTATTCTGGTCGCCGGTCGGCGCGTCTTTCAGGTAAGCGGAAGACCTAGCTTAAAATCCCTCGCCGCAACGTTGGCAAAGAAGGCATCCTGCCCTCTTCTATTGCTCCCCTAACACACTATAACGCGGTAGGGCGGAAGAGCGTAGCGCCTTCCGCCGTATGAGTAGTGTATCCACTCCATGCACTTGCCGCCAACAGATATTTCCTCGATAGCAACGCAACAACCATGGTGGGCACACCCTGCGGGTGCGAGAACCTCTACGAGGCAAAAACGTGCCCACTCTACCTCGCCCCCACATATCGACATTCCCCCACCCAGGTATAGCGTGCGCAATCTTGCTGTTAAATGAATCACAGGCGCGCAAGTCGGTGATGGCAGCCCTCCATGCTGCAAACTTACAGGGAGATTTAAATGAAAAAAACAACTCTGAAAATCATACTGGTTGCTATCAGCACTTACGCGGATGGCGGTAACGATCCGCAGAGATTGGCAAATGCCAAAGAGATCAAGCAGCAAGGACTTGATGGCAGGCTGAGCATACTGCAGCAAGAGAAATCCTGTGTGCAGGCAGCAACTTCCATGGATGCTCTTCGTTCTTGTGAGGGGACGTCACGTCAGGCGATGCGGCAGCTTGAGGAAAAACAAAAGGCAAACTGGGAAAGCTTGAAAGCCAGCAATCAGCAAGGCAAAGAAAATAGAAAATAGACCGGCCGATTCCCGCCAATTAAAACGCCACCTAACGGGTGGCGTTTTTTATGTCTATATTCTGCAATCTCACGCAGCCAAAAAGGTACTACTAAGCGCGGCGTCTGAATTCGTTGCTGCGGGTGTCGATCTCGATCTTGTCGCCGATCTCGATGAAGGCGGCAACGGGCAACTCAAAACCAGTATTGATCTTGGCAGGCTTCATCACCTTGCCGGAAGTGTCGCCGCGCACCGCGGGCTCGGTATAGATAACTTCGCGCACGATGGTGTTAGGCAGTTCGACCGAGATGGCTTTGTCGTTGTAGAACACCACTTCGCAAGCCATGCCGTCTTCGATGTAGTTGATCGCATCGCCCATGCTTTCGGCCTCGATTTCGTGCTGATTGTATTCGCCGTCCATGAACACATACATCGGATCGGCAAAGTAAGAGTAAGTCACTTCCTTGCGATCCAACATAATCTGTTCGAATTTGTCGTCGGCGCGGTACACGGTTTCCTGTGCGGATTCGGTCAGCAGATTCTTCATCTTCATCTTGACCACGGAGCCATTACGGCCAGAGCGGCTGTAATCTGCCTTGAGCACGACCATCGGCTCGGTGCCAACCATAATGACGTTACCTACGCGAACTTCTTGAGCTGTTTTCATGTTTACTACCCTTCAATTTTCGAGGCGCGCATTGTACCGATTTCCCGGCAAAAATCCAGCAAATTCAAAGCCAGATTATTTTCGGCCAATTGCCGCGCCCAGTCTTGCGCGCACCGGTTCAGCTCGCTGAGTTCGGCTGCAAAGGCTGGCCATGCCTGTCCTGAGCCTCCTGAGGTATCGAAGGACGAAGTGGCCTGCCCTGCTTCGCCACCAATATTCCACGCCTGCCACAAGCCTTCTACTGCCTGGCTTGCAGACCGGCTGAGTTGCCTGTTGTACAAGATGAGGAAGGCTTGCAGCTTTTTCAAGTGCACCGCGTCGTGCTGAGGATAGATTTGCCAAACGAACGGGCGCCCCGCCCATAGTGCGCGTACGCATGAATCCTCGCCGCGCACGAAGTTGATGTCGCACGCCCACAGCAGCGGGTCATAGCGTTCCTGCTCGACGAACTGCAGCACGCGCACCTGCAGATCGCCGCGCGCATAATCGCTGCCCGCGTGCGGCGCATTGTCACCGAAGTATTGCCCGACTTGCGGCAAAATGCGGCCTTCCGGCACCAGGCACAGCACGGGCTGCGCACTGGCCGTCCACGCATCGAACAAGCCGTGCAGCGCGGTATTTTCATAACCGAACAGCGAGATTTTCAGCGTCTCCGCCGCTGGCAGATCCATGCCGATGGATTGCCAGAATGCCTGCTGCTGCATGGCATCGTGCTGGAACGCATCGCGCCGCGCCAGCAGATCGCGCTCCAACAGCAAACCGCCGGTCAGCTTGGTGAAACCCGGAAAGAAAAAATATTTCACCAGCGGCAAGCTCGGATGCGGCGAAGGCAGCTTATGACAGCCATGCACCCAGTCTTCACCGCTCAGGTATTCGAGGTTGATCCAGGCTGGCTGCTGCGCTTGCGCCGCCATCGCAGCGATGTATGACTCCGGCAGCACGCAAGCAAAGGCCTCGATCACCAGCTCGGCGGGCTGTACTTCGGGAAAGTTCTTACTCCACAGGCACACCTCCACACCGCGCCTATGCTGGCTCGCCAGCGTGGCATCGGCTTCCGGACACAACTTGACCAGGCTGCCCAAGTCATCCACCCACAACCTGACTGCGAGGCCGTGTTCATTCGCCAACTGCCGCGCCAGCCGCCAGCACACGCCGATGTCGCCGTAATTATCGATGACGTTGCAGAAGATGTCGCAACGCGAAAGTGTCGTATTTATCATGGTCACGTGATTATCTTAAAAACTGCAATTCATAACCACGGAACACACGGGAAAATGCGTGGCCCGTTGTGAGCTTTTCGATTGGAGATTCATGATGGTTTAGAACAATAGGGAACAGACCACGGTTTCTGCAAGATTGGCACGCCGTGGGATATTCGTGTGTGATGTCGTTGTTTGCATCATCGTTTGTTCAGTTCATCGTTCGTTGTGTTGTTGGGGTTGCTCAATAAATCGTGGTCTGTCCCATATTACCTGAGAGTTTGCCAAGTTTCAGGACTGGTTCGATAAATCCTGGTCGCTACGCGCATTCTCACTGCCGACTACAGCTTTTTTCAGGACTCGAAGATGAAAATGGGCGTTTAACAGAGGCACTTACGTCGAGGATACTTTGGCTCGTGCGGTTGAATTTCCTATCCTTAAAAGGCAAAATCTCAGACACCTCCCAGGCCTTGGCCCTTTTCGCCCGGCTAATTTCGCCGTGCTGCGAGAGTAAAAAATCTTTTGCCGGATGTGCGGAAGCGCACAGTATGTACGGGCTGCGAAGTAGACAATAGGAACAACGGTCGATGGCGCCAGAATCCCTTGCAATGTCATATTGAGGTGAGGTCATTAGCGCCGAATGATCGTCAAACCAACTCGCGGGACACGTACGCGCAGTTGGCGCAACTTGGCTGAATATAATTCTACGGATTGGAGAAATGTCATGCCACTAAAAAAAGGGACAAGCCAGGCAGTCGTCAGCAGTAATATCAAGACACTGGTGAATGAGTGGGAAAATGAAGGATCGATAGGCAGCAGCCATCCCGCGACGAAACAAAAAGCGGTCAAGCAGGCCGTTGCGATCTCGTTGAAAAAAGCCGGGAAAAGCCGCAACACCCAGCCTCGCGGACGCAAAAAGTGACTTCCGGATACTCAATTTACTATCGTCCGCAGCACTCGCCAATGTCGCCATAATTGTCGATGACGTTGCAGCAAATATCGCAATGGGTTTTTAATTTTTTCATTCCAAATCGTACAGTCGCTAATACTCCGTTCGCCCTGATGCTTCGACAAGCTCAGCACAGGGTACGCAGAGCGTATCGAAGGGTGAATAATTATCGAGTAGAGTCAAGCGGTTCAATACCTCACATCCGCAGGGTGCGAGAACCTCTGCGAGGCCGCGAACGGTTTGTGTAGTTGTCGAGTTATTCTGCATGCAACGCCTCCACCGGATCCAGCCTCGCCGCACGCCGTGCCGGCATCACACCCGCCGCAAGGCCGATGCTGACCGCACTTAGCTCGGCGAGCACGGCAAACAGCCACGGCGTGTGCACCGGCAAGGCCGGGAACAGCAGATGCAACCCCTGCGCGATGCCGACCCCAAGAGCCAGTCCGGCCAAGCCACCCAGCGCGGACAGCAACATCGCCTCGCCCAGAAACAGTATCAGCACTTGCCGCTCGCGTGCCCCTAAGGCGCGTAGCAGGCCGATTTCAGAAGTACGCTCGGTGACGGCCATGGTCATGATGGTCAGGATACCGACGCCGCCCACCAGCAAGGATATCCCGCCCAGCGCTCCCACCGCGAAGGTGATCACATCCAGCACCGAGCCGAGCACTTCGAGCGCTTTTTCTTGCGGGATCAGCGTGAAGTCTTCGCGCCCGTGCCGTTCCTTGAGCAGCGCGGTAATGGAACGCACCACGTCTTGCAAATCGGCGTTAGGTTTGTAGCTCAACTGAATTTCCATCAACCCAGGACGATTGAATAATTCCAGCGCGCGCGCGGCGGGAATGAACACCGTATCGTCGAGATCGAAGCCGAGCATCTGCCCCTTGGTCTCCATCACGCCGACCACCCGGTAGCGTTGCCCGCCGATGCGCAAATAACTGCCGAGCGGATTTTGTCCGAAGAACAATTCCTGACGCACTTTTGAACCGAGCACAACCAGCGCGCGTGCCTGGGTCGGATCATCATCGGGCAGGAAACTGCCGGTCTGCACATTGCTTGCCATGACCTTGGTGAGATCGTGCCCCGCTCCGAACACCGTGGTGCGGCGCGTCTTGCCATTGGCGCGCACCTCGGCATTACCCGTCACGCTGGGATTGACGTACTCGACATTCGCCAAATGGCGCAAGGCCTGCGCATCCTCGATGGATAGCTGCCTGACCGAGCCGAAGATGCCCACGTTGCCACCCTGTGTCTGCGTCTTGCCGGGCTGAATAGCAATCAGATTGGTGCCGAACTGGTTGAATTCAGCCAGGACGAATTGATGCAAGCCTTCGCCGATGGAGGTGAGCAGAATCACCGCCGTAATGCCGATGGCGATGCCCAGGCCGGTCAGAAAACTGCGCAGCCGATAGGCCATGAAGCTGGAGGTGGTGAGGCGGATCAGGTCGGGGAGTAGCATGATTCCTTCATTCGATATAACTCATCTGGGCTTCCACCCCCACCCTAACCCTCCCCCTCAATGGGGAGGGAATGCAGTCATTCGCCCAACGTCTATTCCTTCCCCCTCTCAGGGGGAAGGTTAGGATGGGGATAAAAATGGGGCTGCGCACACTATCCAGGTTCATCATGACCTCGCCAGCGCCATCACCGGATCGAGCCGTGCCGCACGCCGTGCCGGCCACACGCTGAACAGAATCCCCGTGCCCAGCGATGTGCCAATCGCCGCCAGCACTGCCCACCAGGGTGCGGACACCGGCAATGACGGATAGATTTGCGCGATCACCCGCACGCCTGCTTGACCCAGTATCAACCCAACCACGCTGCCGATGCTGGACAGCAATATCGCCTCGGCGAAAAACAGATTTCTGATTTGCGCGGCAGGCGCGCCCAAGGCTTTGAGCAGGCCGATCTCTTTGACGCGTTGCGAGACGGCGATCAGCATCACGTTCATGATCAGGATGCCCGCCACTGCCAGACTGATGGAGGCGATGCCGCCGACCGCCAGCGTCAAGGCGCGCAGGATGCGGTCGAAAGTGGCCAGCACGGCATCCTGAGTGATGACGGTCACATCGCGTTCGCCGTTGTGGCGGCGCAATAAAATCTGTTCGGCATCGCGCTTGGCTTGGTCAATGGCGTCGCGACTTTTGGCTTCCACCAAAATGCGAAACAAACCGGAGGTATTGAACAGCATGTGCGCCGAGACGACCGGCACGATGACGATCTCGTCGGTGTTGAAGCCCATCGATTCGCCTTGGCTGGCCATCACGCCAACCACGCGAAAACGCCGATCTCCCAAGCGCACCCAGGCGCCGATGGCCTGCTCTTGACCGAATAATTCCCGCCTGATTTTTGCGCCCAGCACACACACCGACTCGCTGGAATGGACATCACCGGCGGGCAGGAACCGCCCTTGACTAAGCGACATGTGGCGCACTTGGATCAAATCGGAGGTTGAACCTAGCACCACCACTTCACGGTTAAGCGCTCCCTGAGAAATCTGCGTCGAACCCACCGTCAGCGGCGCGATGCGTCCGACAGCACGGCTGCGCAACAAGGCTTGCGCATCGTCCAGGCTGAGTTCGCGCGGAATTTGCCCGAGCAACATGCCCGGCCCGATGCCCGCAGTTTCGGTGCGTCCGGGTAACACGATGACCAGATTGGTACCCAGCGAAGAAAATTGATTAATGACATAACGGCGCGCGCCTTCGCCCAATCCGGTCAGCACCACCACCGATGCGACACCGATAGACATCGCCAATATCATCAGCAAAGTGCGTGTGCGGCTGCCGCGCAGGCTGCCCAAAGCAAACTGTATGACATCAATTAGCTTCATCCCAAATAATCCATTAGCCGAGTGAGTGCAGAAACAAAGCAAGATTTCTCCCTTCGGTCGAAATGACAGGGGAGTTGTCATCCCGAACGACGTGAGGGATCTTGGTTTTGAGCAAATTTTTCATGATAAAACGTCTATGGGATTTTTCGGGTTCATTTAGTCTACTCAGTCACCTTGGCACACATAAAATAATTCGGGGATTGGGATTTTTAGGGATGCTCATTTGTGATCTGGCCATCCACCATATGCAACTGACGCGTCGCGCGTCCGCCGATTACCGGATCGTGGGTGACGACTATCAAGGCCACCTGCTGCGCGACCATTTGTTCGAGCAGGTTCATCACCTCTTTGCCGGTGGTTTGATCAAGATTGCCGGTCGGCTCGTCGGCCAGTAGCACGGCGGGATGCATACTGGTGGCGCGTGCAATCGCCACACGTTGCCGCTGTCCGCCGGAAAGTTGATCGGGCCTATGATCGGCGCGATCCGTCAAACCATAATTCTCCAACAACTGAGTCACGCGAGCTTTTCGTTCAGTGGCAGGAATGCCCGCCAGGATCAGCGGCAACTCGATGTTCATCGCGGCCGTCAGGCGCGGCACCAGATGGAACGCCTGGAACACGAAGCCGATCTTTTCGCTGCGCACTCTGGCCTGTTGCTCGTCATTCAAATCGGTGACGTTCCCGCCATCCAGCCTATAAGTACCCGAGCTCGGGCGATCCAGCAGCCCGATCAAATTGAGTAAAGTAGATTTACCGGAACCGGACGGCCCCATGATAGAAACATAATCACCCGCCGCGATGTTCAGGTCGATGCCGCGCAACGCGGCGACCTGCTGATCACCGACCGTGAAGCTGCGACTGACTTGGTCTAGTTGGATCATCTCAAAAAGACATAGGGAAATTGCATCGTGCAAATCCCTCCCACCTCCCCTTGTCATGGGAGGAGCTGCCGGCCTCCCCCCTGACTGCGGAAGGGTCGCTGCAACGCAGCGGGGTATCCACCGGCGTACCTCTTGCGGGTGCAAGGGGGGATCGAGGGGGGTTGTTTTTTTGGTTTTGACGTTTCACGTTTCACTTCCCAGCCTCAGGCTGCACCCGCACCCCAGCCTTCACACCGGCTTGATCGAGCGACATCACGATCTGGTCGCCTTCGTTCAATCCGGAGATGATTTCGGTGTGATCCCAGTTTGCCAAACCTGTCGCCACGGTGCGTTCTTCAAGTATGCCATCGGCTCTGTAGAACAATACGCGATTGCCTTCCAGCAAAGTTTGCGTAGGGATGCGCAGCACATTGTCATGCGCTGCGTGGACGATCTCCACATCGGCGCTATAGCCAACCAATAAATTTTCTGCGGTGGGCGGCTCGTCGAAGGCCACCTCCACTTCCACGGTGCGCGCCTGTTTCTCCAACTCCAGAACATAGGGCGCGACACGCTTGACTTTGCCTGCAAAAGATTTGCCCTTGATCGCATCCAGTGTGATGCGACCGACCTGCCCCGCCTTGATGTCTGCCGCGTCCACTTCATCGATCGGCGCGCTGACAAACATGCAGCTATCATCGATCAAATCGATCGCGGGTAGAGTCGGAATACCGGGCGGTGAAGGTGTGGCGTATTCGCCCAACTCACCACTGATGTCCGCCACAATGCCATCGAACGGCGCGCGCAGCACCATGCGTCTCAAGCTGGCATGTGCCGCGTCTATGCGCGAACGGCTTTGCCCGATTTCACTGCGCGCGGCCTCACACCCGGCACGGCTTACCTTGGCGGCCGATGCTTTTTGATCAACGCCTTCGGCAGAAATAAATCCGCGTTCTTTCAACTGGAGCGCGCGCTCGGCTTCCTTCTCTGCCAAGTCAGCCTGCATACAGGCCTGTTGCGCCTGCGTCTGTGCCGTGCCGAGTTGTTCCTGCGCCAATTGTGCCTGCGCCTGCAAATCGTCGTTCCACAACTCCAGCAATATCTGGTTCGCTTTTACGCGCTGCCCCTTTTTTACCAGCAAATGCGCGATCTGGCCTCCCGCCGACGGGGCCAACTTGGCGCGACGACATGGCTTGACCGTTCCCGCGCGCGTGTTGCTCACTGTCGCTTCCACCACCCCGCGCTCGACCTTGGTCAACTGCACGCGAAGCGGGGCGGGGCGCGTGAAGTACCAGGCCGCAATCGCCAACAGCACCAACCCCGCCAGCCACGGCAGGTAGCGAAGAAGAGTATTACGTTTGTCGTGCCAAGAAAAAGTCATGCAAGTTCCCTACAGCATTCACTCTTGAAAATACAAGACCACAGTTCCTTCGACACAAAAAAGCATGGTATATCGTTTATTCTATTGCCAGGAAGTGATGGTCATCGCTTATGCGGCATACCCACCGCCCTGGTTTATCTCGATACTGATATGCACCAGCTCTTCGTGGATGCTTAATTGTTTCTTGAAGTATTCCGGCGACACATCATTATCCGTCGCGAGGCTGAGAATGCAAGCGAACTTGCCTTTCCCCACGCGCCATACATGCAAGTCGCAAATTTGCGCTTTGACTGGTGATGCGGCAATGACTTTGCGTATCTCGTCCACCACGGGAACATTCATCTCGGCATCCAACAGCACACGTCCGGTGTCACGCAGCAAACCATAGGCCCATACCGAAACCAGTACCGCGCCGACCAGGCCCATCACCGGGTCCAGCCAACTTGCCCCCCACAACTTGCCGCCAAATAACGCGATGATGGCCAACACCGATGTCGCCGCATCGGCAAGCACATGCATATAGGCCGAGCGCAAGTTCAAGTCATGATGGCCTTGGTGCGCATGATCGTGATCATGGTGATGCCCATCCTTGAGCAGCCACGCGGAAACAAGATTGACCAGCAGGCCAATGATTGCAATCGCAATCGCCTGGTCATAGTGAATCGGGCTCGGTGCGATCAGCCTTTCGACGGATTGATAAATCATCAATCCGGCCACCATCACCAGAAAAATCGCGCTGGTATAGCCGCCCAACACCTCGACCTTCCAGGTGCCGAAAGAAAAACGCGGATCGTGGGCGAATCTTCTGGCGCAAACATAAGCCAACAGAGACAGTCCCAGCGCGACCGTATGCGAACTCATATGCCAGCCATCGGCCAGCAGAGCCATCGAGTTGTAATACCAGCCGCCGGTGATCTCGACCACCATCATCACTGCGGTGAGAACGGCTACGCGTAGAGTGCTTTTCTCGGCGAGTGGGTTCCCCTCGTCAAATCGGTGAGAGTGTTTCAGGCTATCGGCGGCAAGAGGTTGTGTCATGGATTTATTTCTTGAGTCATCGGATACATAGCGTACCGCCCTGTACTTTATAGCGTCAAACGATTTGCACTGTCATTGTCTGTGCTAGCGAAGCCCTTATTTAGGTTTAGGGCGGGTTCCCCATAATTTTTGTCCGGCGTGTTTCCATCCGGCCTTGCAATACATCGAGCGGAAACGGATTAAGCCAATACAATAAGAGACTGGAAATCCGCGCTTAACCGCTTTACTGTTCTGCGCGATGAACGGATACCACAGCATTAACGAATCCCGTTTATACGAAATTCATGGTACCCGCACATATGGAAAGTTCGGAATCAAATACAGCAGAAAAATCCGCGTAGCAGTCTGACTCGTTTATCGGCAAGCCATCCGTCCGGCGGATTCTTTATCTCGTCACATTCGTCTTCATTTAATATGACCGAATTGGGTCTGGTACTGCATGTCCCCAGCGTCAGCTATCAGGTGAGCCGAATAAAATGTCTTGCGAGCAAAGTTTCAACGACCGCTTTTAGGAAAGCAATCAGCATGTGCGGTGGGCAGGATCGTGCCAACTATGCGGTCATTCATGGATTACACATGCGCCACACATTCGCCAGTTATATGAAGTCCGGCATAATGTGGTAATGTTCGGAGGAAATATGAGGGGGAGCCAACAGGCTGACATATGCCAGAGCAACAGCATACGGGCGATCTGCCGCCAGAAATTTCGAAAGCCGGAGTGAAGAGCCAAGCCCTGCTAGTTTATGGCAGGATTCTGGATGTCATCGTTACTGTCTTGATCTTTGTCATGCTGCTTACGCTGATGGGCGCCGTGGCGGGACTGGTACTTGATTTTTTAGCAGCCGCGAATGCCTTGCGCAGTGGTGTGTCCACCCATCGCCTTGCGCTCGGAATCGTTGATGGCATCGATCGGGAGCTGGTTATCGATGTTCTCTCAGTCTTTGTACTCATTGAATTGTTTCGCACCTTCACGGACTACTTGGTGTTCCATCGCGTTCGCTTAAGGGTGCTAACTGAAGTTGGCATTGCGTTTGTTTTGCGGGAGATCTTTATTGGCCTTTACGACCGGAGTATGAATTGGACTGAAATTCTGGCGCTCTCTGTCCTGCTGGCCGTACTGGTGACGGCACGGATTGCCGCTGTCCGGTTTCAGCCTCGGGACAATAGCCCTGAATAGATTGCGCTATGCACCAATGCTGCAACGTCCACAACTGGTCGAGGCTGTGTGAAAACTCAATTACGATCCGTTTTCAGGGGTGCCCAAACCATCGCCGCACTCAAACAAATCGAATACAGAGCGTTCTGACGGGTCGACTTTTCGGGTGCTCCATTTCGCTTGGAGTTTTTACACAACCTGTGCCAATAGCAGATTCGCGAGTTCAAGCTTGCCCTAGGCAATATGCGAGCGTAGAGTGCCGCCTCATTCTTCCACAGAGAATGGTTGGGAAATGGACAGCACACAAACGAAACAAAAATTACCTCCCCTCGTGCTGGGTGCAATTGGCGTGGTGTTTGGCGACATCGGT
>CABEDG010000024.1_pt1 | contig 11660 bp, 14 predicted proteins | sample 3132891 | NCBI WGS metagenome assembly CABEDG01 (sample SAMEA5534329, study PRJEB31848) | metagenome | biome: tundra; feature: field; material: soil | place: USA | collected 2013-05 | depth 0.15 m
CGTTATGGGGCAAATGTTCGCGCCGCGCAGTCCTGTATGGGGAACCCTGGTCGACCTGAGGCGCGGCGGCAGCCACCTTTTTCTGCGTTACTCGTTTCCCTGAATCACAATCCATTCGCACTGTTCGACGCCATGCCTGAAAAAACAAACCCCGCCGGAGCGCGGTTCGTCGCGACATGCCGAATTGGATCAGTTGATCTTGCGGCGGCGCAGTCCGAATGCGGCAATGCCGAGGTCGAGACCTAACACCCCTTGAATTTATTTGCGGTGCATTTTCTGGCAAGTTCCTGCGCTTCGACAATTTGTTGTAGTGTCAATTGCTTTAATTGCTTTAATTCACCAGTTGGAGCATTGGCAGCCGCAATATTTTTCCACATCTGCGCAAGTACATAATTTTTAGGAACGCCTAACTCATTTTGATACATATCCCCAAGCCTAGATTGTGCCGAAACATAACCATTCTCAGCGGCTAATCGAAACCATTGCACTGCTTCTTTGTAATCTCGAAGAACCCCTCTTCCGTTGAAATACATATCCCCAAGCCTAGATTGTGCCGGAGCATAACCATTCTTAGCGGCCAATCGAAACCACTTCACTGCTTCTTTGTAATCTCGAGGAACACCCTTTCCCTGGTCATACATCAACCCAAGGTTGGTTTGTGCGCCAGCATCACCATGTTCCGCTAGCGGTTTAAATAACTTAGCCGCCTTTGCATATTTACCTGCATCGTATGCACGGTTTGCATCTGATAACGAATCGGCAATTGCCTGTCCGGTCAACGCAAATAAACACACACAAACCAACAACACCTGTTTTAGCAACTTATTCATTTTCATTATCCCCGGAATGCCCACCATCGAAAGGCTATTCAGTTTTCATCAATGATGCAAACAAATCTCTCCAAAAATGGATACAATCTCACGACTGATCAATTATTCAATACGAAAGCTGATAGTACTGAACTCGGCTGTTGGATAACAATAACAGGGAAACTTCAATGTCAGAGGAATGTAACAGATTTTGGCACATGACTGGCTGCGATTACCGCAACCAGTGAACCTCACAACGGCGAGATCAGCACACTCTCGCGCAGCTTCTTCAACTGGTCGCGCAATTCGCCGGCCCGCTCGAACTCCAGATCGTTCGCGGCTTGCCGCCTTTCTTTTTCCAGCCGGGCGATTTGTTTGGAAACGCGGCGAACTGAGGACTGAGGACTCAGGACTGAGGACTGGGGACTGACCTAGACCGGTTTTCTCATTTTAAGCATCATCAACACCACATAGCAGCCCAACGCCGCCAGAAGATGTTTAAGCGTATGGCCGCTGAAATGACTTTGGGTGTATACGAATACTTCCCGGTCATAGGTTTCCAGAAGTTTGGACAGCATATAGCACGCCAGTGCCACCGGCAGCAGCCATTGGTGGGAGTACCTCGGACGGAATAGCACCATTAAAATCGGCACAATCAGCAACGGCATGAACTGGACCCATACGTAGAACCGCAAGTCATCGTACCAGTGCCAATAAATCACGCTGGAAAAACCCGTCAGAATCGCGGGCACCAAAAGAAGTCTGCCCAGCCGCACATCCACGTACTCGGCCAGCAGCGCCGCCAACAATCCCATGAAGGCTATGGTCATGGGCAGCCTGTCCCAGACCAGCGTGTCGTTGTTCGGGTTCAGGTGATACCAGGCAGACCCCGCACTGATGATCGCCACACCCGCGAAAAAAGTGATCCAGGCAGGCCGGTAACTCATCAAAAGACTGCTGCGGCAAAAGCGCAGGCCTGCTATACCGACGAGCAGGAACGGGATATTGGAAATGACATCGAAGAAATTCGGAATACCCAAACGCGCACCATGGTCGGCAAAGTCATGATAGTCCGGATTCTGTTTGATGGGCTGCATCGATAGCATGATCGCCAGCGAGCCGAACACCATCACCAACAACAGGGCATGCCGCCAGTTGATTCCGAAGATATGTTGAGGGGATGGTTTCATAGGGGGAAATTAGGACTGAGGACTCAGGACTGAGGATTGAGGACTAAGGACTAAGGACTAAGGACTAAGGACTGAGGATCGGGCGGCGCATCGAGTTGGAGATCTTGTCGCCATACAGGATCGCGTTGCCGTTGATATGGCGCGCGGCGCACGCCATTACCAGACTTCCTTGCCGTCAGGCATACCGGTGTCTATGGGTTTGTGCTGGTTCTTGCCGGTGATTCCACCCAGCAGGTCGTCCAGCTTGTATTTCTTGCGGCGCACCGGCTCGATGACGATGCAGCCCTGCTCTTCACGCACTTGGACAGCCTGTTCAAGTTCGATATGCGCCGCCGCCATGATTGAGGCTGGTATGCGCACAGCTGCGCCGTTGCCCCATTTTTTTACGATGACTTCCATGATGTGTCCTTTTGCAATTCAACCCACGCAGTTTAGGCGCGCGCGGTATGTGTCAACATTATTTATACACAATGGGCTATCAAAGCTATAAATGTGTTGAATCTCAATACACCGCATCATGATCACCAACATTGATCGGGATTATTTCCTGGTCAAGAATCAAGAGTTCCAATGTGATGCGGTAAGAAAGATTGATGGAAACCGAATATAGCCCTTGCAGCCTTCCACTCAATGGATGCAAGCGCAACGAAGGATGTTGCGGGTTCATCTCCAGCAGTTGCAATGTCTTGAGGTATTGTTTTTCCAGTTCGGGATGGCGCTTGAGAAAACGCACGGCGCGTTTGTTGTATTGCTCGGTGAATATCAGCGTGAAGGTCATGCTGCGGACTTTTTCACCCGCTTGACGTGCGCCGCTGGCGATTCCTTCACGAATCGCCCAGCCTTGATGTCGGCGTGTGTTTCGGCGAGTGCCGCTTCCAGTTCGCATTCGCGCAGGTAATGATATTGTGCAATTTCCATTACCACGAAGCGCTCCTTGCCGCGTACAGAAACAAACGCTTCAGGTCGTTCCGCAAGCACAGCCTCGATGGCGGCAATGCCTTTGGTTTTAAGATCGTTTGCAGTCAGGTTGGACATGATTTATCTCCTCATGGAGTTATTGGTAGTGCGTCAGATAATACTCTGGACAGTGCGATTAATCAAGCGCCAGATTGTATTGTTCTATCGCGCGTTGATCTCGCGCTTGCCGCTTAAGATTTCGCTGAGCACAGCTTGATTACGCTGGCCTTGCGTGCAAGCGTATGCCCAGCGCGCGGATCACTTTCCAAATGGTGGCAAATTCCGGGTTGCCTTCGGCGGACAGTGCTTTGTACAGGCTCTCACGCGCCAGACCGGTATCGCGGGCAAGCTGTGTCATGCCTTTGGCGCGCGCGATGGTGCCGAGTGCTTGCGCGATAAAAACCGGGTCGTCGCCCGCTTCTTCGATACATGCTTCAAGGTAGGCAGCCATATCTTCTTCAGTCTTGAGATATTCGGCAGTATCGTATGGGGCGATACCCAGTTTTTTAATTGCGGATTTCTTGATCATGTTTCACTCCTTCAGGATGCGGGCCATTTCAAGCGCCTCTTCAATATCGCGGCTTTGGTTGCTTTTGCCGCCACCGCATAACAACAAAACTATCGTCATGCCCACACGGGTAAAGTACACACGTTAACCTGCCCCAACGTGGATGCGCATTTCACTCACACCTTCACCCACCGGCTTGACATCACCCGCGTTGTCCTTTGCCATGCGGTCGATGCGCCCTGACGAGCATGGCAGTTCAACCCCTGATAATGAAACTCACCATGCCCGTTTCCCTCACCCCAACCCTCTGGATGAAACAACTAGCCATTCGACTAGGCCGCCAAAGACCGCAGCCAAGTCGCTGGTTATCCCGCAAGCGGGGAGAGCGAAGCGAGGGAGGCGAAGCCGGGCAAACGAATTGCTGCGCGAGTTTCACGTTAAACGCTGGACTTCGCCAGCCGGTCTTTCAGGCTATCCAGCCAGCTACCAAACTCGGCGGTGCGGAGTATCTTTACCATCCGTGAACTGTATCCCATGGTTTACGTTCAGTCAAACGCATTTATTCACAACGGCGAGAGCAGCACACGCTCGTGCAGCTTTTCAACTGGTCACGCAGTTTGGTTCCGCGTAAGAAGAAAAGGTCTACTATTGGATTTGTATTTTCAGTCGCCCGATGGCCAATCATTGAAAGGGAAAGGCATCTCTTCAGTGGCAAAAGTCAGGAAATTAACGATTTGTTGTATGTAGCGTCCCAGGCTGCAGCCAAATGAAACCAGGTGGGCATTGGGCGTGTCGTTCAGTAACATCATCACAAATTGAATGACAGTAACGATAAACATCAATGTGCCACACACTTGGTACGCCAAGGCCATCAACAGCATGAACAATCCGCGTATCCATATATTGCGTTTGTTTGTCGTTGTATCAGAATTTTCATTCATGGCTAGTTCTCCTGCATTGGCTAGATGATCCTCGGTCAACCTGCTCTGCAAGTTCGCGCAGCGCGCTGGCGATCTCTACCCGGTAATCATAAGGCTCCTGGAGTTGGCGCAGCGCTTCGGGTAGCCGTGCCAGATTGACTGCTGCGTGGCTGCGGATATCTGCGAGCGTCGCGGCGGTCGCCAAGCGCTGCCCTCCGCGCATCATCGGTATGATAAGCGGCTCGCCCTGTTGCGCATCCCCTTCAATGGTCACGACATCCGATGCGATGCGGCCATCGGCATCGTAGCTGCGATACACCTGCTTGCGCCCGGGCCAGGTCTGCTTGCCTTCGGAACGCTTGCGGCGCGCGTTGCCGGCATATTCCTCGAGTTTGTAGGCGCAGTCGAGATATGGCATGTCGCTCGACGTGTCCATACGCGTGCCGATGCCGAAACCATCCACCGGTGCGCCCGAGCCAAGCATGTCGCGCAGCACATACTCGTCCAGATCGCCACTAGCGAAGATGGTGACGTGCTGGAGTCCGCCCGCATCCAGAATTTGCCGCACTTGGCGGGCGTGATCGGCGAGATTGCCGGAATCGATGCGCACTCCATTGATGCGAATGCCGGCGCTCGTTAACTCAGGGGCGAGCGCCACCACCTTGCGCGCCGCGGCTTCGGTGTCATAGGTGTCGATCAGCAGCACCACGTTGTCCGGCTGCGCATGGGCGAAATGCTTGAAGGCCAGCGTCTCGTCATCGTGAGCCTGCACGAAGGAATGCGCCATGGTGCCGAACAGCGGGATGCCGAACTGCATGCCGGCCAGCACCGTCGCGGTGCCGGTGAAGCCGGCGATGTAACTGGCGCGCGCCGCCAGCAGCCCCGCTTCCGCACCATGGGCGCGCCGCATCCCGAAGTCCACCAGCAGTTTGTCCGGCGCCATCAGCACTGCACGTGCCGCCTTGGAGGCGATCAGCGACTGGAAGTGCAGCAGGTTGATGAGCCGCGTTTCCACCAGTTGCGCCTGCGCGATCGGCGCGGTCACGCGCAGGATCGGCTCGTTCGGAAAAAATATTGTGCCTTCCGGCATCGCGTGCACATCGCCGGTGAAGCGCAATGTTTCCAGCTGGGCGAGAAAATCCTTGCTGAAGCGGCCGGTAGATGCCAGCCATTCCATTTCCTCCGGCGAGAAGTGCAAGCCCTGCAGAAATTCCAGCACCTGTTCGAGACCTGCCGCCATCAGGAAGCCGCGTCCGGGGCGCAGCTTGCGCACAAAGAACTCGAACACGGCGACATCCTCCATGCCGCGGTCGTGATAGCCCTGCAGCATCGTGAGCTGGTAGAGATCGGTGAGCAGCACGCTGGTCGCGGGATTCATGCGGCACATCCTTCCACAGAAATGCGTTGCGCACCGAGCTTTATCATTTCTTCCTCGGCACGCTGCCCGTCACCGGGCTGGACATCCACCGCCCGAATCGCGTCGCCCAAGAGCAACACTTGATAGCCGAGCCGCAGCGCATCGCGCACGGTGTTGAGCACACAGTAGTCGGTGGCGAGTCCGCCGATGAACAGACGGCGAATACCGGCAGACCGCAATTGCTGATCCAGGTTCGTGCCCTGAAACCCGGAGTAGGCATCCTGTTCCGGCGTGGTTGCCTTGGAGATCACCACGGCGGAAGGCGGCAGCCGCAGCGCCGCCGCGAACTCCGCGCCGCGTGTTCCCGCCACGCAGTGGGGCGGCCAGATTCCGCCCTGCGCGCGGAAGGAGCAGTGCCGCTCGGGATGCCAGTCGCGCGTCGCATACACCGGGAGGTTTTGCACTGCAAATGCGCGAACATAGCGGTTGAGCACCGGCACCACCTCGTCGCCGCGCGGCACCGCCAGACTGCCGCCGGGCAGGAAATCGTTCTGCACGTCCACGATCAGCAGCGCGTCGCTAGTGTGGGGTCGTTCCAGTGAATTCATGTGCACCTCATTACGAAAATTTTTAGCCCAGATAATTCATTAGGACATTTTTCGTGTTTCACGCATCTTACCCCCATCCTAGCTTCCCCCTGTTATGGGGAAGGAACTGGTGCAATGCCAAGATTTCCGTCCCCTCCTCCTTGAGGGGGAGGGCTATAACCAGCGACTTGGCTATCGCCTTTTGATAGCCTATAACCAGCCACTTGGTTGCCGTCTTTGGGCAACCAAGTGGAATGGCTAGTAGCTTCACCAGTCGAATGGCTAGTAGTTTCATCAGGGTGGGGGTGAAAGCGGGAGTCCAATTTCTACTTGGACTGAACATCCGCCTGATGATAATTTGGGTTCAAAGCACTCTTATCCCTTGATGCAGATCAGCGGCACGACCCGCGCCACCTTGCGCGCCAAACCGGCATGATCGGCAGCATCCACTACCGCGCTGACATCTTTATAAGCGCCCGGCGCTTCCTCGGCAACCCCGCGCATCGAAGGGCTGCGTATCAGGATGCCGTGCCCTGCCAGATCGTCCACCACGTGCCGGCCGTTCCAGTTGCGCAGCGCCTGATGGCGGCTCATCGCACGTCCCGCGCCGTGACATGCGGAGCCGAAGGCAAGCCGCATGCCCTGCTCAGTTCCAGCCAAAATGTAGGAAGACGTCCCCATACTGCCGCCGATCAGCACGGGCTGACCGGCATCCCGCAATGCGGCGGGAAGATCGGGATGCCCCGGGCCGAAGGCGCGCGTGGCACCCTTGCGATGCACGTAGAGTTTTTTCGTCCGCCCGTCCACCTTGTGTTCCTCCACTTTGCAGGTATTGTGGGACACGTCATACAGCAGCGGCAACCGCGCCTGCGGCAATATTTGTGAGAATATCTGGCGCATGAGATGGGTGAGTATCTGGCGGTTGGCCAGGGCGCAATTGATGGCCGCGCGCATCGCGCCGAGATAATCCTGCCCGACCGGCGAATCGATCGGCGCGCAGGCCAGCTCGCGGTCGGGCAATGCTATGCCATAGCCTGGTGCAGCTATCACCATCCGCTTCAGAAATTCTGTGCCGATCTGGTGGCCGAGCCCGCGCGAACCGCAATGGATGCTGACCACGACATCGCCCGGTTTCACGCCGAATGCTGCGGCGATCTCCGGTGCATACACATCGGTCACTTGCTGGATTTCAAGATAATGATTGCCGGAACCGAGCGTGCCCATCTCGTCGCGCTGGCGCTTTTTGGCCTGCTCGGAAACCTGCGACGGGTCGGCGCCGCGCATGCAGCCGCCCTCTTCGATGCGCTCCAGATCGGCCGCCGCGCCGAAGCCGCGCTCCACCGCCCAGCGGGCGCCGCCGCGCAGCATCGCATCCATCTCCGCAACATCCAGCCGGATCGCGCCGGTGCTGCCCATGCCCGCTGGAATGGTGTGATACAGCGCATCCGCGAGCCGCGCCTTGACCGCTGCTATGTCTTCTATGCGCAGGCCGGTGTGCAGCGTGCGCACCCCGCAGGAAATGTCGAAACCCACGCCGCCCGCCGACACTACACCCCCCGCGCCGGCATCGAACGCCGCTACGCCGCCGATGGGAAAACCGTAGCCCCAGTGTGCGTCCGGCATCGCGTAGGATGCCTCGACGATACCCGGCAATATCGCCACATTGGTGACCTGCTCATAGACCTTGGCGTCCATCTCGCGCAGCAGCATCTCGCTGGCGAAGATCACGCCCGGCACGCGCATTTTTCCGAACGGCCTGATGTGCCATTCGAATTCCGATTTGCGTTCGAATAGTGCAATATCCAAGGCGAATCCTCCGCTTCCAATTGCTGCTACACGTCCACCACACACTGAGCGAGCCAGCCGCCGTCCGGTTGTTGGGCAACCCTCAGCGCCGTGTAGGTCGCACCTTTTATTTCTACCGCAGGATGGTGGCGTGCCACCTCCAGTGCTTCTCCCCACACCTGCGCGGTGAGACGATTTCCTTCCAGATGCACTGCAAAGCGGCTGAACAACATGTTGCGCGTCGCCATCTCGTAAATCAGCACATTAAGCCAATCGACCAGCAGCAACTCGGCATCGGGCGCATCGCAGGAAAGCCGGATCATTTCCCTGGGTGACACATCAGCCAGGTCGGTGATCACCGCCGTCAGCGCCAACGCAGCCTGCTCGAAAGCCTGCGCCAGCGTCGCGCCCAGACCGCGCACGCCGACATCGGCTTGATGAGGGAAGTGCTCCCAGTGGGCAAAGACGGTCATACGTTTACTTTCCTTTTTCGTGAAAGCCGATTTGATTGTGCGCCCATTCTTACTGCCCGGCAAACGCTCGCCGACCGTGCTAAAGTGCATCGCATGCAAAGCTGAATCAGCTTCGATGCAACGCATGAAGGGAAGACTTACCATAATGCCCGCACAACCCTTATCGGCAAACATCTCACTGGACTTGTTGCGCCAGCAACAACTGGTGAACGCTCTGCGCGCGCACGGATATTTTTCCCGCAATCCAACTTTGGAAGAGACACATATCTCCTGGGTGCTGCTGACCGGACACGATGCCTACAAGATCAAGAAAGCAGTCAATCTTGGCTTCCTCGATTTTTCCACCCTGGAGGCGCGCCACTTTTATTGCACCGAAGAGCTACGCCTCAATCGCCGCCTCGCCCCCGGCCTCTACCTCGATGTCATTGCCATCGGCGGCAGCCCGGAGCAGCCGGTGCTGGGTGGTGAGCCCGCCATCGAGTATGCGGTCCACATGCGGCGTTTCGCCCAATCCAGCATGATGAATCGTATGCTGGCACGCGGTCGCGTCACCCTCGCGCATATAGATAAACTGGCCGCTGTCATCGCCAATTTCCACACCGCGCTGCCCCCGGCCGCAGCGGATTCGCCGTTTTGCGCTACGGCTGCGATACAGACCGCAGCGATGCAAAACTTCGAGCAATTGCCGCAGCTGCTCAGCGCGCCCAATGACCTGACCATGCTGGAAGCGGTGCACCAGGCCAGCGCGCTCGAGTTCGCCGCCTGCGAGCCACTGTTCCGGCAGCGCGCGGCGGCAGGCTGCGTGCGCGAGTGCCATGGCGACCTGCATCTCGGCAACATCGTGCTGCTGGACGATATGCCCATACCTTTCGACGGCATCGAGTTCAGCGCCGCACTGCGCTGGATCGACGTGATCAGCGAGATCAGTTTCCCGGTCATGGATTTGCTGCAGCGTGGCCGGCCACAACTGGCCTGGCGTTTGCTCAACGCCTATCTGGAAAATACCGGCGATTATCCCGGATGCGGCGTGTTGCGCTTTTATCTCGCCTACCGCGCCATGGTGCGCGCCAAAATCGCCGCGATACGCGCCAGCCAACGGGGCATTGCAAAGGCGAAACAGGAGTTGAAGTCATTTCGCAGTTATCTCTCCTTTACTATTGATTATATGACATATAGTCTGCCCGCGTTGATCATCACCCATGGGCTGCCCGGTTGCGGCAAGAGCACCTTCGCGCAAATTGCGCTGGAGCGGCTGGGCGCGATCCGCATCCGCTCGGATGTCGAGCGCAAGCGGCTGTTCTGTATGGCGGCGCTGACTGACAGCAACTCGCAAATCGACGCTGGCATCTACAGCGAGGATGCAACACGCCGCACCTACGCACGCCTGCATGGACTGGCGCGCGGCCTGATCGCCGCAGGGTTTCCCGTCATCGTCGATGCCGCTTTCCTGCGCCATGCCGAACGTGAAATTTTTCGCGCGCTTGCGCAGGAAATGGCCGTGCCCTTCGTCATTGCCAGTTTGCAGACTGACGCGGCCGTGCTGGCGGAACGGCTGACGCAACGGAGTAGTCGCGGCAACGATGCTTCTGAAGCCGGCATGGATGTATTCGAAAAACTGAAAGTAGCCCAAGAGCCACTAAGGGATGAGGAGAAAGATGTCAGCGCGACTTTCATCAACAACGGCGATGTCGATGCGCTTCAGTCTGACAATGAGGGATGGAAGTCGCTCGATGCACGTCTGGCATGAGGCTTGGATCGCAATACCTGCTAGCACATGAACCCATGTGTGTGAAATATATGTTGCGGGAAAGCGGAACTTCACCAAGTTCGGCAAACGGTAGAGTAGAGATGTGGCGCGGTGGCAGTAGGTTTGGCTTGTCTGTTGTCCGCCTCTTTCGTCTGGCGGTGCCTAAATAACCTTGCCTTAGCTCCGTTTCCACACCCCCCTCATCGAACCGGACAGGCAGATTTCCCGCATCCGGCTCTCGGACAAGACATCATGCTTTCGCCCACAGAAAGTCGCGTGTGCCAATGACGATGGTGAAACAGCCAAGTGCGCACACGGCTCCATCGGTCATGACACTTTCCCACAACTACCTACGCCGCCCGTCTTCGGCCAGCGGGTTCCCCGAACGAGTCCGAGTACTTCCTTCGCTTCCATATGGTTTGCATTTCGCAACTCCTGGAAAATTACCGAGTTTTGTAGGGTTGCCCCAATCTCGACTCCCTCGTCGCTTCCCGCATCCGCCTTGAACCAAGGCTCCTTCCCTCCATCGGCATTACCCGACTTCGTCAGTACTACGGGCCTCTCCGTCACCCCAAGGCGCCCGGCCTGTCCCTCACGGGCGTCCAGTTGGTCGTTCGCTTAACCACGTAACAGGGCTTCCCGTGTTGCGCGCGCTTTCCTTGTGTACATGCTGTCGCCACTACCCCGGCGCAGCGACTGGGGATGTCCTTCGCTCGGCTCCCCAGCCGTGTCAGCTTCCCCATATGTGTGGATGGGTCGGCCTGCGCATCGTCCTTTTCGAGGATTGCTCAGCGTTCACTCGCGTTACGGCCTGTACACTCGCCAAGTCACCTAATGTGACCCTTTACATCGAAGGCTTCAGCCATTTCGTTACCTCCATGACTGCTCCGATTACTTCCGGCCCGAGCGATTTGGCCGGGTGGGATTTACACCCACTGGAAAAGCGCCACCTTTTCACGGCGCACACACAAAGCGGATGTTCAACAGTTATTACGACTCAATTCATTTTCTGAATATCCAGAAAAGAAGCGACAGCACCAGAGAAATGATGATGCTGGTAGTGATCGGAAAGTAGAGGCTGAATCCTTTACGCTCGATATAAATATCACCTGGAAGATGACCGATGCCCAGCTTGGACAGCCAAGGCCATGCCCCTCCAACCAGGATGAAAATGATGCCAATAATGACGAGCCACTTTGCCATAATCGCTACCTCATGACAGCCTGAATGGTGAATGCGGCACAGGCTGCTAGCGGTTTGCGGTGAGCATGGCCACGATCTCTTCATGCTTGTTTTTGGTGGCAAGGGTCAGGGGCGTTGTGCCATC
>CABEDG010000025.1_pt1 | contig 11631 bp, 12 predicted proteins | sample 3132891 | NCBI WGS metagenome assembly CABEDG01 (sample SAMEA5534329, study PRJEB31848) | metagenome | biome: tundra; feature: field; material: soil | place: USA | collected 2013-05 | depth 0.15 m
CTCCTGACAAAAGTCAGAAGTGTGGCGCAAGTTGAAATCGGTTACAGAAAAATATGCCATTTAGTAATGATTGCTCAATGAGTTATCATGCGTTATTGCTCGAATCTCCGGACACTACTGATCTTCAGTATATTGATTTCATTGTTCGAGCGCGCCTATCTTCTGCTCTACGAAGACGGCATGAAAGAGAAGCAGTTAAGACGCTGGCGTTCCTAGGAAGACTACATGGGCGAATGGTGCAACCGCGCCAATTTCCGCGCCGCGTTGCCCGCCTTGCTGCGCGGCGAAGATCCCGAGTTCGCGGCCTACATTCAAAACCTCGCGGCCAGCACTCCGGTTGCGTAGAACCAAAAAGAAAGGGGCAACATGCTGACGATACTGGTCATCAATTCCAAGGGTGGTTCAGGGAAGACCACCTTGACCACCAATCTTGCCAGTTACTATGCCAGCAAGAAAGTCCGGACTGCGATCATGGACTACGATCCGCAGGGCTCGAGCATACAGTGGCTGCGGGTACGGCCCGATGATGCGGAGAAGATCCATGGGGCCAACGCCGCGCCGGCCAGGGGAGCCGTTCCCTTGCGTAGTTTGCATGCATGGGTTCCTGCGGACACCGAAGTCATGATCATCGATGCGCCTGCTGGAGCGAAAGGTCTGTTGCTTCAGGAGCTCGTGCGCAAGTCGAACTTTATCGTGATCCCGGTCGCGCCATCTCCGATCGATATTCACGCCACCGCCGATTTTATCAAAGAGCTATTTCTGTTCGGTGGCGCGCGCACTTCCAAGGCGAAGATCGCGGTGGTTGCCAACCGGGTGCGCAGCTCATCCTCTCCAATCTATGGGTCGCTGGAGCGCTTCCTTAATTCCCTGAAACTGCCTTTCCTCACCAGCATCCGCGATTCGGACAATTATCTCCACGCTGTTGAAAAAGGCCTGGGCGTGTTCGAAATGGACGAAGCCGCCACTGTTGCGGAAAGGCGGGAACTCATGCCGATCTTGAAATGGCTGAACGGGCAATTTCCGAACAAATTCGGGTCCCGCATCGAAGACAAAACCCAGAGCCTCGAAGGTTCAAGAAAGTTTGCTGCATTTCGCATGGGTACACAGAACATCACTATCCTCAGCGCCACGGGCAGATTCAAGAATTATCCCTGACTTTGCCATAGTACGACGCGCTTGAGATACGCCTCGCGCGCGATCTGCACATCTTCCAGAAAATACGGCAGCTCCCTCAGCAGCATGGCTTGCGGGCCATCCACCAGCGCCTTGGGCGGGGCGGGGTGGAAGTCCACCAGCACCATGTTCGCGCCAGCCATCACGCCTTGCGCCGTCACATGCATCATGTCGAGTATGCCATCCGGTGCGGCTTGCCGCGATCCCACAGAGTGCGAGGGATCGATGCACACCGGCATGCGCGTCAAACGCTTGACCACCGGCACATGCGCGAAATCCACGAAGTTGCGATGCGGGTCACCCATGTTGGTCTTCATGCCGCGCAGCCCGAACACCACGTTGCGGTTGCCCTCGGAAGCCAGATATTCCGCAGCATTCAGCGATTCGTCCAGGGTGATGCCGAAGCCGCGTTTGAGCAGGATCGGCATTTCGATTTGCCGCCCGACAATTTTCAGCAGCTCGAAATTCTGCGTGTTGCGCGTGCCGATTTGCAGCATCACGCCGGTCGGATTGCCGGTCTGATGCAAGGCTTCTTTGATCTCGTTGAGATGCGATTCGTGGGTGATCTCCATGGCGATCACCTTGATGTCGTATTTGCCCGCCAACTCGAACACGTAAGGCAAACAATATTTGCCGTGGCCCTGGAACGCGTACGGGCTGGTGCGCGGCTTGTAGGCACCCATGCGTGTGCATACCTGACCGTTGTCATGCACCGCCTTGAGCATGATCTCGACATGCTCGCGATTGTCCACCGCGCACAATCCGGCAAACACGTTCAGCGTGTCCTGCCCGAAGCGCACGCCGTTGTACTCGAAATGGGTGGGACGCTGATCGTCCTTGTGCCGCCCCAAGATGCGGTACTCCTCGGAAACCCGCACCGCGCGCTCCACACAGGGCAGGCTTTGCATGTCTTCGATTTCCAGCGCTTTGGTGTTGCCGATCAGATAGATTTCCGTAAGCGATTTTTCGCTGCCGCGCTCGACATGCACGCGGGTCTGGATACCTGGCAAAGTGGCCAGATGCGCCATCAGTTGCCGGTATTCCTGGGATTGTTCGCTGACGTTGGAACTCAGAATCAAAATCATATTTTCTTCCTGATTATTTATGCAGCAGGATAGCCCACTGCGCCGGCCACTGCGCCATCGGTTCACGCGCAAAGCCGCTCTTGGCAAACAATAGCCAGCGGCCGATCACATAGCACACCAGCAGATTGGCGTGCGCGCCGACATCCACCGCCGCGCCCATTTCGCCTTGCGTGGCGGCCATGCGCAACGATTGTTTGAGCGTGGCTTCGATGCGATCCAGCAGTTGATTGATGCGCTGCTGCAAACGCTCATTCTCATTCACCAGCGCGTCACCGATCAGCACACGCGTCATGCCGCGATTTTTTTGCGCGAAGCCAAGCAGCAGCGACACGATCTCTTCGGCTTGCTTCACGCCGCTTTTTTCTTCCTGGGTGATCTTGTTGATCAGGCCGAACACGGTCTGCTCGATGAACTCGATCAAGCCCTCGAACATTTGCGCCTTGCTGGCGAAGTGGCGATACAACGCCGCCTCGGAAATATCCAGCCGCGCCGCCAATGCAGCCGTGGTGATCTTTTCACCCTTGGGCTGCTCCAGCATCTGCGCCACGGTTTGCAGTATCTGTAATTTTCTCTCGCCCGGTTTGCTTGCCATATTGCCCCCGTTTAATTCCGTAAAAATCTTTGCAAGTTGTCCGAAAAACTTTTGATGAAACCACTAGCCATTCCACTAGGCTGTCAAAAGACGACAGCCAAGTTGCTGGTTATGGCCGGGCACCCGTAGGAGCGGGCCATGCCCGCGACAAACAGATTCGCGGGCATGGCCCGCTCCTACGAACGAATTACAAACCCAACCGATGCAGCACCCTTGGCAACTGCATCACATCACGAATCTTCACATCCACACACGGTGAGTTTCGGTTGCCGGAATTTACCCATATCGTGCGCATCCCCAGCCGTTTCGCCGCATGCAGATTCTCCAGGCTATCTTCAATCATCACACATTGCGCGGCTTGTATGCGATGTCGCCTCAACAAACGCATAAAGCCGAAGTTATCCGGCTTGGGGCGATAACGTGTGTGCTCCACTGCCATCACATCGTCGAACAAATCGTCCACTCGCAACAGCTTCAGCACCGCATGCACGTAGTGTTGCGGCGCATTTGAAAACACCACTTTCTTGCCCGGCAATGCTTTCAATACATGGCGTAATCGCGGCATTCGCAGCACCATCTGGGCTAACTCCGGAAACTGATGCGTATGCCACAAAAAATGCTCCGGGTCCGTGCCGTGATGACGCATCAAGCCGCTCAAGGTCGCGCCATAGCGCTGCCAGTAATGCACGCGCAGCTCATTCGCCTCCACTTCATCCAGTTGCAGATGCTGCTGCAAATACGCCGTCATGCTGCGATTGATGTGCGGAAAGATGTGCGGCGTAGCATCATGCAGCGTGTTATCCAGATCAAAGATCCAAAACCGCTCACTCATTCTCAAAGACCTCTGTACAACGTAGCGAGCGAAGCTGAGGCAAGGCAAAAAATGGCGAAAAACCGGAGTTTACAAGTTAGTAAATGAGGATTTTGAGCCATTTTTTAACGCAGTATCAGCGAGCGCAGTAGTTGTACAGAGGTCTTTTATTTACTCTTGATCAACGTACCCACACCCTCGTGGGTGAGAATTTCCAGCAACAGCGCATGCTGTACCCGGCCGTCGATGATATGCACCGAACGCACCCCGCCGCGCGCCGCATCCAGTGCCGAAGCGATCTTGGGCAACATCCCGCCGGACAGCGTGCCGTCCGCCACCAGCCCATCGATTTCCCTGGGAGTCAGTCCGGTCAGCAACTTGCCGTTTTTATCCAGCACCCCCGGCGTGTTGGTGAGCAACACCAGTTTTTCGGCGCGCAACACCTCGGCCAGTTTGCCGGATACCACGTCGGCGTTGATATTCAGCGTCTCGCCATCCGGCCCCACGCCTATCGGTGCGATGACCGGTATGAAATCGCCGGAATCGAGAAAGGAAATGATTGCCGGATCGATCTTATTGATGTCGCCAACCAGCCCGATGTCCAGCATCTTGCCCGGCTCGGTGGTGCTCTCCAGCAGCAATTTTTCCGCACGGATAAATGAACCGTCCTGTCCGGTCAGCCCGACCGCCTTGCCGCCGCAACGGTTGATCAGATTGACGATGTCCTTGTTGACCTTGCCCAGCACCATCTCGACCATATCCATGGTCTCTTCGTCGGTCACGCGCATCCCTTGAATGAACTCGCCCTGCTTGCCGACGCGCTTGAGCATCTCATTGATCTGCGGCCCGCCGCCATGTACCACCACCGGATTCATCCCGACCAGCTTGAGCAATACCACGTCGCGCGCAAAGCTCTCCTGCAATACCGGATCGGTCATGGCGTTGCCGCCGTATTTGATGACGATGGTTTTATCGAAAAAACGCTGGATGTAAGGCAAAGCCTCTGAGAGCACACGGGCTTTGAGTTCAGCGGAAGCGGCGGTAAGCGGCATGGTTATCCCTTATGAAATTTGCCGCGAATTTTACACCAGAAGAAAATTTGCAGGGCTGAAAATAAATCAGGCGGCACGCGCCGCCTGAGGTTGCAACGAAGCCAACACTTACTTAACAGGGCATGAAAAACTACTTCGGGGCGATGATGCTGCGTTGGAAACCGGCTCAAAATGCTCGTTTACTAAGTGTAAACTCCACTTTTTCGCCGGTTTCCGCCTTGCCTGATCGCCCCTCGCTACGTTTTTCAAAACCCTGTTAGTAATTACGGAGATGCTCATCTTCCTCCGCTGAGGCATTGGTTGAGGTCAGAGGTTTCACTTTGGCCTGGGTCTTAACTTTCACCATGCGTTTGTTTGCCACCTTGATGCTCAGCGTCAACGGCACGCTTTCACCCGCCTTGAGCGGAGCCTTCAGCCCGGTCAGCATCAGGTGATAGCCGCTCTCGCTGAGATTCACGCGTTTGCCGGCCGGCAGTTCTATGGCTTCCACTTCACGCATTTTCATCATGCCGCTCTCGCTCGTCATGCTGTGCAGTTCCACAGTTTTGCAAACCGCGCTGGACACCCCAACCAATGTCGCGGTCTGTTTGCTGGTGATGGTCAGATCCACTCCCGCCGCATCTTGTCCGGGGGCGGTGGCACGAGTCCACGCATTTTCAACTTGAATATCGCCGGCGTAAACGCTGGCACTCATCAGCAGGGCTGCCAGCAACCCGCCAAACCGATACAGATTAGTCATGATGATTTTTCCGCCAAGTTAAACAACAAATCAAAAAAATTTATGAGCGGCGGATTATACGCCGCATATAAAACGCGCGGTTTGCTATCCCTGCCATGGTCACGCGACTATAATTGCGCCCTCAAAATATCCACTTGCATTATGAAGACCATTTTATCGCTCCTCTTGCTGCTGCCCGTGCTCGCATCCGCGCAGCCAACCATCATGCCTGCAACACCGCAGCTGGCCGCCAAATCGTACCTGTTGTATGACTACACCAGCAATCAAATTCTGGTGAATCAAAACGGGGATGCGCGCATGGAGCCCGCTTCGCTGACCAAGCTGATGACCGCCTATCTGGCTTTCGATGCGCTCAAGCACGGCACGCTGTCACTGAAACAAAAGCTGGATGTTCCTGCTGCTGCGGTGCGCAGCAAAAGCGACGAATCGCGCATGCTGCTTAAAGCCGGACAAGCTGTCACAGTGGACGAACTGTTGCACGGACTGGTCGTGCAGTCCGGCAACGATGCGGCCATCACGCTGGCGGTCAATATCGCGGGCAGCGAAGCGGGTTTTGTTGACATGATGAACCAGGAAGCAAAACGGCTGGGGATGAATAACACTCATTTCACCAATCCGGTAGGTCTGTCGGATGCGCAACACTACAGCAGCGCGTCCGATTTGGCCGTGCTGGCGGCGGCCATCCTGCGCGATTATCCGCAGCACTACCCGCTGTTCTCTCTGCGCAACTACACTTTCAACAACGTCGCCCAAGCCAATCGCAACCGGCTGCTGTGGCTCGACCCTTATGCGGACGGCATGAAAACCGGGCACACCGAATCGGCCGGATTTTGTTTGGTCGGATCAGCCCAGCGCGATAACCATAGACTGATTTCGGTAATGTTTGGCGCAGATACCGACAGGCTGCGTGCCACCGAAAGCCAGAAGCTGCTGAATTTCGGCTTTCAGTATTTTGATGCCGTGCGCTTGTACCAAATGGATCAGCCTGTCACCCAGCTCCGCGTCTGGAAAGGCACCGAGAGCCACCTTGAGGTCGGCTTCCGCCGGGATCTGTTTCTGAGCATACCGAAAGGAACCTTTGCCCAACTCAAGGCCACCATGGAAACGCACCAACCCATCCTTGCCCCGATTACTGGCGGGCAACAACTGGGCGTGCTCAAACTGACGCTGGCCGGCAAATCCTATGCGGAATTTCCCCTGGTCGCGTTGGACAGCGTGCCGCTGGCGAATGTGTTCTCGCGCGGATGGGATAGCATCCGCTTAGTTTTTCAATAAGGAATAGCAAATGGGAGCCTCTAAAAATTCAGAGTTTGCTCAAATGCCCCACAAGGGGACGCCGATCCGCTACGGGCAAAAGCAGCCCGTGCGGAATCGTCAGCAAGGCGCGGAAAAAATTTCACCGCGCCGCATATAATTAATATGTGAGCAAGAAATTTTTTCCCGCAACGCAGCATAACCAGTCACTTGGTTGCCGTTTTTTGGCGACTTAGTGGAATGGCTATAACCAATGACTTGCCCAGCGTCTTTTGCTGGATTAGTCAGATGGCTAGTAGCCTCAACAGTAGTTCCATCAGTTGAGATGAAATCTGGATTTTTAGAGGTTCCCAATGACGATATATTTAAATGGGGAGTACATGCCCATCGAGGAAGCAAAGATTTCCGTGCTGGATCGCGGCTTCATATTCGGCGACGGCGTGTATGAAGTCATTCCGGTGTATTCGCGCAAAGCGTTTCGTCTGGCAGAACATCTGCGACGTTTGCAACACAGCCTGGACGGCATCAAGCTTGCCAATCCGCACAGCGACGGCGAATGGACGAAGTTGATCAACGAACTCATCGCACGCAATGCAGCGGAAGACCAGTACCTGTATCTGCACATCACGCGCGGTGTGGCGAAACGCGATCACGCCTTCCCGAACCCGCCGGTCAAGCCGACGGTGTTCATGATGAGCAACCCGCTGCTCACCGCACCTGCCGCATTACTTCACAGTGGAGTCGCCTGCATTACCGCGCCGGATAACCGCTGGCTGCGTTGCGACATCAAGGCCATCGCGCTGTTGCCCAATGTGCTGCTGCGCCAGATGGCGGTCGATGCGGGCGCGGCGGAAACCATTTTGATCCGCCCCGAATTTATGACCGAGGGCGCGTTCATGACCGAGGGTGCGGCCAGCAACATCTTCGTGGTGAAGGATGGCAAATTGCTCGCGCCGCCCAAAGACAACCTGATGCTGCCCGGTATCACCTATGACGTCGTGCTGGAAATCGCCGCCGCAAACGGCATCCGGTATGAAGTGCGCAAAATTGGCGTTGCCGAAGTATTCGCGGCGGATGAACTGCTGCTCACCTCATCCACCAAGGAAGTGCTGGCGATCACGCAGCTCGACGGCAAGCCAGTCGGCACCGGCAAACCGGGCGCGATGTTCGCCAAACTGCACAAGCTCTACCAGAATTTCAAACGCGACGTGATGCGCGCTGATCCCCTCTCCCTCCGGGGGAGGGCTGGAGAGGGGGAATGACCATGAATGAATTACCAGAAATCAAATTGACCGACAGCCTGATCGAGTATCCCTGCGACTTCCCGATCAAGATCTTCGGGCAGCAGCAGGCGGGTTTCGCGCAAGCCGTGCTGGAAGTGGTCAACAAACACGATCCGGGATTTTTCGCCGCCAGCATGGAAATGCGCGCCAGCAGAAATGCGCGCTATATCAGCCTGACCTGCACGGTGCGCGCCACCTCGCGCGAGCAACTCGACGCGCTGTACCAGGACTTGTGCGACCATCCGCTGATCGTGATGGTGCTATGACAGGACAAGGGACAAGGGGCAAGGGACAAAGCGAACTGCCCGGTTCTGCTTTACCAGTCGCGGCTCACCCCTCGCCACCGATTATTCATTCACTGGGCCTGGTTGAGTATCAACCGACTTGGGACGCGATGCGTCGCTTCACCGCTGAGCGCACCAGTGACACGCGCGATGAAATCTGGCTGGTGCAACATTCGCCCATTTACACGCAAGGCTTGGCGGGCAAGCCGGAACACCTGTTGCACAGCACCAACATCCCTGTCGTAAAAATCGATCGCGGCGGACAGATCACTTATCACGGCCCCGGCCAGATCGTCGCTTACCTGTTGCTTGATATGCGCCGCTGGAAAATCAACGTGCGCGAACTGGTGCGCCTGATGGAACAGGCGGTGATCGACTTGCTCGGCGAATTCGGCGTGGCTGCACAACGACGCGAGGACGCGCCCGGCGTGTATGTGGGCGATGCGAAGATCGCCGCGCTGGGATTGAAAATCAAGAATGGTTATTGCTATCACGGCCTGGCGTTCAACGTGGACATGGACCTGACCCCGTTCGCCAACATCAACCCGTGCGGCTATGCCGGACTGCGTGTGACGCAGGCCTGCGAACTCGGCATCACCGTTTCGATCAACGAACTGCAAGCGCAGCTGGCGCAGAACCTGATTCATGGTCTACAGCGACATCTCGAGCCGAAGCAGCATCCGAAATAACAAGGATAAGTCATGCCATTAAGCTGGAACGAGATCCGCAACCGCGCTTACGAATTCTCCAAACGCTGGGAAGGCGAAAGCTCGGAGCGCGCCGAGGCGCAGAGCTTCTGGAACGAGTTCTTCTCGGTATTCGGCATCGAGCGCAAACGCGTCGCCGTGTTCGAAAAGCAGGTGGAGATCACCCGCGCCGGGGAAAAGCTCAAGCACGGACGCATCGACGCGTTCTGGAAAGGCGTGCTGCTGATCGAGCACAAGAGCCTCGGTCAGGACTTGAGCCGAGCTTTCGCCCAGGCCGCCGATTATTTCGACGGCCTGGCCGAGCGCGATCTGCCGCGCTACATACTCGTCTCCGATTTCGCGCGCTTCCGCCTTTACGATCTCGAAGAAAACACCGAAACCGAATTCCGTCTCGCCGACCTGCACAAGCGCATCAAGCATTTCGCCTTCATCGCCGGCTACCGCACGCAAATCATCGCGCCGCAGAACCCCGTCAACATCAAGGCCGCCGAGCGCATGGGCAGGCTGCACCATGCGCTCAAGGCGGCGGGTTACCAAGGCCATCCGCTCGAAGTGCTGCTGGTGCGTCTGCTGTTCTGCCTGTTTGCGGAGGACACCGGCATCTACCAGCCCGCCAGCGCGTTCCGTGCCTGGGTCGAGGAACGCACCGCGCCCGATGGCGCGGATCTCGGCGCGCAACTGGCGCTGTTGTTCCAGGTGCTCAACACGCCGGAAGACCGCCGAGCGAAAACGCTCGACGAGCAGATAGCCGCCTTTCCTTACGTCAACGGCAGGCTGTTCGAGGAAATGCTGCCCATCGCCTCGTTCAACCTCACCATGCGCGAAGCGCTGCTCGACTGCTGCGCGCTCGACTGGAGTTCCATCTCGCCCGCCATCTTTGGCGCGCTGTTCCAGAGCATCATGGACGCCAAGGCGCGGCGCAATCTGGGCGCGCACTACACCAGCGAGGAAAACATCCTCAAACTCATCCAGCCGCTGTTCCTCGACGATCTGCACGCAGAGTTCAAACGCGTGAAAGGCAACAAGAACAAACTGTTCGAGTACCACAAGAAACTGCGCACGCTGACTTTCTTCGATCCCGCCTGCGGCTGCGGTAACTTTTTGGTGATCGCCTACCGCGAACTGCGCAAGCTGGAACTGGACGTGCTGCGCGCCGTGCATGAAGGCCCAGGCTCGCGCTTCCTCGACATCCACCAGGAAATCAGCGTGGACGTGGACCAGTTCTACGGCATCGAGATCGAGGAATTTCCGTCACAGATCGCACAGGTCGCGCTGTGGCTGATGGACCACCAGATGAACGTGCGCGTGTCGGAGGAATTCGGCATGTATTTCGCGCGCATCCCGCTCAAAACATCGCCGCACATCGTCAACGGCAACGCACTCACGTTGGATTGGAACGACGTGCTGCCGGCGGAGCGCGCGAGCTATGTGTTCGGCAATCCGCCGTTCGTTGGCAAGCACTATCAGACTGCCGAACAAAAGTCTGATATGGCCGCAGTGTTCGGCACACTGCATGGTGCAGGTTTGCTGGACTATGTGGCGTGCTGGTACGCCAAGGCAGCAGATTATGTTCACATCAATCCGTCCATTGATGTTGCCTTTGTTTCCACCAACAGCATCACCCAAGGCGAGCAGGTCGCCATACTGTGGAGTCATTTGCTCGCGCAAGGCATCCACATCCGCTTCGCGCATCGCACCTTCCAGTGGAGCAACGAAGCGCGCGGCATGGCGGCGGTGCATTGCGTCATCATCGGCTTCGGCGCATCCGACGCGGAGAAAAAGACCATTTACGAATATGAGGACATCCGCGGCGAACCGCACGCCGTCGCCGCACGCAACATCAACCCCTATTTGGTGGATGCACCTGACGTGCTGCTCACTGCTCGACGTGCTCCGCTGGGGAATGTGCCAGAGATGGCAAATGGCGGTAAGCCAACTGATGGCGGCAACTTGTTAATGAGCAATGAAGAAAAAACGGAGTTGTTGCAAGCCGAGCCACAAGCGGAAAAATGGATACGCCCATACCTGATGGGCGAGGAATTCATAAATGGTATTTCTCGCTGGTGCTTATGGCTAAAAAACATTTCACCTACCGAGCTACGCGCTATGCCCAAAGTGATGCAGCGAGTGGAAGCAGTCAAAGCCATGCGCCTAGCCAGCACTAAAGCCGCGACGGTTGAGCTTGCCAGTACCCCCACTTTGTTTGGCGAAATTCGCCAACCGAGTTCGCCTCGCTACTTGGCAATCCCCAAAGTATCTTCAGAACGCCGCAACTTTATTCCGATTGGCTACCTAGATGCCTCGGTGGTTTGTGGCGATAAAATTTTCTTCGTGTCAGACGCAAATCTATACACCTTCGGCATCCTGAACAGCACCATGCACAACGCATGGATGCGCTATACCTGTGGCCGCCTAAAAAGCGATTACAGCTACTCCAACACCATCGTCTACAACAACTACCCGTGGCCTGACGAACCGACGGACAAACAACGCGCAGCCATGGAAGCCGCTGCGCAAGCCGTGCTGGATGCACGCGCGCAATTCCCGCAAAGCTCGCTCGCCGACCTCTACGACCCGCTCACCATGCCGCCCGCACTGGTCAAAGCCCACCAAGCCCTCGACCGCGCCGTGGATGCCTGCTACCGCAAAGC
>CABEDG010000026.1_pt1 | contig 11620 bp, 18 predicted proteins | sample 3132891 | NCBI WGS metagenome assembly CABEDG01 (sample SAMEA5534329, study PRJEB31848) | metagenome | biome: tundra; feature: field; material: soil | place: USA | collected 2013-05 | depth 0.15 m
GAAATCTTGTAAAAGCCGGCCAGTTCACTGATCGTCACGATTTCATCTTCCCGGTTGGCAAGATAAAGCAGGACGCGCAGCGAATAATCGGTGTACAGGGTTAAACGCATTTCGTACCTTTCCGGGTTACGCGAAGCATTGTAAAACTACAGCGGGGCAGTTGGTCTGGCAAGCCAACTCAAGATGCTCATCCGATACATCTGGACTTCACATTCTCGCCGGTTTCTGCCTCGACTGATCATTTCACGCCAGGATTTTTTGCGTCTTGTTAAAACATTGATCTGTTAAAAACATTGATCTTGACAAGGTTGTTGACGGGCCATAAGATATAAACAGGATATATTTTAAAGCCGTGTTTGTCTACGGCGGTTTGAATATGCATCCTGAGGTGGCGTTTATACATTTGCCAGAACATTCCGGCAGTAATCAAAATAATTTGGAGAACGATCATGAGTCTGTATAGCGAAATTGGTGGGGAAGGTGCTGTTAATGCCGCAGTGGATATTTTTTATCGCAAAGTTCTAAAGGATGATCGTATCAAGCGGTTCTTCGACGATGTCGATATGGAAAAACAGGTAGCCAAGCAAAAGGCATTTCTGACGATGGCTTTCGGCGGACCGAACAACTACACCGGCATGGATATGAGGAAAGGCCATGCACATCTGGTGGCAAGGGGTCTTAACGATTCACACTTTGATGCTGTGGTGGAGGATCTTGCTGCCACGCTTAAGGAGCTTAACGTATCAGCAAATCTGATTGCACAAGTCGCCGCACTCTGTGAAACCACGAGAAAAGACGTTTTGGGCAAATAAGGTCAGGCATCCATGGCCAAAGTTGCTTATGGCGGGCAGTCATACGAGTGCGGGGAGAATTCGGTTCTCGATTGTTTGATTGCCCATGGGGTTCCCGTTCCCTCTTCCTGCCATTCCGGTATCTGCCAGTCCTGTCTGATGCGCGCGGTCAAGGGTAAGGTACCGGAAAAGGCGAAGGCCGGGTTGAAGCTGACTCTCGCCGCCCAGAATTACTTCATGGCTTGTTCGTGTTATCCGGAACATGATATCGAGGTTGTTCTTCCGGAGGCGGGGATGGGTAAACTTTCGGCCAAAGTGACAAAGGTCGAATTCCTCAACGCTGATATTCTCGGCATCAGACTCAAACCTTCCCGGCTCTTCGAATACAAGGCCGGGCAGTTCATTAGTCTTTACAAGGACGAAACTACTGCGCGCTGCTATTCGTTGGCAAGTGTTCCCGAGCTGAGTGAAGAACTCTTTCTCAACGTGAGGAAGGTTCCAGGCGGCTTGGTTAGCGGCTGGGTTTTTGCAAAACTCAAGGCAGGTGATGAAGTCACGATATCAGAGGCTACCGGCGATTGCTTTTACGTCCTTGGCAATCCCGAACAGAATATTCTTCTCATTGCGACCGGCTGCGGTCTAGCTCCCTTGTATGGCATCATCCGTGACGCGCTAGTGCACGGACATCAAGGCAAGCTCAGTCTTTACCATGGAAGCTATGACACCGGAGGTTTTTATCTGATCGAGGAATTGAGAAAGCTCGCGCAAACCCATACCAACTTCAGTTATGTTCCATGCGTATCCGAAGGGGAGGCGTCGGCGGGGTATGCGCAAGGAATGGTTCTGGATGTTGCGCTGGCTGAACATCCCGATCTTTCCGGTTGGGGCGTTTTCTTATGCGGTAATCCGGACATGGTCAATGCGGCAAAACGGCAAACCTTCTTTGCTGGTGCCTCGATGAGCGAAATTCACGTCGATCCGTTCCAGTCTGCCTACTCAACCGGTATTTGCTAATATTTGCTAGGGGAACGCCGATTAAATCGCACAATTTTGACAACCGAGCAAGTGGTCTGAGCGTTACTCGGTGAACAGAAATCAAGCAGATAAAACGCAATGAGCAAATCCAATCCAGCCAATCGGCAGAGCAGTTTCTCCCAAGCCGAATACGCAGGCAAAAAGAAGCAAACACGGCGCGACATTTTTTTAGCCGAGATGCAAGTGGTGGTTCCATGGGAACGACTCATCGCTGTTGTTGAACCGTATTATCCCAAGAGCGGCAAGCGTGGGAGACCACCCATTGGCATTGAGCGCATGTACTTTATACAACAATGGTACGGACTGGCCGATGTGGCCGTCGAGGATGCTCTCTACGACAGTCAAGCCCTGCGCAATTTTTGCGGCATCGACCTTGCTGTTGAGTTAGTGCCGGATGCCACCACACTGATGGACTTCCGCCACCTGCTTGAAAGTCGCCAGCTCCCGCAAGCCATGCTCCAGGAGGTCACACATTATTGAAGGAGCGTGGACTTCTGATGAATCAGGGCACGCTGATTGATGCCACCCTGATTGCTGCGCCCAGTTCAACCAAGAATGAGAAACGCGAGCGCGATCCAGACATGCATCAAGCCAAGAAAGGCAACCAATGGCACTTCGGCATGAAGGCGCATATTGGCGCAGACGATCAGTCAGGACTGGTACATACCGTCATCAGCACCGCGGCCAACGTCAGCGACATCAGCCAAGCTGCTGAACTCATGCATGACCAGGAAAAGAGAATGGGGGCGGATGCGGGCTATGTGGGAGCAGAAAAACGCGAAGAAGTAAAAGACAAACTCAAGAGATGGCTCACGAAGTGACCTGGCACATTGCCAAGCGCAGGAAGCCGATCAAGGAGATGGTCGACGGCTGGCAAAAGGATTTGGCCCTCGCTCACGAGAAGCTCAAGACGAGTATCCGCGCGAAAGTTGAGCATCCGTTTCACGTTGTGAAGAACATCTTCAAGCACAAGAAAGCGCGTTACAAGGGAATCGAGAAGAACGATGCACAGATAAATGTGCTATTCGCCTTAAGCAACTTGTATATGGTCAGGGGGAAGTTGTGCCCGTAACCGGTTGATTGGGGCAAGAAGTCCCGGAAAATCCCATGAAAACGGGAGCGGCAACAGAAAAACGACGTTCTTGATTGAGAATTGGCTACGCAGTAGTTATCGCGCGATTTGAAAATCGCCCTGAATGTATTTTGTGTGCCATAACTGAATTGATCTGCGTTTCCCTAGCTTACTACTAGAGTGACGCAGATGCGCGTAACTATAGGCATCAAGCCGATTCCCGTTTGATTTATCCGGTGAGTTTCATTGATCGCTTGGGTGTTCGCAGGTAGGATTGCATGCTTTGATGCTTGGCGGATCGATTACTTATGCGACGCAAATTAGTTGCCGGAAACTGGAAGATGCATGGTGCCTTGGCTCAGAATGCCGAGCTGCTGGACGCGGCGCGCAGCGGATGGTTGCGATGCCGGGTGTCGATTGCGGATCGTCGCGAATGTTATTCGAGGGGACATTAGGCAGCTTCCAGAAAATGTCCACTTTGGCCTGACAATTAATTTGCCAGCTAGATTCAACACGCAGTATGGATTGATGTTTTTGCAACCAGCTTGCAGAATGTCGCTTTGTAACCCGACATTTCGGTCCGCCAATATACATTAGGTGCTTCGAAGATGCCCCTGATTCCCCGAATCATTCAGTACCTCGCAAACCTGCCCAATGGAAGGTTGGTTCTTTGGTGCTATTTGATCTGGTATATCAACACAGTGCTTCACCATTTTGACTCGTCGCCTAGCATCTGGCTAAATTCTCTCGGCATCAGCGCGCTCATCGGCGTAGCACTGATCCTCAGCATTAACAACAACGGGTCGGCCCGAGCAGATAAGTGGCAAACCTTCCGCCTGTTCGCAATGCCCTTTTGCGTTTCAAGCTTTTCTTCATTGATCAAGGGAAAAAGCTTTTTTCTAATCTTTCCCCCCTCAGTCAGTGAATTGACAACGGCCATCGGCCTCTGTGTCACTTTCTCAGCCGTGGTCATCGGCCTTCGAAAGGCGCGTCATGCAGCAAGGGACTAACCCTTCCATCGAGAGGACTTGCTCCGGAAATGCAGGTCACGTATCTTATGAATAGCGTTGAACTTCTGCTTGCGGGAATATCGAACACCTGCAACGTGTCGCGGGTTATAGGTTACGACTGACTGGTTTCAGGAAGCCAGTTAGTATGTGCGTATAGCCGCGCCGTGCATCAGCTAATTCTGGACGATTCGTGTTCTGCAATCGGAATGGTGATGCGCGTGGATACTCAGCGATGTCGATCCGGAAGGCCATTCAACGGGCTGGCTTGCGTGATTGCCGGATTCATACATTGCGCCACACGCATGCTTCACGGTTGATCCAGAATGGAATGAGCGTTTATGAAGTTAAGGAAATTCTTGGACACAGCGATATTAAAACCATCTTGCGTTACGCTCACTTGGAATCGCGTCAGGTCACATCCAAAGCGCGTGATGTGATCAACCGCTTGAATAGGAACAGTGATCGGCTGGTATTAGTTCAGAAGCAGACGTAGAATCGGCAGTGAATCTGGCTGCATGACAGTCGAAAAGTGCCAAGCAGACCGTGGTGACCGACCGCTTTATGACAGCGTATTTCAGGTCATGACATTCTGGTTCGTGAAGGAGAAAGTCGAGTATTTCCCCCAGTCACTCAATCGCGTTTTGATCGGCTGAAAGCACAGCTATGGCATTTGATAGCAGCTGTGATGTGTTTCTGGTTGCGTTCTGGTCAACACAAACGGTCAAATAACATGGCCATAAAGAATCAACTACGCGTCCTTCTGAATTGTTGGCGATACTGTGCAGGAGTGACTCTGGTTGAACGCTTGAAAAGTCGGCGGAAAGAAGAAAGGTCTTCATAACAGACAGCCGAAATGATTTTCTCCTGCGCTTGTTCAGCGCATTCGAGTTCAGCCGGTTCCGCCGACTTGGAACAGCAAGTCGGCGGGATCGGGAATCGCCGCCGCCATCGCTTGGGCCATGTTCTCCCCTACCAGGTTGACGATGCCCGCATCCACGCTTCCTTTGCTCGCAAGCTCCTTCAGAAACCTAAGCACTTCGTGCTTTGCCCATCCCGCACGATAGGGACGATCCTGGATCATGGCCTGAAAGATATCCGCGACGCGCAGGATGCGCGCCTCGATGGACAGGTCTTTCTCGTGGACGCGGAACGGATACCCCATGCCGCTGGGCTCCTCGTGGTGGTACGCGGCCCACAGCGCAATTTCTTCGAATCCCCCAATGCTGCGCAGTATCTGGTAGGTCTCGAAACTATGGGTATTGATTATCAGCCGCTCATGCGCATCCAGTTTCCCGGGTTTATCGAGTATCTCATCCGGTACGCGCAGCTTGCCGAGATCATGCAACAAACCGGCAAGCTCGAGTTTGTCACAATTCTCCTCGCTTACCCCCGCGCGTTCGGCAAGAAAACGCGCCAAGCGTGACACACCAAGCGAATGGTGTGCGGTAAACGGGCTCTTGACATCGACGATGTGCGAAAAAATCACTGCCAGCTGTTTGAGCTCTGCGAATGACGGCTGGTAGCTCTCACCGCGCAACAACATGTCATGCAAGTAATTCTGGATCGAACGCGGCTCCAGCATCAGCCAGAATGCCTCCGCCTCGGATGCCGCCAGAAAAGTGTCAACCAGCTCGGGAGCAAAATAGCTACCGGCGCTGCGTTGAATATGGTCGCGGATCTCACCGAGATGATCGAACAAGATACCGCTGCCGTAGTACGGCGAAGCCAGCGCGTCCACGCGGTCGACCATGAAGATGAGGTTTGCCTGTTCCACTTGTTGCGCGGTAAGTTCGGACGGAGGCAGCGTAATCAGTTTTTCCCATCGCGTGTGATGGTAGCGTACAGGAATAGCCATGCGCGATAGTGGCGCGAACCCACGCAGAATGTCATATCCAATCTCGGCATGCACCTGCGAACCTTCCCAATCGAACTCGGCAACCAGATTGTGATGCGTCTGCGTTGAGGACACGCCAATGTCGTGCAGCATACCCAGATCGAACAGAAAGGTCGTCTCCGCTTCCGCCAGCCCCTGAGCCCTGCTGCACTCGGACGCCATGATGCCAACCCGCTTGCCGTGGGCGACATCGTCGACCCCTACCAGATCGAGCGCATCGGACAACGCATAGATGACGTGACGGAGATCAGATTGCTGAAGCGCTTTGGGCATATGCCGAATCTTTCGACTATTGGGTTGCAACAGATTCTCATTCTAGCGGATGATGCAGGAAATAGCCGCTCCGATACCGGAGGCATCAATATTAAATTGGAACCGTGATAATCCAGTTACCGTATCTGCTCGAACCGGCGAGCCAGTTACCTTGAACCTCGATCATCTCCTTTGGTCGGGATTTGCCTATTGGATTGATGGACGCTGAACGGCTAAAACCGGGCAGTGAAGAAGTTTCCCCAAGCAGTCGGTCAATAATGCTTTGAATGTACACTTAAAATCCTTGCTCATAAAAAATACAATGGCTAAGCGGGCTTCTTCAACCTTTTCTTGAGGAAGGCAACCATATGTTTCTTAAATGATTTGCGAACATCGGTTGTCTGCAACTCTGACTGATTGTTCATGTTTTTGTTCGTGTTGTCGCCAAGGTGCATTTGGGCGAAATGCTCCGGGGACAAAGAGTATAAAAGCCCATGAGAGAAATGTTCGTGTTGTAACATGGTTTCTTTCCTTACATAAGTGAATGAATTAACGAATTAAACAAAATCAGTATATACCGTATACACCTTTTTGCATTTTATGCCATACCTCTTGTTTGTGGCTCTGGGAGACGGGTCAATCTGAGGTGTCATCCAACACGCATCGTATGAAATGGTGAATCAAAAAGGTGTAAAGATGAATCCTATGTGACTATAAAATTTGTAAAAATTCTGAATGGCTGGGTGATTAACTATATTTTGACTCAAAGCGCAGCTTTGGAAACAGTATATATGTCGCCTTTGGCTCTGGATTTGCCCCGTAGCTTGATAGACGCTGATAGCCCAAGGCCAGCGGCTACATGTTCTGCAATCGGAATGGTGATGCGCGTGGATACTCAGCGATGTCGATTCGGAAGGCCATTCAACGGGCTGGCTTGCGTGATTGCCGGATTCATACATTGCGCCATACGCATGCTTCACGGTTGATACAGAACGGCATGTCGGTTTACGAGGTTAAGGAGATTCTTGGGCATAGCGACATTAAAACCACTCTTCGATATGCACACTTAGAGCAGCGGCAGGTGACATCCAAGGCCCGTGATGTGATAAATCGGCTGAACCAGAAAAGTGATCGGGTGGTATTAGATCAGAATCAGAAGTAGAATCGACGTGGTGAACGACCGCTTTGCGGCAGGCAATATGGCAACATGACCTGCGGGTGTGTGCCACAAGCGGTCGTTCGATTATTTTCCTGGATTGTTCTCGGCAGTCTGTTTTTGCTGTCATCCCACTATAACCATTCAGACCTTATTGACTAAGTATGACAAAGAATATTTTATTTATTGGGCTGCTAGTCTTGTTGTTGGTAGGGTGCGCTAGGCTGGCGTCTTTGAGTGGTGGTACTGATCAAAATAGTGGTGCTGCTCCACCCGTTCAAAAAAAACAAATCAAGGTTACGTTTCCAATTTAGAACTAAACATTGGTTCAGGACTGCGTAGAGTTACGGGAACTGCTGAAGGCGTGGCGTGGTTAGCTTGGTTGAATGTCCTTCTTCCTTTTAATTGGTTGATCGAACCTCCAGTTTGGCACATAGATGCCGTTAAGGTGAGGAGGAGTCCATCCCATTGCTTTCAGATAAGCTACTAGGAGGATTGAAGTACCGCTTCGTGCCAGGAGCGGACTGTCAAAAATTCCCCAAAAAGCAGGCGTTCGAGGCTCAAAGTTATCGTTTGGTGCAGACAGAAGATACAGATCTCATTCGTCAGTACTATTATGCATATGCTGATAGACAAATTTGTTGAGCCAATCTAATCGAGCGCTTATTGTCGATCCGTCACCATATTAACCAAGTTTAGGAGTGGCGAGATGAAAAAAGACGAAACAAGAAAGATACTGTTGGACGATATCGATGATTTTCGGTTGAAAGCCAAATATTACAAGTCGCTTCGGTTATTTGAGGCGGCAAAATATGCTGGCAACCTTGCCTCAAACCTTGAGCTGACACTTACGACAATGCCCCACGATGACGCTGACCAAACTTGAAGTCGCCACGCATCAGCTAGACGCGGCAATCCACCTGTTCCTGGAAGGCGACCATCTGTCGTCGCTCACACTCGCCGGGGCGGCGGAGGAGATACTTGAAAGGCTCTCGGAACGGGAGGGCCTGCCCGTCGCGACGGAAGAGATCGTCGCCCACCACTTCGGCGACACCGATTTGGCGCTGACGGACAAGAAGCGAAGGAAGATCCTGCTTGAGGTAATGAACGGCGCGAGGAACGCGGCAAAACACGCCAACGACACTTCCGAAACGCATTTCGTCGTCGAGAAGACTTTTCCCCTCCAGATGATCATGCGCGCGATGCTGATGGCAAGGGCTCTCGGATTGCCGCCTTCCCGCGAGGCTGAAATGGTTGCCTGGATTCGCGCCCATCCGGAGGCCACGCACTGACCCAAGCGGCCTTGATTTCTTAGCTGCCATTTACTTGTCAGTGCTGAGGGGCTACCGAGACTGGCAGCAGCGTGCCAATAAGAGACAGTCATCAAATTGCCGCATAGCGGTCGTTCACCACTAACTTCAACGCCAAAGGGGGCAAAATGAAAAGTATGGCATGGATTATTCTGGGCTGGCTCACTCTGCTAACAACGGCACACGCTGCATCACTTCCACTTAATCAAACCCCCATGTATGGCGATGTTGAGAAGACTCAGCAGATGAAGGAAGCCGACGCATCATTAGTGGCATCAATTGAGAAGAGTGGTTATTCAAGGGAATCTGGAGCAAAAGAGGCTGTTCGTTCAGCTTGGGTTGCTTTTCACAAAGGCGATATGACTATTGCGATAAGCCGCTTTAATCAGGCGTGGTTATTAGACCCAGAAAACGGTGATGTCTATCATGGTTTTGCGCTGGTCACAGCCCAACGCGATAGAAACCTCCCAGAAGCGGAGAAATACTTCAAAATGGCTTTATCTAAGAAGAATGTCTCCGTGAACGCCTACGTCGATTACGGTCGTTCGATGTGGATGCAAAATCGTTTTGATGAAAGCGTTGTGCAACTTCAAAAATCATTGGTTATATCGCCTACTGCATTCAACGCTCGATCCAATATGTCTTTCGTGTATTACAAGAAAGGCGATTTCAAGAAAGCCTGCGAGTGGGCAAAAAGAGCTGAGGCGAACAAAGATCAGCTTGAGCCAGGTTTTTTGGATGCAATGTGTAAAAAGGCACAAAGTTATTAGTAGCCGTTCGCATAAGCGAAGCGCCTTTTTCAAGATACAGCCTGATAAAGGCATGAATCATGATTGAGTACCGGAAAACCCGAGTAATGAATATTCTTGGTTCCATTGGCTTTATGGTCGTGGGCATAACGCAAATTTTCAAGAAAGTTGATGGGCTAAATACATGGTTTCTTGTAGTCGTTCTTGTATTATTCACAGTGCTCGCAATTATTGCATTTGGTACAGCTCGAGCGCTTTCAGTAAATACAAGCACGAGGTTACGAACAATCATGTTGGGAATAAATTGGGCTCTTATTATTTTCTGGAGTATTGGTCTCGTAGTAGGGATGTACTTTCGTGAGCCATTAAGTACATCTTTATTCGGTATGCTAATTTTTGTTGTGCCTGAGTTGATAAACATCCGAGCTTTGCGCTCGTTTCACTCTAGTCAGGAGTGCCAAACAGAGGACGTGGCTTAATTCTGTATTCAGCCATTGAGATTTTGACTGTCCGCTATTCGCAACACTGGCCGTCTCTTATGTGTCGAAAGCACCACTTGGTGAAGTTCCGCTTTTACTCAGTCAATTCTTAAGCTACACGTTAACCAATCAACGAAAGGTTTGAAGATGAAGCCCTTCGTGATTTCAGCAAATCCTCTTGGGCCTTCTTCATCTTAGCTCTGGCCTGAGCGCCAATACCCGGCATTCGAGGTTCAAAGTTCAAAGGCACTGTTTGGATCAGATGAAAGCGCCACTTATTACTTGACTAAAACACTAGGTTATGCTATAAGAACTTACTATCTGGTGATTTTATTTTAAATAATACAGAATGTAGTGACCAACAAAATCGCCATTTGTCGTTTCAAGTTTATTATTAGCAGGGGGTAACTATCATGAAAAACACAACTAAATCTGAAAATCTTCATGATTTATTGGATTCGCTAGGGTCGCTGACGTCTGGTCAGCGTGCGGAAATTGAAAAACGCGCTGGTGAACTCGTTAAGAACGAAGATTTTCGCAAAGCAGCAGAAAAGCTCGAAAATAGTCTCGAAAAAAGTCGATTGTTTGATGACTCTAAGTACCTCAGCGAACTTGGCTGGTTTGCCGCGTTGTCGGTGGCAATAGCGGCAATAGCCGTTGTTGCCGTGTGAATAATAATTAGTTTGCTGGCGTTGCTTAAAGGCGGCGGGCAGGTAACGGGCAATAAAACAGAGGGCGGTTCAACTGCCCTTTGTTATTATTTTAATTCCATGTCAAAGGTCAATGAATCGTGTAGGAGGCTGCTATCATGAACATAATGTCAGTACACTCAGATCCCGACAGAAAAGAAATTAAATTCCTCAGCAGGGTAGGCTGGGTTTTTTTTACCGATTTGGTATTTGCATTAATTGCTATTTTTCCAATCATAATCGACATCGACTAAGACAACTTTTCATTGGCATAGCTTAGAAGTTGTTGTCGTGCTGGATTAACTGTCAGATGATGCGAGGTATTCCATGAGCTGGGAAGAAATGGTTCTAGAAACCAAACCATGCTGGTGTGGCAAAGGAACTATTACCTACAGAATGGAAATGGATGACTGGAATAGCGCCCGGAATTCCAGAGAAATCAACTGCCCGGCATGTCTTGAAAAAGCAAATAGTGAGAAAGCAAGAAAGCAGAGAGAGGAAAAGAGAAAAGCCATACATGAGAAAGCCAAAGATCTTGCTGCGCAGCGGCATCTTGAGTATTGGCTTTCATTGTATTCGGGTCTAAATAAGAAGGCCGCTTGGCAGCTTTATATATCTGGGAAAGATTATCCAAGCCTCGGCACATTTTATAAGCATACAAAAGATGAGGGGCTTCAAAATTATATGAGGCGGTGCTTTCTCAGTGACTTTGAAGACGCCTTGAAAAAAATGAACATCATTGATCTTGAAATTAAAGAGCTTCTAAATGAAAGAGAACGCATCTAACAATTCATTTCAGCCGACACCTTCGGCGCTGCTGAATTCAAAAATCGAATTAAGAACCTTTTCACCTAATCAACAGTCTTCTACAGCGCCACTTCCAAATTGTTGCCTTATTTGGTTGATCACGAGGATATTCAACGCAATCGATCCGTACACTAACCAATCAACGACAGATTTGAAGATGTAGCCTCTCGCGATTTCCTCAATTCCTCTTCAGCCTTTTTCATCTTCATTCTGGCCTGAGCATTTTTAACCTGCTGCTTTGCACGTTGTGCATTGTTCTTCAGTATTGCAATACGGCGTTGTTCCAAGTCATGTGCGATTTCGGCTAGTTTCATTTTCGTGGTCTCCTGTTGATCGTGAAGGTTACTAAGGATGAGAGCTGCGTGAAAAAGCTACG
>CABEDG010000029.1_pt1 | contig 11321 bp, 11 predicted proteins | sample 3132891 | NCBI WGS metagenome assembly CABEDG01 (sample SAMEA5534329, study PRJEB31848) | metagenome | biome: tundra; feature: field; material: soil | place: USA | collected 2013-05 | depth 0.15 m
GAACCGCAGAAAACGCACTTGCGACCGTTCAAAAAGTTGGCCGCACAACTAAATACTGTATGAACCCCAGTAACCATAAGTATCTCCAAGGATACACTGGTTACGAAACGCCCTAATTACCTTTACTTATTGTATTTGCATATGCTGATGTTCGTCTTCATGTGGTTCAGGTTTGGTCGCGGTCAGCGATTTCACTTCGGCCTTGGTCTCAACTTTCACCACGCCCTGGTTTGCCACTTTGATGCTCAGCGTCACCGGCACAGTTTCACCTTCCTTGAGCGGAGCCTTCAGCCGGTTCATCATCAAGTGATAGCCGCTCTCACTGAGATTCACGAGCTTGCCGGCAGGAAGTTTAATAGCCTTTACCTCACGCATTCTCATCATGCCGTTCTCGCTCGTCATGCTGTGCAGCTCCACAGCTTTACAAACCAGACTGGACACCCCAACCAATGTCGCGGGCTGTTTGCTGGTAATGGACAAATCCACTCCCGCCTGATCTTGTCCGGGTGCGGTGGCACGCGTCCACGCTCCGCTGATCTCAATGTCTCCCGCATAACTGACGAAGCTGACCAACAAAGCCGTAACCAGCCATCCGAACCGATTTAAATTGCCACATGTTATTTCTGCCGTTAAAAGAGTCGACGGAGTATACCCGCCGATTGTGATGAGTGAAAAAGCCCAAAGCGCGGCATCATGCCGGGAGCCACACTAAATACCGCATACCGCTTTAGGGAGGGGGAAAGCCGTATTCGGTAAATGCACAATACCGCGATTTGGCTGGAGTGATTATTTCGCAAATATCCGCGCATGGGAATGCGACATGATGTCGCACCCCCATGCCCGTCTCTCCGATTACAATTGCGCCATGGATAGCACGATACTTTCTTCCCTCCCCGGTCACAGCCAGTTGCGCCGCCTGGTCGCGCTGCGCAGCATCGCGGTCGCTGCTCAACTCATCACGCTGGCCGTAGTCTGGAAAATCCTGGAACTGGAGTTGGACTGGCAGCCGATGTTGCTGACCATTGCAACCCTCGCTTCCATCAATCTGTTTAGCTGGCTGCGCTTGCGCAGCAGCAGCCCGGTTTCCAACCCGGAACTATTCGCGCAATTAAGCGTGGATGTGATTGCCCTGAGCGTATTGCTGTATTACGGCGGCGGCTCGACCAATCCCTTCATCTCGCTGTACCTGCTACCGCTGGTGATCGCTGCCGCCACTTTGCCAAGCCGGTATACCTGGAGCATGGCGGTCCTTACCGCCGCGTGTTATAGCCTGCTGATGGTCTATTACATTCCGTTGCCGCATATCCACCAGCATGGGGACGATGCCTTCAACATTCATGTGATGGGCATGTGGCTGGGCTTCGTTATCAGCGCGGTAGTAGTGGCGTATTTCGTGGTGCAAATGGCGCAGGCGGTACGCAGCCGGGACGAAATGCTGGTGCGTGTGCGTGAAGAGATTCTGCGCAACGAACGTATCGTGGCACTCGGCACACAGGCTGCCGGTGCGGCGCATGAGATGGGTACGCCGCTGTCCACCATGGCGGTGGTGATCGGCGAGCTGCAATATGATATGGCGGAGACCCAACCCGCATTACGCGACAGCCTGACCATCCTCGACGAACAGGTGCGCGGTTGCAAGCGCATCCTCGACAAGATCATGGCGAATGCGCAGGACAGCGGCGCGACGTTGCCGCGATCAATAGAAAAATTGATGGCGGAGGTGCTGGATGAATGGCAACTGCTGCGTCCCACCGCGCAATATCACTATCACAGCAGCGCTGTTCAACCTATCCCTCGTATCAACGTGGATGTGACGCTGCGTGCCGCTCTGATGAATCTGCTCAACAATGCCGCTGATGCCAGCCCACAAGCCATCGAGATACGCGCCGACTGGGATACCGCGAACTTCACGCTGGAGATTCGCGATCAGGGGGCGGGGCTGAGCGAGGAGGCCGCGCTCAAAGCCGGCTCTGCGTTCTTCACCACCAAGACCGAGGGGCGTGGCTTGGGCTTGCTCCTCGCCAACGCGACTATCGAACGCATGGGTGGCACGGTGCGCCTGTTTAACCGCAAGGAAGGCGGCGCGACCACCGTACTTACCTTGCCAATAGTCAAGGCGGGCACATGACCGAACCGGGTGCAGAATCCGTCTCACTGTTACTGGTGGATGACGACATCACCTTCTGCAAGGTGTTAAGTGCCGCCTTGGCAAGACGCGGCTTTGCTGTAACGGTGGCTCACAGCGTAGAGCAGGCGATCCCCGTAGCAAAAAACAATCCGCCGGAGTTCGCCGTGGTTGATTTGAAAATGGGCGGTGCGCCGGGACTGGCTCTGGTCAAGGTGTTGCACCGCCTCGATCCGAATACGCGCATCGTTGTGCTGACCGGTTATGCCAGCATCGCCACTGCTGTCGAGGCCATCAAATTAGGCGCGACGCAATATCTTGCCAAACCAGCCAACGCTGATGAGATCGTCGCGGCCTTTAATCATGCCCCCGATAGCAATGCGCCACTCAAGACACAACCCGCGCAAATAGAGAGTCTTGAGTGGGAGCACATTCAGCGCGTGCTGCGCGAGCATGACGGCAACATTTCAGCCACTGCTCGCGCGCTCAATATGCACCGCCGCACGTTGCAACGCAAACTGGCCAAACCGCCACTGCGTACTGATTAGACTTGTACCGAACGATCCCCCGCAGTTTTTCAAGGGGAATGAATCCGCGCATCCCTGCAGCATTTGACCGGACAGATTGGGCAATAAGTTTTTAACCAAATAATGCTGTTGCACCCACAGAGCAGCGCAACCACATACCACGTTTTATTTCTCGCAACGCGCTGCTTTGTGCTTAAATCGCGCCCTACACAACTGTCAGCGCAAGATTCTCATGGAAAAAATCCGTCTTTCTAAACGCATGTCAGAACTCGGTCTGTGCTCCCGCCGCGAAGCGGATAGCTACATCGAAAAAGGCTGGGTTGAAGTCGACGGCGAAATCGTCAGTGAACTGGGCAGCAAGGTCTATCCCACCCAGCAAGTGACGTTGCGCAGCGCAGCGCAAAACACCCAGCAACAGCGTGTGACAATCTTGCTCAACAAGCCGGTCGGCTACGTATCCGGGCAAGCCGAGCATAATTACAAACCTGCCATCACTTTGCTGGATGGCACGACGCGCTGGGTGAAAGATCAATCGCCGCAGCGCTTTCATCGCAGTCAGTTCATCGGCCTCGCCCCGGCAGGCCGCTTGGATATTGACTCGCAGGGCTTGCTGGTACTCACCCAGGATGGCCGCATCGCCAAGCAACTGATCGGCGAAGACTCCAAAGTGGATAAGGAATATCTGGTGCGCGTGCAAGGAAAACTGGAAGACAGCGGACTGGCCTTGCTCAACCAGGGCCTGAAGCTGGACGGCGAATATCTCAAACCCGCCAAGGTGACTTGGCAAAACGAAGACCAGTTGCGCTTCGTGCTGCATGAAGGGAAAAAACGTCAGATCCGGCGCATGTGCGAACTGGTCGGGTTGAAAGTCAGCGGACTGAAACGCATCCGCATCGGGAAGGTGAAATTGGGGGATTTACCGGTTGGTCAGTGGCGGTATTTGAGGGAGAACGAGCAGTTTTAAATCATCGCCAAGTTATGCTGTTGCGTAACGCCGTACCAGCTCTTGCAACGTGGCGGGCCTGCCAAAATACCAGCCTTGCCCGAAGTCACACTTCATCTCCAGAAGCTTTGCCCTCACACCTTCGGTTTCAACGCCTTCAGCGACCACACTCATGCCCAGCGAATGCGCCAATGCAACTGAAGAGCGCACAATTTTCAGGCTTTGCGCAGAGGCCAAAATGGGCTCCACGAAAGCACCATCGATCTTTAGCGTGCCGAGGGGATACCGCTGCAAATGCCTCAACCCGGAATGGCCTGCGCCATAATCATCGAGCGCGAGGCTGCAACCCAATTCGATCAGCCTGTGCATAATCCTCAACGCAATTTCAGGATACTCGACCATGACCGTTTCTGTCAGCTCCAGCTTCAATTCTGCAGGATTAATATTTTGACTCGCCATGATGGCCTTCACATCATCCACCAGCATCTCGTTGCTCAATTGAGCTGGCGACAAATTGACACTGACAAATGGCGTTTCATAATCCGCGAATTGCCTTAGCGTCTTCCAGTCTCTGCACGCACGTTCAAGGGTCCAAAGACCAATTTCATGGATCAAGCCGGTTTGCTCTGCTATCCATAGAAAGTCATCGGGCTGCATCGGCCCGTCAGTTGGATGATGCCATCGAATCAGTGCTTCGAATCCGGCGACACACCCATCGGCAAGATTACAAATCGGTTGATAATAAAGCTGAAATTCTTCATGTGCTAAGGCACGCTTCATTCCGTGGGCGAGAGATAGCTTTTGCGTCGCCTCTCCCCGCACGATGCTGCGGCGCTTGGATTGCTCCGGTGAAATTATTGTACTTGCCGTTGACAACGCCGAGCCATCGTTTCTATTCCTGAAACGCTCCAGAATGACCAGCAACAAATGGCGCAAAACCGGGTCACTTTTTTCCAACAACCCTTCCATCAGCTTGCGCGGAATAGGCACCAGCACTGTTCTCTCAACCGCCCTTACAGTTGCAGTACGGGGTTGATAGTCAATTAAGGATACCTCCCCAAACAACTCGCCTTTGCATATCAGCCTGATACGATGCTCCTTGTCTTGCTTCACAACCAAAACTTCGACCACACCTTCTTCAATAAGATAGGCGCAATCGCCAACGTCTCCATATTTGAAAATCTGCTGGCCGCTGGCAAAAACCTCTCGATCAAATTCATCAAACAACATAACTTGCTTCCCTACTTGATTTAACTTCGGAGACGCTTTCGTTCTGTTCGAATAGCAATACAGCAACAGCCAAATTTCCCAAATTTCATAGGCTGCGACTATCCACGAGACTTGGGTGACGGACAATATACCAAATAGCCAACTCTGACCACTGTAGCGGAGACTTTGGAACGGCCATAAAAGACCCGCTTGGTGCAATAACTTATGAAGGCGCGGTTAAATTTTTCTTGCTGCAGGTTTTTTGCGCTCGACCAGCATAGAATACAGCCTGCGACTATCCACCCGCAGCACGGTAAACATGAGTTCGCCGATGTGGATGTGATCGCCGCGCTTGGGCAATTGTCCGGCGGCTTTGAGCACCAGCCCGCCTACCGTGTCGCATTCTTCGTCGCTGAATTCCGTGCCGAGTGCGGCATTAAAATCGGCGATCTCGGTGTCGGCTTTGACGCGATACTGTCCCGCAGCATCCGCGATGATGTTGTCTTCGTCAACGTCAAAATCGTATTCGTCCTCGATGTCGCCAACGATTTGTTCCAGCACGTCCTCGATGGTCACCATGCCGGACACACCGCCGTATTCGTCCACCACCAGCGCGATGTGGTTGCGGTTGCTGCGAAAGTCGCGCAGCAGCACATTGAGGCGTTTGGCTTCCGGCACGAACACGGCGGGGCGCAACATGTCGCGCACATCGAATTCTTCCCCGGCGTAATAGCGCAATAAATCTTTCGCAAGCAGGATGCCGATGATATTGTCTTTGTCGCCTTCCACCACCGGGAAGCGCGAGTGAGCCGTCTCGATAACAAAAGGAATGAATTCTTCCGGCGGCTGACTGATGTCGATGACATCCATTTGTGCACGCGGAATCATGATTTCGCGCACCTGTCGTTCGGAGACTTGCATCACGCCTTCCATCATGGACAGCGCGTCGGCATCCATCAGGTTGCGTTCATAAGCGGAATGCAGCAGCGCGACGAGCTGCTCACGGTCTTCCGGCTCGCGCAGCAACATCGTGGAAAGACGCTCTAACAGACTGGGTTTATTACTTCCGGGTGAGTCCATTGCGTGGGTGTGTCATGTTCGATAAGGATCAGGGTAGCGCAATTTTAGCATTAGTGCGGTTTCCAATGCTTCCATCTCGGCGGCATCAGGGTCATTCCCGTGCTCATAGCCTTGCAAATGCAGTGCGGCGTGCAGAGTGAGATGCGCGTAATGCGCCAACAAATCCTTGTGCTCCGCGGCCGCTTCACGCTCCACTACCGGCGCGCAAATCACCACATCGCCCGTTAGCGGCTTGGCATCGTCGTAGACAAAAGTCAGCACGTTGGTGGCATAATCTTTGCCGCGGTAATTTTTGTTCAACTCGCGCCCTTCCGGTTCATTGACGATGCGCAAGGTGATGCGAGCATCACCTTGCAACGCAACCTTGGACCAGCGCCGCAATTGCGCACGGGTCGGCAAGTGTTGCGCGTCGCTGGCATATTGAACGGACAAGGAAAGTTTATTGCTCATTTTGCATTTGCAACCAACTCGCCGCGTAGCGTGTGGCGCACCACCTGGGTGATTTTCACCTCAACGAAGCCGCCGATCAGGCTTGCCGCGCCGCTGAAATTCACCACGCGATTGTTGCCAGTACGCGCGGCCAATTCCTGAGCATCTTTTTTCGACACGCCTTCGACCAAAGCGCGTTGTGTCGTGCCTAACATCGCCTGCGCCACCCCCGCCTCTTGCGCGGCGATGCGATCTTGCAAACGTTTCAGGCGTAGCGCCTTGACTTCGTGCGGTGTGTCGTCGCGCAGTTCGGCAGCCGGTGTGCCGGGACGCGGGCTATACAGATAACTAAAGCTGTTATCGAAACCCACCTCGTCGATCAGCTTCATGGTCGCCCCAAAATCCTGCTCGGTCTCGCCGGGAAAACCCACGATAAAATCAGAGGTGATGCAAATATCGGGACGCGCCGCGCGCACCCGGCGGATGATGGATTTATATTCCAACACGGTGTGGCCGCGCTTCATCGCCGCGAGAATACGATCCGATCCGGATTGCACTGGCAGATGCAAATGGCTAACCAGCTTGGGCGTGGTTGCATACACATCGATCAGCCGCTGCGTCATGTCCCTGGGATGTGAAGTGGTATAGCGCAAGCGGGTTATGCCCTCCAGCGCAGCAATGGCCTGCAGCAGAAAAGCAAAATCCACGGTTTCGCCATCGTCGCCGGTGCCGCAGTAGGCATTCACATTTTGGCCCAGTAGCGTCACCTCTTTCACGCCTTGCGCGACCAGCTCTTGCACATCACGCATCACGTCAGCCAACGGACGCGATACTTCTTCGCCGCGCGTATAGGGCACGACGCAGAACGTGCAGTATTTGCTGCAGCCTTCCATGATGGACACATAAGCTGTGCCGGAGGTGGTTTGCGCGGTCGGCAGGTGATCGAATTTTTCGATCTCCGGGAAACTGATATCCACTTGCGGACGGCCGGTATCCCGGCGCGCCTGCAACAATTGCGGCAAGCGATGCAAGGTCTGCGGGCCGAATACCACATCCACATAAGGCGCACGCTGCAGAATCGCCGCGCCTTCCTGGCTGGCCACACAGCCGCCCACGCCGATCAGCAAATCGGGATTGGCCAGTTTGAGCGGACGCACCCGCCCCAGATCAGAGAACACTTTTTCTTCAGCCTTCTCGCGTATCGAGCAGGTATTGAACAGAATGACATCGGCCTCTTCCGGCTTGTCGGTCGGCTCCATGCCTTCACAGGCACGCAACACATCCGCCATCTTGTCCGAGTCATACTCGTTCATCTGGCAGCCAAAAGTTTTAATATGGAATTTCTTTGGCACGCTGTGGCACCGGATAGCTACAATTGAATCATGGCTCGAAAGCCTTTTAAATACACGTTCTGTATATTTCAAATTGCCAAGATACCAACAATAGTACCAACAAACCTTAATAGTCAGCCCTTAACAAGAGTGCCATTCTACCAAATATCTCACACCACTTAATGGCTTGTCAGCATCGGGGGCTAAACGGTTCATCGCCACGCGCGTGGGGAACACCCATCACAACCGGTAAATCTGGTCTCAATAGCTGAAATGCGCGTGCAAACTTGCCAAGATCGTGCAGCACAACAAAGAACAGCAGCAATGCTCTAGCTTGCTCATGGCTAACACCTAAATATCGTGCAATGGGTGCAGATCATAAACTTTGCTATCCAACAAAATAGACGCCACGGCTGCCACGTCCAGACAGTGATAGGCGAGCGTATGCCACTTATGTTCGAGCGCGTAGGTGGGTCGGCCTTGCCCGAGTAGTTGAAAATCGTACCCCTCGTTGCTCTGGCATGTTTGGCGTTTTTGGTTCTTGGTTTATTCAATTGCCGGGAAGTGTATACCCATGTGTGACTCAAAACCTGAGCCTGCCAGCCATTTTTATGGTGGCCCCTATTCACCACACCGGCGAAGGCCGGTGTCTATTGAAAATATTTGATTCCGGCCTCCGCCGGAATGACAAAATCTGAATTTTTAGAGTTGTCCCTACGACAACCCCAGCTTCTCCCTCAATTCAGCAATGATGGCCGGGTCGAGCGGCGGACTGCTGTGTTTGCCGCTTCGTTCTATTTCCATCAGCAGCGCCTCGATCATTTCTTTGCCGTCTTTGGTTTTGATGGCTTGCAGCGGGGTTTTACCTTTGAGTACGGGGATTTTCTGATGCAGCCAGTCGCGGTAATGCAGGCGCATCAATTCGGCCAAGTGCGCCTGGACTTCTGGGCGGCTGTTCAGCTCTTCCTGTTCCTTTTGTATCCGTTTTGAGTGCGCGCTCTCGCCTTCTTTTTCCGCACGCGCAAGCATAGCTTGGGGCGATTGAATCACGGTGGTTTTGTAGTGCGCCTTACCGGGCAACAGTTCTTCCATGAGCGCCTTGAATTTTTGCCCGCGGTTGTCGGAGTTGACTTCGGCGGTGAGGGTTGCGCCTTCGATATGAAGATGGCCGAGGATGGTATTTTTCCAATCTTTATGCTTCTTGTTGCCGGGTTTTTGCCAGGCGAATTCGATTTCGCGCAGTTCACCAGCCGGGTCGAATTCTGCGTCAGTAAGTATGCTCTCGTTGTCTTCGGTCAGATTCAGTTGTTTGAGAATATCGAGCGCCTCGCGCGGGGGACACTTTAGGTCATAGATCAGTTTGTTAAAAACCAATGAGTCGCCGTCAGTGTTTTGCAGTTGCGGCATGGCCGGGTTGAGCAAGCGGTCGGTGATGTCGTGGTAGATGTCCAGCATTTCGTAAACATATTCCTTGAGCGCTTCTGGTGTGGGCACAGGATTGCGGCGCATTATTTTCTTGCGCAAATCGAGGATGGCGCTTTTTTCAATCGGCGGGAACATCACCGGCGCGCAGGCTTCCAGCATCGCCACTTGATCTATTTTCACCACCTTGGCAAACATGATGTCCCCGGCCCGTGTCTGGCGCGAGCCGGCATGTTCGGTAACGTCCATTTCCTCGCCAGTAAAAATGTCGCGCAAGACGAAACCTGTGCCGGGGCGCACCGAAAGGACATCATAAAAGCTGAATGGCGCTACGCTGCATTGTTCAACGTAGCGGGCATACAGCGGATCAAGATGTTTTCCTTTTTCATCCAGATAAGTTTGCCCCAGTGTGCGCCCGCTCAGTGCTTCGCGCCTGACTGTGGTGTCGCGCGGGTCGGGCAGCCAGTCGAAGAAAAACCAGGGCATGAATATCGGCATGTGCGGCGTGTCGGGGGCGAAGGGTTCATCTTCCCAAGGTATGAATTCTTCCCACGCTTCCTGCACTGCCTCCCGCCCAAAATGGGTGGCGGAGAAATTGAGCAGTTTCGCGGGCGAACCTTCAATCGCCCTGCGTATCCTGCGCCAGAGAAAGTCATCTTGGGGCTGCGCCTGTTCCGTTTTCAAACAACATTGCTTGTATTTTTTCCCGCTGCCACAGGGGCAGGGATCGTTGCGTCCTGGCTTCATGTTTTCATCTTTCGTGCTGTGTATTTTGCTGCGCCTTGGCGTAAGCATTCCGCCACCTCGCGGCGCAATTCTTCCGGCGCAATGACCTCCACTTCCGCTCCATGCTTGAGAATGTCCATCACCAGTTCGCGCGGGTCGGAATAAGGGATGCGCAGGGCGTTGCCGCTGTGGCACCAAGCGTCGAGATACCTGTTGTCGCGATAATTCGTGAGGCGTCGCGGGGAGTTTCGCGCTGGCTGGATTCGTCATTGCCGCGCCCGTGGTAGTTGATGAACAATTTATTTCTTTGCAGCAATGCACCCGCTACGATCTGGAAACGTTCCAGCGCGACATTGTGCCCTGTCATGTGCAAGGATGCGCACGCGTTTGGAAATTTCTTGACTGCCCAGATGTCTGGCCGCAAGGATTTGTTCGATGCGTTCTTTGACGGGTTTGAGTTGTGTGTCGAGCAGGCCGGATTGAACGTCTGCGAGCAGTTGCTGGGTGGCCAGCAGCGCATAGAGTTCGGTTTCGCTGAACCAGAGTCCGGGAAGCTCAAAGGTTTTTCCGTCAGTCAGTGCGTAATGGTGGCCGTTGCGCTGTCGGTCATATTCAATCGGTGCATTGAGGAAAAGGGCATCTCTTGAATGATACGGTTGACCGTGGCGCGTGAGCACTCAAATTTATCTTGCAGTACCCGAAGCGGCACGGGCTGACGGCAGTCTTCAGAAAGGTGATGTAAGCGATAAATTCGCTGCAAGCGGTCCATGTCACGACACTCCTGAGGAACCAGACGACACAAATGATGACGTATTCTGACGGTTGCTGCCTACAACATACACTATTACTACTGGGGCTCGCGTAAACAAGAATGGCGAAGCAAGATAATTGTATCTGGCTAACAATTTTCGCACTACCGCTACACACGAAAGTTGAGCAAAAATAGTAATCACGTAAGAAAAAATAGAAATAGTACGCCCTCACCCCACTGTTTCGCTGTTCGCTCATCCCTTCGGGACGCCACTTTGCGGCGCATTCCGGGCGGCTCGTAACTCCGCGCTCCGCTTGGTATAACCAACGCCGCAAACGTCAGTCCTTTGGACACACGTTTAGACGCAGCTAAACCCGCCGTCATGCCATCGTTCCCCTGCCCTTCACCGCCTTAACGCCTACCGCATCCGGGATCGGCGCACCATTCCGCAAGCTCCATTCAGCGACCGCACCCGAGCGTCCGGCTTGCCGGCGTCTCCGTTGTTGCCCTCAAACATCACGGCTATCAGCACGTCCACGGCCAACCCCTCACCTCTTAACTGCACCGGCTTTTGAATCGGTTGTTACAGGCCGTTTGTTGAGCGCCTTCACCTGGTCTTTCGCAGGCCATGCCGTCGCATCGCCAATGGCTTGCCGGTCGCGGAGGCTAATCATCAGTCACGCCAGCCATCGAGGGCACGATACACCCGTGCCGCTTCGCGTGCCCATTCTCCCGTTCGCACTCCCTGCGGTCGTTTGCGCTGCGGCTTCGGTTGCCC
>CABEDG010000030.1_pt1 | contig 11312 bp, 9 predicted proteins | sample 3132891 | NCBI WGS metagenome assembly CABEDG01 (sample SAMEA5534329, study PRJEB31848) | metagenome | biome: tundra; feature: field; material: soil | place: USA | collected 2013-05 | depth 0.15 m
CATCGCGCACACCGAACCTTTGCCATTGGTGCCGCCGACCACGATGACCGGAAAATCAGGTTGAAGATTCAGCCGCTGTTTGACTTGCGCCACGCGCTCCAAGCCGAGCGCGATGGTTTTTGGGTGGAGCGATTCGAGGTAGGTTAGCCAGTCGGCCAGTGTATTTGGCATTTATTTTGTAGGGTGCAAAAGTCTGTCCTGAGCGCAGTCGAAGGGCGTAGCGCCTTCCGCCGTATTGATAAGTGAGAATTGTTGGCTAAACTTCTTCCACCAAAAACAAAAGAACAGTAGAAGAAATCGCACGAGCCTTATGCGCACTCGAAGCCCCTGACGGAATGAATATTCCGGAACCTTCCGGGTATCTAACCACACGCCCGTTGAAGTCGATTTCGAGTTCACCTTTAAGAACGATGCCGGCATGCCCTTTTTCGCACCATTCTGGTTCTACAAATTCGGAAGTGATCTCGATCAATCGCAGTTGCTTCGAGCCATCGCGGAATGCTTTGGAACGAGCGCCGGGCAACGCGTGCTGCCACTCTATTGAATCGAACCGGACCTTAAATGGCTCCAAGGGATTCACTCGCGTAACAACACGGCTTAAGCCGCCTCAATCTCCGCCACAGCCGCCTGCTTGGTCAGCAAGGTAATCAGTGTCGCCAGTTGATTTTTCATTTCACGCCGGTCGATGATCATGTCCACCGCGCCGTGCTCCAGCAAAAACTCCGCGCGCTGAAAGCCTTCCGGCAGCGTCTCGCGCACAGTTTGCTGGATCACGCGCGCGCCGGCGAAACCGATCAGTGCGCCGGGTTCGGCGATCACCACGTCGCCCATGAAGGCGAAGCTGGCCGACACGCCGCCCATGGTGGGGTCGGTCAGCACCGAGATGAACGGCAGCTTTTCCTGGCTGAGTTGCGTCAAAGCGGCGCAGGTTTTCGCCATCTGCATCAGTGACAACAGGCCTTCCTGCATGCGTGCGCCGCCGCTGGCGGCGAAACAGATGAACGGGCATTTTTGCTCCAGCGAAACTTGCACGCCGCGCACAAAACGCTCGCCCACCACTGAGCCCATAGAGCCACCCATGAAGCTGAATTCAAATGCGGCGGCAACCACCGGTTGCGCATGAATACTGCCTTGCATCACCACCAGTGCATCGTCTTCATCGGTGGCAAGCTTGGAAGCGATCAGGCGATCCGAGTAACGCTTGCTGTCCTTGAACTTGAGCGTGTCTATCGGCAACACTTCCGCGCCGATTTCAAAACGACCTTCACCATCCAGCAACAAATCCAGACGGATGCGCGCCGTAATGCGGTGATGATGATTGCACTTGGGGCAAACGCTTTGATTTTTTTCCAGGTCGGAGTGATACAACACCGCCTGGCAGGACGGACATTTTTGCCACAAACCTTCCGGCACATTTTTCTTGATGTCGCCTTCGCGACGTTTTATTTTTGGTGGTAATAATTTTTGGAACCAGCTCATGATGTTTTCTCCTCTATGCCTTATCTACAGCCTGCCTTAATTCTCTGACCAGCTTGCTCACGTTGGCAACGACATTTTGCTCGGTCGAGTTCTCGATTTCCTGCACGATGCGACTACCCACCACCACGCCATCACACAGCTTCGCCACCGCAAGCGCGGTCGCCGCATCGCGGATGCCGAAACCCACACCAATGGGCAGCTTGATATGCTTGCGCAGATGCGGAATTTTTTCTGCGATGGCGGACAAATCCAGATTCCCCGCGCCCGTCACACCCTTGAGCGACACGTAATACACATAGCCGTGCGCCTGCTTGGCGACACGCGCCACACGCGCATCGGTGCTGGTTGGGGCAAGCAGAAAGATCGGATCGATGCCGTGTTTTTCCAGATGCACAAACGCCTCGTGACCTTCCTCCGGAGGGAAGTCCACCGTCAGCACACCATCCACGCCGACTTCGGCGCAACGCTTGGCAAAGGTTTCCCAACCCATCGCTTCAATCGGATTGCCATAGCCCATCAGCACGATGGGTGTGCCGGTATTGCTGCGGCGGAATCCGGCGACCATATCCAGCACATGATGCAGACTGACATGATGTTTGAGGGCGCGCTCGGAAGCGCGCTGTATGGTCGGGCCATCCGCCATCGGATCGGAGAACGGCACGCCCAGTTCGATCACGTCCGCCCCCGCTTCAACCAAGGCATGCAGCAGCGGCACGGTGAGAGTCGGATTGGGATCACCCGCCATGAAAAACGGAATTAGTGCCTTGCGCTGATGTTGTTTGAGCTTGTCGAAAGTGGTTTGAATGCGGGACATAATGGTTCCTAAAATTCGATACCCCTAAAATTCAAGACCAGAGGCGCGTGCCACCGTCGCCATGTCCTTGTCGCCGCGCCCGGACAAATTCACCAGCAACACTTTATCCCTGCTCATGCCCGGTGCAATTTTCGCGGCGTAAGCCAGCGCGTGGCTGGATTCCAGCGCAGGGATGATGCCTTCGAAGTGGCACAGGTCATGGAAAGCGCGCAGCGCTTCGTCGTCGTTGATCGCCACATATTCGGCGCGTCCGCTGTCTTTCAACCAGCTATGCTCGGGGCCGACACCGGGGTAATCCAGCCCGGCCGAAATGGAATGCGTCTCGATGATCTGACCGTCTGCATCCTGCATCAGGTAAGTGCGGTTGCCGTGCAACACACCGACCGGACTGTTGGTGGTCAGCGGCGCGGCATGTTGCCCGCTGGCTATGCCGTGCCCGCCCGCCTCCACGCCGATCAATTTCACGCCGGGCATGTCGATGTAGAAATAGAACACGCCCATCGCATTGGAGCCGCCGCCGACACAGGCGATCACCGCATCCGGCTGGCGACCCGCCAGCTCCGGCATTTGCGACACACATTCCTTGCTGACGATAGAATTGAAATCGCGCACCATCATCGGATACGGATGTGGCCCGGCCACCGTGCCGATCATGTAAAAAGTATTTTCGATGTTGGTCACCCAGTCGCGCATCGCTTCGTTGAGCGCATCCTTGAGTGTCTTGGAGCCGCTCTCCACCGGCACCACGGTCGCACCGAGCAGCTTCATGCGATAGACGTTCTGCGCTTGACGCTTGACGTCTTCCGAGCCCATGTACACCACGCATTCCATGCCGTAGCGAGCCGCCACGGTAGCCGTCGCCACACCATGCTGGCCCGCGCCGGTTTCGGCGATCACGCGCGGCTTGCCCATGCGCTTGGCCAGCAATGCCTGCCCCACGGTGTTGTTCACCTTGTGCGCGCCGGTGTGGTTGAGGTCTTCGCGCTTCAGAAATATCTGCGCGCCACCGAGTTGTTGCGACCAGCGCTTGGCGTGATAGATCGGGCTGGGGCGACCGACGAAATGCTTGAGGTCGTAATTCAGCTCGGCGACGAATTCAGGATCGCGGCGATATTTTTCATAAGCCTGATTCAGCTCTTCCAGCGCGCCCATCAGGGTTTCGGCGACATAAATTCCGCCGTAGGGGCCGAAGTGGCCGGTGCTATCGGGATAGTTGTACATCTATTCGTTTGACCTCGTCGATGAACGCAGCGATCTTCGCCGCATCCTTGATTCCTTTGCTCGCCTCCATGCCGCCCAACTCTACACCGCTCGACACGTCCACCGCGTAGGGCCGCACTTGTTTGATTGCTGCCGCGACATTTTCCGCATCCAACCCGCCGGACAATATCACCGGCAACGGCAATCGGTGAGGGATCAATGCCCAGTCGAAGGTTGCTCCCGTGCCGCCCGCAATACCTTCCACATGGGCATCCAGCAACAAACCTTTGGCAGTGTGAAAACGCGCCGCGCATTGTAACAAATCCACCGCGGCTTTTACGCGGATCGCTTTGACATAAGGTCTGGCGAATTGCGCGCAAAATTCAGGAGATTCATCGCCGTGGAATTGCAGCATATCCAGCGGCACACCAGCCAGCACCTCGCGCACAAAAGCGGCTTCGGTATTCACGAACAACCCGACTACGGATACGAACGGCGGCAGCACGGCAACCAGTTGCGCTGCTTGTGTAATGCTGACATGGCGCGGACTGCGTTCATAGAACACCAGACCGATGGCGTCCGCACCGCTGTGAGCGGCGGCCAGCGCATCTTCCACGCGCGTGATACCGCAAATTTTTACTCGGGTCACAGCATTTCACCCGATACACCATCGTTTTCCATTTGCGGCAATCCCCACTTCGCTTCATATTTTATCCGACGCAAGTATAAGCCATCCGGCGCGAAGGTCGGTGCGGCGAAACTGCGCTCGCGACCGGCCAGTACCTCGGCCAGCCAAGCCGGTGGATATTTGCCCTTGCCCACATACACAAGACAACCGACCATGTTGCGTACCATGTGATGCAAAAATGCATCAGCACTTACATCAAATATCAGCATCTCGCCCTGCCTGCGAATATCCAGTTGGTGGAGGTGCTTGACCGGCGATTTGGCCTGACATTGCGCTGCACGAAGCGCGCTGAAATCATGCTCGCCCAATAAGCATTGCGCGGCAGTCTGCATCGCGGTGACATCCAGCGGGGCGTGAAGCCAGCCCACCTTGCCCGCATGGATGGCAGGGCGCACGGCTCGATCGATTAACAGATAGCGGTAGCTGCGACCATGCGCAGAAAAGCGCGCATGAAATTCATCCGGAACCGGATGCGCCCAGCGCACCGCGATGCTGTCCGGCAGCAAGGCATTCACGCCGCGCACCCATGCGGTCAGCGGACGTTCGGCCTGGGTGTCAAAATGGATCACCTGCTCGAGCGCGTGTACGCCGGTGTCGGTGCGTCCCGCCGCGATGACTGAAATGTGCTCAGCGGCAGGCTGTTCACCCGCAATTTGGCTCAAGGCGCGCTGCAGCGTGTCCTGCACAGTCTGCCCATCCGACTGACTCTGCCAGCCGCAAAACGGGGAGCCGTCATACTCCACGCCCAGCGCGATTCTCATCGCAGAGTCTCGAATAACAGCAGTAGCGCAAAGCCCACCAACAGCCCGTCGCGGACACCAAAACGATACAGCGTCAGTTCCATTTGTTTGCTGGTCTCGTCATGTGGCTCAAACAAACTGCGCAAGTTGTCTTGCCATGTGTGCGTCTCACGCAACATCGCGACCTCGGCATAATGCAGCGTCAATGCCAAGCGCACCGCGACTCGTTCACGCGACACGCCTATCAACTGCAATGGAGCGAACAAAGTATACAGACCGGCGATCAACTGCTGACGATGCAGCCGATCCAGCAATATCGCCAATCCGGCTAATGCAGCCAGCAAACGAGTGAGTTGCAGCACGCCATCGCTCAGTCCTTCACGGCTCGGACTGAACATTCCGAGCGCGTCCAACAGCGGTTGTCCGGGCGTGCTGTAAGCGTAGATCAGCAACAACGACAGCATGATCCAGCGGGTGCGGCGCAACAATTGCATTAGCTTGTGAGCTGATAGCAACAGTGCAAATAGCAAAACAAAACCAGCCGTAACCAGCAAGATTTCAAGTGTCAAAAATTGCATAATCGCAACCAACAAACACCAAGTCAGGATCTGCGCGGCAGGATGAAATTTCACTCCGGAGCCTCATTCCAAAAGAAAACGGCAGCCCAATCCTGAGCTGCCGTCATGACAAAGCGCATGATTAACCGAGTTGTTCGAAAAGGGTTTGCGCGGCTTCGCGTTGCCCGGCATCACCTTCGCGCAGGACTTCCTCAAGGATTTCACGTGCGCCGCTGGCATCGCCCATTTCGTGATAGGCCTTGGCCAAATCGAGTTTCGTTGCGACTTCTTGCCAGTGATCGTTTTTGTTTCCTGCTGTCGATCCGCTTGGTGCTGCGGCATCATCAAAGTTCAAACTGATGCCCGCCAAACCGACTGCGGCAGGTTGTGCCCCAGGCGCAGATTTCCCGGCTATGTTTTCAACCGGGAAATCCAGCGTGAACGCCATTCCGCCGCCGTCAGCTTCTGCGGGCTTGCTTACTTCCGGCTGAACCGCTGCTGGCATGAATGAATGGCTGCCCGTCACATCGAAAACCAAATCATCCGAAATTGGCGATGCTGATTCTGCTGGCTCGCCAGCCGCACGCATCGAAGGATGGGTAGAGGTGATATCAAAATCCATCGCGCCCCATTGCCCGGTAGCTCCAGGCATCGAAGTATTGGTGGATGTAACGTCAAAGTCCATTTTCGCGCCTTGCGCGGCAAGCCTGCCATCAGATGACATAATCGAAGTCTTTTCTGCGCCACCCAAAAAGTCCTGTTCCGGCGATGGCTCCTCTTTGGCTGCTGACGCACCCGAATCAAAATCAAAATCGAGAGCCGATGCTTGTGCCTTCGGAACATTTTCCGGTTCCAGCGTTGCCTTGAAAGCCGTCATTTGCAAGGTCGCGCTACCCGCATCCTCTATAGTTCCGGCACCGCCATACATCGGGTTGTTCGGTTCCAGCTTGCGGCCCAGAGCAACGGCTTGTTGCCATGCATCTTCATCACTGGAATCCTGCAACTGGCGCGCAATTGTCGAGAAGGAGTTTGTATCCTTGCGGTTAGCATAAATTCCCAGCAGCTTGAGATGGATCTGGTGATTGTTCGGGGTGTTTTGCAGAGCTTCTTTGAGTATTTCTTCAGCCTGGACATCACGGCCAAAGTTAAGAAACAGATCTGCCTCACTGATCGGATCAACGTTATCCGATTGGGAAGCTGCCATAGCCTGGGCAGCAGCCGCACTGGTGAAATCGCCAGTCTCAGGAGAAGGAAAAACTGGCGCGGCAATGCGGCCCGTTATTTCACCGACATCCTCTGATGGTTGACCCATGTCCTCATCCGAAGAATTTTTTTTTCTCCGGTACAGCATAAAACCCAGACCACCCAAAACAAGCAAGGCAGCCGCACCGCCAGCCAGATAAAGCGGCTCGTCCAGAACCTGATCCAGCAGGGATGGTTCCGGCTTGATCTGTTTCGGCTTGGGCTGTGCAACCGGTGTCGGCTCGACCGCGCTCGTTGCCGTCACTTCGCTGACAGCAGCTTTAGCTGCTGCAGTGCCTGGAGGTTGTGCCAGTGCAGCAGCCTCAGCTTTCAATTGGGCGAGGCGTTGCATATCCTGAAGATTCTTTTCGAGCAGTGCGGTGCGCTCCTGCCCTTCCTTCAAGGCCTTGTTCTTGGCAATCGCGTCTTCCTGCGCAGCATTTTTCTTGTCCTGCCCGGACATGGACTTGCCATCGGCACCTGTCCCGACCTGGTCTCCAGGAGCTTCGCCCTTGGATAGTTTCAGCACCTCCTTGGCGGACTCTTTAGCCACCGGAGCCATATCGGCTATCGAACTGCTGATCTTGCCGGTAGCCACTTGCTGCGCGGCTTGCGACTGATTGCTGACTGCGGCTGCACTGGCCAGTTTTTGCCGGTAAGCATTCCAATCGGCAGCCTGGGCATGAATCTCCTTTATCGCATCAGGCAGTGACACGCTCATCAATTCTTGCTGGCTGGGCAAATGCAGAATTTTGCCGGCCCTGATGCGGTTCATGTTTCGACCGTCGAACTGGTCGGCATTGATGCGATACATCGCGACCAGCATACGTTCCAGACTCACATCAGCCAGTTTGTGTTGCTCTGCGATTTTGTACATCGTGTCACCGTGTTGAACCGTAAGCCACTCTTTATTCGCTGGCACCGCTGCAGGTTCCGGGGCAGCCTGTTCCGCAGGCTCGGCTGCGGTTTCTGCCGGTGCGGCTTGTTCCTCAGGCTTGGCAACGGTTTCCGCCGGTGCGGCTGGCACTGCCGATGCAGCAGCTTGCTCCACAGGCGTAATTACGGCTACCGGAGCGGCTTGTTCCACAGGCGTGGCTGCGGTTTCTTCCGGCACGGCTGGCACGGCCGACACGGCTACTTCGGGTGCGGCAGGTGCGGCGGCTTGCACTTCCGGCGCGACGGCCTGCACTTCCGCTTGAGCAGGTTGTTCCGGCACATAACCGGGAGGATCCAGCAGGAAAGTATATTCGCGGGACAGTTTGCCGGAAGGCCAGGTCAACTCAACCAGCAGACTTACAAAAGGGTCGTTGACAGGTTGCGCGCTGCTTGCCTTGATGTACGGTTGACCGTCCGCGCGACTCTCAATCTGAAATTTGAAATTGTTGCCATAAGGATATTCCAGTCCAGCACTCTTATAGGCTTCGGGTGAGGCAAGACGAGCGACCAGACTGTCTTTCTCAGCCTTACTGATTGCCACTAATTCTATGTCGGCCTTAAGCGGTTGCCCCAAAGCAGAAGCCACATTTATTCCGCCCATACCTACGGCGGAAACAGTTGTAGACAGCATCAAAGCAGCAACAACGCCGAGCAGTTTTAGTATAACCAGCGACTTGGCTGTCGTTAACCAGCGGCTTATGTCACCGTCTTTAGGTGACTTAGCCGAATGGCTATGTAAAGCCTTTTGACAGCCTATTCGAATGGCTATAACCAACCACTTGGCAACCGTCTTCTGGTTGCTTAGTGGGATGGCTAGTCGTTTCATCAGTCGTTTCACCAGTGATTTTCGCACGCGGTCACCCTCACCTTATTTATTTGAGAATGTAAAATAACATCATAGAGTTATCAGCACAAGCTAATAATATCCTTCGCATTATGTCTCAACTGAAGTATTTCGCAATTAAAATTTCCGCAATCTGCACGCTATTCAACGCCGCGCCCTTACGCACATTGTCGCTCACCACCCACAGATTCAAGCCCATTGGGTGCGAGATATCTTCGCGGATGCGCCCGACATAGGTCGCGTCGTTCCCCGCCGCATCGACCGGTGTCGGGTATCCACCCGGCTCGCGCTTGTCCATCACGATCACGCCGGGAGCCTTTTCCAGCAAGGCACGCGCCGCGGCGGCGGTGATCTTCTTGCGGGTTTCGATGTGTATGGCTTCGGAATGCCCATAGAACACCGGCACGCGCACTGCAGTCGGATTGACCACGATGGAGTCATCTTCCATGATCTTCTGGGTCTCCCAGACCATCTTCATTTCTTCTTTGGTGTAACCGTTCTCCATGAACACATCGATCTGCGGCAGCACGTTAAAGGCGATGCGCTTCGGATACACCTCGACTTCGACATCTTGGTGATTGAACAGCGCGCGGGTTTGCTCGGCCAGTTCGTCGATCGCCTCCTTGCCGGTACCGGACACCGCCTGATAAGTCGCCACATTGATACGCGCGATGCCTACTGCGTCCTGGATCGGCTTGAGTGCCACCAGCATCTGGATGGTCGAGCAATTCGGATTGGCGATGATGCCGCGATTTTTGTATTGCGCGATGGCGTGCGGATTCACCTCCGGCACCACCAGCGGAATATCGCGGTCGTAGCGGAAGTGTGCGGTGTTGTCGATCACCACGCAACCGGCAGCCGCGGCGATCGGCGCATACTTTTCCGATACGCTGCCACCTGCCGAGAACAAACCGATCTGTGTCTTGGAAAAGTCAAAACCTTCCACGTCGATGACGGTAAGGTCTTTTCCTTTAAAGCTCACTGTGGAACCTGCCGAACGGCTAGATGCCAACGGATAAAGATTGCGCACCGGGAACTTGCGCTGCTCCAGTATGGACAGCATCGCCTCTCCCACCGCTCCGGTTGCGCCTAATATACAAATGTCATATTGCTTGCTCATGCTTCTTCTCTCTCAAATATTAAGCTGGTAGCCGGTAGCTAGTAGCGAGTAGCCAAACAGTTTCTGCTACAAGCTACTGGCTACCAGCTATAAGCTCAAAGTGCTTTCACTACCGCGTCGCCCATCGCCGCCGTGCCGGTCTTCTGTTTGCCCGCTTCGGCGATATCCGCGGTGCGCAATCCCTGTTGCAGCGTTTTGCGTACTGCAGTCTCGATGCGCTGCGCGATGTCTTCACGCGCAAAGGTGTAACGCATCATCATCGCCACCGATAAAATCGTCGCCAGCGGATTGGCGATGTTCTTGCCGGCGATATCCGGTGCCGAACCGTGGCACGGCTCATACAGGCCCTTGTTGTATGCATCCAGCGAAGCCGATGGCAACATGCCGATGGAACCGGTCAGCATCGATGCTTCGTCCGACAAAATATCGCCGAAAATGTTGCCGGTCAAAATCACATCGAACTGCTTGGGTGCGCGCACCAGTTGCATCGCGGCATTGTCCACATACATGTGCGACAACTCTACCTGCGGATATTCTTTGGCCACGTCAGTGACGATCTCGCGCCAGAACATGCTGGTATCCAGCACATTGGCCTTGTCCACCGAGCACATTCTTTTATTTCGTTTCATCGCGATTTTAAAGCCGACATGCGCCGCGCGGCGGATCTCCGACTCGCTGTATTGCATGGTATCGAAGCCCTGCCGCTCGCCGTTGTCCAGCGTGCGTATGCCGCGCGGCTGGCCGAAATAAATGTCGCCGGTCAGTTCGCGCAAAATCATGATGTCCAATCCCGACACCAATTCCGGCTTCAGGCTGGAAGCATTGACCAACTCGGGATACACCAGCGCCGGACGCAGGTTGGCGAACAAGCCCAGCCCCTTGCGTATGCGCAGCAGACCCTGTTCAGGACGCAGCGGACGAGCCAGCGTATCGTATTGATAACCGCCCACCGCGCCGAGCAGCACCGCATCGGATTCTTTTGCCAGCTTCAATGTCGCTTCCGGCAATGGATCCCCGGCTGCGTCATACCCGGCACCGCCGATGTGGGCGTATTCCAGTTCGATTTTCAGGCCGTCACTGCGCAACGCTTCCAGCACCTTGGCCGCTTGCGCGACGATCTCCGGGCCGATCCCGTCACCCGGCAATACTGCAATTTTCATTTACATTTCCAGTCAGAATTACAAATCAACTTATGCGAACAACCACGGCTGTGCAGCCCGATGCATCGCCTCGTAACTCTTGATTTCGTCCACATGCTGCAAAGTCAGTCCGATGTCATCCAGGCCGTTCAGCAAACAATGTTTGCGGAACGTCTCGACTTCAAATTTATACATTTTTCCGTCCGGCGCGCTGATGGTTTGACGCTCCAGATCGATCGCCAACTTGTAGCCGGCATGGGCAGCCACCGCCTTGAACAACTCATCCACTTGTTCCGCAGCCAGACGGATCGGCAACAAACCATTCTTGAAGCAGTTGTTGAAAAAGATGTCGGCGAAGCTGGTCGCAATGATGGCGCAGAAACCGTAATCTTCCAACGCCCAAGGCGCGTGTTCGCGCGACGAGCCACAGCCGAAGTTCTCGCGCGCGAGCAAAATCTGCGCACCCTTATAGCGCGGCTGGTTCAACACGAAATCCGGATTGAGCGGACGCCTGGAATTATCACTGCCCGTTTCGCCGTGGTCGAGATAACGC
>CABEDG010000031.1_pt1 | contig 11063 bp, 12 predicted proteins | sample 3132891 | NCBI WGS metagenome assembly CABEDG01 (sample SAMEA5534329, study PRJEB31848) | metagenome | biome: tundra; feature: field; material: soil | place: USA | collected 2013-05 | depth 0.15 m
AACCCGGTGCTTGGTCTTAATGGGACTTACGTCATTTGTTCTGCCGGGATATTGGGCAAGTTTGCCAAACAGCTCGATATACAGATGGATGATGGCAACACCACCACTGGTTCGATGAGAGTTATCCCCAATAACGCGGGGGCACGCCCGGGGGCGGTTCAACAAACGGCCATTGACCTCTCCACTGTGGCAGGTAGCGATGCAATAACCTATACCGTTTGCATGGGGGTTTAATAAATCACCCGGCGTGACACAGCCCGCTTCGGCGGGCTTTTTATTGCCCTTTATGCAGTTGCGACTCAGCCGCCTGCAACGCTTCCGGCAACCCGAGCAGCACCAGTATGTCTCCAGCCTGAAGCAACATTTCTTCGCTTGGTTGCGCGCCGTGCACGTTGCGCCGGCGCACGGCATTCACTTCGACGCTCAACTCCGCCAGGCCAACCTCACCCAATTTTCTACCCACTGCTGCGGAATCGTCTTTGAGCAGCACGCTGAGGAAGCGCGGCTGCAAACTTTCACCGACATCATCCTCATCGTTTTGGGCGGTGCGAAAATAGCCGCTGAACGCAGCGTAACGCCCTGCGCGGCTTTCCTGGACACGGCGAATCACGCGGTTCAGCGGCACACCGGACATCAGCAGCGCCTGCGAAGCCAGCATCACGCTGCCCTCCGTCACTTCCGCCACCACCTCGGCCGCACCGGCCTTTTTGAGTTCTTCGATATGAGTATCATCGGCAGTGCGCACCACCACCGGCAGATCGGGGCGCATTTGATTTACATGGTGCAGAATTTTAAGAGCGGAGTGTTTGTCGTCGTAAGTGATGACCAAAGTTTTTGCGCGCATCAGCCCGGCGGCGAGCAGCACTTCGCGCTTGGCGGCATCACCATACACCACGCTCTCGCCTGCTGCCGAGGCTTCATGTACCCGGCGCGGGTCAAGATCGAGTGCGATGAAGCGGATGCCCTCCTGTGCCATGAAGCGCGATAGTGCCTGCCCGCTGCGTCCATAACCGCAAATGATGATGTGTGCGTCGCTGGACATACTTTTCACTGCGATCTGGTGTATCAGCACGGCACTATCCATCCACGCGGATGGAGTCAGATTCCGGACGATAACTTCGGCGTGTTGAATCAAAAAGGGCGCGGCCAGCATGGAAATCAGCATGGCCGCCAGCACGTTTTGCATCACGTCCGCAGGCAATAAATTCACTCCTCCCGCCAAAGTCAGCAGCACAAAACCGAATTCACCCGCTTGCGCCAATCCCAAACCGCTACGAATCGCGGCACCCCAATCACCGGCGAACCAGCGCGCCAAGAGTGCCACCACCACCGCCTTGAACGGCAGCAGGATGAGCAGGATCAACAACACCCAGCCAAACCCCGAGATCACGCTGCCCAGGTCGAGCAACATGCCGATAGTGACGAAGAACAAACCGAGCAGCACATCGCGGAATGGCTTGATGTCTTCTTCCACCTGGTAGCGATATTCGGTTTCAGAGATCAGTATCCCGGCGACGAATGCACCCAGCGCCAGGGAAAGTCCGGCCAGCTCGGTAATATAGGCCAAGCCCAGCGTGAACAACAACACGTTGAGCATAAACAGTTCGGAAGATTTTTGCATCGCAACCAAATGGAACCACGGACGTAATAGCCGCTGCCCGAAGATCAGCAGGGCGGCCAATACCAGCGCGGCTTTGAGCAGGGCAATGCCGAGCGTGACATAGATGGTCTGCCCGCTGCTGGCCAACGCCGGAATGATGATGATGAGCGGCACCACGGCCAGATCCTGAAACAGCAGCACGCCCATGATTTTCTGACCGTGCGGCAAGTTTAGTTCGGCGCGTTCGACCAGCATCTTGCTGACAATCGCGGTGGAGGACATCGCCAACACACCGCCCAACGCCAGTCCGGCGCGCCAATCAAGCCCGAAGAAAAGCGAGGTGAGCATGACCAGCAAAATGGTGGCTACCACCTGCGCAGTGCCCAGGCCGAATACCAGGCGCTGCATGCTACGCAGCCGCGCAAGGCTGAATTCCAAGCCGATGCTGAACATCAGGAACACCACGCCGAATTCGGCCAGATGGCGGGTTTCCGGCGCATCGGGTATCCAGCCCAGCGCATGCGGCCCGATCAGGATACCGACGAGGAGATAGCCCAGCATCGCCGGCAGGCGCAGAATGCGGCACAACACCACCACGCCTACGGCGACAGCAAGCAGAATCAGCAGGAGTTGTAATGAGTTAGTCATGCGCGTGTTCAAGCGACATTATTGCCATGTCCGGATAATGCCCTAAGTTGCGCGCCCTTTCAAAATTTCACTGCAAATCAGACGCACTGCTATAATTCTAAATTATGAATAAAATCCTCTCCGCCACGCCACACGCGCTCGACCTCGCCCGCGAAGTGTTAAACATCGAAGCCGCCGCCGTACAAGCCCTCAGCGCACGTCTGGATGAAAATTTTTTAAGCGCGATGGATGTTATTTTGCATTGTGCAGGCCGCGTCATCGTCAGCGGCATGGGCAAATCCGGGCACATAGCACGCAAGATAGCCGCAACCCTGTCCAGTACCGGCACCCCCGCCTACTTCGTGCATCCGGGCGAGGCCAGCCACGGTGACCTCGGCATGATCACCAGCGAAGATGTCATCATAGCGCTGTCCTATTCCGGCGAGAGCCAGGAGTTCATGACCATCGTGCCGGTCATCAAACGCCAAGGTGCAAAACTCATCAGCATGACCGGGAATCCCGCGTCCAGCCTGGCCAAAGTTTCCGATGTGCATCTCAATGCGGCAGTGGATAAAGAGGCTTGCCCAATGGGTTTGGCGCCCACTGCCAGCACCACGGCGGCGTTGGCACTGGGCGACGCGCTGGCGGTGGCATTGCTGGATGCCAAAGGCTTCGGCGCGGAAGATTTTGCCCGCTCGCATCCCGGCGGCAGTCTGGGGCGGCGTTTGCTCACCCGTGTGCGCGACATCATGCGCGTCGGCGAGCGCCTGCCTATGGTAAGTTTGGACGCGACGCTGGGCGACGCGATTCTGGAAATCTCGAAAAAAGGCGTGGGAATGACCGCCATCGTGGATGCCAAACAGCACGTGCTGGGCATTTATACCGACGGTGACCTGCGCCGCACGCTCGCAAAGAAACTGGATTTCAATGCCACACCGATACGTAGCGTGATGTCTGCCAACCCGCGCCGCATCAGTCCGGACCGCCTCGCCGCCGAGGCGGTGCAGATGATGGAGCAATTCAACATCAGCCAGATGCTGGTGGCGGATGAACAAAACAAACTGGTCGGCGCTCTCAATATGCACGATTTGTTACACGCTAAAGTAATCTAGACAGTTATTAGTTGTAAGACGTAAGTTGGTAGTTGGTGTTGCCTTTAACTTACGACTTACGTCTTACGTCTATATTTTTAGGAGAAAACCATGCTGTTAAGCCGCTCAAAATTGATACGCTTGATCGCTTTTGATGTTGATGGTGTGATGACCGACGGCGGATTGTACTTTTCCGATTCCGGGGAGGAATTCAAACGTTTCAATTCACTGGATGGGCAGGGACTGAAAATGCTGCGCGCAAGCGGGGTGGAAGTTGCCATCATCACCGGACGCACTTCGCGTTGCGTCGAGGCGCGCGCGAAGAACCTTGGTATCACGCATGTCTTTCAGGGTGTGGAATATAAACTCGAAGCAATGGTCGATCTGCTCAACAAGCTCAAACTGTCGCGTGATGCCGCCGCCTATATGGGCGATGATGTGGTTGATCTCACGGTGATGCGCCATGTCGGTTTGGCGATCAGTGTACCCGAATCACCGCTACTGGTGCGCAAACATTCCCACTATGTCACGCAACGCGGTGGCGGGCATGGCGCGGTGCGCGAAGCCTGCGAGTTGATCATGTCGGCGCAAGGCACGCTGGATGCGCAACTTGCACTCTATTTGCAATGACTTTTGCCTCCCGTGCCCGCTACTGGCTGCCGCTGGTGCCATTGTTTGGTTTGCTGGGAGCCACCTATTGGCTGAACCAGCAGGTGCTGCCGGAACCGGCCAAGCCTGACAGCAGCAAACGCCACGACCCCGATGCTATTGTGGAAAACTTTTCCGCGACTAAATTGAATGAGCTGGGTCTGCCGCGCTTCGTCATGGCTGCAACAAAAATGCAGCATTACCCGGATGACGACAGCACGACGCTGGAAGCGCCGCGTATTACCATGTTATCCGCCGGACAACCGGCAATACATGCCACCGCCAAGCATGGCACCATCTCCAGCAAAGGCGATGAGGTGTTTCTGCACGACGAGGTCGAAGTGCTGCGTGAGGCAAGCGCACAGCAAGATAGACTTACATTACAAACCGAGTATCTGCATATCATCCCGGATCAGGATTTGGCGAACACCGACCGCGCTGTCACTATCGTCGATGCGCACAGCAACGTGCATGCGACAGGCATGGAAATGGACAATAAGACACGCACCCTGAAACTGCTTTCCCAAGTTAGAAGCGAATATGTACCGAACAAACAATAAATTATTGTTGGCAACTTTCCTGCTGCTCTGCGCACCAGCCTGCTTTGCCGAACGCACCGACCGCGACAAGCCGATGCATCTGGAGGCCGATCAGGTGATAATGGACGATGCGCAGAAAATCAGCACCTTCACCGGCAATGTGCGATTATCCCAAGGCACGCTGCTGATACGCGGTGACAAGATCATCGTGGTGCAGGACAAGAACGGCAACAAGCACGTCACGGCGTATGGAAATACCGCCGAGTTCCGGCAAAAGCGCGAAGGTGCGGATGAGTACGTGGAAGGTTATGGCGAACGCATCGAATATGACACGGGCAGCGAGACATTGAACTTCCACGAAAAAGCACGCCTCAAGCGCGGTCTGGATGAGGTAAGCGGCGATCATATTACTTACAGCGCCAAGACCGAAATCTTTCAGGTGAACGGCAGCAATACAAACTCGAGTAATAATCCGCCGCAACGGGTGCGTGCCGTACTGCAACCCAAGCCCAAAGAAGCTGCAACATCACCATCCGCGCCGGGCGCGTTACCCATCACGCCCAGTACAACCCCTGCTCCCACGCAATGAACATGAGTGAACTGCGCGCAGTTGGCCTGAAGAAAAAATACGGCTCGCGCACCGTGGTGCACGACGCTTCACTGTCGCTGAAGAGCGGTGAAGTAGTGGGCCTGCTCGGTCCGAACGGCGCGGGAAAAACCACTGCGTTCTACATGATCGTGGGACTGATCGCTGCCGACGGTGGAGAAATTTTTATTGATGACCAAAACATCACTCATATGCCGATACACCGCCGCGCGCGCCTGGGACTCGGTTATCTGCCGCAGGAAGCATCGATCTTTCGTCGCCTGACGGTGGCACAAAACATCCAAGCCGTGCTGGAACTTCAAGGCATTACTGATGATAACCTGCAAAATCATCTGGAAAAATTACTGGAAGACCTGCACATCACACACATCCGCGACAATCCCGCCGTCACCCTGTCCGGCGGGGAACGGCGGCGCGTAGAAATCGCGCGCGCATTGGCGACCGATCCGCGCTTCATCCTGTTGGATGAACCGTTCGCCGGCGTGGACCCGATCGCCGTGCTGGACATTCAGAAAATCATCCGCTTTCTCAAAGAGCGCAGCATCGGCGTGCTGATCACCGACCACAATGTGCGCGATACGTTGGGCATCTGTGACCGTGCCTACATCATCAACGCCGGCTCGGTAATGGCGGAAGGCAAGCCGGATGAAATCATCTATAATGAGGGCGTAAGGAAAGTGTATCTGGGCGAACACTTCAAGCTGTGAAGCCAAGTTCTCCCCGGTACAACACCAGGCAATGAAACCCACTCTCCAACTTCGAATCTCCCAACAACTGACGCTTACCCCGCAGTTGCAACAGGCTATCCGCTTGCTGCAACTCTCCACGCAGGATATGCATCAGGAAGTCGCGCGGTTGCTGGAAGAGAACCCCATGCTGGAAGTGGCCGAGGAATCTGCAACTGGCACTTTTTCCCCGGATGCCTCATCTTTGGCGTCTCGCAGCACTGCGACCGCAGACGAACCAGAGCAAGCACGTACTGATGATCGCGGCACGGACGATTTTGGCAACGAGCCCGCCGACTGGAATACCGGCGGCGGCACGATGCGCAGCACGGATGACGAAGACGAAACCTACCCCGAGCAAGCCGCCGAACAAGCCAGCCTGCGCGCACATCTGCATAGTCAATTGACCACCAGTTCACTGGATGGCAATGATCGCAAGGTCGTCGGATTGCTGATCGATGCGCTGGATGAGAACGGTTATCTGACTCAAGATCTGGAAGAGCTGGTAGCGCTGTTGCCCGCTGAACTTGAAATCACGCTGGATGATCTGGAAACCGCGCTGGTGCAACTGCAACACCTTGATCAGCCCGGTCTGGGTGCACGCAATCTGGGCGAGTGCCTGGCCCTGCAACTCAAGGCCTTGCCGGAGGACACCCCGCAACGCGGTTTGGCAGTTCGTCTGGTGAGCCACCACCTTGATCTGGTGGCCGCTCACGATTTTTCCAAAATCAAAAAGTTGCTGCGCTGCACGGACGATGAATTGCGCGCCGCGCAACATTTGATCACAGGCTTGAATCCAAAACCCGGTGCCGAGTTCGGCCAAAGCGTCGCCGATTACGTGGTGCCCGACGTGGTCGTGGAAAAATACAAGAACAAATGGCGTGCACGGCTCAATGTGGAAGCGATGCCCAAGCTGCGCGTCAATCAGATTTACGCCAACATCCTGCAGCAGCGCTCCGATAAGAACTCCTCGCAGCTCGCCATACAATTGCAGGAAGCGAAGTGGCTGATCAAAAATCTGCAGCAGCGTTTTGATACCATTCTGCGCGTCGCGCAAGCCATCGTGGAACGGCAAGTAAATTTTTTTGAGCATGGCGAGATCGGGATGCGCCCGCTGGTGTTGCGCGAAATCGCCGACGAGCTGGAGTTGCACGAATCTACGGTATCGCGCAGCACCACACAAAAGTTTATGCTGACTCCGCGCGGCATATACGAATTCAAACATTTCTTTGGCAGCGGCCTAACCACGGAAAGCGGCGGCACCTGTTCTTCCACCGCGATACGCGAGTTGATCAAACAACTGGTCAGCGCGGAAGACGGGCACAAACCGCTTACCGACAGCCGCATGTCAGAAATCTTGGCACAGCAGGGCATCGTAGTTGCCCGGCGTACCATAGCAAAGTACCGGGAAGCATTGCGCATACTCCCGGTGAATCTCCGTAAATCACTCTAAACAAGGAGCACACTATGAACCTCCATCTAACCGGGCGCCACCTGGAAATCACACCCGCCATTCGCGACTATGCGACCGGAAAATTCGGCAAGATCAAACGTCACTTCGACCACGTAATAGACGTGAACATCATCCTTTCCATTGAAAAACTGAAACAGAAGGCCGAAGCCACCGTACACATCAGCGGCAAAGATGTGTTCGTGGAATGCGATGACGAAAACCTGTACGCTGCGATTGATGCTCTGGTGGACAAGCTGGATCGCCAGGTAATGAAGCATAAGGAAAAGCTGTCTTCGCGCCGCCATGATGATTCCGGCAAGCATGCGGCCGCAGAGTAATTAACCACGGGTGGCGGCAATGCCGCCCATTTTTATCCACTTCCCATAATGAACCTGATCAGCAAAATCCTGCTGCCCGACAACATCCTGTTGGACACTGAATCCACCAGCAAGAAACGCGTGTTTGAGCGCGTTGGCTTGTTGTTTGAAAACAACCAGCAGATCGCGCGCAGCCAAGTATTCGACAGTCTGTTCGCACGCGAGAAGCTCGGCTCAACCGGCCTGGGACAAGGCGTGGCGATTCCACATGGACGTATCGCAAAGTTGCGCGATGCGACTGCCGCGTTTGTAATGACCTCCCACCCGATTCCATTCGACGCGCCGGACGGTCAACCGGTGAACCTGATTTTCGTGTTGCTGGTGCCGGAGCGCGCCAACGATTTGCACCTGCAAATTCTGGGCGAGTTGGCGCAAATGTTCAGCGACACACAATTCCGCAATCGCCTGCTCGCCAGCAAAGACACTGCCGGCATTCATCAATTGTTTTATGACTGGAACAGCGTGACATGAGCCAGGTTAACGTCCGGCAATTGTTTGAGGATAAGCAGGAACGACTGCAGCTCAGCCGTGTTGCCGGAGCGGATGGCACTGATCGCATCATCGTCAGTGATGAGGTCGACACCTCCAACAAGGGACTCATCGGCCATCTCAACCTGATCCACCCGAACTGGGTGCAGGTGCTGAGTGAGACCGAGCTGGATTATCTGCGCGATCTGAGCGCGGAGCAGCGCGACAGCGCGTTTCGCCAAATCCAGCAAAGCGGCACGACCTGTTTGATCGTGGCTGGCACAACCGATATCCCACCTGAACTGATCAATTTTGCCGACCAGTCGCACATTCCGCTGTTCGCTTCCCCCAAAGCCAGCGTGCATCTGATGTGGCTGATCCGCCACTATCTCGCCAAGGAGCTGGCCGAATCCACCACGCGCCACGGCGTGTTTCTCGACGTGCTTGGCGTCGGCGTGATGATCACCGGCGAGAGCGCGGTCGGCAAAAGTGAACTCGGGCTGGAGCTCATCTCGCGCGGCAATGGATTGGTTGCCGATGACATCGTCGAATTGCATCGCATCGCACCGGATACACTGGAGGGTCGCTGCCCGGAGTTGTTGCGCGATTTTCTCGAAGTGCGCGGTCTGGGCGTGTTGAATATTCGCACCATGTTCGGCGAAACAGCAGTGCGGCGAAAAAAGAGCCTGAAGCTCATCGTGCACCTGCATCGCCCGCCCGGAGGCGATCTGTCGCAAATGGAACGTTTGCCGCTTAATGCCACGCATCAGGAAATCCTCGGCGTGAACATCAGCACGGTAAACATTCCGGTGATCGCCGGACGCAACCTCGCAGTATTGGTGGAAGCAGCGGCACGCAACTTTGTGCTGCAACAGCGCGGCATCGACAGCATGCAGGAATTCATCTCGCGCCACGACCAACTGCTTCTGGAAGATTAAACGGGAGCCCAAGGTGCAGCTATTCCTGATCAGCGGGTTATCCGGCTCCGGCAAAAGCGTCGCACTCAAGGTGCTGGAGGACAGCGGCTATTACTGCGTGGACAATCTGCCTGCCGATCTGCTGGCCGCACTGGTGGAACACTTGCAGCGGGCCGGTTATCGAAACATCGCGGTGAGCATAGACGTGCGCAGCGCCAACAGCGTGCAACGCCTGCCGCCGTTGTTACAGCAGATCAAACAGCAAGGGGTGGATGTACATGTGCTGTTCCTGGATGCGCAATCCGACACGCTGGTCAAACGCTTTTCCGAAACGCGCCGCCTGCATCCGCTCAGCGACGGGATTCGTACTTTGCCGGAATGTGTCAGCCATGAACGTGAATTGCTCACCGAGATCAGCGACATCGGTCATCACATCGACACCACCGAGCTCAATGCCAACGCGCTGCGCGCCTGGATCAAACAATTCATCAAAGTGGATCGCGCGCGGCTGACCCTGTTATTCCAATCATTCGGTTTCAAGCAGGGCATCCCGCTGGATGCAGACTTGGTGTTCGATGTGCGCTGTCTGCCCAACCCGCACTATAACCCGGTGCTGCAACCGCTCACCGGGCGCGACACAGCGGTGATCGAATTTCTGGACAACACCCCCGGCGCACAGGACATGTTTGGCGACATACGCGATTTCGTGGAACGCTGGCTGCCCAGTTTCGTCGCCGACAATCGCAGTTATCTGACCGTTGCCATCGGTTGCACCGGCGGACAACACCGCTCAGTCTATCTCGCCGAAAAGCTCGCGCGATATTTCGAGCATCAGCAGCAAGTGCTGGTGCGCCATCGCGAACTAACGCAATAGACCATGTTCAGCGCGGCATTGCAGCACATCAAGCTTGGCGACTGGCTGACGCTTTTGTTGGGCAGTATTTGCGTGGTGCTGCTCGCACTCAAACTGTGGAGTGGTGACCTTGCCGACAAGGCCATCATCCGCGGCGGCGGTAAAATCTTAAGTGTAGTGCCCTTGTCGCACGATCAGCAGATCGAAGTGCCCGGCCCGCTTGGCATCAGCATCATCGCCATACAAAACCGCAAGGCACGCATCGCCTCCGACCCCAGCCCGCGCCAATACTGCGTGCGCCAAGGCTGGTTGCAACAGGCCGGGGAGATTGCGCTGTGCCTGCCCAATCAGGTGAGTGTCGAATTGGTCGGCAGCAAAAAGAAGTATGACAGCCTCAACTATTAGAGAATACTCACAACCGTTCGCCCTGATAACCAGCGACTTGGCTGGCTTTTTTTGGCAGCCTAGTCGAATGGCTAGTGGTTATATCAGCTTGTCGAAGGGTCGCCGCACTGCGGCGTACTCATCTGTAAGGAATGCGGTCAAAAGATATTGGCATCAGTTCAATCCGTTCATGGTTCGACAAGCTCACCACGAACGGATTGAGTTAAGGTACGGGTGATATGAATACTTCCCGCACTCTCCACCTCGAAACAACCGCCCAAGACCACCACATCGCCCGCATGGCGGCGGTGGCACTCGGTCTCACTATATTGGAAAGCGCTATTCCCTCTCCCCTGCCCGGCGTCAAACCGGGGCTGGCCAACATCGTCACGCTGATCGTGCTGGCACGTTACGGCTGGCGCACGGCGGCGTGGGTGTCGCTGTTGCGCGTGGTGGCAGGTAGTTTGTTGTTCGGCAATTTCCTCGCTCCGGGATTTTTTCTCAGCCTGTCCGGCGCAGTGTGCAGTCTGGTCATGCTGGCCTTTGCCCAGCATTTGCCGGCGCGCTGGTTCGGTCCGGTCAGCCACAGCATCTATGCCGCCTTCGCGCATATCACCGGGCAGATGCTGGTCGTGTATCTGTGGCTGATCCCGCATGCCGGCATCGCCTATCTCATCCCCATCTTCGCCACGACCGCACTCGTCTTCGGCACAGTGAATGGATTGATCGCGGCGCGTTTCATGGATAATGACAGTAATCCCCTCTCCCTCCGGG
>CABEDG010000032.1_pt1 | contig 10908 bp, 10 predicted proteins | sample 3132891 | NCBI WGS metagenome assembly CABEDG01 (sample SAMEA5534329, study PRJEB31848) | metagenome | biome: tundra; feature: field; material: soil | place: USA | collected 2013-05 | depth 0.15 m
GGCATAGTACGAGCGCTGCAATCCGGCGGTGACAAACCTGCCCGATATAACCGCTTCGCCATTATCTCGGATAGTCCGGCCATCATCAACCGCTACCGCGCAGCGATGCAACCCGGCGCAGCTTTATACCTCTGGAAAAAGGATCAGCGTGGACATTGGGTCATTGATAAAACCATCAAGGTTCCAGATTGGCTGATTAGCAAGATCGATTTTCACCTCATCGGGGACTGAATGTGCGGACAGTTTTTATATCCATCATCACCGTACTGATGTTGAGTGCCTGCGAATCTCAGCATGATCGCGAGATCAAGGAAATGGAATCACGCATCAGCGCGACAATCCAGACAGATTGGCGCGATGGCATTCCGCTGGACAGTTTGGTGGAGGCTGGAAAGATGTGTCGTGAGCATGCCAACCTGCAAGGTTGTGATGTCGTTGAAAATCAAATGACAGACATCGCCGTTTCGCTGGCATCCTGTCTGGCTGATGAGCGCAGCAGCTTGTGCCAAACAGTTGTGGGAGTTATCAGCAAGCATCCGATAGTGGCTATGCTACCCGAAGCCAAGCCAATCGCCCTGCCCGATACCCTTTGGTACTGGTCGCTGCCTACCGCGATGCTTGATGCGCTATCCAACCACTTTAGTTACCGAACGGAAATTGTAATGGGGTGGTGGAACCGATGGCGCATTCCACTCCTTTCCTGCGCTGCGCTACTTTCGTTAACCTATGGCGCATGGGTTTGGTGGTTGATCCGCAAGAAGGCCAATCAACAGCGCGTCTGTGAAGCTGCCAGCCAACGCGCCGCTGATGCGGAGCAGGAAAGAATCAGCCGCATCCATGCGGAACAGGCGCGAATCGAGGCAGAGCGCCGGGCAAAACTTGCACGTGATGCGGCCCGAGCGGAACAGCAACGCTTGGCCGCAGAAAAACTTGCACTACAGCAAGCCTCTGTAGCTGCCGCCCGGTTGGAAGAGGAACAAGCCGAAGCTGCCGTGCTACTGAGTGCGGCTTTCAAACCAGCATCCAAGCCCAAACGGGGCGCGGATTAAACCGCCGTCTGGCAATCGATCAAGAATTCAATGCGCACGTTAACGCTTGATCAAGCTGCTGAGTTCCTGCACATCCATCCGATCACTCTGCTGCGAATGGCACAGTCAGGACAGGTACCTGCTGTGAAGCCTGGTAAGCGTTGGGTGTTTATTGATCTTGACCTGGCCGACTGGCTGCGCGCACAATACTCGGCGCGGGCATCGGAAGGCGGCTTACGCAAAGAAAGGAAAAAAATATGCCACTCTTCCGACGCAAAAACTCCACTATTTGGTGGATTGGTTTCACCATCAACGGGAAACGCATACAGCGCACTACTGGCACAGACAACAAGCAGCAAGCGCAAGAAGTCCACGACCGGCTGAAAACCGAATTGTGGGAGCAAAAGCGACTCGGCACAAAACCTCGACGGACATGGCAAGAAGCAGTAATACGCTATTCCGAAGAGAAGGCAGGAAAGGCTAGCCTTAATAGTGACCTGTCGCACTTTCGCTGGTTGGATTGTTATTTGTCCGATAAGTACCTTGATGAAATCAGCAAGGATTTGATTGCTGAAATCACCAAGATCAGGAAGTTGCCGTACAGTATTCCTCGCATCAAGGGGCCGGATCGGAAGATTGATCCGAAACCTGCAACGGTGAATAGAACGCTGGAAATTATCCGTTCTGTTCTTCGACTCGCGAGGGATGAGTGGGAGTGGATCGATCATATCCCGACAGTGAAATTGCTGAAGGAGCCGACGCGGCGCGTTTCGTGGATCACGCGCGAGAAAGCCGAAGAGCTTCTGAACGCATTGCCGTATCACTCGTCGGAAATGATGCGCTTCACATTGGAAACCGGATTACGCCGAGCCAACGTGACGCATCTTGAGTGGGAGCAAGTCGATCTCGAACGCCAGACTGCCTGGATTCACCCGGATCAGGCCAAGGCAGAAAAACCCATTGCTATACCGCTTTCTGAAAATGCTGTCGCGGTTCTTAGTAGATGGAAAGGCAAGCACGATAAGTATGTGTTCGTCTTTGAAGGTAAGCCGGTTTTCCAGACGGCTACCAAAACGTGGCGCAAGGCTTGCATGTCGGTCGGACTTAAAAACTTCCGATGGCATGATCTGCGTCATACGTGGGCAAGCTGGCATGCACAAGATGGCACTCCGCTCCATGTCCTGCAAGAACTGGGGGGATGGGAGAGTGCCGAGATGGTGAGGCGGTATGCGCACCTCTCGACTGTGCATCTGGCTGACTATGTGAATCGTCGCCAGGCGTTAAGTGACGTTTCGGTGACAGTGAAAGAAAAAGAGGTTAAGCAAACATGCCTAACCCCTTGATTTGTTGGTGCGCCCGGAGCGATTCGAACGCCCGACCCCTTGGTTCGTAGCCAAGTACTCTATCCATCTGAGCTACGGGCGCGAGTAATTGTTTTGCCTTCGTGTAACGTGTAATTAGAACCTTGGCGGTGGGCCTAGTCTACTGCCAACCACACTCTCAGTTAATTCCCATAAACAGGGAAATTTACTGCGAATTTCAACATTTTTCCGGTGAATTTTGATGCAGGACGCGTGCTCTAAGCTAATCCCAATAGCTACTTCCAGAACATCCCCTACCGCAACTTGCACATATTATCAGGGAATTTGATATTAGGAAACAGAGAATTCAACATAACAAGAAGAGTGAATGCACAATGGCCTAACCTAATTTTCAGCTTGATAAGTTCGTTAGACACAAGGTATTCAATCAATCCTCCTAGCACTTTTGCTGTGTATAGAGGTGGCTTCGGTAATTCGAACAGCCCGATAAGTGATAGCCTTGCTCAACCCAAGCCGTGAATATCACGGCAAACAGAGGAGCAAGCGCATGAGAAGGACGAGAAGGAATCACGCAGCGGGATTCAAAGCCAAGGTGGCCTTGGTAGCGATACGGGGCGACCAGACATTGGCTGCCGAGTTGGCTGAACAATTTGATGTTCACCCGAACCAGATTTCGGAGTGGAAGCAACAGTTGCAGGAGTCGGCTGCCGACGTCTTCGGTGGTACGCCGAAGGCGAAGGCGGTTGAGCCTGATCTCAAGGTGCTGCATGCCAAGATCGGGCAGCTCACGCTGGAGAATGATTTTTTAGAAGGCGCGCTCACCAAGCCTGTCCTGAGCTTGTCGAAGGGGCGGGATTGCTGAGCGCAAAGAGATGATTGACCGAACCCACAAACTGCCACTGGTGCGGCAATGCAAGATACTGGAGCTGTCGCGCTCGACAGCCTACTACCAGCCGGCTCCGATATCACCCGAGGAACTGGCATTGATGCACCGGATCGACGAGCTGCATCTGAACTACACTGCTGCGAGAGTTGCTGGATTCCTTGAATCTGATCACCGATGAGAGCAACCGGACGAACGCGAATCTGGAGATGTTGTTCAGGGAAAAGGCAGAGCCCCTTCAAAGTTCCTTCAATAGAAAAATGGGCTAGACCATTTCTGATCTAACCCATTAATTATTGGTGCGCCCGGAGCGATTCGAAAGCCAGACCCCTTGTTTCGTAGTTTGTTTTATGGACGTACCTCGTTGATTTTATTAACCGTAATTGTGCCGACTGTTCCTCATTTTGCACTGTTTTGTCAGGTAGTTACTCGTCAAGTCACCGAAAAGTCTCCACAGTCTTGCATCGTAAGTCTGTGACAGGACCTTGCACAAGAGCATCGCTTTTGTGCCTATCGACAGTTAGTATTGAAATTGTTGAGATGCATCTCAACATAAATAACCACATAATCACTATCACATGACCGATATTCCTAATTCAGCCTATCGTCCAGCTTTCATACGTCTTATTCTTTCACGACCGAGACTATTCAGCTCGATTCTGGTTGGAATGCTGGTTGTATTCTTTGAGCAAGATGATGGGAAATTTGTCGTTCTGGGGATGGTGATCGTCGCTGCCATTGTGTCTATCGGCGCAATCGTTGCAGAACTTGCAGTGGTCAAGGACATGCACGGCATGCTTCGGTATGCACACATCACACTCGCTGTGCTGACTATCCTGTCTTCATGGGCATTTACTCAAGTGATGTTTGCGCTGCACTATGCACATGACTTCTATGTCGCTAAAGAGTGCGGCAGTCCAGGTGGGCTGGAATTCCCCAATGCGACTGCGCCAGACTATAGCGATTTTCTTTATTTTGCCTGCGTGATAGGAGCCTCTGGTCAGACGGCTGACGTAAGTTTCTCTAGCAGGGCGATGCGTCGAACAGGACTAGTACACTGCGTCTTGGCATTCTTTTTCAATACCACTTTGGTGGCTTTGACCATTAATATTGCGTCTAGCTTGATTTGAGCATGTAATCGATGGCGGTGGGGTTGAAAAAAATCAGTGTGAGAAGGCCGCTGCCGCAGCAGAAAAGTAATCCTGCGTATCAAATAAATATCGCATGAAGCCCATCTATGCCGACCGACGGAGGTAGTGCGATTTACTCGCGGCAAATAAATCGGAGAAAGTAGTGCTTATTGTTAAATTAAAGCACGTCGTCGGGGCTGGAGTGTATGGAACGCTGTTAGGAATATCTGGGGTGTATGCAGATACCGCAACTCAGGGTGAGGGTGTCTGGAAGTATTTGTACCGCGCCGTTGACAAGCAAAGTCAGACGATCGACTTCCTGCTGACGGCCAAGCGGGATGCCGCGGCGGCTACACGGTTTTTCGAAAAAGCCATGCGCCACAATAGTGAACCTGAAATCGTTACCCTGGATAAAAGCGGCGCCAATAAAGCGGCGATTGATGCAATCAATACCGAGCGGGAAGATCCAATCGTGGCTCGACAAGTGAAGTACCTCAACAACATCGTGGAGCAGGATCATCGTGCCATCAAGCGCGTGACCCGACCGATGCTCGACTTTCAACCCTTTCGCTCGGCCAGTAATGTGTTGGCCGGTATCGAACTGATGCACATGATTCGCAAAGGTCAAATGATCGTTGCAGAAGAAAATCAGAGGTCTTTTGCAGAGCAATTTTATGTGCTGGCAGGATAAGTCCGCCCAGTTTTAAGGACTGGCATATTTGCTCGTCGGAAGTATACGTTTTTGCGGTTAATGCGACAGAACCCCCTGTACCACAGAGACTGCAACAGCTTCGCGGAGTAGGGCCGATGATTGCGACGGCCTTGCTTGCTACGGTCGGTGATGCATCTCAGTTTGACAATGGCCGGCAGATGGCTTCTGCATCGTTGGCGTCGTTCTTGTTGCTCTTCACATAGGGTTTGACGAACTGTGGGGCGATCAGTTTGACCGTGTATCCTTGAGCTTCCAGCTTCCGTGCCCAGTGGTGTGCGCCACCGCAGGCTTCCATTCCGATCTCGCAACCTGGCTCAATCTTCTCAAGCAACACTTTAAGCCATTCCTCACGGTTCAGCTTGCGTCGCCAGACAGGTTTCTCATTGCGATCAACACCGTGAACCTGAAACACGTTCTTTGCCAAATCTACGCCAACTCGGATAATCTTCATGGTGGACTCCTTCTTCCTTTTCACTGGTTAATAACAACTCCAGTTTGGCACTAAGATGCCGTTTTGGGTGAGGTGGAGTCCATCCCATTGCTTCTGAGGAAATCGACCGGCAGGAATAGGTCGGACTGTGACCGTTAGCGAGTATATTATTCAACGGGCGCTGTTGTGCCAGTAGCCGTCGTTCAAAAGTATCTTAGCACTGGATGATTGGCTTATCGCTCAGCAGAATGAAAAACGAGTAGTATGAGACCTGCCCGTTGGAAGACAAAAATCAAGGGAACCTCACAGTGAAGGGAATCCTGAAAATCGCATTTAAACTGCTCGTGAATGACAAGGGCAAGTTCGCTGCTTTGCTTGTCGGGATTACTTTTGCTGTCTTCTTGATGATCCAGATGACATCCATGTTCGCCGGGATTCTGGCAAGGTCTTCCGCTACCGTTATCAACATAGGCGCGAAAATGTGGGTAATGGATCCGGCGGTCAATACCGTCGCCAGCAGCATTCCTATGCCGGATTACATACAGGACGCAGTCAGGAGCATAAACGGCGTCAAATATGCAGTGCCTCTTTATTCGGGCGTGGCATTGGTGAAGCTTCGCAGTGGCGTCTATCAAGCGGTGTCGGTCATTGGGCTGGATGATGCAACTCTATTTGGCAGACCCGCACTCCTCGAAGGGAAAATCGAGGATATCTATGCAGAAAATGGCTTTATCGTCCTAGTGGACGCAGAATTCAAAAAACTCGAAAATCCGAAAATCGGCACCGAATTTGAAATCAATGATAACCGTGGCGTCGTCGTCGGTTTGGCAAAAGTCACCTCTTCCGGCCTATTCGGGATTCCCACACTGTACACGACTTACAACAGGGCAATCACCTACATCCCTTCAACCCGGTTCACGACCTCCTATATTCTGATTGAACCGAAAAACAGCAGTGACATTCCTTTCATCAAGCAGCAGGTGCAGAAACTGGGTTATCTCGCGCTCACTGATGATGAATTCATACAGAAGATTTCGGATTTCTATATGTATCAGACCGGCCTGGGAATCAATATGTTTATCATGACGGCCATCAGTTTTATCGTCGGATTATCCATATCCGGACAAACTTTTTATACCTTCATACTCGAAAATCTTGAGAAGTTCGGCGCATTGAAAGCGATTGGGGCGAAAGGGCGTGAACTTATATACATGATCCTGTTTCAGGCCACATTTACCGCGTTTATAGGCTACGGCTTGGGGGTCGGCTTGGCTTCGCTAATCGTTATGTCCGCAAAACTAAGGCTGCCGGATTATGCAGCGCAGATAACCTACATGAATCTCGGAATGGCTTTTATCATGGTGGTCATCATAGCGGGAATTTCAAGTTATGTCGGCATCAGGAAAGTGATCCGGATAGAACCTTTCGATATTTTCAGAGGCTAACGTGGCAAATCTGGCAGTCAAGGCAAGTGGCCTGGCAAAGTGGTTCGGCGAGGGGGAAGCAAAAACCATTGCGGTGAGGGACGTGAGTTTTGACGCCTATTTTGGGGAAATGCTGTACATCGTGGGCCCCTCCGGAAGCGGTAAAACGACGTTGCTAAGCATGATTTCCGGAATTCTCAGGCCTAATTCAGGCACCGTATCTGTTGAGGATAAGGATCTTTGGAACCTGACCACTGATGAGCTCGCCGATTTCAGATTGAACAAGATAGGATTCGTATTTCAAGATTATCACCTCTTTCCCCGTCTGACCACGGTTGAGAATGTGGCGATACCGCTGATTTTGAAAAAGCTCGATTGGGATGAGTCTCTGAACATAGCCATGCAAAATCTGGAGATAGTCGGACTAAAAGAAAGAGCACAACTTCCGCCGGTTAAATTGAGCGGTGGCGAACAACAAAGAGTCGCGATTGCAAGGGCGATCTCCAGCCGCCCGGATCTTCTGATATTTGATGAGCCGACGGCCTCTCTGGATGGGGATACGGGTAGAAAAATCGTGGAGTTTGTAAAGGAAAATATTCTGAATGAAAAGCGATGCATCATTATTGTCACTCATGACAGCAGAATATATGAGTATGCGGATCGGATATTGAAAATGGAAGATGGCAAAATAACCGGGGTTGAAAAGGGGGAAATTCAATGAGAAATAAGCTGTTAATTACGCTTGCAATCATAGGAATTCTTGCCGGCTTCGTTAGCGCCTATGTATACGGAATAAAAATTAAGCCGCTGCCTCCAGCGTTCAATCCGACTTCGAATCCATATGAAAAGGGAATTTACGCAAATGGAATCATCGAAAGCTATCAGACGAGCGGCGAGAACATCAACATTTATCCTGAAGTTCCAGGGGCGGTCGCCAAGATCCTGATTTCGGAAGGACAGCATGTGGATGCCGGGATCCCGCTGCTTCTGCTGGAAGATTCCGTGCAACGTGCGACCGCCAATCAACTGAAAGCTCAGGCTGAATCTGCCAAGGAGCAGATCGCGCTCGCAAAGGCAAGTCTAAAAAGCCTGCAAGATACGCTGGACAAGCAGAAAAAATCCTACGAGCTGGATCCAAGATCTGTGAGCAAAGACACACTGGATACCGCACAAAATGCGGTTGAAGTAGGAAAAGAGAATTTGGAAGTCGCCCAGAAACAATATGAGGCCACATTGAAGGCTTATCTGGCATCAAACGCATTGCTGCTCAAGTATGTCATCAAGGCTCCGTCCGACGGCGTGGTGCTGTCGATCAATGCTGCTGTCGGCAGCTATATCTCTTCCCAGGGTTCATATGACAGCTATACCGGGAGTCTCGAGCCACCCATAGTGATGGGAATGGGAAATTCGCAAGACTACATCGGGGTCAGGTGTTATGTTGACGAAATACTCATTCACAGGCTTCCCCAGCCATCGCAAATGCATGCGCGAATGTCTATCAGAGGTACAAATATCAACATTCCATTGGAATTTGTCAGGGAGCAGCCTTATGTTACGCCCAAAATCGAATTATCGAACCAAAGGACCGAGAGGGTAGACGTGAGGGTTTTGCCGATTATCTTCAGATTTGCGAAGCAAAAAGATATTACGCTTTACCCTGGCCAACTGGTGGATGTTTACATCGGGGACGAATAGTCGTATCGGAAAGAAAGCATCATGACCCATCGATTACTCCAAAGAATGTGCAGTGGCAAAATCGCGTGGATTCTATACGGGATTCCACTGCTGCTACTTTCCGGTTGCAGCGTAGGGCCGGATTTTGTTCGTCCCAAAGCACCTGCAATCGATCGTTACAATCACGGGCAGGATCCTTCAGAAACTGCTCCTGTAGATGGCCAATCCCAGCGTTTCGAACAGGGCATCGGACCTATTGCCAACTGGTGGACCTTGTTCAATTCAAAGCAGCTCGATGCTGCTGTTGCAGAGGGAATCGCCAATAACCCAAGTCTGGAGGCCGCTCAGGCGAGCCTGCGTCAAAGTAACGATAACCTCCAAGCAGGATATGGGATTTTCTACCCGCAGATCAATGCTGGTTTCGGTGCTTCAAGACAAAGAAATTCTCTGGCAAGCATCGGCAGCTCCGCGCCTGGCAGCATTTTCAATCTGGTCACACTTTCAGCATCCGTCAGCTACTCGCTTGATATATTTGGCGGGGAACATCGTGCCATCGAGAATCTGCAGTCCCAGGTTGATCTGCAGCGCTCCACGGTTTTGGGTACCTACCTTGCTTTGTCGGGAAACATCGTCAATACCGCCATTGCAATGGCTGCCTACCGGGAGGAAATAAAATATACCGAACAGTTGATTGCATTGCAGAAGGAACAGATCGCCATTACCGAGAAGCAGGTTCAAGCCGGTACGGTTTCCTATGAGACGGTGCTCAGCCTGCGCAGTCAGTTGGCTTCCTTCGAAGCCACGCTGCCGCCATTGCGGCAAAGGCTCAGTCAGTCAGAGCACCTACTGGCCATCCTTGCAGGCCATGCCCCTTCGGAATGGATGCCTTTGCAAGTTTCAATGGATGAACTTTCTCTGCCCAGTGAACTGCCGCTATCGCTGCCTTCAGAATTGGTACGTCAGCGTCCGGACATTCTTGTGGCCGAGGCTCAACTGCATGGCGCCAGCGCCAACATAGGGGTTGCTACAGCGGCACTGTTCCCAAGTTTTACTTTGAATGGATCCTTTGGGCAGAACGCCACATCAATGAGTGGGCTTTTTGGCAGCAATGCTAATTTCTGGAGTTTGGGGGCAGATATTGCCGCGCCTCTGTTTAATGGTGGCACCTTGTCCTCCAAGAAACAGGCGGCGATTGACGCATATCAACAAAGCCTAGCTCTCTATCGACAGACAGTACTAGGCGCTTTCGGCCAAGTGGCCGATACCGTGAGGGGCCTGGAGCATGATGCTGAAACTATGCAAGCCGAATCCGAATCTGTAGAAGCTTCAGAAGAATCATTGCATCTCACACAGATAAACTACCAGGCTGGATTGATCAACTATCTGCAGGTGCTTGCAGCAGACATCCAGGATCATCAGGCAAAACTCAGTTATCTGCAGGCCGAAGCTCAGCGTCTTCAAGATACTACCGCCCTTTTTGTCGCACTAGGTGGAGGGTGGTGGAATGCAGCCGATGCTTTGGGCAATCTAAATCGCCCCTGATTTACCTGACTTGTAGATGCGCGGCACCGGCTGACCACTCTGCGCGATATCGAGTGACAGGGGCGTGAATTTTAAAAGCTACTACGGCAGGGTTTTGCAGACAACACGGGTAGTCATGGCAAATCGCGCAAACTGGTCATTTTTCAACACGCGGCAACACCTAGTAAATCATGGAGCAGAGGATTACAGAAAATCTCTAGTTTCCAATGACCAAGTGCCCTTAGCTAATTGCAATAATTTTTTGAAAGTCCCCGTCTTGTGAACGACCAGGTTTATGTTGGCAAGTTGACTAAATTGCGATGATTCCAAATGTAGTTGCTGTGCCTAATCGTGTTTAACAAGTAAATAAAAATTTACTTTGATCTGTATAAGTGATTCAACAGTGTCTATCGCATAGCAGGGTGCTTCGCTATATAGAGCTAACTCTCTCGCCACTTCGGGCATTTGATAAACATAGATCGGTGTACTGGATTGCTTGCCTAATAATTTGACAGCATTATGGGTTCTGTCGCATTAACTACCGAGCAGCGGATTCGGTTATTCTGATTGTTTTTAAAAAAGCGGCGTGAAACGAGATGCTTGATACCAATAAGGATGCGATTTCCGATAGATATCATTTTGGTGTGCATCCGATTTTGGTATGCATCCGTTGGTACGCAGCGTATCCATTGAGTTACCGGCATCTTGAGGAAATGATGGAGGAACGCGGCGTGTGTGTCGATCACTCATCGATCAATCGCTGGGCAATTCGCTTTCTGCCGTT
>CABEDG010000033.1_pt1 | contig 10758 bp, 9 predicted proteins | sample 3132891 | NCBI WGS metagenome assembly CABEDG01 (sample SAMEA5534329, study PRJEB31848) | metagenome | biome: tundra; feature: field; material: soil | place: USA | collected 2013-05 | depth 0.15 m
GGGTGGAGAAGGTCTTGTGCAGATTCATGTGGATCGCGTCGAAGCCCATGTCGCCGGGTTTCACCTTGCCGAGAATCGCGTTCAGGTTCGCGCCGTCGTAATACAGCAGACCGCCCGCATCGTGGATGATTTTCTGGATAGCCTGAATTTGCTTTTCGAACACGCCCAGCGTGGACGGATTGGTCAGCATCAGGCCAGCGGTTTGCGGGCCGACAGCGGCGCGCAGCGCGTCCAAGTCCACATCGCCATTGGCGTTGGTCGGAATCTCTTTCACGGTGTAACCGCACATTACGGCAGTGGCCGGGTTGGTGCCGTGTGCCGCATCCGGCACGATGATCTCGGTGCGCGCCTTATCGCCGCGCGCATCGTGGTAAGCATGGATCATCGCGATGCCCGCGAATTCACCTTGTGCACCGGCCATCGGCATCAGGCTCACGGCCGCCATGCCGGTCACATCTTTCAGGATTTCCTGCAGGTCATGCAGACACGCCAGCACGCCTTGCCCGGTGTGCTCGGGCGCCAGCGGATGACGCGCCAGAAACTGCGGCAGCATCGCCAGCGTGTTGCAGGCGCGCGGGTTGTATTTCATGGTGCAGGAGCCGAGCGGATAGAAGTGCGTGTCTATGGAAAAATTTTTCTGCGACAAGCCGGTGTAGTGGCGCACCACATCCATTTCCGAGGCTTCCGGCAACAGCGGCGGGTCTTTGCGTAGCAGCGCAGTCGGAATGCCGCTGATCGCTGCAGCGTGACTCGGAGCTTGTGCCGCGTTGCGGCGGCCGGGGCGGGAGCGTTCAAAAATCAGCATGTTGGTCTCGCTTAACTTAGTGCGTGGCGTAGCGCCGTTGCATAGCGTTGCAAATCTTCGCCGGTTTTGGTTTCCGTGGCGCACACCAGGATCGCGTTGCCCAACTGCGGGTAGTGCGGCTGCAAGTCGAAACCGCCTAATACGCCTTGTTCCGCCATGCTGGCCAACACCGCAACGGAGGGCTTGGGCAGCTGCAGCACGACCTCGTGGAAATTCGCTGCGCTGAATAATGGCCTCACACCCGACAGGCCGCTTGCGAGTTTTGCCAGGCTTTGCGTGTTGGCATGCGATGCCGCCGCGACACGGCGCAGTCCGTCCACACCGAGCAACGCCATGTGGATGGTCGCAGCCGTCACCATCAAACCCTGATTGCTGCAAATGTTGGAAGTCGCCTTGGCGCGGCGGATGTGTTGTTCGCGCGCTTGCAGCGTCAGCGTGAAGCCTTGCTTGCCATCCAGATCCACGGTGCGGCCGATGATGCGCCCGGGCATCTGGCGCACCAGTGCTTGCTTGCAGCACATGAAGCCGAAATACGGGCCGCCGCTGGATAGAGGCGAACCGAGCGGCTGACCGTCACCCACCGCAATGTCCGCACCCTTGCCAGCCCATTTGCCGGGGGCTTTGAGTACAGCCAGCGTCAGCGGATTGACCAGCGCAATCGCCAGCGCGCCTTGCGCGTGTGCCCATGCGGTGAGTGCGTCCACATCTTCCAGTGCGCCGAAGAAATTCGGCTGCGGGACCACCAGTGCGGCGATGTCGCTGCCCGCGTGTCGCTCCAGTGCCTTGAGGTCTATTGTGCCAGCCGCCGCATCAAACGGGATTTCCACCAGTTCAATGTTTTGCAGTTTGACGATGCTGCGCGCCACGCTGCGATACAGCGGGCTGACGGTGGCGGGCAGCAATACGCGGCGCGAACTCTTGTGCGCTCGCACCGCCATCAAAATCGTCTCGGCCAACCCGGATGCGCCGTCGTACATGCTGGCGTTGGACACATCCATGCCGGTCAGCGAGGCGATCATGGTCTGATACTCATAAAGCAATTGCAGCGTGCCTTGGCTGGCTTCGGCCTGATAGGGCGTGTAGGCAGAATAAAATTCTCCGCGCGTGGCGATCTGCCAAACCGCTGCCGGAATATGGTGCTCGTAAGCACCCGCGCCGATGAAGTTGAGCATCGCTACATCTTGTGCGGCACGCTCTTGCATCAGGCGCGTGACCTGCATCTCGTTCATGCCCGAGGGCACGGCGTTCAGTTTGCCGGTTCTGAGTGCAGCGGGGATTTCGTCAAACAGCGCGTCGATATTTTTCGCGCCGATGCTGGCGAGCATGGTTTGGATGTCTTGCTCGGTGTGGGGGATGAAAGGCATATAAAACTCCAAATAATAGCTTGTAGCTCGTAGCGGGTAGCTTGTAGCTTTGATGCCGCGCGCGAAGAGCGCACCACATTGGCTACCAGCTACAAGCTACTCGCCACTCGCTTCAGTGTGCTTCGCTATCCACTACCGCCTGGTAAGCCTTGGCATCCATCAGCGCAGCCACGTCCGCTGCATTGTCCGGTTTCATCTTGAACATCCACGCGGCGTAAGGATCTGCGTTGATGGCTTCCGGTGTGCTGTCCAGCTCGCTGTTTACCGCCACCACTGCACCGCTTACCGGCGCGTAGATATCTGCCGCGGCTTTCACCGATTCCACTACCGCGCATTCTTCCTTTGCCTTGAGCTTGCGGCCAACCATGGGGCTTTCCACGAACACCATATCGCCCAGCAATTCCTGTGCGTGCTGGGTGATGCCGATGCTGATGGTTCCATCGGCTTCGGTTTTGACCCATTCGTGGGATGCGGTGTATTTCAGGTTTGCTGGGTTGCTCATGATGTCTCCAAATTATAGTTAGTAGTCGTTAGTCATTAGTCGTTAGTTGGCGTTGTCGCTTCGCGGTTTTAACTAAAAACTAACGACTAGCGACTAACAACTTATTCTTAAATTAAACCTTTGCCGCTGCGCGCGAAGGGATACTTCACTACTTTTGCCGCGAGCATTTTATCGCGAATCGACACTTGCACCTGGTCGCCGATCTGCACTTCTTTGGGCACACGTGCCAGCGCGATGGATTGGTTCAGTGTTGGTGAGAAGCTGCCGCTGGTGATTTCGCCCGCGCCGTGTGCGGTGTGTACTTGCTGATGACCGCGCAACACGCCGCGGTCCAGCAGCACCAGGCCGACCAGCTTGCGCGTGGGCGGGTTAGCAAGCAGGGCCGCCTTGCCGATGAAGTCACGTTCGCTCTTCAAGTCCACCGTCCATGCCAGACCAGCTTCCAGCGGATTAATGGTTTCGTCCATGTCCTGTCCATACAGATTCATGCCCGCTTCGAGGCGCAGCGTGTCGCGCGCACCGAGGCCGATCGGTTTGACTCCCTTCTCGGCCAAATTCGCCCAGAAATACGGCGCGGCTTTGGCGGGGATCATCACCTCAAAACCATCTTCGCCGGTATAGCCGGTTCGCGCGATGAACATCGTGCCCATCTCGACTGCACTAAAAGGCACTAGGCGCTCGGTCAATTTTTGACTGCCGGGTAACGCGTCCCATACTTTCGCGCGCGCATTCGGCCCTTGCACAGCGATCATCGCCAGCTCCGGATGGTCGGCGATATTTAGCTGTGGTGAGTGCTTGGCCGCCTGCAGTTTCATCCACGCGATGTCCTTGTCCGCCGTACCCGCATTCACCACGATGCGGAACCAGTCCTCGTTCATGAAATATACGATCAGGTCGTCGATCACCCCGCCGTTTTCCAGCAGCATGCAGGAATACAGAGCCTTGCCGGGCAGCGTGAGCTTGTCCACATTGTTCGCCAGCAGATAACGTAAGTAGGCACGTACGCCGCCGCCCTTGATGTCCACCACGCGCATGTGCGAAACATCGAACATGCCGACATCGTTGCGAACCTGATGATGTTCGTCGATTTGAGAACCGTAGTTCACCGGCATATCCCAGCCGCCGAAATCGACCATCTTTGCGCCCATGGCGCGGTGTGCTGCATTGAGCGGAGTCTGCTTTAGTGACATAGTTGCTTTCTGAAAATAAAAAAGGGCGCAACACGGTTTCGTGCTGCGCCCCATCTGTCCTTGGTACCTGAGAGATTACAACTCGCGTTGCGTGCCCCTTCGGTGGTTGGTTGATCCAACTCTCTCCAGATTTGCCTGCGCCAATAGTTCTTGAGCCTGAGCGGTTGCGGGTGTTGCGCCTTCGGCGGTGTCATCGCTGACACACTCTCCCATTGGTCTAAACGGCGAAACGGATTATACCGGAAGCGGCGACGCCGACAAACCGCCTATTGCGGATGGAACAGGCCCGTGTTGAAGGAAATGTTAGACATCGCCGCCACCCACTCGCATAGTGAGTACAGCACGGCTACGCGCTATGTCTGCCAATACCTCCTGATTTGGTGTATCGATAGCTTGCGGGAACCGTGCCAAGATTCCCAAAAGGATTCTACGCGTGACCTGAAAGAACCACTTAAGTCCGGGCGTGAATACTTCTTTCCCTTCAACGAAGTGAACGATGCTGTTGAAGCCAGCTTGATCCGCTACTTTGGACGCGATTGAAATCTCCCTTCCGCCGTGAACAAATGCTGAGCGGTGGCTGTAGTAAACAGTTTTGAGATCACGGGAAAAGCCTTCTTCCCCATCACTGGGGTAGAGCTTTTGAGGTTGAGTGCAGTATTCATGCACAAGGCGGCAGTACCGTTCGACACTCTTCTTGGACTTATCTAGTTCGCTGTTTGAGCAAAACTCCTCTTGGGTTGCTATGCATTCGAGTGCGGTAACGAGCAAGAGAAATGACAACGCTCTATCTAGTTCAGTTGATGCGATAGCTAGCGAGCATGCGTAGCATGCACGAATAAACTGTTTTGTCAGTTGATCGCCTAACGTAAATAACTGGCGGATGAATGAAGCGTAGTTGTCAGCACCAATCTCACCCCCAAAAAGATTGTCGAGTGGCACTTTCACGGGCGAGTGACCACTTATGTCAAGGCCATTGACACGATAGCCAGTCTTCTTGATATTGCAGTTGAAAAGCATAGCTAGCACGGAGAGCATGATTTCACCTTCATGTTCTCCGTTTGAATGACCTTTCTCCATACCATCTTGGAAGGTCAATATGGCTTCTTGATGCCCTTCGTACCTAGAAGGGAGAAGCATCAACTGATAGCGAAAAAGATCAATGCTGCCCTGTGCGATGGGGAACCGCTTGGAGAGCTCGCAGCGAATTTCGTTGATAAGCGGATCGCGTGGCATAGATATGCCTAACGTAAAGTAGCCCCCAATAAAAGATTTAATCTTTTATCAGGACAGGTGGATAAAACTTCTGAAAATATAAAGCCTGTTTCATATCAATCGGCAACGAATTTTTAGCACACCTGAAATCTTGATATTGCATCCTGAAACACCCCTTGGAACTGGAAGCCGGATTCGATCAGGTTTTCATCCTGACCGCGAACCGTGCGGCAGTTTCTCCCGCGTTGAGATGCGGTGTCAATATGCCGAATTGCCTATATATTTTTGTATGTGAGGGGTGCTGCAGTTATTGCGGGTAAAGCAACACCAAGCGATACCCGGATGGTTTGAGGTCGGTGGTGTTGAGGTGCAGCTTGATGCCGAGCTCGTGGTTGGGTAGCAGGCCGGCTGCTTCGATTTCTGCCTGCGGCAAATAATCTGCCGGTCTGAATACGCGACGTGCGAGAGGTTGGTCCTGAATGTCGTTCAGTGTAAGTTCCAGATTGGGAAAGGCTTGCGCGTAAGGGGCACGGTTGCGCAACAGGGCATTCAGGGTGATCTGGTTTTCGTTCGCGTGGTCAGCTTCGAGTTCTGATGATTCAATGCCTATCAGGTCGGTATGTTGCGGCAGCGGCACGCTGCATTTCAGTATCCGGCAATATCCGATAAGTGCCGGTTTCAAGCCGGGCAACCGCGCGGCGAGGTCGACACGGAAAAAGTAGGCGGCTTGTGCGAGCAGCATCAGCAGTAACAGAAGTGCTGCAATCGCCCACGGCCAGGAGCGGCGTTTGGGTTGGAATTTGCTGTCGTCATCGTCTTGCACGATGGCGACTTGCTCGGCCAGTGTCATGGGTTGCAGAACAGCCACTTTGGAATCGCGCGGCGCGACGGGTTTATCCAGTATCGGCAACTCGAGTTCCAGGTCGAGTTGATCGGGGGCGAAGTTGGGGCGGGTATCGAAGGCTTGCAGACAATGCCCGCAGCGCACCATACCGTGATGCGCTTCCAACTGCGCTTTGGTGATTTTGAAACGGGTGTCGCAGTGCGGGCAGACTGTCGTTCCGCGCATCTTAATGCTTGCGTCCTGACAGGCACGACCAGCCGTCCTCGAAAATCGGGGCGTTCAGGTCGAACCATGGTTGATAGATATTCATCACGTCTTGCGCCTGTTCCTCAAGTATGCCGGACAGCACGACCTGTCCGCCTGACCGCGTAGCTTTCGCCAACAGGGGTGCAAGTATACACAACGGGTTGGTCAGGATGTTCGCCACGACCAGATCATACGGGTGCCCTGCCAAAAGTTCTTCGGAACTGGAATGTGGTGGTGTCAATTTCTCAAGCTCGTAAGAGCTTAGAGAATTGCCTGCCTTTGGTATTTCGTCGGGCAAATAAAACCGCGCGTTCTTGACCTGGTTGGCGATGGCATTGTCGCGACTGGCAATCACGGCCTGCAAGTCTACATCAACGCCGACGGCATGGGCAGCACCGAGCTTGAGCGCGGCAATGGCAAGGATGCCCGAACCACAGCCATAATCCAGCACCCTTTCGCCGCCTTGCAGATTAATATCCAGCCAGCGCAAACACAGGCGCGTGGTGGGATGGCTGCCGGTGCCGAACGCCAAGCCGGGATCGAGCACGATATTGATGGCATTCGGGTCGCTGGGGGTATGCCAGGTCGGCACGATCCACAGCCGCGGTGAAATCGGGATCGGCTCGAACTGGGATTGAGTGAGACGCACCCAGTCGTTGTCGGTCAAGGTTTCGATGCGATGTTGGGGGATTTGTTTGAGGCCGATGATGGCGGACGCGTTGCGCAAAATTGCGCTGACGTCTTTGTCGCTGTCGAACAGTGCGCTGACGCGATTGTGTTGCCACACGCCGGGCGGGGGCTCACCGGGCTCACCGAAAATCGCCTGCTCATCCGGCGTGTCGGCATCGGCATCCAGCAAGTCCACCGACAGCGCGCCGAGTTCGAGCAAAGCTTCGCTTATGGCTTCTGCGTGCTCGGCATCGCTATCAACGACCAGACTCAGCCAAGGCATTTTACAATCCGGCACAACGTCGCGAGCGGTGCTCAGACGAGGCAAAAAATGGCGAGAAGCCGGAGTTTACAAAAAGTTTGTCGCTTTGCGACCACGGACTTTGAGCCATTTTTTAACGAAGTATCAGCAAGCGCAGCAGTTGTGTTATTTACCTTTAGTACGTTCAGCCAAACGCTCTTCAAGATAATGAATGTTGGTGCCTCCACGCATGAAAGCGGCGTCCTGCAGCAACTCGCGATGCAGTGCGATGTTGGTATCGATGCCTTCCACCGCCATTTCTGACAGTGCGGTGCGCATCCGCGCCATGGCTTGCTCGCGGGTATCGCCGTAGGCAATGATCTTGCCGATCATCGAGTCATAATATGGCGGCACAAAATAATTGGCATACACGTGCGAATCCACGCGAATGCCGGGCCCGCCGGGCGGATGCCAAGTGGTGATGCGTCCGGGAGACGGTGTGAATTTGTAAGGATGCTCGGCGTTAATCCGGCATTCGATGGCATGGCCACGGAACTGGATGTCGCGTTGCTTGAATGGCAGCTTCTCCCCGGCGGCGATGCGTATTTGTTGCTGTACGATGTCGATGCCGGTAATCATTTCGGTGACCGGATGTTCCACTTGCACGCGGGTGTTCATCTCGATGAAGAAGAACTCGCCGTTCTCATACAGGAATTCGAACGTGCCGGCACCGCGATAGCCGATCTTGCGGCAGGCCTCAGCGCAGCGTTCGCCGACCTTGTTGCGCATTTTTGCATCGAGCAACGGTGCAGGGGCTTCTTCCAAGATCTTTTGGTGGCGGCGTTGCATCGAGCAATCACGCTCGCCCAAATACACCGCGTTGCCATGCTGGTCGGCCAGCACCTGAATCTCAATGTGGCGCGGGTTCTCCAAAAACTTTTCCATGTACACCATGGGATTGTTGAAGGCTGCCTGTGCCTCAGCACGTGTCATGGTGACGGCATTGAGCAGAGCCGCTTCGGTATGCACCACGCGCATGCCGCGTCCGCCGCCACCGCCGGAGGCCTTGATGATAACCGGGTAGCCGATGCTGCGCGCAATCTTGATGATCTCTGCAGGAGTATCCGGCAACGCGCCTTCCACTCCGGGGACGCAGGGCACCCCGGCTTTCTTCATGGCGATCTTGGCACTCACCTTGTCGCCCATTAAACGGATAGTCTCGGCGCGCGGGCCGATGAACACGAAACCGCATTTTTCGACACGCTCGGAAAAATCGGCGTTTTCCGAAAGAAAGCCATAGCCCGGATGAATGGCTTGCGCATCCGTCACCTCCGCCGCACTGATGATGGCGGGGATGTTCAGATAACTTTGGGTAGAAGAGGCGGGGCCGATACAAACCGACTCATCGGCCAGCTTCACATACTTGGCATCGGCATCCGCCTCGGAATGCACCACGACGGTTTTTATGCCCATCTCGCGGCAAGCGCGCTGAATACGGAGAGCGATCTCGCCGCGATTGGCAATCAGGATTTTTTCAAACATGGTGTTGGCTCCGAACTTGGGCATTGCACGAAATTGCGCGCTAACGATTAACCGATGACGAACAGCGGTTGGCCAAACTCAACAGGCTGGCCATTCTCCACCAGGATGGCTTTGATGACCCCGCCCTGATCGGCCTCGATTTCGTTAAGCAACTTCATTGCCTCGATGATGCACAAGGTCTCGCCGCTGTTTACGGTTTGACCCACATCCACGAAAGCCTTGGAACCCGGTGAGGCCGAGCGGTAGAACGTGCCGACCATCGGCGACTTCACCACGTGGCCTTCCGCTACCGCAGGCTTGGCGGGTTCAGCTGCCGCAACCACGGCTTGCGGTGCTGCTGCGGCGATGATGGGTTGCGGGGCCGGCGCATATGTTTGTTGAGTGGATGCGGCGGTGCGGGTGATGCGCACGCGTTCTTCGCCCTCGCTGATTTCCAGTTCGGCAATGCCGGAACTTTCGACCAACTCAATCAATGTCTTGAGCTTGCGTAAATCCATGGTGACCTCCTTAAGCCTGGTTTTTATGGTTCAGTGCAAATTGCACTGCGAATTCATAGCCTGCCGCGTCCAAGCCGCTGATCACGCCAATGGCGAGATCGGAAAAGAACGATTCCTTGCGAAACGCCTCGCGCGCGAATACATTGGAAAGATGTACTTCAATGAACGGGATGGCTACTGCCGCCAGCGCATCGCGCAACGCCACGCTGGTGTGGGTGAACGCGGCTGGATTGATAATGATGAACTGCGTGCCATCAGCGCGTGCTTGCTGCACCCGCTCCACCAGTTCGGCCTCGGCGTTGCTCTGGAAGCAAAACAAGTTCGCGCCGCTTTTGCCAGCTAATGTTATTAAACGCTCGTTAATTTCGTTCAACGTAACACGGCCATATACATCCGGCTCGCGACTGCCAAGCAGATTCAGATTAGGGCCATGCAACACAAGAATGCTTTTGGCGAAACTCGCTTTGCTCGTTTTCATGTGTCCAGTTTGCCGTAAATTAGGGTGATTTGTCCAGTATTTTGACGAAGATAACTAAAATATATTAAAGCCCAACACCTTGCAGCGTTTTCAAAAACTGTGTGGCATCTTGATAACCAGTCACGCGAAAATCGCCCAGCTCTTTGCCCTGTGTATCGAAGAACAAGATACCTGGTGGGCCGAACAGGCCGTAGCGTTTGAGCAGGGCTTTGTCGGCTTCGCTGTTTGCCGTGACATCGGCTTGCAGCAGCAATACCGGTTTGAGTTTGGCTTTTACGGCGGCATCGGAGAAGGTAAAGCGTTCCATTTCTTTGCATGAGATACACCAGTCGGCGTAGAAATCAAACATGACTATTTGTCTGCGTCCTTGGGTCTGACTGAGTGTCTGGGCGATGCGTTGATCGAGGTCTGCAATGTCTTTGACGCGGGAAAATTGCAGCGTGGCGGGTGCCGGTGTTTCGGCGCGACCGATGTTGCCGAGCGGGCGCAGGATGTCGCGCGCACCGGACAGCGCGCCGATCAAATAAGCCGCGCCCAGCAACAAGGCGAATAGGCCGATGCCTTTGAGCAGTTTGTGCCAGCCGCTGGCATTGTGTGGCAGGGCATCCAATGCCCGCAGGTAAATCGCCGAGAAGATCAGCAGTGCCGCCCACAGCAGCATCTGCACGCTGACGGACAGCAACGGTTGGATGATCCAGATCGCCAGCGCCAGCAACATCACGCCGAAGAATTGTTTGACCGCTTCCATCCACGCGCCGGCTTTGGGCAGCAATACGCCTGCCGAAGTGCCGATCAGCAGCAGCGGTGCGCCCATGCCCAGCGCCATTACAAACAGCGCAACGCCGCCCAGCACGGCATCATGGGTCTGGCCGATGTAGAGCAGCGCACCGGCTAACGGTGCTGCCACGCACGGCCCCATGATGATGGCGGATAGCGCGCCCATCACGAACACGCCGCTGAGATGGCCGCCGTGCAGGCGGTTGCTGGTGTCACTCAGTTTGCTTTGCAAAGCGTTGGGCAGTTGAAACTCATAAAAACCGAACATGGACAATGACAGCAGCACGAACACTGCGGCGAAGCTGCCGAGTACCCAGGGCGTTTGCAGCGCATTGGAAATCAGGTTGCCGGAAAATCCCGCCGCCACACCGGCAGCGGCATAGGTGATGGC
>CABEDG010000038.1_pt1 | contig 10634 bp, 10 predicted proteins | sample 3132891 | NCBI WGS metagenome assembly CABEDG01 (sample SAMEA5534329, study PRJEB31848) | metagenome | biome: tundra; feature: field; material: soil | place: USA | collected 2013-05 | depth 0.15 m
CGGCGGAACGCCCTTGCAGGGCTTCCGCCCTGCGAAACGTGTGAGAGGAGTGCAATGAGAATCGGTCAAGGTTTCGATGTGCATCAGCTGGTTGAAGGCCGTAAGCTGATCATCGGCGGGGTGGAGATCCCCTATGAGAAAGGGTTGCTCGGGCACTCCGATGCGGATGTGTTGTTGCATGCGATCTGCGATGCGCTGCTCGGCGCGGCGGCACTGGGCGACATCGGGCGGCATTTCGCCGACACCGATGCCAAGTTCAAGAATATCGACAGCCGCATCCTGTTGCGCGAAGTGGCACACCTGGTTCGTGAACGAGGCTTTCGCGTCGGCAATGTGGACGCGACCATCATCGCGCAAGCACCGCAAATGGCACCGCATATCTTTGAGATGGTGGCAAACATCGCTGCCGATCTGCGCGTGGAAAAAAGCGCCGTCAATGTGAAAGCGACCACCACCGAAAAGCTGGGCCTTACCGGGCGCGGCGAGGGGATTGCGGCGCAGGCGGTGGCGATGCTTTTAACGGATAATTGATGCGCATATTGGCATTGGAAACCTCCAGCGAATATTGCTCGGTCGCGCTGTGGCAGGACGGCACAGTCGTTGAGCGTTGTGAGTTGGTCGGTCAGAAACATTCCGAAGTATTGATGGGGATGCTGAACAAATTGTTGCGAGCGGCCGATACGAAAAACTTTTGTCCGGGCACCCGTGTGAAGCTGGCGCAGTCCCCGCAAGGAGGACGCCGCGGGATACCCAATGGCTCCGCCATTACCCTCGCGCAGCCCCCGCATAACAAAGTCAGGCAATCTACTATCCTCGCTACGCAAGGATGTGGAGTTGACACAGGAGGACGCCGCGGGATACCTAATGGCTCCGCCATTACCCTCGCGCAGCTCGATGGCATCGCTTTCGGCATGGGGCCGGGTTCATTCACCGGCGTGCGCATCGCGTGTGGGGTGACGCAGGGTTTGGCGCTCGGCGCGAATCTTCCGGTGGTTGGCGTGTGCACGCTGGAAGCGTTGGCCGAAGCTTCCGGCAAACCGCGCGTGATCGCCGCGCTGGATGCGCGCATGGGCGAGATTTATCATGCCGCTTATCGCAAACAGAATGGCACGTGGCTGACCGAATGTGAGCCCAGTTTATGTTTGCCGCAGGATGCACCGTCGCTGCCGGGCGACGACTGGTTCGGTGTGGGCAGTGGCTTTGCCGTGCATGGCGCGGTGTTGGGCGGGAGATACGCCGGACAGCTGCTTGGCATGGATGGAAGCCTGGTGCCACAAGCCGCAGCGATAGCCGCACTCGGTGCAGCGCAATTCGCACTGGGTCACGGCGTGGATGCGGCAGCAGCTTTGCCGCTGTATCTGCGCGACAAGGTGGCACTGAAAACCAGCGAAAGGGAAAAAGGTTGATGCGCGCCATGACACTAGCCGATGTGGATGCGGTGCTGGACATTGAACAAGCGGTGCAAGCCTATCCGTGGACGCGCGGCAATTTTACTGATGCGCTGACCCATGGTTATGTGTGTCGTGTGGACGCCGAAGAGCTTTTGATGAAACCACTAGCCATTCCGCTAGCCTGTCAAAATACGACAGCCAAGCGGCTGGTTATGGCCGGGCACCCGGAACAGGGCAGCGAGATACGCGGCTATGCGGTGCTGATGCCGGTAGTTGAAGAAGCCGAGTTGCTCAATATTGGCGTGGCGGCGGGGCAACAACGCAAAGGATTGGGACGTGCGATGTTGTGCGAAATGCTGGAGCTCGCACGCGCAAAAAATATGCGCCGCGTGTTTCTCGAAGTCCGGCCATCCAATGTCGCCGCAATCGCTTTGTATCGCTGCGCGGGGTTCGGTGAGATCGGCGTACGGCACGGTTATTATCAGAATGCGAGCGGCAGCGAGGATGCCATTACGATGGCATGTGAATTGAAGCAAGATTCTTCTCTCCCGCATGCGGGAGAGAGGCTAGGAGAGAGGGCGAATGGATAGACGCGAGGCGATGTTGCGTGAATTGAATCTGTATCCGCAGTGGGTGCGGCGCGGTCAACCGGTGCCGCTTGAAGCAGGGCAACATTTGCAGGTTGTGCCAACGGCGGAAGTGATTATTCCAACGGCCGCAGCGGTTGCGGCATCGCTTGAGTCGACGGTAAATGGGCAGCCATCCATACCGTCATCCCAGGTTGATGGTCTCAACTGGACAGAACTCAAACAACAGGTGCGTGACTGCACCGCCTGCGCACTGCGCGCCGGATGTGCGCAGACGGTGTTCGGCGTGGGCGACGAGAAAGCCGGCTGGCTGTTCGTCGGCGAAGGGCCGGGCGAGGATGAGGACGCGCAGGGTGAGCCGTTCGTGGGGCAGGCGGGCAAGCTGCTGGACAACATGCTGGCGGCGATCAAACTCAAGCGCGGCAAGAATGTTTATATCGCCAATATCGTTAAATGCCGTCCGCCCGGCAATCGTGCTCCGGCAGCGGCCGAAATCGCACAGTGCCTGCCGTATCTGAAACGCCAGATCGCGCTCCTTCAACCCAGGCTGATCGTGGCCTTGGGCAAGACTGCCGCGACAGCATTACTGATAAAACCACTAGCCAATCGACTAGGCGAGTCAACTACACTCGCCAAGTCGCTGGTTATGGGCAAGGAAGCCACCCTCGGTTCGTTGCGTGGCACGCTGCACGACTACCACGGCATCCCGCTGATCGTCACCTACCATCCCGCATACCTGTTGCGCAGTCCGACGGAAAAGGCCAAGGCGTGGCAGGATTTGTGTTTTGCGCTGGAGACCATGCAGAAGGCATAGGGTGCCGGTGCAGGGGAGAGTCTGAAGGAACTACTGATGAGACTACTAGCCATCTGACTGATAAAACTACTAGCCATTCCACTAGGCTACCAGCCGAAAAGCATTTGGGCGGGCACCCGAAAGACGACAGACAAGTGGCTGGTTATAAGCCACCAAAGAACGGTGGCCAAGTGGCTGGTTATCAGACCCGCCCCTGTGATGACCAACCAAAGTGTGTTGCATCACTCTCAATCTATTATCCGCAATCAGCGAAATGTGAATTATCGGGTTGGGTTTGCCAGAATTCATGCATAGCGCATTCAATGCGCATCGGGTCAATCATGCAAAACCAGCTGCGCGGTAAAACCAATCTGTTGTTGCAATCTATGACCAGATTTGAGTTTTTTGCTCATTGACTGACCATGACCGAGCCGATAGAAAAGTCAGGTGTCTGTAGTATCATCGTCTGGCCAGTTTTCAATGCGCGTAAATAATAATGGGCCAGATATCCGTATCCAAAATTAGATTCATGCTTCCAACGCTACCGCTAATTTTGGGCGTAATAGCTCTCATTGGCTGGGCTTTGGATATCAGCATCTTGAAGCAAGGCGCTGCATCGAGTATCGCCATGAACCCGGCAACCGCCGTTTGCTTCATTTTCCTGGGGCTCGAAGCAACCCGGTTGCATGCCAGAAATAATGTTTCATTCATAAGCCGGGTCGGCCAGTTGGTGATATTTTTTGTAATCATCGCCAGTACCATGAAGTTGAGTGACCTCATGTTTGGCACGTCATTCAATATTGACACACAGATTTTTTCCACGAAGCTTGCTGCGGAATCGGGATATCCAAGCAGGATGGCTCCCAATACAGCCTTTTGTTTCTTCGTGCTCGGTTTGTCCATGCAATTTTTGCGTGGCCGGTCAAATTCATCGCTGCTCTCAGCCCAGTTGCTCGCGATGGTTTCCTCACTTTCCGCACTGCTGGCGATTGCCGGTTACACGTATGGCATAAAGGCCTTCTATGGAATTGGTGCCTTCATTCCCATGGCGATCAATACCGCAGTTTCCATCTTGTTCCTTTCCGTGAGTGTGCTGTTCACCTATCCCAATAAAGGATTCATGCGCGTTCTTACCAGCGGCGCCCATTCCCGATCAATTGCATCCATTTTGTTGCCTGCAGCGGTATTGGTTCCGTTGGTGTTCGGCTGGCTCAGTGTTGTCGGCCAACGTGAAGGTCTTTACGACATGGGGTTCGCTCTTGCCCTTACCGTAGTCCTGAATATCGCCGTGTTGCTTTTCCTGACCTACATTAGCGTGCGAAGACTGTTTTTATCAGACAGCCTTCTAAAAAATACTGAAACAGAATTACGTGATAGCGCAAAACGCACCAACGAGCTGAACGTTGCCAATGATCTGTTGCAGGAAGAAATTCTGAAGCGCGAACGAATAAGTGAGGTCGCCAGGCTGGAAAATGATTTCCGCAAGGAGATGATCAATTTACTGCCGGGTGTCTTTTACATGCTGGACTCATCGGGACGTTTTTTGATGTGGAACAGAAATCTGGAGAGTGTGCTGCATTGCAGTAACGAGGAAATCGCACTCAGCCACCCGCTGGAATTTTTTGAAGGGACAGATCGCGTCCTGATGGAGGAAAATATCCGCAAGGTATTCGTGGCGGGCGAGACTTCCGTGGAAGCGGTGTTGGTGGCAAGAAACGGCACAAAAACTCCTTACATCTTTACCGGACGGCGCATAGATCATAATGGTGAGCCGGTGCTGATTGGTTTGGGGATGGACATCGCCGAGCGCAAGCAAGAGGAACAGGAATTGCGTGTCGCGTCGATCGCCTTCGAGACGCATGAGGCGATCATGATTATCGGTCCGGATGACCGGATAATTCGCGTGAATAAGGCTTTTGAAAAGATTACCGGTTACAGCGCGGATGAGGTGATCGGGAACACCCCCCATCTGTTGAGTTCCGGAAAGCATGATCAAGCTTTCTATGAAGCAATGTGGCAGCAGATAACCGGCACCGGGCAGTGGGAAGGGGAGATTTGGGATAAGCGCAAGAATGGTGAGATATACCCGAAACGGCTGACGGTCACGACGGTGCATGGTGCAGATAACCGGGTGAGTCACTATGTGGAGGTTTTCAGCGATATCAGTCAGCGCAAGCTGGCCGAGGAAGAAATTTTCAGCTTGGCGTATTACGACACGTTGACCAAATTGCCGAATCGGCGTTTGTTGCAGGATCGCTTCGGCATGGCTCTTGCCGCATCCGAGCGCAGCGGCAGCTATGGGATAGTGCTATTCCTAGATTTGGATAAGTTCAAGACGCTTAACGATACGCTGGGGCACGGCTATGGCGATTTGCTGTTGATCGAAGTGGCAGGGCGCATCAAGGCCTGTGTGCGGGGAATGGATACCGTAGCCAGGATGGGCGGCGATGAATTCGTGGTGCTGATCGAAGAGGTGAGTTCAGACGCTGAAGAGGCTTCGCAAAAGGCCGCGCATATCGCCGAGAAGATTCGGAGTGCGTTGGCGCAACCATACTTCCTTGAAGGGCATGAACAGCATAGCTCTCCCAGCATAGGCGTTTGTTTGTATCGGGGACGGGCAGAATCGGTGGAGTCCCTGCTTAAACATGCTGATATGGCGATGTATCAAGCCAAAGAATCCGGGCGCAATACGGTATGCTTCTTCGATCCGGTGATGCAGCAGGCGGTAGAAGGCCGTGCCGCGCTGGAGGCGGAGTTACGCCGTGCCGTTTCCCTTCAACAACTGCGTTTGTATTACCAGATTCAGCTGGATAACGAACATCGTCCGTTGGGTGCCGAAGCCTTGCTGCGCTGGATACATCCAACCCGGGGCATGGTCTCGCCGGCGCAATTCATCCCGCTTGCCGAAGAGACCATGTTGATCCTTGAAATTGGCCACTGGGTGCTTGAGTCGGCCTGCCGGCAGTTGAAGCTGTGGGAGCAGCACGCACGAACGCGCGATTTGTCGATAGCGATCAACGTCAGTGCGCAACAATTTGCGATGCCGGATTTCGTTGGGCAGGTTGCTGCGATGCTGCGCAAGCATCGCGTCGATCCGGTGCGCTTGAAGCTGGAGTTGACCGAAAGCGTGGTATTGGATGACGTGCAGGGCACGGTGGAAGTAATGCATGCGCTCAAAGGATTGGGAGTCGGGTTGTCGATGGACGATTTCGGCACCGGCTATTCGTCGTTATCCTATTTGAAGTTACTGCCGCTCGATCAACTCAAAATTGATCAGAGCTTTGTCCGCGACATCACCTCGGACCCGAACGATGCGGTATTGGTGCAAACCATCATCGACATGGCACGGAATTTCCGCTTGAATGTGATCGCCGAAGGGGTGGAAACCGAAGCGCAACTGGCCTTCCTCAAGCAGCACGGCTGCATGGCCTATCAGGGCTATCTGTTCAGTAAGCCTGTTCCGCTTGAGGAGTTTGAAGCGTTGCTGGGTGGGTTATAGGGGCTGCCCCTACATCTGCCCATGATCCTGATCATGCCCGTGACGTTTGTATAGCGCAGCCATGATGCCGGACAGCAGCAGGCCGAACACCAGAATGATCAAGTAGATGCTGAGTTCCAGCTTCTCCATTGCGGCATACAGTCCCAGCATGGCGAAGATACTCAGGTTTTCATTGAAGTTCTGTACCGCGATAGAGCTGCCTGCACCCATCAGCAAGTGCCCGCGGTGTTGCAGCAGGGCATTCATCGGCACCACGAAGTAGCCGCCCATCGCACCGATCGCAATCAACAGAAAAGTTGCCAGCATACTGTTGGTGATGGGGATCATCACCAGCACCATCAAGCCCATTGCGATGCCGACCGGCAGCACTTTCACCGAATGTTGCAGCTTGACGAATTTCGCCGCCAGCACCGCGCCGATGGCGATCCCGACAGCTACCCAGGCCGTCAATGCCGCCGCGCGGGACATGTCGTAATTCAGTGCGATTGCCGCCCAACTGAGTACCAGCAGGCGCAGCGTGGCTCCGGTACCCCAGAACAAGGTAGTGACGGCGAGCGAGACTTGACCCAAGGGATCTTTCCACAACAGTTTGAAGCAGTGCCAAAAATCCTTGGTCAGGAAAATCGGATTGCGACTGAGCGGCTTGTGGTCGATCGCCACGCGCGGGATGTAGAGATTGAACCAGGCAGCGATGATGTAAATTCCGACGATGATGGCAATCGCCAATTCTGGCGGAGTGTTGATGCCGGTGTCGATGAATGGCACGTCCCACCACTGCAGTATTGGCTCGGCAATGGCCGGGTTGATGAATATGCCACCGATGATCGCGCCCAAAACAATGGCAAGCACCGTTAGACCTTCCATCCAGCTGTTTGCCAGCACCAATTTTTCCGCGGGCAGATATTCGGTAAGGATGCCATATTTGGCGGGCGAGTAAATCGCCGCACCCAGGCCGACCAAACCGTAAGCGAGCAACGGATTGACCCCGAACAGCATGGCGCCACAGCCCAGAATTTTGATGTTGTTACTGATGAACATCACCCGCCCCTTGGGTAGCGAGTCAGCGAATGCGCCGACGAAAGGGGCCAGCACGATGTAGGAGAAGATGAAGGCTTCTTGCAATACCGGCGTGTACCAATCCGGCGCCTGCAAAGAGTGTAATAAGGCAATGGCGGCAAACAGCAGGGCGTTGTCCGCGAGCGCGGAAAAAAACTGCGCCGCGAGGATGATGTAGAAACCGGGATTCATTCAACTGAGATTGTTTTTATCAGGTCGTTTTATAACACGAAAGTATTGCCCCTGCTATCATTCATTCCTATCCGAATATTCTTGCGGTAAGTCAGTTTTCATGGCACGCCCTATACAAGCCCGTATCGATTTAAGCGCGCTGGAGAATAATCTCCATGTGGCGCGACAAGCCACCGCTTCCCGCCTGATGTCCGTCATCAAGGCGGATGGCTATGGCCACGGCCTGCTGCATGCGGCCGAAGCTCTGGCTGCGACAGACGGATACGCGCTGCTGGATATTCAGGATGCGGTGCGCTTGCGCGAGGCGGGTTTCCGCCAGACCATCCTGCTGCTGGAAGGTTGTTTCGGCGCAGAAGATTTGGCGTCGGTTGCCGAATTTGATTTTACTTGTGTGATTCACAGCGCGTGGCAGATCGCCATGCTGGATGCCTATCCTGGAAGCGGGACGCCGGGAAGCGGGAAACTTGATGTCTGGCTCAAGGTCAACAGCGGCATGAATCGCCTGGGTTTTGCGCCGCAGCAAGTGGCGCAGGTGATGGAACAATTGCGCCGTCATCGCGCAGTGCGCGACATCACGCTGATGACACATTTCGCCAATGCCGACGAGGCACGCGGAGTAGCCGAACCGCTCGCCTTGTTCAACGATCTCGCCGCATCTCATCGCGTCGCGCGCTCACTGGCGAATTCCGCCGCCTTGCTGCGTTATCCGGCAACCCACGCCGACTGGGTGCGCCCCGGCATCATGCTGTATGGCGCGTCGCCATTCGCCGAAGTAAGCGCGCAACAATTGGGGCTCAAACCCGCGATGACCTTGAGCAGCCGCATCATCGCCACGCAGGAATTACGCGCCGGCGACGAGGTCGGTTATGGCGCGTTGTTCCGTGCCGAACATGCCATGCGCATCGGCATCGTCGCCTGCGGTTATGCCGATGGCTATCCGCGCCACGCGCCGAACGGCACGCCGATACTGGTGGATGGACAGCGTGCCATGACGCTTGGGCGTGTCTCGATGGACATGCTGTACGTGGACTTGAGTGCGTTGCCGCAAGCCGGTGTCGGGAGCCGTGTCGTGTTGTGGGGTGCGGGATTGCCGATCGAAGAAGTCGCGCGTGCAGCCGGAACCGTCAGTTATGAATTGATGTGTGCGTTAAGCAAGCGAGTGCCGATTAAATTATGAAGGAGCTATCTTGAGCGATGAATTGCAGTCTGGCCAACCCGAAAATTTGTTGGCGCTTAATCTGGGTATCGGTGATGCGCTTCAGTTGCAGGATCCCTCGGCTCCGAATCGACGTTATTACGTCAAGCTGATCGGTTTTTTAAATAAGGCGAGCATCGTTGTCTCGCATCCCATGCAAGATGAAAAATTGCTGGCCATAGAGGACGGGAAAAATTTTCTGGTGCGCGGCTTTTCCGGCAGAAAAGCTTATGAGTTCAATGCCAATGTGCTGTTTGCCTCCCATATCCCTTATCCTCATTTGCATCTCTCTTTTCCAAAGCAGGTAGAGTGCCTGACGATGCGCAGTGCGTTGCGTATTCAGCCGAAATTGGCGGGCTGGATCGAGCCGATGGATGCCGCTTCCGCTCCGATCAAAGTCCCGGCGGTCGTGGTGGACCTTAGCACTTCCGGCGCGCGTGTCCAAGCCAACAGGCAATTTGGCAAGATAGGCGATGAGGTTAGAGTTGCCTTTCGTTTGCCTATCGATGATGAAGAACAAGTCTTTTCAATATCAGCGGTGATTCGTAATTCATACAACCAAACGTTGACGGAAGATCTTGGCGGCGCTGAAGTCATGACGCACGGTTTGGAGTTCATCCAGCCGGAAGGAAGCATGCGTATGGCATTGCAGAATTTCATTTATAAAACCATGGCGGAAGGCTAAAGGCAATGCTGTCACTTTAACCGTTCGTGGTGAGGTATCGAACCCCCTTGATGCATGCCCTTCGATACTCCCCGAGTACCCTGTGCTGAGCTTGTCGAAGCATCAGGGCGAACGGTTGGGCACTAAGCGAACGGTATTGAGGCTAAAGGAGAGGAAATGTTAGCAGTCATCGGTGGTAGCGGCGTTTATAACATTCAGGGCTTGGAGAACACCCGCTGGGTGAGGGCCGGATCGGCATTCGGTGCGCCGTCGGACGAAGTTCTGGTTGGCGAGCTGGCGGGGCAGTCCATCGCTTTCCTGCCGCGTCATGGGCGCGGGCATCGCATTCCGCCATCGGAAATCAATTTTCGCGCCAACATCGACGCGCTCAAACGTCTCGGCGTGACCGACATCATTTCGGTGAGCGCGGTGGGTTCGCTGCGTGAGCACCTTGCCCCCGGCACTTTCGTTATCGTCGATCAATTCATCGACCGCACCTTCGCGCGAGAAAAAAGTTTTTTCGGCAACGGCCTGGTCGCGCATGTCTCGATGGCACATCCGGTGTGTCATCGCCTGAGCGATCATCTGCATGCGGCGGCGCAGCAGATCAACATCCCGGTGTTGCGCGGCGGCACTTATCTGGTGATGGAAGGGCCGCAATTTTCCAGCCTCGCGGAATCGGAGTTGTATCGCTCATGGGGATGTGATGTGATCGGCATGACCAATATGCCGGAAGCCAAGCTCGCACGCGAAGCCGAGATTTGTTATGCCACCGTCGCGATGGTGACCGACTACGACTGCTGGCATCCAAATCATGATGACGTGACGGTGGACGCGGTTGTGAAGGTGCTGCTGGAGAACGTCGACAAGGCGCGCGCCCTGGTGAAGAGCGTCGCACCACATGTGCAGGGCGATGCGAGCGCAGGAAAATGCGGTTGCCGCAGCGCATTGCAATACGCCATCATCACCGCGCCGGAAGCGCGCGATGCTGCGATGGTTGAAAAGTTGTCCGCTGTTGCCGGGCGGATGCTTCGACAATAATTTTTTCGAGTGTAGGAGCGGGCCATGCCCGCGAGTGTCAATTCCACATGCGCTTCAGCCCTTAGTGGATTGCCTGACTTTGTTACAAAGCGGTTCGCGGGCATGGCCCGCTCCTTGTATGATCGAATTTAATGAAACGCTGTTAAGGAGGTTAAGTAAGAATTCACGATTCACAGGGAAGGCCGTCCGCTCCTGAGGACTGGTTATTAACCAGAG
>CABEDG010000040.1_pt1 | contig 10481 bp, 10 predicted proteins | sample 3132891 | NCBI WGS metagenome assembly CABEDG01 (sample SAMEA5534329, study PRJEB31848) | metagenome | biome: tundra; feature: field; material: soil | place: USA | collected 2013-05 | depth 0.15 m
GCCGTTAAGATCAAGCGAGGCATCGTCGCGCTGTTGAATCGTAGCTGATTGGTTGCATTGCAGCTAATCGCTTTTTGCCACGTCTGAATTCTTACGTTGAGAGTCCGCTTTTCGCGAGGCTGACTGGCCGCTTCGTGTCGATTTCTGCCCTTCGCGAACGTCCGGTTTAGAGCAGCGTAATAACAACATTATCTGGCAACAGTGATACTAACTGTCAGATCAAATCTACAATAGCTGTCTGTGTGTTATTGGTGTGCTGCCTGTGTGTTGAACGTGTGTTTCTTGTGTGTGTTATTGTGTGTTCTGTTGCAACCCGGTTAATGCGGCGAACGTCAGGCCACTTGGCCGTGTAGCGGTATTACTTCCGCGCCGGCCTTCAATTTGTCCAGATAATCCGCCCATGCCTGCATCATGGCAATCCTCCAAATCCAGAATGTGCGCGCAGCGGATCAATATCACGCAGCAAGGCGTAGCGGCTCAATCTTCGGGCGTTTACCCTTTGCCGCTTGCCACAGTTCATAATCATCCTGTAGCCCCATCCACATTTCCGGGCTGGTTCCTAGTGCGGCGCGTAAGCGCAAGGCCATGTCCGCTGATATGCCAGACGAGCCATTCAATACGCGGGAGAGCGTGGCGCGGGCTACACCCAGATGTTGTGCCGCTTCAGTTACGCTCATATCGCCCAGCCATTCGCGCAGGATTTCGCCGGGGTGGGGGGGGTTGTGCATGGTTGCCATTTTATTTACCTCTCAGTGATAGTCCTGATAATCCACCAGTAGTGCATCGCCGTTTTCAAAGCGAAAGGTGATGCGCCAATTCCCATTTACCGTAACCGCCCAATGCCCTGCCAGATTGCCTTTTAGCAGGTGCAATTTCCAGTTTGGCACTGCCATATCGATAGGCACTTTTGCGCGATTCAACGCGGCCAGTTGCAAGCGCAGGCGGGATGCATGGACAGCCTGAATACCTGCTTTCGTACCTGTCTCGAAAAAGGCTTTAATTCCCTTGTGCGCAAAGCTCTTAATCATGAAAACGGATTGTAGCGCGATATGTTACACATTTCAATACGACGGCGTGGATTGCCAAGCATGGCGCGCGCGTATTGGTCGGGAAACCCAAGAGGCTAAACCTTGGCGCGCAGCGGTATCACATCAGCACCCACTTTTAAGCCGTCCAGATAATCCGCCCATGCCTGCATCATTGCAGTGCGTTCTGGGAGATACATGCGCCACGATTCCCGTTTATATGCTGCTTTCACTTTGTTAGGTTCTTCGTGGGCAAGTTGCCGTTCCAACCATTCCTGTTTGTAGCCCATGTTGTCCAGGATCGTTGAGGCCATCGCCCTGAAGCCGTGCGGGGTCATTTCGTCATTAGCCCATCCCATGCGCCGCAATGCCGATCTAATCGCGTTGTCACTCATCGGCCTGTCGTGGTCGCGTTCGCCGTGGAACACATACTTGCCGCGCCCTGTCAGCGGTTGTATCTCGCGCAGCACTTCCACGGCCTGCCGTGCCAATGGGACTATGTGTTGGGTTTCTGTTTTGGTGATGAAGTAACACCACTCAGCCGAATCTAGATTTAGGTCTTTCCATTCCATCTTGCGAAGTTCGCCGGGGCGCACGAATAGCAGGGGCGAAAGTTTGAAAGCGCATTTCACAATGTACGATCCCTGATAGCCGTCAATGTCGCGCATCAGTTCGCCCACCTTTTTGGGTTCAGTTATGGCGGCAAAGTGTTTATCTTTTTTCACCGGGGGGAGTGCGCCGCGTAGGTCGCCCGTAGGATCACGCTCAGCGCGTCCGGTTGCCACGGCATAGCGAAACACTTGCCCGCAACAGGCAAGGGCGCGGTGTGCGGTTTCCAGTGCGCCACGGCTCTCTATTCGGCGTATCGCCGCCAGCAATGCGGGCGCGGCAATCTCGCCAATAGGCCGCGCACCGATCCACGGGAATACATCTTTTTCCAGTCTGGCGATGATCTTGCTTGAATGGTTTTCTTTCCAGTTGGGCGAATGGCGCACAAACCACTCGCGGGCGATTGCTTCAAAGCTGTTTGCTACCTGTTCGCCTTTCGCGGCCTTTTGCGCCTGCTTCACCGCGCCGGGGTCGGTATCGTTCGCTAGCAGCTTGCGGGCATCTTCGCGCAATTCACGCGCACCCTTGACCCAAACTTTTTTTGTTTGCGGATCGTGCCAATATCCAACTAGTGGCACGTCAGGATAAACCCCGAGCGCCAGCGTCTTTTGTTTACCAACGAAACGATAAGCAAGCCGCCAATACTTCGCGCCGTTGGGTTGCACCAGCAGAAACAGGCCGCCGCCATCCGTAAGCTTCACGGGCTTGTCGGCTGCCTTCGCCTTTTTCACTTCCATGTCAGTCAGTGCCATTTTTGTCCCCTTTGTTGGTATCAGGTGACGCCACCATACCAGATACCAACAAAAACACCAACAATTATGACTAGATACCAACAGACGAGGATGAACTTCTTCGGACTAAAAAAGCCATAAATTCGTTTATTCATGCTGGTTTTGTGGACTTCCTTGGACTGCTTTGGACTGCTTTGGAGGGATTTTTGGTGGTGATAGGTGGATTTGAACCACCGACCTCAGCGTTATGAGTGCTGCGCTCTAACCACCTGAGCTATATCACCGCGAAGAGCGCGGCATTCTCCAGATTTCACCCTACCTTGTCAATGCGCAGGGAACATTGTTCAGCTCGCTTCCGGCAAAATCTTTCTGCATTGCGGTCAATTTAACCTCAGTCACAGCATCCACCCTGTTCAGCATGAACAGGGTGGCTTTAAGCTTGCTGGCCCGCTCCCCGACCTGCGCGGTGTGCACACCTTTGGCTTGCAAGTCATGGAGAAAGTTCTGTGCCGCATCTCGCGTCTTGAACACACCCAGTGAAATAGCATTCAGCCAATGTCCTGAAACTTGCACCACAAAATATTCCCTGACACCCAGCGCCTTGAGTTCGGCGATTTTCCGGTTGACCGCAGCCTTGTTCCCAAGCGGCGGGATATACACCCAATAACCTATGTCGCGCTCAATCTGGCGCTGGCTTAATTTATCGGCTAGTTGCAAGGCAGACAACGCAGCCGTAGCACGCGCCAAATCCAGACCTGAAAAATCACCCCACTCTAGACAGACCGGCGTACTCGGTTTCGCTGCCGCCGGCGTGGCCATATTCAGCGAGAGCTGCAGGTTCGATGGGTACTGGGACGGGGACGATGCCGGAACTGGCGCAGACAATACCGGAACCGGAACCGGAACCGGCGCAGACACAGCTACGGGCGCGGGCAAAGTCTTGGCCGGCGCGCTTTGCGGCACAGGCATCAGGCGGATCATTTCACCGTGCAGATAAGGTTGCGCTTGTACCCCTTGTTCGCCCCAGCCAAACCCGCCACGCTGCATCACCGCGAATAAAATCACATTCCCAAACAATAATATCCAGAATAAATTTCTCATCACGCGTTCGCTTCCTGAGCCATCAACAACAGCCCTTGCAGCACCAGATTGTCCACGACGCGCGGCGGCACACTGAAGAGTTTTTGATTAAGGTATGGCTGCAATAGCCCTGCCGCCCCGCCACTCAATACCACCGGCGCGCTGTCGTCGTTAAGCAAAGTATATTGCCGCTCTATCGCGCCGCAACTGGCTTGAATCGCGCCACTGTATAACGCGTCGGCGCTATTCAGCGGGAACGGCACATACTCTCCCTGCGCTGATTTCAACTGAACTGTTGCGGCAACCAAACTGCGCTGCATCAGCTCCACTCCGGGCAGAATCAATCCACCAAGAAATTCGCCCTGCTCGGACAATGTATCTATCGTGGTCGCCGTGCCGCTGTCCACCATCAGGCATTTCCCTTGCACCAGATGCCATGCCGCAATCAATGCCGCCCACCGGTCACTGCCAAGTTGGGATGCGTTGGAATAACCATTGCGCACACCGCACTGCGCCTCCTGTGCAACGACAAAATGAGGCTGCCAGGACTTGCCGGCACCGATATTGCGAATATGCTGCGCGATCTCTTCACCGGCAACATTACTCACCCAGATTTGTTGTATGTCATGCAAACCTGTCCCGAGCCTCCTGAGGTGATCGGCAATGTGCCGCGACAACTTGCCTGCCTGCTCGGCAGGCAAAACGCCGCTGCACAACCAGTCCTCCCCGTCCGCCTCCAACACGTTACTGGCGAAGTCAGCCGATTGCGGGAGGAGGCGGGGGAACGGCATTCCCGCACCAGACGCTTGCGCGCACCGTGTCATACCGTTCACCAAGGCCCACTTGATACGTGTGTTACCTGCATCGATTAGTAACTTCATCCTTAAGGGAACCTCTAAAAATCCACATTTCATCCCAACTAATGGAACTACTAGCCATTCCACTAAGTCGCCAAAAAACGGCAACCAAGTGGCTTGTTACGCTGCGTTGCGTAAATAATTTCTTGCTTACATATAAAACATATGCGGCGCGGCGAAATTATTTCCGCGCCTTGCATTTGAGCGAACTCTGAATTTTTAGAGGCTCCCTAAATTACCGCGGCTCCAGCCACAGAGGACACAGAGAAAACACCACTTTGAATTCTGTGTCCTCTGTGATCTCTGTGGCAGGTATTTTTCAAGGTTCATCGCTGCCGCACTCCCACTTCTCCGGAATTGAAACGCCGCATCCCTTGTGTGGTTTCCAGGCATAACTCTCCGCTAGCGCTGACCCCGCGCACAATGCCGTTCACAGTCTGTCCATCCGCCATGTGCAACTGGATCGGCATGTTCTGGTAGATGTGATATCGCTCCCATTCCTCGCGCAATGCGGCAAACCCCCCCTGCGCGAACTGCTGCAACGCGCGCGCCAGCTCCCGTAACAAGACGGCCAGCAACTGATTGCGTGTGGGCATCGCCGCACATACTTTATCCAGCGCACATGCAGGTTGACCGATCTGCTGCACCAGACTGGCGGGCAAAGTGCAATTCAGGCCGATGCCGATCACCACCGCGCTGGGCCCGAGCATATCGCCTTGCGCCTCGATGAGCACGCCGGCCAATTTGCCCTGCTCAGTCAGGATGTCATTCGGCCACTTCAACTGCACGCCTTGCGCACCCAGTTTGTTTAGTGCGCGCACAATAGCCACGCCTACCGCCAAACTCAATCCGGACAAGGCATTCAACCCGCAATCAAAACGCCACAACAGGGAAAACGTCAGCGCCGTGCCCAAGCCGGAATGCCAAATCCGCCCCATCCGTCCGCGCCCGGCAGTCTGCAACTCCACCGCCAGAACGCTGCCAGCGGGCGCGCGGCCGTTTGCGACATCCAGCCCGGCACGTTGCAACAGCAAGGTATTGCTGGAAGCGGCTTGCGGCAATATTTCGATATCGAACCGCCCGGCATCCTTACCCAGCCAGCGCGCCACTTCGCTTTGTTCCAACCGTTGCCACGGGCGTGCCATGCGATAACCGCGGCCGCGTATCCGTTGCAGCAGCACGCCGTAGTCCGCAACTCCGGCCAGCGCATTAAATACACTGGCACGCGACACACCCAGTCGGTTTGCCAACACTTCGCCGGAATGAAATTCACCGTCCGCCAACAAGTTCAGCAACTGCCAGGTTCGGCTGCTAACTATCCCTTTCGTCATTGTGGCATGTCAACATCCCGACTTGGTTTCAAATCAAGAAAGCCCATGATTTCGTCGCGCCGTTTTAATGCATCCTGATAACCCAGATCGATCAACGCCCGACAGAATTTTCTTTCGGTCAGCAGATAGCTCACCAGCGTCCCACCACTGTGCTGTCTTGCGCCGATCAAGCGCAACAACAGACGTATTGTCCAAGGCAATTCTGCCGCGTATCGCTCGGCAATTTTTTCGATTGGCTGACTGGGTGACACAACCAATACGTCAATATGCCTGAGATTGGCACGCTCACGCATCTCGTCCGGCATGATCGCGACCAGATCGTTAATTTTTCTCAGCCGCTCCAGATCCATTTCCATGCTATCGAGAAAAATACTGTTCATAGCATGCCCGGCAATCTGCGCCAGGGAAGGGTAGTCGTGAATATCGGTACGATCGGGATGCTCGGCTTCATAGCCGTTCACGGTAACACCAATTATCAGCACGCGCGTCGCACCCAGATGCAGCGCGGGACTGATCGGCGCGATCTGGCGCATCGAGCCATCACCGAAATATTCACGGTGGATCAAAGTCGCCGGAAATATAAACGGCAGCGCTGCGGAGGCCAACAGGTGCTGGATATTAATCTCCATCGCAACACCCACCCGCCCGGTGCGCCGCCACGGAACCAGCTGCTTCACGCCCTGATAAAAGGTCACCGATTGTCCGGAACCATAGCCGGATGCGGTGATGCTCAACGCGTGCAGCAACCCCGCATCGACACTCTCCTGAATTTTTTCGCAGGGCAGCATCTCTTCCAATAACTCGACCAGCGGCGAATTATCGAGCAGCGAAACCCGATGGAGCTTGTTGATCCCGATCGCACTGAAGATCACCCCTGCAAGCCATAGCATGGTGTTATTGAACACGCCGACCACATCGGTGCGATAGATCTGGTTGGCGTGAAAGTTTTTCCAGGTATTGACCAGATATTGCACGCCCATGCTGAAATTCCCCGCATTCACCGCGAGCGTGGCGGCATTAAGCGAGCCTGCGGATGTGCCGCAGATTATCGGAAATGGACTGTGCGCGCGGCGCGGCAAAAATTCCGCAATCGCCTTGAGCACGCCCACCTGATAAGCGGCACGCGCGCCGCCGCCGGTGAGTATAAGGGCTATGCGCTTTTCCATTCGCGTTCTACTCGACTTCAGCCTGAACCGATTCGAGTGCGTCTTTCAACGTTTCTTCCGGCAAGGCATTCAGGGTTTCTGACAACATCTCCGCGGCATCCATCGCCTCATTCTGCAAAGACTCCGGATCAGTGTTTGCTACCAATACTGCCGCCGCACCCACCACCTTGAGCAACCTTGTGCGCTCTTGCATCAACATCTCGACTTCTTCGCGCAACATGGCGACTTCCTGTTTGTCCATTGGCATCGTTTTCTCCCTAGTGTGTCTTCACGCCGGCCACCGCCAGCGCACTCATGTTCACGATGCGCCGCACCGTGGCAGTTGAAGTCAATATATGCACCGACTTGTTGGCGCCCAACAAAATCGAGCCTATTGTAATGCCATCGCCCGCTGTCATCTTCAACAGGTTATAGGCGATATTGGCCGCATCCAGATTCGGCATGATGAGCAGATTCGCAACGCCCTTCAAGCATGCGGCGGGAAAAGATTCCAAGCGCAGACTTTCCGACAGCGCCGCATCGCCGTGCATCTCGCCTTCCACTTCCAGCCTCGGCGCAAGCTGTTCGAGCAACTCGCGCGCCCGACTCATCTTGCGCGCCGAAGCATCGTCGTGGCTGCCGAAATTCGAATGCGACAACAGCGCGACTTTCGGCGACAAACCGAAACGGCGCACTTCCTCCGCTGCCAGCATGGTCATTTCGGCGATCTGCTCGGCACTCGGATCGAGATTGACATGGGTGTCGCAAATGAACAGCGTGTGCCTGGGCAGCATCAAAATATTCATCGCCGCATACACGTTCACACCCGGCCCGTGCCCGATCACCTCGTCGATATAACGCAGATGCCTGATCGGCAGCGAAACCGTCCCGCACAGCATCGCATCCGCCGCGCCTTTATGCATCAGCATCGCCGCGATTAGGGTATTGCGCCTACGCATCTCGCGCTTGGCCGAATCCGGCGTGACGCCGTGGCGCTGCATCAGGCGATGATATTCGCCCCAGTATTCGCGAAAGCGCGGATCGCTCTCCGGATTCACCAACTCGAAATGCTCGCCCGCACGGATGCGCAAACCCAGCCTGGCAATGCGCTGTTCGATCACCACCGGACGGCCTACCAGAATCGGATAGGCGATACCTTCGTCCACCACCGTCTGCACGGCGTGCAGCACGCGAGATTCTTCGCCTTCCGCATAGACCAGACGCTGCGGCGCACGCTTGGCGGCCTCGAACACCGGCTTCATCAACATGTTGGAATGATATACAAAGCTTTCCAGATGCTCGCGGTACGCAGCCATATCAGTAATCGGCCGCTCCGCCACCCCAGTGTCCATCGCGGCCTGCGCCACGGCGGGTGCGATGCGCGTGATCAAACGCGGATCGAAAGGTTTGGGGATCAGATGCTCAGTGCCGAAACTCAGATTTTCATCGCCATACACCGTTTCCACCGCATCCGATTGTTCAGCTTGCGCCAATTCGGCGATCGCATAGACCGCCGCACGCTTCATCGCCTCGTTGATGGTGAAGGCCCCCACATCCAGCGCGCCCCTGAAAATATACGGGAAGCACAGCGCGTTATTGACCTGATTCGGATAATCGGAACGCCCGGTCGCCAGAATCGCATCGGGGCGCGCCGCCTTGGCCAGATCCGGCAAAATTTCCGGGGTGGGATTGGCCAGCGCGAAAATCAGCGGCCTATCGCCCATTTGTTTGACCATCTCCGGTTTCAACACGCCGCCTGCGGACAGCCCGAGGAACACATCCGCTCCGGCGATCACTTCGGCCAGGGTGCGCGCGGAAGTCTGCACCGCATAGCGCGCCTTGTTGTCGTCCATTTCTTCGACGCGCCCTTGGTAGACCACACCCTTGATGTCGGTGACGATAATGGTCTCCATGCGCACGCCGAGGCTGACCAGCATATCCAGACAGGCCAACGCCGCCGCACCCGCGCCGGACACCACCAGCTTAATTTTTGCGATGTCCTTGCCGACCACCAAGAGGCCGTTCAGCAAAGCCGCGCCGACGATGATCGCCGTGCCGTGCTGATCATCGTGGAATACCGGAATCTTCATCCGCTCGCGCAACTTGCGTTCGATGTAAAAACATTCCGGCGCCTTGATGTCTTCCAGATTGATGCCGCCAAAAGTCGGCTCCAGCGCGGCAATGATGTCTACCAATTTGTCGGGATCGCGCTCGGCGATCTCCAGATCGAACACATCGATGCCGGCAAATTTCTTGAACAGCATACCCTTGCCTTCCATCACCGGCTTGGCGGCCAGCGGGCCAATCGCGCCCAGTCCCAGCACCGCCGTGCCATTGGTGATCACCGCAACCAGATTGCCGCGCGCGGTCAGGTTGCGCGCCTCGGAAGGGTTTGCCACGATGGCATCGCAGGCCGCTGCCACCCCCGGCGAATAGGCCAGCGCGAGATCGCGCTGGGTGATCATCGGCTTGCTCGGGGTAACGGTAATCTTGCCCGCCGGGGCTTGGCGGTGGTATTGCAGCGCGGCTTCACGCAATTGCTCGTCCATTATTTTCTATTTTCCTTGCCAGACAGAATTGCGCGGATTATACCGTAGGCAGTGAGGCGGCCTCACACATAAGGTTCCCATAAGGCCATACCTGCGATCAAATCTGACCGCCGCTCATCCGCAAATTCAACCATTCATCCGCTAAATATTCACGCTTCATCGAAATGCCCCGCCACTCATCTTGTATTCGTTGACCCTGTTAATACTCGGCAATAATCTGTGCGCACTTGGCAAACTTGCTGAAAGGCAAGGGCGCGAAGTCAATGGACCAGGGGCAGCTCTGCCGCCCCATCACTTAAGGTTCACTGTAATAACGAGAAGGAAAACGAGATATGCCGAACACCATGCTGAAATTGATGCCAACCACGATGTTGAGATTAAAATCCGTTCAAAGTGACAGCCTGCCCATCCCCGGTTTCGAGCCTTGGTATGTGTGCGCAACCGATCCGGCATTATCGGTCATGATCGATTTTCGATCACGCGCCTCAGTGACATTGTCCGAAACAGCACACCTGAATGAGGCGCTTGGGCACATGAAGCACACCGGCGTCAGATGCGCCTTCGTCGTCGACGAAAAAAAGGACGCTGTCGTCGGAATGCTCACCGCCTACGATATATTGGGCGAGAAGCCGCAGCAGCACATGCGTTTCACCGGAATCAGCCATGACAATGTGCTGGTAAAAGACATCATGCAAAAGATCAGCGATTGGCGCGTGACCGACATCAAGGACATCGAGCGATCGACCGTAGGCGACGTATTGGAAGTGTTCAATGAAACCGGGGTGACGCACTTGCCGGTGATGGAGACGACTGAAAGCAATGAGCAACGCTTGCGCGGGCTGCTCTCTTTTGCCAAGGTAAAACGCCTGCTGGTTGATTTGGCGTGAGCAGCCGCAAGGGGTGATTCTGCTTGCTGCCCACCCTGAAGTGGCAAGCCCGAAGCGATAAATCCGGGCACAGGCAAGCTGTCATTTTGTTACCTAGACCTTCCGCTTTCGAGTAGGCAGTTAGCAATTGTGACATGCAGCCTTCGACACAGGCTGTGTATAAACACAGAAATTAAATCATACTCGCGACTTTCTGATTTGTGTTGGCTAATAGCGACGTTCAAGAACTGATTGCTGCATCTGTAAATTTTATTTTTCAGAATTCGC
>CABEDG010000042.1_pt1 | contig 10385 bp, 9 predicted proteins | sample 3132891 | NCBI WGS metagenome assembly CABEDG01 (sample SAMEA5534329, study PRJEB31848) | metagenome | biome: tundra; feature: field; material: soil | place: USA | collected 2013-05 | depth 0.15 m
ATATAAGTATTTATATAATAGCGCAAGTGGTAATACTAATAGGTCAGCTTTAAATATATTATCTTGATCTCGCAATTTCCAAAGTATCCTTCGGGACATTTATGGCTAGCACGGTAGCAATGCCGCCGTCTTTTTTGCACTACGGAGTCTTCACGATGAAACTCGATCTGCTCACCAAATTCCTGCTCGCCGCAGCGCTCGCTCTCTGCCAGCTCAACACGCAGGCCGCTTCGCAAGCGCCGGTGGCCGCCGAGCACGGCATGGTGGTCACGGCCCAGCATCTGGCGACGCACGTCGGCGTGGATGTGCTGAAGGCTGGCGGCAATGCTGTAAGCCCCTCTCTCTAACTCTCTGATGTAACTCCTAGCCATTCGACTAGGCTATCAAAAGTCGATAGCCTAGTCGCTGGTTATCCCGTAAGCGGGCGAGGAAGCAAACGAGAAGTACAATCGTTAATTCCTGCTGGCTGCAAGGCGGTTGGCAGGAACCGCTATTACGGCGCGAACGATACAAGGCGCGGGACGGGGTTGGCGTTGGGGTATTGAGATAGACCCTTAATCGAGTCTGGTATGCTGGCTGACTGGTTAAATTCAACTCACTTCGACTCTTTTAGTTTGTGGTTTTTCCCGCGCAGATTGAACCGGTGGACGGCGAGGATAACAAGGATGATAAGGCCAATAATGAGTACGGGTGCCCATGAACCGAAAACAGCGGCGCGGATATAGAGGTCGAACAGTAGATAGGCCCAACCTACGATGGTGACGTAGGCGCCGGCGAGCACGACCGACAGCGTCAGCCAGGCCGGGAAACCAAGCAGGTAACCGATAGCGCTGCCCAACACCGGCCCCGTCATCCAGAAGGGGAACCATACGAAGAGAAAGAGCCCGACGACGCCGTAGCGGCGCACCCTATCATGGTGGCGCTCGGCAGCTGCATGTATGCGCTCAAGAAAGTGCTTCAGTCTTGGAAACTCCACCAACTTGAGTAAGCTAAAAACAAACACGGGATAAAACAACAACACCAACACGGTCTCCACCCACATGACCACCGGCACCACGAGGGCGTGGCCGAATCCGTTGGCATAGCCTACGGACATGGACACGATCATGCCCAACATCATGTCTGTGACGATCATGGCGCCGATCATGCGCGAGGTTTGCGGCGACCAAAAAGCGACCAGGCCCATGACGATGAGACCGCCGAGTGCGATAGCAATACCAAGCAATAAGATGCGCCCTTCGGTCGTCTTGAACAGCTGGCGCCAGGCGGGCTTGGGCGGATGCTCTACGTTGGGTGTAAGCTTTGTTTCTTCTTTGTTCACGGTAACAGTATAAGGAAGCGTTTCTGGCAGGAACAGGATTATCGCAAAAACTTAACCGACATTTTCAATATTCTCATGCTGATGATCAAGGAACTACTTCAGGTGTTCTGACTCCTTGATAAAATTTCAATCCATCCATACCCTGTTATTTTCTCGGGTTTTCAATCAAGGCGACCCTCTTCGTCTTCCGCACCGCAACAGCGGGCTGGCGCTGGGTTACTGAGACTAGCATCCTGGAATGCAGATTAAAGGGGGCGGGTTCGAATTATTTTTCCGCCGCTGAGAATTCAGGGTATACCTGTTACATGGTGTTGCTCATTTAGTATCGCCAGCTTGGCCTTTAGCTCCGGCATAATTTTCGCGACAGCCTTTTCTCCCTCGAGTACGGCTTTATTGCGGCCACTCACGTCGGCCGAGGGGAGGCCGGATGTTACGGGACACACGCAGGCAGGTAATCTCGGTGGGGGCGGCTTCATGACGATACAGCTGGCCGATGGCCGCAAGACTTTCCTCGACTTCCGCGAGAAGGCGCCGCTGGCCGCGACCGCGAACATGTATCTCGACAGTCACGGCAACGTGATGAAGGGCGCAAGCACCTACGGCCACCTCGCGGTGGGCGTCCCGGGCACGGTGTCGGACATGGAGATGGCGCGCGCCAAGTACGGCACGATGCAGCGTGCCGCGCTGCTCGCCCCGGCGATCAAATACGCGCAGGAGGGCTTTGTGCTCGACCAGGGCGACATCGATATGGGAGCCTCTAAAAATCCACCCTTCATCCCAACTCCTCCGTTGCGGAAAAAATTTCTTGCTTACATATAAGCCATATGCGGCGCTACGAAATTTTTTTCGCGCCTTGCATTTGGGCGAACTCTGAATTTTTAGAGGCTCCCATATGTTGATGACCGTAGGGTTAAAGGGGCCAGGTTGAGCTGACCCATTTAGCTCACTTTTAACTGCTTCCAAACGTGAGTACGCAATGAAAGAGAATTGTAATTAGCCACGAATGCGACTCTTACATCGAACCGACCTGCAACTTCCTTTATTGTATTTTAAATTGCCCCTTGGCCACTGCCGGCTTCTCTGTGCCCCATGAACATCCTATTGGCCACCATACACTCCGAGCAGATGGACTGCAAAAAACACTTCAAGTATTTTAGTTTGTACCTTTCGTTACCCTATCCAGATTGTGTAACAGCTAGAATTTAACGAACGGATTGTCCCAAAGTATCTTGATCACTTTTATTAGTTCGGAAGATGACTTCATTTTGCTGTCCTGCAAACGAGCGTTTTCATTCCTAAGGTAATCCATAACTAACTTGATTTTGAGATGGGTCTTAACGCGTGCAACCAATATGGCCGCGTTAATAGGTTTGTGTATAAAATCAGATGCGCCAATCGAAAATCCCAGCTCTTCGTATTCATCTTCATTTTTAGAAGTGATGAAGATAACCGGTATATCTACAAGCTTCGGATTGGCTTTTAGACGACGACAGGTCTCGAAACCATCAATATTGGGCATCATTATATCGAGCAGTATCAGATCGGGAGGGTTGGCAAATGCGTAATCCAGTGCTTCTTTGGCATCGTTGAATAATTTTAACGAATAATATTTCGCCAAAATCGCCTCCATTATCATCAGATTTTCAGGGGCATCATCCACTACCAGTACTATTGGCCGTACAGCAGGCTCTTCCATTTTATTCTCCTCAATTTTGAGCTCTGATCAAATCGTCTGTTACACGACACCGATCGAAATCTACCTGACTTACTAGAAAACTACCTTAAAAAGGTGCCAACTAATATATTGGACTGGCTAGAAACATTCCAGTTCTACATCAATATCTGTTTCTGGTACTTAGCATGCGTTGCAGAATCAAATGCAATCAAAGAGGACGAGCGCTCTCGCCTTTTTCTTTTCATCCGCACAGCATCAATGTTTCCACCAGTCCGCAATGATGCTCCCTATAGCGGGACTCACCATGTATCCATATGAGCGATGGCAATTAAGGCCTTCATCGCTGCGGAAGAAGTTGTAGATTCCATGGCAATGATCTTCAATAGACTCTACCAAACCCAGTTCCAGCATGGGCTGGAAACTCTCTTTTAAATTCTGATTGAGCGCAGTAACGTCGCCCTCGGCGGAAAAATTTATCCAGCGGCGGATCAGGTCAGGATAACTTTTTTTTCCATGGTTACTCATACCCAGCAAGCGCCGTTGTATGTAATGCATGCCCATGGGGCTGCCGAGAGTCAAAAAGTCTACTTTGCCTTTTATCCCTTCCTGGCGTGAAAGCTCCCACAATGTATCGTAGGCGACGACAGAACCGAGACTATGCCCAATCAACAGCACATCATCTTGTTTCTCAAGCATGGGGCGTAGTGTCTGCTTTATTAAATCACGAACTTTGCTGGCAACATCATCGGTATTATTAAAATAGCGGTCGATTTCAGTGGCGGTACTTCGCAACTCTTCGGGTAGCAATCGTATCAGCAATGGAATGTGATCTCCCAGTGTCAACACGAAGCGGCTCAGCCATATATTCCAGGAATGGGCATCCCGCATGTCCTGCTCAGTGGGGCCATGTTTGTTGATCAGGGCATCGATCCATGGGATATCTTTGGTGATGTCTTTGTACGCGTGGTAATAAAGGTAGTTCCAGCTGACCAGATGGAACTGCGCGCAGCTGGCCTGAAGTGTACCGGCCACAGCCCTATCGGCGCGGCGCACCCCTTCAACAAGGGTACGCCAGAGCAATTCGCGATGCAGTGCCGGCTCAGGCTTGGGGTTCTTTCCCGGCACGTAGATGATCTGCTTTGTTGCCATGGGGAGATCAAAGATCGTTGAGGATGCGCTCTCTCGCCTTCTTCGCTTCTTCTTCGGTGATCAATCCTTTGTTCAGGAGATACTTGATCTTGTCCAGCCGCTGCTCCACGGTTTCACTGCTGCGGGGAGCATCCCTGGATGTGCTGGACGATGCGGGATTGATATCCCCACAGTCGAGCTGCGCGTGCAGTCCAGCGTTGCTTATTTCCGCGCTGACCGTCCTGGTGAAATCCGAACATCCTTCTTTCTTGAGGATTATCCTGCCGTACACGGATTCCTTATCCCTGGGATAGGTGTTCGGGAAGACATCCTTATGGCTGATCTGGAGAGGAGTCACGCCGACCTTTTCACCCATCACGTAAACCTCTGCCCCGGACGGGAGGGATTCGATCTTGATGGGATTGTTTCCGGCGGCTGGAAATAAATTGCCCGCGCCGCCCATGGACGAACAACCCGCTATGAGCAGAAGATTGAAAAGCGCAAGCGCCTTACCTGAACACTTCAAGAACATAATTCCTCCGATTCACATGATGAATTTTTTACCGTTCAGACCCCGGAAAATCCGAGTTGAGTTTACAGGTATTGTTAACATGACACTATTGGAATGCGAATTATTGATCTTTACGTAATTCAAAACAATTGGGGACAGACCACGGTTTCCTTTTTTCACGCGGCTTCAAGCTCGACATGCACACGACGGCCAATCGCCGTGGCGATGTTCACCAGCGCATCGAGAGAGAATCGGGACACTCTGCCTCGCAGCAAGTCATTGATGCGCGGCTGGGTGACGCCGCAGTGGCTGGCGGCCTCGGTTGCGTCCAGCCACTCTCTTTTAAGATGGCTGCGATTTGCTGCATCAGTTCGGCACACGCACGAAGGTTGACTGCTTGCTCAGGCGTATCGGCAATCGCATCCCACACGCTGGCGTAAGTTTGGCCCTTGCTCACTTTTGTCCTTTCATCAATTTACTGTAGCGACTTTTAGCAAGTTTAAACAGTTTGACCCGGCTCAGTCTTTCACCCTGAACCACGCCGCATACAGTGCCGGCAGGAACAGGCAAGTCAACAAGGTGGCGACGACCAGCCCGCCCATGATGGACACGGCCATCGGCCCCCAGAACACCTGGCGGGTGAGCGGGATCATCGCCAGGATGGATGCGGCGGCGGTCAGCATGATCGGACGGAAGCGGCGCACGGTGGAGCCGATGATGGCTTGCCACTGGGTCTTGCCGTCTTCCTCGTCCTGGCGAATCTGATCCACCAGTATCACCGCGTTGCGCATGATCATCCCCGCCAGCGCAATGAAGCCGAGATTGGCAACGAAGCCGAACGGCACCCCGAACACCAGCAGCGCAATCGTCACGCCAATCAAACCGAGCGGTGCGGTGAGCAGCACGATAACAGTGCGGCTGATACTTTGCAGTTGTATCATCAACAGCGTGATCACGCCGACCAGCATCAGCGGCATGACTTTCATGATGGCGGTCTGACCCTTGGCGGATTCTTCGATGCTGCCGCCCATCTCGATGCGGTAGCCGACGGGCAACTTGGCGCGCACAGCTTCCAGTTGCGCATCGAGTTGCGTGGAGACCGTCGCGGGCTGCGTCGCGTCTGCCATGTCGGCACGCACGGTCATGGTGGGCAGGCGGTTGCGCCGCCAGATCATGCCTTCTTCCAATACCGGAACCAGCCTGGCGAGTTGCGCCAGCGGCACATGCCGACCACCAGCCAATGGAATGTCCAGATCGGGCAAGTGATCCAGCGAACGCGCATCGCCAGCCTTGCCGCGCCACACCACGTCGATCAACTGATCGCCCTCGCGGTATTGGGTGAGTGCCACGCCATTCAGCCAGCCTTGCAGGGCTTGTGAAATCTCCTGACTGGAAGTGCCGAGCTGTCGCGCGCGATCCTGATTGACTTCGACGCGGACACTTTTGATTTTTTCGTTCCAATCGAAATTGACGTTTTGCAAATGCTCGTTGCCGCGCATCATGGTCGCGACTTGTTCGGAGATTTCACGCAGCTTGGTCAAATCCCCACCCATCACGCGGAACTGCACCGGATAGCCGATCGGCGGGCCATTCTCCAGCCGCACCACACGCACCCGCAGATGCGAGTAACCGCCATCGGGCGCGGCGAATTTCGCCTCCAGGCGACGCTTGATGTCCTCGCGTTCCGCCAGCCCTTTGCTGACGATGACGAACTGCGCAAAGTTGTCGGCGAACAATTGCTGGTCGAGCGACAAGAAGAAACGCGGTGCGCCATTGCCGATGTAGGAAGAGGAATAGGCGATGCCGGGATCATCCTTGAGCAACTGTTCGATACGCTTCACTTCATGCTCGGTGGCCTTGAGCGACGCGCCTTGCGGCAGCCACACATCCACCATCAGTTCCAGCCGGCTGGCGGCGGGAAAGAACTGTTTCTGCACGCCCTTGCCGAAGGCCGCGATGGACAGCACGAAGATCAGAACTGTCGCGAGTATCACTTTCCAGCGGTTGCGCAAACACCATTCCACCACGGCGCGCAGGCGGCGATAGAACGGCGTATCGTAGACATCCGCACCATGACGTTGCGCCTTGGCGATGAGTTTTTTCGGGTTGAGCAATTTGTAGCCGAGGTACGGCGTGAATACCACCGCGACGATCCACGACACCAGCAGGGAAATGGTGACTACCTGAAAAATCGAGATGGTATATTCGCTGGCCGCCGACTTGGAAAAACCCACCGGCGTGAATGCTGCAGCGGTGATCAACGTGCCGGTGAGCATCGGAAAAGCGGTCGAGGTATAGGCAAACGTGGCGGCCTTGAATCTATCCCAGCCTTGTTCCATTTTCACCACCATCATTTCCGCTGCGATGATCGCATCGTCCACCAACAGACCGAGTGCGATCACCAGCGCGCCCAGCGAGATACGCTGCAGGTCGATGCCGAATATTTTCATCAGAAAGAATGTGATCGCCAGCACCAGCGGAATGGACAATGCCACCACCGTCCCGGTGCGCCAGCCCAGGCTCAGGAATGACACGGCCAGCACGATCAGAACCGCCTCGGTCAGCGAGCGTTCAAACAATGTGATCGAACCCTTGACCACTTCCGGTTGATTGGCGACGACGTGAACCTCCACTCCTGCCGGAAGCTGGGCGGAAATATTTTTCATCGCTTGCTGCAGGTTTTCGCCGAGATCGATCACGTTGCCGCCCTTGTCCATGATGACACCGAGACCAATCGCGGGCAGCCCGCCGACATGCATCTGCGGGCTGGGAGGATCGGCCAGACCCCGGCTCACTTTGGCGATGTCGCCCAAACGGAAGTGCTGCCCGTTGACCAGCAGATCGGCATTGCGCACCCGGGCGACACTGTCGAAACTGCCGCTCACGCGCAGACGGATACGGTCGCTGTCCGTTTCGACGAAACCGGCAGGATTCACCGCATTCTGTTTTTGCAGCGCCTCGGCCACTTGCTGCGGCGTGATACCCAAACTCGCCAGGCGATTGGGCGACACATCGATGTAGATCTTTTCGTCCTGCACGCCGATCAGCTCGACGCGTTTCACATCCGGCACGAGCTTCAGATCCAGCGCGATGCGATCCGCATAACGGCGCAGCGCGCTCAAATCGAAACCGTCTCCGGTCAGCGCGAAGATGTTGATCTGCACGTCGCCGAATTCATCATTGGGGAACGGCCCTTGCACGCCGGACGGCAAGGTGTCGTGGATATCATCCAGTTTTTTGCGCACTTGCCGCCATGCTTCCGGCACTTCCGGCTTGGGCGTGTAATCCTTGAGAATCACGAACACCAGCGATTCGCCGGGCTTGGAAGCCGAACGCAGCACATCCACCCACGGCGTTTCCTGCAATTTCTTTTCGATGCGTTCGGTCAGTTCGCGCTCGACCTCCTGCGCCGTTGCCCCCGGCCACAGGGTACGCACCACCATCACCTTGAAAGTGAAGTCCGGGTCTTCCGCGCGGCCGAGATTGAGATAGGAGATCACCCCCGCCGCCATCAGCACGATGATCAGATACAGCACCATTTGCTGGTGCGTCAGCGACCATGCCGACAGATTCGGTCCCTTCATTGCGCGTTACCGTCTGCGAATTCTCCCTCGATGACGCGTATCTTTTCACCCGCGCTGAGTTTGTGCACACCGGCACTGACGATGCGCTCGCCCGCCGCCACACCGCTGGCGATCACCGCTCCGTTATCGCGATAGGCTGCGACCTGCACCGGACGCAAACTGACGCTGTGATCCGCCGCCACGACCCACACTGCCGCCTGATCGCCCTGCTGAAATATCGCAGTCAACGGCACGATCAATTTGTCACGCTTGTCATGGTTGTTGAAACGCACCTGTGCCGTCATCCCCAATGCCGCCCGCGCATCCGCGCCGTTTAATGCGACCCGCGCCGCATAGGTGCGACTGGCCGGATCCGCTACCGGAACCAATTCGCGCAAGTGACCACTGAGGTGCGCCGCATCATTTCCGGCAGACCACAGTGAAACATCGGCTGGTGTGCCGATTTTTAGACCCTCAAATTGTGATTCCGGTATCGCAATCGCCACTTCGCGCTCGCCGTCTTGCGCCAGACGCAGCACTGCTTGGCCTGCGCTGACCACCTGACCGACCTCCGCCAACGTTGCGGCGATCACACCCGCATGATCGGCACGCAATGTGGTGTAATCGGTCTGATTGCCAGCCAGTCCGGCTTGAGCGGCGGCGGCTTTGAGGGCGGTTTCCTTGGCATCCAGGGCCGATTGACTGACGAAATTTTTGCTGCGCAATTCGCGATAGCGTTGCGCATCCGCCACGGCCAATTCGTATTGAGCCTGCGCCGAACTCCCCTGCAGGCTGGAATCCGCAGGATCCAGTCGCGCTAACACTTGCCCCGGCTTGACCCGCGCACCGGCATCCACCAAGCGCTCGATGATTTTCCCGCCAATGCGAAAACCCAGTTGCGTCTCGTGGCGCGCGCGAATTTCACCGCTGTAAACATTGCCGCTATCGGATACGACAGCACCGACCACTTGAGTTAGCGCTGGCTGCTCGATTTTGTCTGACTCAATTTTGGCTGCCGGGGCAGATTCCTTGCCGCATCCGCAGAGAACGGATACCAGGGCGAGCAGTAAAACACTGAACTTCATGTTGTTTTTGAACCGATCGGAAAAGGATGCGCAATGTAGAGTCAGGGTTGGTAACTGTCAACTCTACCGGGGGATTAAGACCGAGCTACTTGTTAAACCAACCATCCCAGTTCGGATAATTCGGAATATTCACGGTATCCGCATCATAGACGCCCTTCGCGGCTTGAGTATGGCACTTGTCACAGAAGCTCAGCGACTTCACACCCTTGTTGCCCTTGATCATTTTATCGGGGATTTCATGGTGCTTGAGTGAGATATAGCGAAGCTCGGTGATCCGTAGCGGAGCCGGGACTTCCGCAGTGGCAACAGCGATCTTGCGCGACCGTTTGTACCAGGATTTGTCCGCTGCGTTATCCACTGCGTAATCATGTATGACTTTCAGAGTGTCATCGTCAAGCTCGGCATTTGCACCGAAATGTTTACGCAACGCGTTTGCATTCAGCAGCGCTTCCCAGGACTTTGCCGGCAGCAACCCGGGTTGATAGGCGAAGTGACATCCCCCGCATTCCTCCAGATATTGCTTGTCGCTAACCGGTTTAACATTTTTTTGACGCTGAAAATTCAGCAGCCAGCCCAAAAAGTCTTCTTCCGCCCCGGCATAAGCGCTACTCACTGACAGAGCGGCGGCTAACAATGCTGCAACTTTAAATTTCCTTTGCATCATCTCACCCCGTTACCAAGTCAATTTCACTGCGACAACCATGGCGGCACCACCTGCAATTCCCGCGCTGGAATGGACGTGGGCCGGTGCTACCGACACGGCATAAAGCATCAGCAGCGCACCCGCCGCTCCCAGCCTCGCGTGCATTTTATCCGGATCGGTAAAGGGATCTTCCCAATGAATGTCATCCCAGTGATAGATCAGACCGGTCATCACCGTGGCGGCCGCCATCGCTGCCGTCGCACGTCCGAGTGACTGGTGAGTGCCCGTTGTTGGCGGATTTGTGTTGTTCCTTTCGCCGCCCGGCGCGGTGAGTGCCGTCAAGCCGAACAAGGCCAGTGTTCCCAAACCCAGATATTCGTGAGCTTTTCTGCCCGACATCAACGGAGGCTGAAATTCCGCCGCAGGGGTTACAGGAGTTACGCCCGCCTGCCCCCGGAC
>CABEDG010000043.1_pt1 | contig 10379 bp, 11 predicted proteins | sample 3132891 | NCBI WGS metagenome assembly CABEDG01 (sample SAMEA5534329, study PRJEB31848) | metagenome | biome: tundra; feature: field; material: soil | place: USA | collected 2013-05 | depth 0.15 m
CTCTAAAAATCCACATTTCATCCCAACTGATGGAACTACTAGCCATTCCACTAAGTCGCCAAAAAACGGCAACCAAGTGGCTGGTTATGCTGCGTTGCGTAAAAAATTTCTTGCTTACATATACCCCCTCAGAAATATGCACAACCCATCATTCAAGCGGGACGCGCGGCATGCAGGTATTGGTAATATCTGGTAACAATGTTGCTTTCATTTTTTTTCAGGGTCATGTATCGTTCTTGTCGTTACTAAACTACAGCTTAAAGTGGTTTTTAAGCGCGTTTCGAAGTTAAGGTTTGCTGGTACCGATTTGAATGCAGCAGTGCGGTTGAGAAAATCTGTTCGATCGTTAAGAATCGTCACCGCGAATACCGCAATAGAATAAACCCCATCAAGGAATTCAACAGTGAAAAAATTGTTTTGTATGTTAATCGTTGCAATGGTGACACCCTTGCTCAGCGGGTGCTTCGGCAGTAGTGGGTCATCCGCCGATCCCCCATCGAATTTCACGCCCACTCCGGGAGACGGCAGAGTGATGCTGACTTGGACAGCCAGCCCCGGGGTCGATTACTGGATTTTCTCAGACACTGATCCAGGTCTCACAGCGTTCAATTTGCAAGGTTTGAATCAGTATGTTCACCCCTCGGCCACTTCGCCGTTTTATATGTGCGGTTTGTTTAGTGGGACGCCGTATTATTTTGCGGCCAATGGCCGTACCAATGGCGGACCTGGCGGTTCAAGCAGTCCAACCTACCCCGCTACTCCTTACAATGCCAGTGACAGTGCCTACTGGCACGCCAATGCGCCTTTATCATCCCAAAATATTTATGGTGTGGGATATGCCAGTCTGACCACCTGCTCGAATAACGCGATTAGCGCAACCGGGAGTTTTGCCGCTGTTGGCGCAGGCGGCACAATCCTTACCAGCAACAGTTACGATGGGCAGAATTGGCATTCTCTCACATGGAACTCTCCCATATGGAACACTCCCGCAAATCTACCGCCCGAATTCGACCTTTATGCGGTGACCGGCTACACCGCGAATCTTAACAACCTGACCACTCCGGGACTGCGCTGGGTAGCCGTTGGTGCCGGAGAAGGCTCGGTGTATAGCACCGATGGTATCAATTGGTATATTGGGAGGGTTGCTGATTTGAGTAATCCGTCACTGCGCTCCCTGACACAAGTTGCAGGCACGTTTTTCGCCGTAGGCGACGCGGGAACGATACTCTCGAGTCCCGATGGCATCACCTGGACGATTCATACCTCGGGTACGAACAGTAATCTGCGGGGGGTAACTCATGGCGCCATTTATGTTGCAGTGGGCGACAGCGGCACGATTCTTACCAGTGGCGATACCAACACATGGACAACCCAAACATCCGTGACTCCCAGCATTCCTCCCATCAGTCTGCAGCAAGTGACTTCCGTCGGCAGCATCTATGTGGCGGTAGGCAACAGGGGCACAATTGTGACCAGCATCAATGGAGGCGCCACATGGACTTCACAAAGTCTCGGAACACCGAATCTGGTCAGCGTCGTAGCTGAGTCTCAGTTTGTGATTAATGCCGTTGCAGATCCACTGTTGGGTTTCATTTCAAACGCTCAGTTCGTGGCTGTGGATAGTACCGGCAATGCTTATACCAGTACGAATGGCCTCACTTGGTCAAGCGCAATCAGCACTGGCGCAAGCAGCCTGAATGCTTTGGTCAGCAGCGGTTTCGGATACGTCGCCACAGGGAACGCAGGTGCTACTGCATATGCCTTCTGACTTTTAAGTAAGACTGTCCGCGCGACCAGTTTGAGTGCCATTCCGCGCAAAGAGATATTCTCATAATTATCCCAGATTCCCCATTAGCCCTAAATCCTAATGGAAGCTGTTAGAAATCGGAGCTAATGGGAAATCTCGGAAAATGTGAAATAAAATATCAACCAATTTTTTTGGGACTTGAGATGAAAATTAATCGTGGAGGAATTGCGCTGGCTTTGTTGCTGGCAGGCATATTGGCGGGATGTAAGGGCGGGAGCGCGAGTATCCCACCGACATTAGGCTCGGTAAATGTATCACTCACCGATGGGCCCGGTAGCGACTATGACCACGTATGGGTTACCGTGAAGGCTATTTCTTTCCACACTGATCCAAATCAAGTTTGGGATGGCAGCGGTGCCGGTTGGCAGACAACCACATTGACTGCACCGGTTACGCTGGACCTGGCAAACCTGACCAACGGAACGCTTAGCCCGGTTTTTATCAATATGAATTTGCCGGTGGGTGGTTACAGGCAAATACGGCTCTTCCTGGCCGGATTTGACGACCCGCTGACTGCATCCGCGCTAGCCGCCGGACTAATTTACAACGATCAGGTCGAATACACCGACGCAACTGTCGTCGTACACGATGTGCCACTGGAAATCGCCTACCCGACCCAAGGCATTCAGCTCAACGGCAGCTTTGATGTATCAGCGCCGACTATCCTCAATCCTTCGCTCAATCTTGCGGTCGATTTCGACCTTGAGCACGATCTGGTGCGCTTTAAACCCGATATAAATGGCACAGAGTACTACTTCACCATGGCGCCGAACTTGCGTTCTTTCGATCTCGACCAGTCTGGCGCCATCACCGGTACGGTCGATACGGCTAACCTTTGTCCGAGTTCGAGTACAACTCCGATAGGTTGCGGTTATAACATGATAGTCAAGGCGGAGCTTTTATCTGCGGATGGTACTCGCCACCGTGACATACGCTCCACCACAGTCAAGCCCGATGGCAGCTTTACACTTTACCCATTGCCGGTATTGCCGGCTGGACAAACCTATGATGTGCTGATCCGGGGACGTAACGTCGAAACGACGCTGGTCAAAGGAGTCACTGCGCCAGCGCTCAACGGCACGACGTTTTTATCGAACGCTATAAATCCAATACCGTTGACGATTGATAGCACAGGTGAATATTTTGCCAACTTTACCTCCGCATTGAATCCAAAGAGCGGTGATGCCCTATTTCAGCAAACGCTGCCGGGTGCGGGTGAAGTGCCTTACGAAGTACGCTGGGAGAACACCAATCCGTTTACCGGAATATTGGAAGTACCTAGTGCTTTGGCCAACGGACCCCTGCATGTTTTTTGCCAGGCATGCGGCACAATCACGCTGACCACAAACCCATCGAATGGAGATACGCTGACGGTTGACGGAAGGGTCATCACTTTTGTATCGCTTGGTCCATCTGGTAACCAGGTTCTAATCGGGGCATCAAATACAGCAACCGCAGCCAACTTGCAGGCTTTCCTAGCTGCATCTTTAGATGCGAATATCTTGCTGATGACCTACAGCACAACCTCAGACGTCACTACTGCTACGGCAATTGCACCCGGAACAACTGGGAATGCTTATACGTTAGCAACCAGCAATAGCAACGCAATTACATTAAGCACGTTTGCTTTAGGAATTGTGGCACCGCACGAAGGGAATGGCGGCTATTCTGTGGCAATGAACGGCTTGCCCTTGACCTATTACACCCTGAGTGCAAATGAGGCGGTTGCCTCGCAGACATCAGGAACAACGTTCACCTTTCCCCCGCCAACGCCAACGCTTTCTTCAAGCTTGGTGCTGGGCACGGTCAACGGCACCATCACACAGACAACTCCCGGCACATATGATAGCGGCTATTTGGTGATGTCCCACTTTGCCAATATCGTAGACACGGTAGATATTAGTACAATACTGACGGCCAATAAAGGTACTGGCGGCGCTTATAGCGGCGTCACGCTGCCAGCAGGTACAAATCTTTCCCTTGAACCAGCAGGCACAATCACAAATCTTGCCCCTGAACCAGGAGCCTACTACTATGCCTATTTGAGAGTATGGAATAGTGGAAGCGTCAACGCAACAACTACAATAATTCCAATCTCCGGTATCATTGACCTGCGTCAAGTTGTTCCCGTGACTGGTTTAAACGTAACACTAAACGCAACCCTGCCGTAACGGTGTAAGAAAACGACCCGTCACAAATGGACGGGTCGTTTTATGAGGTTCGATCCGAAGCAGTACTAATACTCTGATTGTCGGAATTGGTGATCATGATCAATAGCAGTGAGAATTCCACTGTCAATTCTGAATACCGATAAAGACTGCCACGTATAGAGATTCCCTCAGTGAGATAGGCCGGGGAATAACTCCAGCATCCCATCCGCCATGAATTGCACCGCCATGGCAGCGAGAATCAAGCCCATGACCCGGGTAGCAATGTTGAGTCCGCCCGTGCCAAGACGCTGGCCGATAGGCTCGGCAAGCCGCAACACCCATCCAGACGATCACCACCACCCCCACGATACCCAGACAGAACACCAGCTTGTCCGGCCAACTGCCGGCCTGATGCGCATCGACGATGGCCAGACTGATAGCCCCCGGCCCCGCCAGCAGGGGAATCGCCAGCGGCACTACGGCAATGTCATTCTTGGCCGCCGCTTCAGCTTGCTCTGCGTCGGTGTGCCGAGCTGTGCTGGTTATAGCGCCAAACATGGCAATGGCAATGATCAGCACCAGCAGTCCTCCAGCGATGCGGAACGCCGGGATGCCGATACCGAAGAACGACAGCAAAGCATCACCCGCCCAGACTGCAAGCGTCAGGATGACTGCCACTGCAATGGCGGCTTTGAGAGCCGTGCGGTGCATCTCCTCCGGGCGGCGATCCGCCATCAGGCTGAGGTAAATGGGAATGGCCCCGAGCGGATTCAGGATGGCGAAAATACCCACTAGATACTTTATTTGCTCGGTCCAAACGGGTAATAGCGTCATGATGTTTCTTTTATTGAGTATTCCATAACTTGCGACAAACACCCCCCGTTCGGGCTGATGCTTCGACAAGCCTGTCTTGAGCTTGATGCAACTACTGGTGGAACTACTAGCCATCTGACTTGGTTATAGCCATTCGACTGTTGAAACTCCTAGCCATTCCACTAGGTTGTCAAAGAACGACAACCAAGTGGCTGGTTATAGGCTCCCAGAAAACATCAGCTATGTCGCCGGTTATCAGGGTGAACGGTGTGACGTTCTCTATCTGGCTTCATCCATCATTTTCTTGGTCTTGGCTTCGACCTCTTGCGCTACTTTGACCAGCGATGCGTCCTGCGACAATGCCGCGAGCATGGGCACCGGCTTGATCATGCCGATTCTGGTTTTGCCCTGTTCAGTGTACACCGAGATGCGGCATGGCAGCGCCATGTTCAGGCGCATATCGGTGGAGAGCACTTTGCCGGCTTGTCCTGGATTGCACACCTCAAAGACTTTGCAATTCTCGGCGAAGGCGATACCTTTGCTACGCAAGGTGTTGCCCAGATCATGGACGTGCATCACACCAAACTCGTTGCGCTTCACTGCTGCTTCCAGATCAGTCGCGGCCTGCTCGAATGACTTGTTGCTTTCGACGATGTAATACATATTTCCATCTCCTTGTTGTATTGATGATGCTGTCCATCAGATCAGCGACGTGTCATTGTCCAGACTGTATGCGCCATTGTCCAGCGGGTGCCCGTCCAAAAGTTTTTCGGACTTGCCATCGAATCTATATGTGCTACCCTGCGTGCCATGAAAAATCTATCGCATCATCTAGCTGCACTCGCGATCACCGCCTGGGTCGGCGGCCTGTGGGCGATCGGCTATCTCGCCGTACCTGTCCTGTTCTACACGCAGCCCGACAGGCAATTGGCCGGCGAGTTGGCCGGCGAGATGTTCATCAGGTTGGGCTATCTCGGCATGGCGTGCGGGATGTATCTGCTGATCCAGCGCGTCAGCATGCTTGGCCGCGCGGCCTTGCGTCAGTGGTTGTTCTGGGTGGTGGTGGTGATGTTGCTGCTCACGCTGGTATTGCAGTTCGGCATCCAGCCGATCATGGCCGATCTCAAGGCACAGGCGTTGCCCGCAGATGTGATGCACAGCGTGTTTGCCGACCGTTTTAAAATGTTGCACGGCATATCCAGCATCGCCTATCTGATAGAGAGTTTGTTGGGGGTATTCCTCGTCATCAAAACACATCGCGCGTGATTGCCGCACAAATAAGAAGAGCCGCGTCAGCGGCTCTTCTTTATTCCCACAAAACAAATCTTAAGCGAGAGATTTTATGATGTCCTCAACCACCTTCTTGGCATCGCCAAACACCATCATGGTCTTGTCCAAGTAGAACAACTCATTGTCCAGACCGGCATAGCCAGTAGCCATGCTGCGCTTGACCACCAGCACGGTGCGCGCCTTGTAAACTTCAAGAATCGGCATTCCATAAATCGGGCTGGATTTATCGTTCTTGGCAGCCGGATTCACCACGTCGTTCGCGCCGATCACCAGCACCACGTCGGTATCGGCGAAATCGTTGTTGATCTCATCCATTTCCACTACCTGTTCGTAAGGCACTTCCGCCTCGGCCAGCAGCACGTTCATGTGTCCGGGCATACGACCGGCTACCGGATGAATCGCATAGCGCACCTTGACACCTTTTGCGGTGAGCAGCTTGGACATTTCGTTAATGGCGTGTTGCGCGCGCGCCACGGCCAAGCCATAACCCGGCACGATGATCACGCTGTCGGCATTGCCCATCAGGAACGCCGCATCGTCCGCGCTGCCGCTGCGATAAACCTTTTGCAAACCATCGCCGCTATCCGCACCGGCATCCGCCGCACCGCCGCCGAAGCCGCCGAGGATCACGTTGAAGAACGAGCGGTTCATCGCCTTGCACATGATGTAGGACAGAATCGCACCGGAGCTGCCGACCAGCGAACCCGCAATGATCAGCATGTTGTTGTTGAGCGTAAAGCCGATACCCGCTGCTGCCCAACCGGAATAAGAGTTCAGCATGGATATCACCACCGGCATGTCCGCGCCGCCGATCGGCATGATCAGCAACACGCCGATCAGCATCGCGATGGCGGTCATGATCAGGAATGGTATCCAGCTTTGCGTGACGAAGAAGGCGATGCCGAAGGCGACCATCAGCACGCCGAGCAGCAGGTTGAACCAGTGCTGGCCAGCGAAGCGCAGCGGCTTGCTGCCCAGCTTGCCGGACAGTTTGCCGAACGCGATGATGGAGCCGGTGAAGGTGATCGCGCCGACGAAAGTGCCGATGAATAATTCGATGCGATTGCTGGCATGCAGGGTTGCGCCGATGCCATAGGCGAGCGGATTGTTGAACGCAGCCATCGCGATCAGCACCGCAGCCAGACCGACCAGCGAATGCATCGCCGCGACCAGTTCCGGCATGGCCGTCATCTGGATGCGCCTGGCAATAACTGCGCCGATTGAGCCACCAACGATGATAGCGATCAGGATATACACCACGTTGTGCGTAACGGTGAGCGTGGTCAACACGGCGATAGCCATACCGAGCATGCCGAACATGTTACCGCGTCGCGCGGACACCGGCGAGCTCAAGCCCTTCAGGGCGAAAATAAACAAGACCGCAGCGGTCAGATAGGCGAGTGCAACAGAATTTGCCGACATTATTTTTTTCCTTACTTGTTTTTCTTCTTGAACATATCCAGCATGCGCTGTGTGACGAGAAAGCCGCCGAACACATTCACGGCAGCGAGTGTCACTGCAACCAGGCCGAGCACAGTGCCGATGTCCAGTTTCACCGGCCCAGCCGCGAGCATCGCACCGACGATGATAATGCCGGAAATGGCGTTGGTAACGGACATCAACGGGGTATGCAGTGCGGGTGTGACGTTCCACACCACGTGATAGCCGACGAAGATCGCCAGCACGAATACGGTCAGATTCAGAACGAATGGGTCAGTCATTTTTTCTCCTTACTAAATTGTGTGAAACCTAAACCCCCTCTAATCCCCCTTGTCAGGGGGAAGATAGCTCCTCCCCTGACAAGGGGAGGCCAGGAGGGGTTTACGCTTTTCCAGTTGCCACGCCGCCCTTGCATAACAAGGTGCCTGCGATGATATCGTCTTCGAGATTGATGTTCATCGCGCCCGTTTTGTCGCACAGCAGATTGAGGAAGTTGAGCAGGTTGCGCGCATAGAACGCGCTGGCATCCGTCGCTACCAGACCCGGCAGATTAGCTTCGCCGACGATGGTCACGCCATGTTTGATAACAGTCTTGCCGAGCTCTGACAACGGACAGTTGCCGCCCGCCTCCACGGCCATGTCCACCACCACCGAGCCGGGCTTCATTTGCTTCACCGTGTCTTCGTGCAGCAGAACTGGTGCCGGACGACCTGGGATCAACGCAGTGGTGATGATGATGTCGGCCTGCCTGGCACGCTCCGCCACCAGTACGGCCTGACGCTGCATCCATGAAGCGGGCATGGGACGCGCATAACCACCCACACCCTTTGCGATTTCCCGCTCTTCATCGGTCTCGAATGGCACATCGATGAATTTGGCACCGAGCGATTCGACCTGTTCCTTGGCAGCGGGGCGCACGTCGGAAGCTTCGACCACCGCACCCAGACGCTTGGCCGTGGCAATCGCCTGCAAACCGGCCACGCCCACACCCAGGATCAACACACGCGCCGCCTTGACCGTACCGGCAGCGGTCATCAGCATCGGCATGAAACGTTGATACAGATTGGCGCCCAGAATCACCGCCTTGTAGCCACCAATGTTGGCCTGCGAGGACAGCACGTCCATCGCCTGCGCGCGCGAGGTGCGCGGCAATTTTTCCATGGCAAAAGCGGTGATGCCTTGTTGGGTATAGGACGCGACCTGTTCGGCTTGATGCGGGGAGAGCAGACCAATCAACACCGTATCGCGCGGCAGTTGTGCCAGTTCAGCAGCGGTAGGGGCTTTGACCTTGAGTACGATTTGCGCTTGTGCATACAGTTTGGCCGCATCAACCAGAGTCGCGCCCGCCGCTTGAAATTCCGCATCAGGTATGTGCGCACCCGTACCCGCTCCGCTTTGCACCATCACCGCGTGACCGGAAGCCAGCATCTTCTTCACCGTTTCCGGTGTGGCCGCAACACGAGTTTCGCCTGCGCGCGTTTCCGCAGGAATGCCTATCAGCATGAATCTCTCCTTTTTGTGGATTTTTTTAGACGCTAGTCTTGAGTCATCACTACCATGCGCAATTTTTGCGTCCGCAATTATACCCGCACTGCGTCAATAATGACTACGCGACTTCTATTCCACGCGGAAAGTATCTCACCCGAATACCGATTTTGTACTAACTACCCATCAGGAAAACCAGCGCAGGAAGGCAGCAGAACTCAGGGCGATAGCGCCCAGAGTTAACGAAGCGCGCCATGCGAAAAGTTGCTTCGTTACGGCCCATTCTGAATTCCATTTTACATAGGCGACGGCCAAAACAAACCCGGTCGAGGCGCAGCCTATTTTGATCAGCAGCGCATCCACCGCTATGCCATGAATATCCGGCAGATGGCCTTCATAATAAAAAGTTGAAACACCAAAAAGCACTCCGGTTGCCGCCTGAACCGCCCAGACCATGGCTGTGAGCAAGGCAAGCCGGTGCTGTATCGCCGCATTACCACGCACCAGCCAAAGGGCGGATGCGGCAGTCCCTACCACGGTTACAGCACCGAAGTTATGTATGACCTGAATGAGTGCATAAGTAAGGTTTTGCACATCTATACGACTTATGGGAACCTCTAAAAATTCAGAGTTCGCCCAAAAGCAAGGCGCGGAAAAAACTTCGCAGCGCCGCATATGGTTGATATGTCAGCAAGAAATTTTTTCCGCAACGCAGCAGTTAGGATGAAATCTGGGTTTTTAAATGTTCCCTTATTTAACCGTGGCTGTCACAGAACCCTGCACCCCGGTCAAGGCATGGCTGGACGTTGCCTCTTTTACCACGATGGTATGTTTGCCAGATGATAGTTCCGGCAAGGCGATGCTGCATGGACAACGGCTAACATCACGGAAAACGATAGGTTTTTGGTCGTCGATATAAACATGGACGTGATTGCCATTGGGACTCAAGTGGACGTTAAATTCCAGCTTATTCCCAGTGGCGCTCTGAAGGACTGCATCGTTTACCGGAGAGGTGATGGTGATCGAACCTGCGGAATCGGCGGCCAAAACCGGATTTGCTAAAGCGACCAAGGCCAAACAAATAAACAAACCATTAAGCTGTTTCATGACATCCTCCTTAAATTAAAATAATTAAAATAAACACGACTGATATAGTCAACTACAGTGCGAATCTAGCGCCCTATTCGAAAAAAAGTCAAGGGAACCTCTAAAAATTCAGAGTTCGCCCAAATGCAAGGCGCGGAAAAAATTTCGCCGCGCCACATATGTTTGATATGTAAGCAAGAAATTTTTTACGCAACGCAGCATAACCAGCCACTTGGTTGCCGTTTTTTGGCGACTTAGTGGAATGGCTAGTAGTTCCATCAGTTGGGATGAAATGTGGATTTTTAGAG
>CABEDG010000044.1_pt1 | contig 10249 bp, 11 predicted proteins | sample 3132891 | NCBI WGS metagenome assembly CABEDG01 (sample SAMEA5534329, study PRJEB31848) | metagenome | biome: tundra; feature: field; material: soil | place: USA | collected 2013-05 | depth 0.15 m
CGCCTTACCCCGCTACACCGCCTAATCCGCTTCCTGTTCGTCAGGCCAGCAATTTGCCTGCGGCTTCCTTCAGATTCCACCTTGCAGTGGACACCCTTGCCGTTCAGCTAACACTTCCCCTTCCCGAGTGTGTAGAGGACTTTCACCTCCAAGTCACTCAACTGACCACCACGGTCAGTTGAGTTGCGCTTTCGCGCAACGCGCCATGCTGGCGCACCAATAAAAAGCCGGCTTGCGCCGGCCTTTTGCTGCATGATGCTTTAAACTTACTTGGTGGCCAAACTTTGTTCGAACTTAACCAATTCGGTGATTTCTGCCTGTTTGGTGCCCGCTACGTCGTTAGCCGGCATAGGCATAGTACCCCAGTTGCCCGAACCGCCCTTGGATACCTTCATCACCAAGCCTTCGATCAAAGGATATTCCTTGCCATTGTAAGTGTACTTGGTAACGCCGCTGCCGGTGTATTTTTTGGCAACGTCTCTCCAAGCCGGACCAACCACCTTTTTGTCAATGGCGTGACAAGCAGTGCAGTTGAGCTTCTTAGCCAGCGCTGGCATTTCTTCTGCCATTACGCTCCCTGCAACCATCAAACCTGCTACTGCGACCATGCTTCCGATAATAGATTTCATACGTCTCTCCGATTTATGATTAAAACACCTCAAACATTGCGAAGGTTTGGCCTCCGCTTGCGATTCTAGACAACCCCGTCTGCTTTCCATAGCCATTCGACCAAGCCGCTGGTTAGCTTTGCCAACCAACACTCACTGACACCAAACACCTCTGGCAGCCGGTCAATAACGCTACGTCCCAAGCAAAGGTTGACATTCCGTTAAACCTTGAATTGTCGCCACGCTCAAGCAATGGTTATTCGGCGCGAGATGAAACGTAACGTCAGGCGACAAAAAAGCCGGCTTGCGCCGGCCTTTTCGAGGATTGCTCCTGACTACTTTTTTTCCAAACTCAGAACAAATTCGACCAACTCCTTGATATCAGCTTCGGAGACCTTAGGTGCGTTAGGTATCATAGCTGCAGTACCCCAGTTTCCGGAACCGCCCTTGGCTACCTTCTGTGTCAGCCATTCTTCAGCTGTCTTGGCTTTGTGTTCGGCCAGAATGTCAGCAACTTTCTTGCCGGTAGTCGTTGCGCCATTGCTGTTGTAGGCTTTTGAAACATCTCTCCAAGCCGGACCAACCAACTTCTTCTCGATAGTGTGGCAAGCGATGCAGCCGCTCTTCTTTGCCAGTGCTGGCATATCTGTTGCCAACGCGCTACCTGCAACCATCAAACCTGTTGCTGCGATCATACTTACGATAATAGACTTCATGTTCTCTCCGTTTTTAATTAAAATGTCTGAAACGATGCGAAGGTTTTGCCTCCACTGCCAATTCTAAACAATTCCGTCCATTTTGCCAATCAACTTTTCCGACAAACTTCTCTGGCGGCGAGCTAATAACGCTTCTCCCAACTTAAAAGTTGACGACATATTTCAAAGACCGCACGAATTTGACCAACGACTTGATGTCTGCTTAACCGATGCTTGGCGATATCTGAATTATCGCCGCTAAATCGACTCGGCACGATATTCGACTATCATCGTGTGCCTGGTTCCCGCCGCGACTTTCACCACATTTTCCATAGTATTCACTGACTCCACACACACCATTTCGCGCCAACCGTCCGGCTGCCCCATGTCGCCCATCTTGTTGGCTTTGTCCGTCCACGGCGTCCACACCACAGTGGAAAGACTGCCGGACTTGGCGACATGAATACGCCGCTTGAGCTTATCGTCTTCGATCACGCACTCGGCGGCGGTGTTGATATACACGCGGTCAGTTTCGCCGGAAAAGCTGATCGCGCCAACATGTTTTCTCAGCGTGGAACCGCCGGCCTTGTCCCAATACTCGCAGCCCTCTAATCCTTTCACATGCACCGCACCGATGTCGCCGATCTGAAAATAAGTGTGCAAGGCTTCGCCAATCGCGAAATCGGACGCGCCGGTGTTTTCTGTAGTCATTTCCATGCGCAGTGTCTCACCGACGATCACGGTCAGATCCAGCGTGCAGGCATGCTGCCATTGCGCGCGTGTCTTCTCGCTTTCCACCAGACGCAGCGTCAGGCGCGTCGCGCCGTTCGGTTCACTGCCCGACTCCACAACTCGCCAAGGCACGGTGCGCGCATAGCCGTGTCCGGGGAAGCCGGATTCGGATGCGTGCGCGCCAAACCACGGCCAGCACACCGGCGCGCCGCCGCGTATGGATTTGCCCGCTGCCAGCTTGGCATCGCGCGACAACCACACCACCGGCACCGCTTGACTCTTGGGCTGCCAAGACATCAGGTGCGCGCCCTGCAAACAGAGCGATGCCGTTGCCCGCGCATTGCTGATTTCCGCGACGATCAATCCGCTGGCATCTTCGCGAAAACTCAGATGTCCGTTGATGCCGAATTGCGTGTTCAATTGCTGTGCTGTGGTCATGTTTTCCTCTTTCTACTTATGAAATATCGTGAGCGCGGGAGCGGTTTTAACCGCGACTGTTTTTCGCTGCTTAAAGACCACCCGCGACGGTTTTTAGAGATGTCCGTATAATCGACTTTTTGATTTTACCTGATTCGCTCATGCTCGTTCATCCGCAATTCGATCCTGTCGCCCTGCAACTCGGCCCGCTTGCCATTCATTGGTATGGTCTGATGTACCTCGCCGGTTTTATGACCTTTCTGTGGCTGGGGCGCAAACGCATCGCCACGTTAAATAATCCACAGATCAATACCAAACTGCTCGACGACCTGCTGTTCTATGGTGTACTTGGGGTGATTCTGGGCGGGCGTTTGGGCTATGTGCTGTTTTACAAAGCCGCGTATTACTCCGCACATCCGCTGGAGATTTTTGCGGTCTGGCAAGGCGGCATGTCTTTTCACGGCGGCTTTCTCGGCGTGCTGGTGGCGATGGTGTGGTTCGCGCACAAACGGCAACTGCGCTGGCTGCAATTAACCGACTTCATCGCCCCTCTGGTACCGCCCGGCCTGGCGTTTGGCCGCCTCGGCAATTTCATCAACGGGGAACTGTGGGGACGGCCCACTGACGTGCCATGGGCGATGATCTTTCCCAAAGTGGATAACCTGCCGCGCCACCCCTCCCAGCTTTATGAATTCGCACTGGAGGGCGTGTTGTTGTTCACGCTGCTCTGGTTGTACGCACGCAAGCCGCGTCCTGTCGGCGCAGTGTCAGGCTTATTCCTGATCGGCTATGGCAGCTTCCGTTTTCTCGTCGAATTCACTCGCGAGCCGGACGATTTTCTCGGTCTGCTGTCGTTGGGCATGAGCATGGGGCAATGGCTGAGCTTGCCGATGGTGATTGCGGGTGTGCTGCTGATGGTTTTGAGTAGCCGACGCGCCGCTTGACACCCGCTTACCTCTCGCCCACTATTCCCATCGTCGAAATTACCCACCATCAAAATGACCTGCCATCACAATAACTAGGGCATCACTTTGGAAGACATCTCTTTAGTCACACTGTTTGGCATCTTGCTGTTGTTGCTGGTTTTCAGCGCGTTCTTCTCCGGCTCGGAAACCAGCATGATGGCGATCAACCGCTATCGCCTGAACAGCTTGGTACGCAGAGGAAATCGCAGCGCCAAACTGGTCAACCGCCTGCTCGGCAAAGTGGATAAATTGCTCGGCTCCATCCTGCTCGGCAACACCTTGCTCAACGTCGCTGCCGCTGCGGTGACCAATATCATCATCCTTCGCCTGTTCGGACAAAACGATTTGGCGATACTGCTGGGCACACTGGCACTCACTTTCGTGCTTCTGGTATTCAGCGAAATCATGCCCAAGATCATTGCGGCAAGTTACCCGGAACGCATCGCGCTGCCGGCCAGCTATTTGCTCACGCCGCTGATCACGCTATTCCATCCGGTGGTCTCGGTGGCGAGCGGTTTGGTGAAAGGCGTTCTGTGGTTGCTGCGCATCAAGATAGAAACCGACCAAAGCAAACAAAAAATGACGATGGAAGAATTGCGCGGACTGGTATTGGATGCCGAGCATTTCCTGCCGCGCAAGCATCAGAAGATGCTGCTCAATCTGGTTGATCTTGAACGCATCACCGTGAACGATGTGATGATTCCGCGCAATCAGATCGAAGCGCTGGATATCAACGCCGACGCAAACGAATTGCGCCAGCAAATCATTACCTGCCACCACACGCTGATGCCGGTTTATGCCGACACGCCCAGCAACATCATCGGCATCCTGCATATCAAACGGGTGCCGGCCCTGCTGCAGGAGACAACGCTGGATTTGACCCAACTGCGCGAAATACTCAATGAGCCTTACTTCATCCCCTCCGACACACCGCTGCTCAAGCAACTGCAACAGTTTCAGGAGCGCCACTCGCGACTTGGATTGGTGGTGGATGAATATGGCGAGCTGCTCGGCTTGATGACGCTGGAAAATATCCTTGAGGAAATCGTCGGGGAATTCACCACGCAATCGCCCTCGAAAACCGGTAAATTTCTGCGCCAGGAAGATGGCAGTGTTCTGCTGGAAGGCAGCAGCAGTTTGCGCGAACTGAATCGTAAACTGGGTTTGCATCTGCCGCTGGATGGCGCGAAAACACTGAATGGCCTGATTCTCGATCATCTCGAAGACATTCCGGAAACAGGCACCAGCCTGAAAATCGCAGGCTATCCGATAGAGATCATTCAGACACAGGATCGCATTGTGAAGGTGGCGCGCATTTTTCCGGCACAGCCGAATAATCGGTAATAGGGAACCTCTAAAAATTCAGAGTTCGCCCAAATACAAGGCGCGGAAAAAATTTCGCCGCGCCGCATATGTCTGAATATGCAAGCAAGAAATTTTTTACGCAACGCAGCAGTTGGGATGAAATGTGGATTTTTAGAGGTTCCCAATAGAAAACATGCCTTTACAAGAGGCATAAAGCTCGGCATGATGCCCGCCAACATTAGCCCGTAAACAATTAGTGAGTGACCCAAGGGAGACACCATGGCTGTCGCAGCAAAAGATCAAAAGGCAAAAGATTTTACTTACGCCTGGGAAGGGAAGGACAAAACCGGCAAGCTGGTCAAAGGCGAGATGCGCGCGCCCGGCGAGGCCAGCGTGTCTGCTCATTTGCGGCGCCAAGGGGTCAATGTCACAAAAATAAAACGTCAGCGCAACAAGGGCAAGGCCATCACTGCCAAAGACATCACGCTGTTCACGCGCCAGCTTGCCGTCATGATGAAAGCGGGCGTACCCCTGTTGCAGGCTTTCGACATCGTGGGCAAGGGGCATAGCAATCCTTCTGTGGCACGACTGCTGCTGGACATCAAAACCGACGTTGAAACCGGTAGCAGCTTGCAGCAGGCCTTCCTGAAATACCCGCTGTATTTCGACGCGTTGTATTGCAACCTGATCGGCGCGGGTGAGGCAGCGGGTATTCTGGACGCCCTGCTGGAGCGTCTGGCGACCTACATGGAAAAAACCCAGGCCCTCAAGAGCAAAATCAAATCAGCCTTGTTCTACCCGGTTTCAATCATCGTGGTGGCGTTCCTCATTACCGCCGTGATCATGATTTTTGTGATCCCGGCGTTCAAAGAACTGTTCGAAGGCTTTGGTGCGAAGTTGCCGACTCCGACATTGGTACTGATGAGCATCTCTGACGCCTTCGTAACCTATTGGTACCTGATTTTTGGCGGGATCGGTGGTGGCCTTTACGCCTTCTTCTATTTCTGGAAGCGCAGCAAAAAAATGCAGGACACCATGGACAAACTATTGCTTAAACTGCCCGTTTTCGGCGAGTTGATCCGCAAAGCCACTATCGCCCGCTGGACCCGTACACTTGCCACCATGTTCGCTGCCGGCGTGCCATTGGTCGAATCCCTTGATTCGGTTGCCGGTGCGGCGGGTAATGCGGTGTATTTCAATGCCACCAAAGTCATTCAACGCGAAGTCAGCACCGGCAGCGGCTTGACCGTCGCCATGCAGAACACCGGAATATTCCCGAGCATGGTGTTGCAAATGTGTGCCATCGGTGAAGAGGCCGGCTCGCTGGACGCCATGCTCAGCAAAGTGGCCGACTTCTATGAAGCCGAAGTGGATGATGCGGTGGCAGCCATCTCCAGCCTGATGGAGCCGGTCATCATGGTGGTCCTCGGCACGCTGATCGGCGGCATGGTGATTGCGATGTATCTGCCAATCTTCAAGATGGGCGAAGTCATTTAATGAAAAATCAGGCAAGAGGAGCAAGGTACAAGGTACAAGGTAAAAGTTTCCTCCGCAGTCCTCAACCCCCAGTCCTTGTTGCGACCCAATGAGTTTGCTGGAGCTACTGCAAACGGTCCCAGCCGCATTTGTTGGTGCGTGCCTGATCCTTGGACTGATGGTCGTCAGTTTTAGCTCCGACATAACCCGCGCGCGGGTTAGTCTCCACTGAAACGGCCGACATGGCTGAATTGTTCCAGCTTCTCCAATCTTCACCGCTCGCGTTCATCGGCATGTGTGCCGTATTGGGCCTGATGGTCGGCAGTTTTCTCAACGTGGTGATTCATCGTTTGCCGAAAATGATGGAACTCGGCTGGCAGCAACAATGCGCCGAGCTGTCCCAAAGCGACGCGGGTGACAGCCAGTCGCCTGCGAGTACGGAGGGTGAACCTGCCCCACACACACCTTACAATCTCATCGTTCCACGCTCCGCCTGCCCGCATTGCAATCACGCCATCAGCGCGTGGGAAAACATCCCCATCGTCAGTTATCTGCTGTTGCGAGGCAAGTGCAAGGGCTGCGGTGCGGCCATTTCGCCGCGCTATCCGGTCATCGAGGCGATCAGCGGCATTCTGTGCGCCTACGCGGCCTGGCACTTTGGTTTCGGGCTGGCCGCGGCCGGTGCACTGCTGCTCATTTGGGCATTGCTGGCGCTCACGGCTATCGACTTTGACACGCAATTGCTTCCGGACGACATCACTCTGCCACTACTCTGGGCGGGCTTGCTGTTCAACCTGTTCGGGGTCTTTACCAATTTGCCCAGCGCAGTGCTTGGTGCAGTAATCGGTTATTTCGCACTGTGGAGCGTGTACTGGCTGTTCAAGTTCACCACCGGCAAAGAAGGCATGGGCTACGGCGATTTCAAACTGCTTGCGGCCCTGGGTGCCTGGCTGGGCTGGCAAATGTTGCCGCTGATCATTTTGCTGTCCTCGCTGGTAGGCGCGGTGGTCGGCCTCACCTTGATAGTGGCGCTCAAGCATGGTCGCAACATCCCCATCCCATTTGGCCCTTATCTGGCGGGCGGAGGGCTGATCGCGCTGTTTTGGGGGCAAACTCTGACACAAAGTTATCTGCGACTGCTTTCGGTACCATGATCTTATGGGTGCCTCTAAATTTGTTGTTGGGCTCACTGGTGGGATGGGCTGCGGCAAAAGCACGGTGGCCGGCTTGTTCGCGAAACATGGCGCAGGCATCATCGACACGGACGCAATCGCCCGCCACCTGACGCAAGCCGGTGGCGAGGCCATTGCGGCGATTCGTGCGGCCTTTGGCGATGATTACATCAAGGATGACGGCGCATTGAATCGCGCAAAAATGCGCGGGCTGATCTTTTCGGATGCTGCCGCCAAACAACAGCTGGAACTGATTCTGCATCCCCTGATACTCGAACAGGCCAAGGTGCAACTCCGGCAATTGCAAACCAAACCCTACATCATCCTCGTCGTGCCGCTGTTACCGGAAAGTCCGGCGTTCCGGCAACTGGCTCAGCGCGTTCTGGTGGTGGATTGCGACGAAAATACCCAGGTCGCGCGCGTCATTGGACGCAGTCGAATGGGCGAGGCAGAAGTACGCGGCATCATCGCACAGCAAACACCACGGGCCGAACGGCTGCAACTGGGTGACGATGTCATACGCAATGATGCCGGCCTGGACAGCCTGGCAGAACAGGTTAGCGTTCTGCATGGACACTACTCGAACAGGCAAAACAACGATTGACGATATCAGGATATTCAATATATCGTTCGCAACTGACTTTCCTTCAACAGCACATCGGGCAATGACGGCGTGATCAGCTACGAGTTTCCTCTTAATGAAAAGGTTCGCACCCTGTTGCGCCTTGAGGATTTGTTCGCGCGCATGACGCACTTCACCGAACATGATCACAGCATGGATCACCACGCGGCACTGATCACACTGTTTGAGATTCTTGAAGTCATCAGCCGTGCCGACTTGAAATCCGATTTACTGCAAGAACTGGAACGCCAGAAACGCTTGTTATCCAGCTTGCACAACAACCCGGCGATTTCCGAACAAGCACTGGATGCGATTCTGGCTGAGATTGAGCAGGCTTCCGGGTTTTTGCTCGCCATGAGCGGGAAGATCGGCCAGCACCTGCGCGAGAATGAGTGGTTGATGGGCATCAAGCAACGTGCTGTCATGCCGGGCGGCACATGTGAGTTTGACCTGCCTTCCTATCACTACTGGCAAGAACAGGATGTTCGCTCGAGGCGTGAAAACCTGCGCTCATGGCTGGCCCCGCTGTTACCTCTGCATACCGGTTTGAAAATCGTCCTGCGTTTGCTGCGCGAAAACGGCAAGGTGTTTCACTTCACTGCGCATCAAGGCACTTTCCAGCAAATGCAGGGCGGGCGCGTCGCGCAAATGCTGCGGGTCAGCATAAATAGAGAGCTGCCGTGCATACCCGAGGTCGGGGCCAACAAGTACGCCATCAATATCCGCTTCATCGCCGCCAACTATGCGGCGAAATCTTCCCTGTTCGAACAAGATGTCCCTTTTAAACTGACCTTTTGCAGCATCTCCTCATGATGAAAAGCAAAGCACCTTTGATCGTGACCTGCCCGCATTGCGGCAAAGAACATCAATGGGACACCGGCAACCGCTTTCGCCCGTTTTGCAGCGAACGCTGCAAGCTGATCGATCTGGGTAAATGGGCGAACGAGGACTATCGCGTAGAACAACGCGAACAAGACTCCACCGAAGAAAATTCCATTCCGGTTTCATTTCGAAGCTGAGACAAGGCGGCGACAAGCTTGCGACGCTGGCAGTGCAACAAGCACGACTAGGAGCAAGCGCGGAAGCCAACGCCGTATCGGCGATGAAATGAAAGTGGAATCACCAGGCTTGACGTAGTAGAGCAATTCCATGCGCGCCATGCTCCCACGCGGTCTGCATGTCATCGTGCGTCAAACCGCCCAGCGCATACACCGGGATGGATGAACCCGCCGCGATCGCCGCAAAGTTTTCCCAGCCCAGATGCGGTGCCCCCGGATGCGACTGCGTAGCCAACACCGGACTCAGCAACGCGAAATTGCAACCCAGTTCTTCCGCGCGGCGCAACTCCTCCGCATTGTGGCAAGAGGCCGCGCACCACTCTACGGCGGGACGCTCACGCAATTCGGCGAGCTGCGTCGCAGTCAACTGCACCCCATCCGCGCCGATCTCCTGCGCCAGAGCGATGTCGGCATTGATGAGCAGACGCGCATCGTGTTGCCGCATCAGTGGCAACATCTTCAGCGCCAGCTCCCGCAACGCCTCGCGCGAATAATTTTTTTCGCGCAATTGCGCCAGCCGCAAACCCTTCCGTAGGGCGGCTTCCAGCCGCCGCATGAATTCCTCCTCGCCCAATTCTTGCACATTGCTGATCGCGTACAGATTTGGCAATGACAGCGCGCGCAGGATGGGCGCGTTGGCGGGCAACACAGGAGAAACAGAACCACCAACCTGTCCCCTCTCCCACTCGGGAGAGAGGGCTAGGGAGAGGGGGCGCTGCCAGGAAAACTCCTGCCCCTCATGCGGATGCAACTCGCCGCTCCATGCCGTCGCACGAAAAAAATTCAGCCGCACCGTCGCATGCGGATAGGTGAACACGCGCGTCAACCACGGGTAGGCGGTTGTAACTGTTATGCCCAGTTCCTCGCGCAACTCGCGCACCAGCGCATGGTATGGGGTTTCGCCGGGTTCGATCTTGCCGCCGGGGAATTCCCAATAGCCTGCCCAGATTTTGTCGGCTGGGCGTTGCGCCAGCAGGAAGGAGCCGTCGGGGCGTTGCAGGACGGCGGCGGCGACTTCGACGAGTTTAGTTTTTTCAATCTGCGCGTTCAACGTTGTATCTCTAACTTTCAGCATGTAGGTTGGGTTGAGTGTAGCGATACCCAACAATCAAAATCAACACCGCCGGAGGTAGCCCGGCGACGTTTGTTCAGCACAAAAACTATCCCCGTCCTGCCCAATCCCTAGCAAACTGCCACCC
>CABEDG010000045.1_pt1 | contig 10200 bp, 13 predicted proteins | sample 3132891 | NCBI WGS metagenome assembly CABEDG01 (sample SAMEA5534329, study PRJEB31848) | metagenome | biome: tundra; feature: field; material: soil | place: USA | collected 2013-05 | depth 0.15 m
TTTAGCCTTGAATGCCGATCCGTGATTCCTTCTCTTTCCAATCATGGCTGCTCCTTAAATTAACCATCATTATGGAGCAGTCCACCATCTAACGCCCTGTTCGAATTTCCGAAGCCAGCTCTGAAAGTGGGTAATGTGGTTTCTTTTTCTCCATGCGGCAATATAACCTATTAGGTTACTAATGACAAATAAATCAGCTGTGAATATCTGCTTGGGCTGAATGGCGAACATCAGGTATTGGCACCGACCTGCTATTCGGTCATTGTAACTACCGTCCGAAAAGCGGTCGTTGGAATTTTGCACTTTCGCCATTTTATTCAGATCAACCGACAGATGACTTTTGCATCATGCAGTGTCGGACACTAAGCAGTCATACAAGCTGCCCTTGGCAATTTGCATTGAGATTAGTTATGCTGATCGCAGCATATCAGACGCTGGTGTCCTCAATGCTAAACCGGCTTCTCTACCGCGACCGTTGCGTTGTTAAGTCTGATGGTTCATTCACGTTAAAATACAATCATCGCGACAAGGCCGGCAACAATTCCTGAAAGTGCTACGCCGGTAGCGATCACGAGACGGGTTCGCAGGCTGAAGACGCGCCCGAGCATGGCCAGTGAAGGCAGGCTGACAGCGGGCAGCGTCATAATGAGCGCTCCGGCAGGGCCCGCGCCCGTACCCAATGCTAACATCGCCTGCACAATGGGCACTTCTCCCGCAGTGGGGATGACAAACAGCGTGCCAGCGAGTGCCATCGCAACGATCCAGCCGATGCCATCATGCGCACCAAGCACCGGGAAAAGCCAAGCTCTGGATGCACCCAGCAAAAGAACGAGAACGAGATACTCGGGCACGAGTCTGATCGTGAGGGTCATGAATTCTCGCCACCAGCGTGTCAGAAAGCTGCCTTGTTGGGATTCAGCTTCAGGGGTTAAACCCTGTTCGAGCGAAACAGCTTCGCGCGGGTCGGCATATCGCTCTCCCAGAAGAGCAATCCCAAGCACCATCGCAATGCCGAACACAATCCTGAAGAGGGCCCAACCCCATCCCAGCACGAACCCCATGAACACCAGAGTCGCCGGATTCAGCACCGGGTTTGAGATCCACCAGGACACCACACTGCCGACCGATGCGCGGCTTTGCCGCATGCCAACGGCCACGGGTGCGGCGCAACAGGTGCACATCATGCAGGGAATGGCAAACAGGCCGCCTAGTGCGACGCTCCTGAAGCCCAGGCGACCAAGCACCGCGTTCAACCACGGATTCGGCAGAAGCACCTTAATGCCAGAACCCAGAATAAGGCCCAAGACAAGTGCCTTCCAGATCGCCATGACATAGGCCATGGCGTAGTCCGCTGCCGCGCTCCATGATACGGACGGTGCAGAGGCGGCCTTCCCCGAAAGAATCGAATCGCCTATGAAGTGGTGGCTCTGGGCGAGGAAAGCCTTGGCATAATAGGGGATCCATTTGACATAGGCGAACCCGATAATGGCCACGAGGGCAAAAATCATCACCCCGGCAAAAGGAGACAGGGATTTTTCGTTCAATCTGGCTTGCATGGAAAATTCCTCAATTTAACTCGGTATTCGCTATTATGGTACTGCCCCGAAATTTTCATCTATTGACTGAACGTCCGGAAATGGCACGATGCAGCTATTGAATCTTGTTAATTGGCTGCTTGAAAGCGGCAATTCGCAATTGGCATTCAGATTAATTATTCAGTTTTTTTCATCAAGCATTAGCAACGGTTCGGTGGTAACTCTTGAATGTAGCGTGGAACAAGCTCGGCCGACTCCTACCTACTGAATGGTCTTCTCAGGCCGACCCAAAGCACGTTCAGGCCCGGCTGGCGGCGCGACGGCGATCGATCGCCGTATTGACTCTGGCGGTGCGGCGATCAGACAGGCCGGCACGGCGGATCAATTCGTTCCAAACTTCGTCGCTGCCTTCAGACTTGAATCGCACGTACAACGCTACTTCCTCGGGGAAAGCGCCGCTGCAGCCGAGGCGTTCGAGATGGCGTGTGCCTGCTCCCGAGGCGTTATCGGCCTCCCAAGCTCGCAGGATGGCCTGCCACAACGCACGCTCGAACGGCTCGTCCTCTTCGTCAAAACCGTACTGCCATTTCAGGAATGACGCTTCCGCGAAAGATAGTTCTGTGCTGCGAAACCTTATGCTCATAGCTCCTCCAAGTGAACATTGCGCGACGCAAATCAGACCGTTACCGACAGACTAACATTATCACAGTCCGCTAGCTTTAGTTGCTGCGGCTTTTCTGGCGTATCGACCGCCTTACGCGAAATCCGCATGCTGCTGCCGTGGGACCAGACGTTGCTTGGGAGCGACCGCTTTGGAGGACGCATCACTACGACCGCTTTTGGCACTGACCCGCACTTCATGATGCCATATTAACAGCCAGAAAGCAGCTACTCATAATGCGCAACCCGCGACACAAAGCAGTCGTAGCCTTTTCCAAAAAGTGGAAGCTCAACGCAGTTTTTCCCCGGATATTGCGGTAAATCTTCTGATTGAGATCAACACCAGTCCATTCAACGGCATAACGACTATCGTCGTGCCATTTATCACCGCTGCTGCCACGCCACGACTTCCGCCCCCACACAGCTTCGTGACTGGCCTGCGATGACCCAATGGCGGTTCCGCGGAGAAGATGGTAATGACCGGCTATAGATAAAACTTATAGCTAAAGTTTATAGAATCTATTGGATCGATTGATGCCCAAACCCCATACTGCACCGCGTAGTCAATTTCAAACAATCACAGGAGAAAACAATGCCAAACGAAACCAAGTGTCCAGTCTCGAGCGGCGCACACACACAAGTAGTGGCTGGAGCCCCAACAAACGCAGACTGGTGGCCCAATCAGCTGAAGCTGAACATCTTGCACCAGCACTCCCCACTCTCTAATCCTATGGGCGAGGCGTTCAACTACGCCGAGGAGTTCAAGAGCCTCGACCTGAATGCCGTGAAGAAGGATCTCTTGGCGCTGATGACCAACTCACAGGACTGGTGGCCGGCGGATTTCGGCCACTATGGGCCGTTCTTCGTCCGTATGGCGTGGCATAGCGCAGGCACGTACCGTATCGCTGATGGTCGTGGCGGCGCAGGGACCGGCAGCCAGCGCGTTGCGCCCCTCAATAGCTGGCCGGACAACGTGAGCCTCGACAAGGCGCGCCGCTTGATCTGGCCGATCAAACAGAAGTATGGCCGGAAAATCTCCTGGGCCGACCTGATCATTCTCGCCGGTACCGTCGCTCTGGAGTCGATGGGATTCAAGACCTTCGGTTTCGCCGGTGGACGCGCGGACATCTGGGAACCGGAAGAAGACATTTACTGGGGGTCTGAGGGCAAGTGGCTGGATGACAAGCGCTACAGTGGCGACCGTCAGCTTGAAAATCCTCTCGGCGCGGTTCAAATGGGCCTGATCTACGTGAACCCGGAAGGCCCGAACGGCAACCCGGATCCGCTCGCTGCGGCGCGGGATATCCGCGAGACCTTCGCTCGCATGGCGATGAACGACGAAGAGACGGTTGCACTCATCGCTGGCGGTCACACCTTCGGCAAGTGCCACGGTGCCGGCGATGCGGCACTGGTGGGTGCTGAGCCGGAAGCTGCCGGCATCGAGGAACAAGGCCTGGGCTGGAAGAGCAGCTTTGGCACAGGCAAAGGTGGTGACACGATTTCCAGCGGCCTGGAAGTCACCTGGAGCACCACGCCGACGAAATGGAGCAGCAACTTCTTCCGGAATCTGTTCGGCTACGAATGGGAGCTGACGAAGAGCCCGGCCGGTGCATACCAGTGGAAGCCGAAGGGTGGCGCAGGCGCCGGAACAGTGCCGGATGCCCACGACCCGTCGAAGCGTCACACGCCAGCCATGCTGACCACCGACCTCGCGTTGCGCTTCGACCCTGACTACGAAAAAATTTCAAGGCGCTTCTACGAGAATCCGGATCAGTTCGCAGACGCATTCGCCCGGGCGTGGTTCAAGCTGACGCATCGCGACATGGGTCCTCGCGCACGCTATCTCGGCCCGGAGGTTCCTGCGGAAGAGCTCGTCTGGCAAGACCCCATCCCTGCAGTCAACCATAAATTGATTGATGCGCAGGACATTGCCCCCCTCAAGGCCAAGATCCTAGCTTCGGGGCTGTCTGTTTCCCAAGTGGTTTCGACCGCCTGGGCGTCTGCTGCGACGTTCCGCGGTAGCGACATGCGCGGCGGAGCGAACGGGGCGCGCATTCGCCTGGCGCCGCAAAAGGATTGGGAAGTCAACCAGCAGGCCGAACTGGCGAAGGTCCTGCAGAAGCTGGAAGCGATCCAGAAGGACTTCAACGGCGCACAGTCTGGCGGCAAGAAGGTTTCGCTTGCCGACTTGATCGTTCTGGGCGGCTGCGCAGCCGTCGAGGCAGCTGCGAAGAAGGCCGGCCACGACGTGAAGGTTCCCTTCTCGCCGGGGCGCATGGATGCGTCGCAGGAGCAGACCGATGTGGACTCGTTCGCCGTACTGGAGCCGACCGCAGACGGGTTCCGCAACTACGTCCGTAAGGGACTCGAGGGATCGGCGGCTGAGCTGCTGGTGGACAAAGCGCAGTTGATGACGCTGACCGCTCCCGAGATGACGGTTCTGGTCGGTGGCATGCGCGCCCTGAATGCAAACGTCGGCCAGTCCAAACACGGTGTTTTCACCAAGCGGCCCGAAACATTGACCAATGATTTCTTCGTGAATCTCCTCGACATGAACACGAAGTGGCAGAAGTCCGCCACATCCAAAGGCGTGTTGGAGGGGAGCGATCGGGCGACGGGCAAGCCCAAGTGGACGGGCACCATCGTTGATCTCGTCTTCGGTTCGAACTCCCAGCTCCGGGCTCTCGCCGAAGTCTATGCATGCAGCGACTCGCAGGAGGTGTTCGTGCGTGACTTTGTGGCGGCATGGAACAAGGTGATGAACCTTGATCGCTACGACCTTGCGTGATCTCAGAGGATAGGTCTTATTCCATTTCTCCATCAATAATGCAATAATATCCTCGTCTAATTTTAACGGGGAGGTTTGGCATGTCACGACCAATGAGAGGGCAAGATGTTTTAGATGACGCGCTGCAAGCAATTGGTTCTGCAAAAACGATCGAACAATTACGACAAGCCCAGGCACTTGTCCTGCCACTCCAATACGGCATGAGCTTGGCGCAGACGGCTCAAGCTATTGGCATATCCACCGGATGGGTATGCCGATTACGTAATCAATTCATTCGTGGGCAGATTGTAGAGGATGGCAGCAAGCCAGTACGCGGAGGCAGGTACAGAGAGAACTTCACCCACGAGCAAGAGGCCGAATTGCTCAAGCCATTTCTGGAGGAGGCTGGCAAGGGTGGCATCCTGGTGGTGGGCAAGATCAAACCGCAACTCGAAGCCGCACTCGGGCGTGAGATGGGACTGTCCACGGTGTACAAGCTATTGCATCGGCATAACTGGCGCAAACTTGCACCTGATAAACGGCACCCGCAAAGCGACCCTCAAGCTCAAGAGGACTGGAAAAAAAACTCCCCGAAAAACTCGCGGAAATCCGCAAAGACTGGGCACAAGGCGAACCGATCTGCCTGATGTTCCAAGACGAGGCACGCTTTGGGCGTATCAACGACGTGCGCCGCTGCTGGGCTCCCAGACCAATACGTCCTTTATGTCAGGGCATGCTGACTCACGAATATACCTACGCCTATGCTGCCGTAGAGCCGCTCAGTGGCATACTTGAAACCTTGATCTTGCCCCACGTCAATACCGGGTGCATGCAGATATTTCTCGATGAGCTTGGCGCACGCCGCCCTCAAGACAAGATCGTCATGGTGCTCGATGGAGCGGGTTGGCATGCTAGCGAATCTCTCACGCCGCCCGCAAACATGCGTCTACTACCTCTGCCACCCTACGTCCCGGAATGCAATCCTGTAGAACATGTATGGGATGAGTTGCGTGAGAAGTTCTTCCACAACGAAGTCTTTGATAGTCTCGACGCATTAGAAGATCAGCTCGAAATAGCCTTAAAAACTTACGAAGACGATCACGCAACGATCAAATTCATCGTTGCGTGGGAGTGGATTATTAATGCTCTATTGAAATAGAAATGAAATTAAAGGTCCTATACCGCGCAGCCTCTACTTGCATCGGGTTATCCCGGGTCAGGTAGAGGCTGCGCGAATTTTACAGCTTCCTTTTGGCTTTAGGAAAAATGAAATGCTGGGACAATGCGTGTAGCGAAACGCTGTTCGGCTCTCTCAAGGTCGAGCAGCTACACCGCATGAGGTTCGAGACACGCCGCCGTGCCAAGCACGAGGCCAGAAAAGCCAACAATTCACTACTTCAAACGGGGCGCATGTGAGAGTGCATGAAATTTTGTGTATTTTATGAATGACTGCAATTGGAACTTAGTTACACTCCACGTTGCAAATTTGCCTTCTTGAAAGCGGCAGCTCATGATGCCTGCCGCTTTCGTGGATTCTACAGCTAAACATCAGTTTGTTCAGAAATAACCAGTGCATCATCGACCTCAATCCCAAGATATCGCACCGTACTTTCAACCTTATTATGGCCAAGTAATAATTGAACAGCGCGAAGATTCTTTGTTCGGCGGTAAATTAAAGTAGCTTTGGTACGGCGCATGGTGTGAGTTCCATACGCAGTCTGGTCAAGACCTATAGATGTTACCCAATGGCCGACAATCTTTGCATATTGTCGAGTCGAAATATGGGGTGATTTATGTAACTTGCTTGGGAATAGATACTGCTCAGACTTGAGCTGTGCATGGGCGATCGAGGCAGCGACTGCTTCACGTGTTGGCTCAGTAATCTCAAACTAAACCGGTCTATGCGTTTTCCGCTGCATGATAATTGCACGTGATGCAACTTGGTTTCCTTGTGCAATGTCGCGAACGTGAAGCCCTACCAGGTCGCAGCCACGTAATTTACTATCGATAGCCAAATTAAATAATGCAAGCTCTCTGATACGTTTGTCTAATTGAAGGTGGATACGTATTGCCCATATTTCCTTCAATTTCAGCGGTCGCTTTTGCCCAACCAACTTTCCCTTGTTCCAAGGGGATTTCTTGTTTTCAATTTTGTTTTCGGTATACATGATGACTCTCCTTTATTTGTGAAATGAAAGGAATTGTCACCGTTTTTGGGAATTGCAGGGCTATTAGGCAGTTATGAAGCCTGGCAATTGGGATGCCTTAACATCGAAGGATACCGTCGCCCTACATCCCAGCCGTCGGTTTTTAGCGCCGATCAGGCAATCAGCGAAATCGGCAGCAGTATCCTTCCACATGAAAAGGGCTTCCTCAATGGACTGCTCATCCTCAAATTGAATATCGGCCGCATCAAGTAAGCCAGAAATGGCTTCGATGATCTGATTTTTAGGCACAACATATCGGCTCCGTAGCACCCATTCTGATTCCATAAGTACCAATTGGTTTACGAAAACGCGGCGGCCTGCTGCAACTTCACGCCTGATCAGTTTGCGTGCCTTCTCAAACTGGCCTTCGTCGTCCCGAACCAGAAAACGAAGGAGAACGTTGGTATCGATTCCGAGCATCAGCGTGACAGTTGCTCAACAGGAACAGGTTTTCTCCCTTTCTTGTGCAGTGTGCCAGCAAGTTCAGTAATACTCTTGCTTTTCACGCGCATGACGACGGTGTCATCCGGCATCAACGTGAATGTCATTCGGTCTCCGGCCTTCATACGAAGACTATCCCGAATTTCCTTGGGAATTGTTGTTTGGCCTTTGCTGGTAAGTGTGGCATCAGTTGTCATCTCAAACTCCTTTAATCCTTACGTAATTAATTATAGTAAGGATTATTAAAAAAGGCAATTGGAAAGCATTTTGTGCCTGAACGTCAGCTTTCTGGAACTTTCTCGAATGACCGGTTTTGGCACCTTGCGGAACTTCATGGTATCAACTCGATGCCTAAAAGCTGTCAGTCGTAACGCGCACGATGCGCTGATGAGAACACTTTTTCAACACTCTCGAAACAGATAGCTATGTTGCAGAACATGAGTTGGCTGCGCTTATGCACTACTATTCCGCCATCGCATATATGCAAAGAGGAAAATCAGATAATGCAAAATACATCTTGTATGGCGGTATTGATGGAGCATTAAGTGAGTCTTCGGTCGCGAAGCGACCTGATTCTGATCACTGCTGCCCAGGAGAATTTCATGCCCGAACCTAAGCCGCTCAGCCCCGCCCAAAAGAAAATCTGCTACATTTTTCAGTCCCTTGGTGCAGTGATGCTCGCATTTGGCCTCTATATGGGGTTCGTGAAGGACAGCGGGTCGGTGTTCGTTTTTGCCTTGTTGGGCGGCAGCGTCGCGCTGTTCGCCGTTCCTTTGTCAATGCTCTTGAAGCTGCACCCGTATCGGATTCTTGATCCCGCCAAAGCCGAGTCTAAGCCTGAAGCCAAAGCCGAGTCTAAGCTTGGAACTAAAACCGAGTCTATGCCCGAAGCTAAAGCCGAGTCTAAACCCGAAACCAAAGCCGAGCCTATGCCTGAAGCCAATACCGACGCCCCGCCACTGATGAACACGACGCTCAGTGACCTCCTACTGGCTGCCCTCATCAAAGACCCGAACGAGCGTTTGCTTGCGCTAGGGTTCGTGTTAGGGCGATCATCAAAGATAACCTTTGAGGATACCTTCGTTGGTACCGACAAAGAAAAGGTTGCGGGATTAGTAGTTAATTCGAAATTATTAGAGTGCATAAAGGAAGCGAATCTGACCGATCTAAAAGCTGTAACATCGTCAGCGCAAGAGGACAACTCCAGTGAGCAGACCCGCTAGAGCTTGAACGGCGTCCGCTTTTCTCTTCATCCAGATTCCGCAATATCTCACGTGCTGTATGGCACCAGCTGCTTTATGCGATTCAAATAATAAGATCAGATTGTTATCATAAATGACGGCTTTCGGGCAGGCAGTTAGTATGTGCGTATAGCAGCTGTGTGCTAGGAGCGGAACTTCAACTTGATAATCAACCTGATTCACGGCACGATGCAACCATGAATACGCCGCACTAACTTAAAGGACATCCATGGTACTGCTTGAATTTTCGATGTCGCCAATGACCCAAGGAGAAAGCGTGAGCGCCTATGTCGCACGCTCGCTTGATATCATTGACAAGAGTGGATTACCCTATCAACTTACTCCCATGGGTACCATCATCGAAGGCGAATGGGCCGAAGTGATGGCCATCGTGACTGCCTGTTTCGAGACCATGCGGGCGGACTGCGATCGGGTTGAAACCCAGATCAAGATCGATTACCGGGCCGGGCCAGGCGGCCGCCTGAAATCCAAGGTCGACTCCGTGCAAAAGAAACTTGGACGCAAACTTTCGACCTGAATAGATGCGGACTTTACGTTGAATGCTGTTGGGGGTGAAGCAGAAATTCGCAAGCTTCTCTTGCTATAACCGGAATGTGTCGCGGGTTGAGCGTTACGAATAGCCGCTTTTCGGCACCCAGTTAGGATGTTCGTATAGGCGCTGTGTGCCAGGAGCTGCCATTGGTGAATGGTTAGAATTTCCCCGCAGAGGGATTTGTTGCGTCCGCATATTCGTTAGGGTTTATATGGAACAAACCATTATTGGCGTTCTGTTTGTAGCTGCAATTGCTGCCGCTATCGCGGCTATATTCGATGCAGTAAAGCAGCGAGCGGAGAAGGCTGCAACGGATAAACGAAATGAAGAGTTGGAATCGCAACTTGTAGCCTCTGAGAACAAGAGGCAAGACCTCGAAAAACTCCTTCATTCTTACTCCTCCTTAAAACCAAATGCAGTTAATCCGCAAGGTGTGCAATATCACTCCGCAGCGCCACGCATTGCTGATGGTGTTGATCCAGACCATTTTGGGTTTTAGCATGTCCATCACCCCTAATATTACGGTCAAAGCCGACCCCGCGAAGCGGGGCTGCTTATGACCATGGGAATTATCTTTGGTGCGCCAAGCATGGCGCGTTGCGCGAAAGCGCAACTTGACTGACCGTGGTGGTCAGTTGAGTGACTTGGAGGTGAAAGTCCTCTACACACCCGGCAAGGGGAAGTGTTAGCTGAACGGCAAGGGTGTCCACTGCAAGGTGGAATCTGAAGGAAGCCGCAGGCAAATTGCTGGCCTGACGAACAGGAAGCGGATTAGGCGGTGTAGCGGGGTAAGGCG
>CABEDG010000047.1_pt1 | contig 9949 bp, 5 predicted proteins | sample 3132891 | NCBI WGS metagenome assembly CABEDG01 (sample SAMEA5534329, study PRJEB31848) | metagenome | biome: tundra; feature: field; material: soil | place: USA | collected 2013-05 | depth 0.15 m
CTCTCACACGGTTCGCAGGGCGGAAGCCCTGCAAGGGCGTTCCGCCGCAATTCAAATCCATTCGGCGGAACCGCGTTGCGTTCCGCCCTACATTTTTTCTTTCAGCAGCAGTTCCGCGAGCAGCAAATCCTGCGGATAGGTCACTTTAAAATTAGTCGGTTCGCTCAACACGAGTTTAGGTTGCAAGCCCAACGCCTCGACCGCCGACGCCTCGTCTGTAAAGCTGCTGGGCTGCTGCAACGCCTGCGCCAGCAGTCCGGCCCGAAACATCTGCGGCGTTTGCGCCTGCCACAATTGCTCGCGGCTCTCGGTGCGCAGGATGCGGTCGTTGGCATCGGCACGCTTCAGAGTATCCGCCACCGGCACGGCGAGAATGCCGCCCACTGCATCGTCGCGTAACTCCGCGATCAGTTTGGCCAGATGCGCCTGTGTCAGACAGGGACGCGCCGCGTCGTGCACCAGCACCCAATCATCTGGCTCTATCTCCGAAGCCAGCAGGCCATTCAGTACCGTATCCGCGCGTCTTTCCCCGCCGCAATACAAGGGCTGCAGCTTGTCGCCAAAACGCGACCAGTCGTAGCTATGGAACAGGTTGTCATCGGGAGCAAGCACCACGAACACCGTGGTGATTTCCGGGCTGACGCACAGCGTATTCAGCGCGTGCGCGATCATCGGCTGTCCTGCCAGCGGCAGATACTGCTTGGGTAACTCGTGTCCCATGCGCGCACCAAAACCGGCGGCGGGAACCAAAGCATGGAATTCAGTCATGGGAGAGATTGTAATGGAATATATTGGGCAGGTGCCATGCGATATGCATGCCCTTGTTATAATGCGGCATTGCAGGTATTAGAAAACCATGAAAAGATATCTTCGCCATATTGATGCCGTGCTTCGACGACGTTCGGCCAAAGAGATAAGGAAGACCGCGATATTAATGGTCGTTATTATTTCAGTAGCGGCCTATTTACTGGGATATGAAATAACCACTTCGACTTTCCTCCTGATACCCATTGCGCTGGCGACGTGGTACGGCAGTTACCGCCAAGGCGTTTATTTCGCACTCCTTTCCGCATTCATTTGGCACTTGATCGATACCGTCTTTGCTGCACATCCTTATAGCCATCCCTTAATTCCGTATTGGAATACAAGTGTGAGACTGGGATTGTTTTTAATCACCACTCTCTTTCTTACCCTATTAAAATCTCAATTGAACAATGAAAAGAGCCTGTCGAGAACGGATAGTCTGACCGGAATGATGAATGGACGCGGATTCGCCGAGGCGGCAGAAAAAATGTTCAAATTAGGCGCGCGCCATAGCAGGCCGACTTGCCTTGCTTACATCGACATGGATGATTTCAAGCAAGTGAATGACCAGCGTGGTCATAGCGAGGGGGATAAGGTACTGCAAACCGTCGGTGAGGTATTTCTTAAATCTGTGCGTAAAACCGACGTGGCTGGGCGTTTGGGTGGGGATGAATTTGCCATCGCACTGCCCGAAACCAATGAGGCAGGCGCAAAATCTGTGTTCAACAAGCTCAGAAAAAATCTTGCCCTGACGATGCAAGAACACAACTGGCCTGTCGGCTTCAGCATCGGCGCCATCTCCTTCGATTTGCCGCCATCTAATTTTGATGAAGCGGTTAAGTTGGCCGATGCCCTGATGTATCAAGTCAAAAAGAGCGGCAAAAACAACATTCTCTTTGAGCACTACCCGCCGGAGAAAATGACCCCGCTGAATCCGGGAGTAATATCAACGGTGTTCTCAACCTCTGAATAAACATCCCTGCCGCAAGCGGCACCTGCATCACTTATAATCCGCGCCCCTGATTTAGAAAACACCCTGGCGCACTTCTCATGTTGCTCTCGTCTTCCCATTCCCGCCCGCGTTACTCGCAGTTGATCGGCTCGTCCGACGCGCTGGCGTTGGCGCAATACGCGGGGAAAAAGCCCCCGCTGGCGGTGATTGCCGCCAATGCACAAGAAGCGCAGCGGCTGGTGGAGGAGATTCCGTTCTTTGACCCCAAGCTTCGCGTGCATCTGCTGCCGGACTGGGAGACGCTGCCTTACGATCATTTCTCGCCGCATCAGGATTTGATCTCCGAGCGGCTGGCGACGCTGCATCATGTGCGCAGCCTATCCTGCGACGTGCTGGTGGTGCCGGTGACCACCGCGCTGTATCCGTTGCCGCCGGTGGAGTATCTGGCCGCCTTTACCTTCTTCCTCAAACGCGGCGAAAAACTCAACCTTGCCAAACTGCGCGAGCAGATGACATTAGCCGGATACAGCCATGTGCAGCAGGTGCTGTCGCCCGGCGAATACTGTGTGCGCGGCGGCATCATCGATCTGTTTGCGATGGGCAGCGTGCTGCCGTATCGCATCGACCTGTTCGACGACGAGATCGAAACAATCGCCACCTTCGATGTAGACACGCAACGCTCGCTGTATCCGGTTCCGGAAATCCGTTTGCTGCCGGCGCGCGAATTTCCGCTGGACGAAGCCGGGCAGGCACGCTTCCGCCAGAGTTTCCGCGAACGCTTCGAGGGCGATCCTTCCAGGTCGCACATTTACAAAAACGTAAGCAAGGGCAACGCCCCGGCGGGCATTGAGTATTACCTGCCGCTGTTTTTCGAGCGCACCGCCACGCTGTTCGACTACCTGCCCAAGCACGCCACGCTGTGTCTGCATCACGATGTGAATGAGGCGATCACTCAGTTCGGTGTGGATGCGCAGTCGCGCTACAACCTGCTTAGAGGCGATCCGCAGCGTCCGCTGTTGCCGCCAAAAGAATTGTTTCTGGATGGCGAAGCATTCTTCATCGCGCTCAAAGAATTCGCACGCCTCGACATTCTTCCCTCTCCCATCGGGGTAACCAGCGACTTGGCTGGGGTGGTTTCCCAGCCTAGTCGAATGGCTAGTAGTTCTATCAGGGGAGCGGGTGAAGGCACACCTAAAAATCTGACTTCATGCCCCACCGCCTCCCTGCCCGACATCGCCGTCAACCGCCGCGCCGATATTCCAACCCATGCCTTCGCGCAGTTCCTGCAAAACTTCGACGGGCGCGTGCTGCTGCTGGCTGACAGCCTGGGCCGACGCGAGATCATTTCCGGTTATCTGAATGAGTACGGCCTCGCGCCCGTGCTGTGCGAGAACTATGCGGCATTTCTCTCCAGCAATGAAAAATTCATGCTCAGCGTCGCCGCGCTGCAAAACGGTTTCGTCCTGACGGACGACAAGCTCGCCATCGTCACCGAGACCGAACTCTACGCCGCACAACCGCGCAGTCGTGCCGCCCGCGCCGCAAAGAAGAGCAACGTGGAAGGCATGTTGCGCGACCTGTCCGAGCTCAAGACGGGCGATCCGGTGGTGCATGAGCAGCACGGCATCGCGCGCTATGCCGGGCTGCTCAACCTCGACATGGGCGAGGGCGAAAACGAATTCTTGCTGCTGGAATATGCCGGCGGCGACAAGCTGTATGTGCCGGTGGCGCAACTGCACGTGATCAGCCGCTACAGCGGCGGCGCGCCGGAAACCGCGCCGTTGCACAAGCTGGGCACGACGGCGTGGGACAAGGCGAAACGCCGCGCCATGCAGCAGGTGCGCGACACCGCCGCCGAACTGCTGAATCTTTATGCGCAGCGCGCCACGCGCAAAGGCTACGCATTCAAGCTGAGTCCACACGATTATGAAGCGTTCGCCGCCGGATTCGGTTTCGAGGAAACACCGGATCAAGCCGCTGCCATCACAACAGTCATCAACGATCTGCAATCCGGCAAGCCTATGGATAGGCTGATCTGCGGCGATGTCGGCTTCGGCAAGACCGAAGTCGCGTTGCGCGCGGCCTTCGTCGCGGCGATGGACGGCAAACAGGTTGCGGTGCTGGTGCCCACCACCCTGCTCGCCGAACAGCATTTCCAGAATTTCTCCAACCGCTTCGCCGATCTGCCCATCAAGATCGCCGAGCTGTCGCGCTTCCGTTCCGCCAAGGAGCAGACGCAGACGCTGAAGGACATGGCCGACGGCAAGCTCGACATCATCATCGGCACACACAAGCTGATCCAGAAGGGCGTGAAATTCCACGACCTCGGGCTGGTCATCATCGACGAGGAGCACCGCTTCGGCGTGCAGCAAAAAGAACGCCTCAAGGCACTGCGTTCCGAAGTGGACGTGCTCACGCTAACCGCCACGCCGATCCCGCGCACCTTGGCGATGTCGCTGGAAGGTCTGCGCGATTTTTCTATCATCGCCACCGCGCCGCAACGCCGTTTGTCGATCAAGACCTTCGTCGCGCAGGCCAGCAACGGCATCATCCGCGAGGCGGTGCTGCGCGAACTGAAGCGCGGCGGGCAAGTTTACTTCCTGCACAACGAGGTCGACACCATCGCCAACATGGCGGAGAAACTGACCACGCTGTTGCCCGAAGCGCGCATCCGCGTGGCGCACGGGCAGATGAACGAGCGCGATCTGGAAGCGGTGATGCGCGATTTTTACCAGCAGCGTTTCAATGTGCTGTTATGCACCACCATCATCGAAACCGGCATCGACATACCCACCGTCAACACCATCATCATGAATCGCGCCGACCGTTTCGGTCTGGCGCAGTTGCACCAGTTGCGCGGCCGCGTCGGGCGTTCGCACCATCAGGCTTACGCCTATCTGCTGGTGGAAACCGAAGCGCTCACCGCGCAGGCGAAGAAACGCCTCGAAGCGATCCAGGCGATGGAGCAACTCGGCAGCGGCTTCTACCTCGCCATGCACGATCTGGAGATACGCGGCGCAGGCGAAGTGCTGGGCGAATCGCAGAGCGGCGAGATGCAGGAAATCGGTTTCTCGCTGTACACCGACATGCTGAATGCCGCGATCACCTCGCTGCGCCAGGGGCGCGAACCGGACATGGCGCACCCGCTGGGCATAACCACCGAGATCAACCTGCACTGCCCTGCACTTTTACCAAATGATTACTGCGGCGACATCCACCAACGCCTGATGCTTTACAAACGGCTGGCGAATTGCAACACTCTGGAAGAACTGGACGAGATGCATCAGGAGCTGATCGACCGCTTCGGCCTGCTGCCGGAACCCGCGCAAACGCTGCTCGACAGCCACCGCCTGCGCATCCTCGCCAAGCCGCTCGGCATCAGCAAGGTGGACGCTTCCGGCGAGGCGATCCAGATTCAGTTCATCCCGAATCCGCCGATCGATCCGCTGCGCGTGCTGCACCTCATCCAGACCAAACGCCACTACAAACTGAGCGGCCAGGACAAGCTGCGCATCGAATTAAAGTACGGCGACATCACCCAACGCGTGCTGGCGATCAAGAACTTTTTTAATGAATTGAAGTGAACGAAACACAAATTTGAAATGCGGACTGATTCCTATTGCCGCTTCAGTGCTTCCTTCGCGTTGACAGTGCCAAGAACATCCTAATATGATGGGACACAACAAGGGAAACTCATGTTTCGACTACTGCGCTATTTTTCCATCGCAAGCCTGGTTTTAATGGTGCTGGCGGCAATCGTCCTCGGCACGCTCTATCAGTTATTTGAAAAAAGCCATCTGCTTAGATTTGGCGAAAGCCAGAACGTTACACTGACGCAGGCTTTTTCAAACAGCATTTGGCCGCAGTTCCGCAGCTTCGCCAATGCGGCGAAACTACTTGACGCAGATGCCCTGCGTCGTCATCCCGACATTGCCAAACTAAGCCAAAGCGTGCGTGATGCAGTGCGCAACACCGCAACGGTCAGAGTGAAAATTTACCAACTCGACGGGCGCACGCTGTTCTCAACGGATGCCACGCAGATCGGCGCCAGCAATGGCAGCGACGCGGGCTTTCTCTCGGCAAGACTAGGACTGGCGCTAAGCGAAATCACCCACCACGACAAGTTCAGCGCCCTCGATGGGAAGCTCGTAAACCGCGATGTGCTGTCGAGCTACATCCCGCTACGCAGCAGCGCGGACGCGCCAATCGAAGGCGTGATGACGATCTATACCGACGTCACTGACCTGCTGGCAAGTGACGAAAGGCGACAACGTCTCGTCACCTTGAGCGTGGTCGCAGTGCTGACCGCGCTCTACGGCATCCTGTTCTTCATCGCAAGGCACGCCGACAGCGTCATCAGGAAGCAATACGAGCAACAACGCCTCATCGAGCAAAGTCTCGGGCACGTGACCACCCACGACGCGTTGACCAACCTACCGAACCGGTTGCTGCTACTGGATCGGATCAAACAATCGCTGACTTCAGCTGAACGCCGCAACAATCTGCTTGCTGTGGCTTTTATCGATCTCGACAATTTCCAGAATATCAACAATTCCCTGGGCCACCAGATCAGCGATAAGGTGCTGCAAACCGTGGCGCAACGTCTGGCACGCTGTGTGCGCGAAAGCGACACCACCGCCCGCCTCGGCGGCGATGAATTCGTCGTGAGTTTGCCCGACATCCACTCCAACGTGGATCTGTTCCAGATTGCCAAGAAGATGCTCGCTGCCATCGCTTTGCCCATCGAGGCAGAGGGGCGGGAGCTTCACCTCACTGCCAGCATCGGCATCGCCCTTTATCCAGAGCACGGAAAAGATGCGGAGACGCTGATACGCAAAGCAGACATGGCGATGCACAGCGCCAAGCGGCTCGGCCGCAACAGGCACCAGATGTTCGTCGAGCACATGAGCGAGCAGGTGCAGCAGCAGGCGCAAATGGAAGACGAAATGTGGCGCGCCCTGAAGAACAACGAATTTGTGCTTTATTACCAGCCTGTCATTGACCTGGATTCGGGCGCGATCGTTGGCGCCGAGGCACTGCTGCGCTGGCCCAATGCACATGGAGAATGGCTGTCGCCCACGGAATTCATCCCCTTGACCGAGAAATGCGGCCTCATCTTGCCGCTTAGCGAATGGGTCCTCAGCGAGGCTTGTGCGCAGTTGCAAACGTGGCGAGAAAAAGGGCTGGGACTGGGCGATTTCACTATGGCGGTCAACTTGTCGCCGCACCATTTCGCGACGGCGGGTCTGGCTACGATGATCGCCGGCGTGATCGAGCAGGCAGAAATCGATCCGAGGTGGTTGCACCTTGAGATCACAGAGAGCATGTTGATGGGCATGAACGAATCCATTCTTGCCAATTTCGAAGGACTCAAGCGCATCGGCATCAAGTTCTCTCTCGATGATTTCGGAACCGGCTATTCGAGTCTCGGGTTTTTGAGGAGCTTCCCGATCGACTTGCTCAAGATCGATCGAACATTTGTTCAGGACCTGCCCGACAATGCCGACAATGCGGCGATCGTGACGACGATCATCGCGCTGGCGAATAGTCTTAACCTGGCCGTAGTCGCAAAAGGTGTCGAGACCGACGCGCAAGCATCATTCTTGCGGCAGCAAGGCTGCCATCAGGCGCAGGGTTTTCTGTTCAGCCGTCCGTTGCCGGCCGACGAATTTTTATCGCTGGTATTGGAAAAGCGAGATATGCTCATCACCCAGTCGCTGATTCAGCTCCATCTTCCGCAATAGCTGCCGAATTGGCGCACTGTTTTCAAGAATTCTCTCTGCAGGTCGATACACCGAAGCGCTCTAAATTCCGAAGCTCATGATGTCCACCTGCCTCAACACTGGTCACGCATCTGCCGGAATCGCGCCACGAAATCAGCAAACGCACCGGCTTCGATCGCCGCGCGGATTTCGCTCATCAACTGCTGGTAGTAGTACAGATTGTGGATGGTGTTCAAGCGCGCACCGAGTATCTCGCCGATGCGATGCAGGTGGTGTAGGTAAGCGCGGGTGAAGTTGCGGCAGGTGTAACAACCGCACTGCTCGTCCAGCGGGCGCATGTCCATCCGGTATTGGGCATTCTTGATCTTGATGTCGCCGAGGCGCGTGAATAGCATGCCGTTGCGCGCGTTGCGCGTCGGCATCACGCAATCGAACATGTCGATGCCCTGCGCCACCGCCGCCACGATATCCTCCGGCGTGCCCACGCCCATCAGGTAGCGCGGCTTGTCCTGCGGCAATTGCGGCGCGGTGTGCTGGAGAATGCGCAACATATCTTCCTTCGGCTCGCCCACCGACAGCCCGCCGATGGCGTAACCGTCGAAGCCGATCCGTTCCAGTTCACGCAGCGACTCATCGCGCAGGTGTTCATGCATCCCGCCCTGCACAATGCCGAATAGCGCATTCGGATTGCCTTCATGCGCGGCCTTGGAACGCGAGGCCCAGCGCAGCGACATACGCATCGAATCCGCCGCTTCGCGCTCGCTTGCCGGATACGGGGTGCATTCGTCAAAGATCATCGCAATATCGGAATTCAACACGCGCTGGATGCGCATGGATTCTTCCGGCGACAGGAAACATTTATCGCCGTTTACAGGAGATTGAAACTTCACCCCCTCCTCGGTGATCTTGCGCAATGCGCCCAGGCTAAACACCTGAAAACCGCCAGAGTCCGTGAGGATCGGCCCATCCCAACCCATGAAGCGGTGCAAACCGCCGTGCGCCGCAATCACCTCCAGCCCCGGACGCAGCCACAAATGGAAGGTGTTGCCCAGCACGATCTGCGCGCCGACCTCGCGCAACTCGACCGGCGACATCGCCTTCACCGTGCCATAGGTGCCGACCGGCATGAACGCAGGGGTTTCAACGATGCCATGGGCGAGTTGCAAAGTGCCGCGACGGGCGAGGCAGTCGGTGGTGTGTAAAGTAAAGTTCATGTTTCCCTGTAGGTCGGACTCCGCCCGACATTGTTTTAGCGGCGGGCAAAACCTGCCCTAACTTAGCTGTTTGCTCGCATCCTTAAGAAGCAGCACAACTCCCGGATAAGTATCCTCACTCGTTTGAGAAGAGAATCGTAGGTCGGGCTTTGCCCGACATGATTTTTGGCGGCGGGCAGAGCCCGCCCTACATAACCGTTCTGCCGCTCGATCAGCATCGCATCGCCATAGCTGAAAAAACGATACTCCTGTTCCACCGCATGGCGGTAGGCGGCGAGCATTTCATTCATCCCTCCAAACGCGCACACCAGCATCAGCAATGTCGAGCGCGGCAGGTGAAAATTGGTGAGCAGCACATCCACCACTTTGAAGCGATAACCCGGTACGATGAAGATGTTGGTCTCGCTCTCGCCCGCAACCAACTCACCACCCGCCGTAGTACTCTCCAGCGCGCGCAAACTGGTCGTTCCCACCGCTATCACTCGCCCGCCCGCCGCGCGTGTCTGTGCAATCGCATCCACGGTCGCTTGCGGAATTTCATAGCGCTCACTGTGCATGGTGTGCTCGTGTATGTGATCGGCGCGCACTGGCTGGAATGTTCCCGCCCCGACGTGCAGCGTGACATAAGCCAGCCTCACCCCCTGATCGCGCAAGGCTTGCAGCATCGCTTCATCGAAATGCAGCCCCGCCGTGGGAGCCGCCACCGCGCCTGCTTCGCGCGCAAACACGGTTTGATAACGCTGTTCATCTTCATCATCAGCCGCATGGGTGATGTAAGGAGGCAAGGGCAACTGACCATAGCGATCCAGCAAGTCCAACACGTCTTCCCCGGAGACGAAACGCAAGTGGAAGAATTCGCCCTCGCGTCCCAACACCTCGACTTGCAAAGCGTCGGCTAACAACAGCTGGCTACCTGCCTTGGGCGCATGGCTGGCGCGCACTTGCGCCAACACTTCATGCTCACTCAATACACGCTCCACCAGCACCTCGACCTTGCCGCCGCTTTCCTTGCTGCCAAACAGGCGTGCCTTGATGACGCGCGTGTCATTCAGCACCATCACATCGCCGAGCCTGACTAACTGCATCAGCTCGGCAAAGCGGCGATCCTCCAGCACATCATCATGCGCATACAACAAGCGGCTGGCGCCGCGCTGCTCCAGCGGATGCTGCGCGATCAACCGTTCAGGCAAAACAAAATCGAATTCATCGGTACGCATGAACACAGAAGAAAACTTTACAAAGGCGGGATTGTAGCC
>CABEDG010000049.1_pt1 | contig 9825 bp, 8 predicted proteins | sample 3132891 | NCBI WGS metagenome assembly CABEDG01 (sample SAMEA5534329, study PRJEB31848) | metagenome | biome: tundra; feature: field; material: soil | place: USA | collected 2013-05 | depth 0.15 m
ATCGAGGTATTACTTTCCAATGTATCTGAAAGAAATCGAATACCGTTACAATCATCGTCAGGAGAATATTTTTAAACTCTTCCTGAAGATCTATTTTGGTTACGTTTCGCCCTAATTACCTAAGTAAATGCCGCCTTTTTTATTTGGATTGTGATTTAAGAAAATTATGTAAAGAAAAGGGGCCCTCATTTCGTTCGGAATGACATGGTTAATGCCCTGCGACAATATGCCGCAGGGTGTGAAAAGGAATACCTTATATAATTTTGTCAATCATCAACCAGACAAGGGACACAGCCATGAATGCCGCGCAGAATCCTTTCCATATCCACACACCCCTTAGAATTGTCATTGTCACAGCTCTTGCCCTTCTGCCGCTCGCCGCAATGAATGACGCCCTTGCCTGCGCGGCCTGTGGATGTACCTTGTCAAAGGACTGGGGAACGCAGGGCGTAAGCATGACTCCCGGCTTCACCGCCGGCCTGTCCTACGACTACATCAACCAGAACCAGCAGCGCTACGGCTCTGGTACGGCGTCTGCTTCACAGATCAACAGTGTCTGGGGGAGCGGCAATGAGGTAGAGGATTACACCGTCACACGGACGACCACAGCATCACTCAACTACAGCAGCGACACCTGGGGGGTAGACACCCTGCTTCCCTTCGTTCAGCGAACGCATGGCACATTTGGTGCGTTTGATGCCACTACTAATAATGTTCCATCTCCTGCTTTATCCACCGCTTACGCATCGTCATCCGACAACGGTATCGGTGACATCCGCGTCATCGGAAGATACACCGGCTTCTCTGCTGACAAGACCACCGGGATCATAGCCGGAATCAAGCTGCCGACCGGAAGCACCAACGCAACCTTCAACGACGGTGTCACCCCGCTGGATCGCAGCCTGCAAATTGGCACCGGTTCGACCGACCTGATCCTGGGCGGGTTTATTACCGGTGCTATCGCAGAGTATGGCTGGTTCGCACAGGGCACCGCGCAACATGTCGTTGCGACCAAATCCATCGCGGGCGCGGACTATCACCCGGGTGACGCTTATTCGCTGAACACCGGAATCCGCTATGCGAAATTCGGTGCCAAATTCACCCCGATGCTGCAACTCAACTACATCCACCGTCAGGCAGATTCCGGGGCAGGAGCCACCTACGATGTCAATAACAATAACCCCTTAACCGGCGGAACACTGGTATATCTTGCTCCCGGCGCCTTGGTCAGGGTCGGTGGCGGAACATCCGTATACGGATTCATCCAACTTCCCGTCTATCAGAACGTCACCTCCCTGCAGCTGAGCCCGCGTTATACTTTGTCTGTGGGGATCCAACAATCATTCGAATAAACCTGCCGGAAGATCATTTGCAAACATGAAGGCGCTGAAAATATCTTCTTCATCACCCAAAGGAACGCTGTTCTTGGCGTTCCTGCTTTTTCTGAGCCTTGCTCATGCAGCATGGGCTGGAGACTGGAACCTCAAGGACAAGGACGGCGCGCATTACACGCTGTCCGGCCTTCAGGGCAAATGGGTGCTGGTCAACTTCTGGGCACCCTGGTGCCCGTCCTGCATCCAAGAAATGTCTGATCTCGTTGCTTTGCAGCAACAGCACAAGGATTTGCAAGTGATCGGTGTGGCAGTGATGTATGGGAGCCGCAAGGAAGTCATGGACATGGTTACCAAGCAATCCATCTCTTACCCCATCGTGTTCGGAAACGAAGACACCGCAGGGGATTTTGGCGGACTGGACGGGATGCCGACGAGCTTTCTTTATTCGCCCTCCGGCAAGCTGGCCGGCCATCACCAAGGCCCGCTGACACAAAAAGAAATAGAGCAAGCCATCGAACAAAAACCGGAAGCTGCAGCTCTATTCACCCGTTAACGCTTCACATCAATGATTTTGTCAGACGTCAAATAGCCACACCTACGCCTGAACCCCCCCCCGTGCTCAAATTGCGATCCCACGGATCGCTTCTCGCATTTGCCAGGCCTGCTCAGCTGATTGGCAGTGTGTGCACCTAATCGGTTATGCTGCGCGCGTTTTACGACACATCAGGCAGCGGAATATTCCACATGAATTTGTTGAATAAAAATTACGGATTGGCATTCCTGGCTGGAACGGTATGTGTATTTGGCTTCGCGCCGTTCGGGATTTTTCCGATTCCGGTGTTGGCGCTCGCCGTCTTGTTTACGCTATGGCAACGTGCTGAAACCACACGTATAGCAGCATGGTTGGGTTTCGCATTTGGTTTGGGATTGTTCAGTGCGGGCATCAGTTGGATTTATATTGCATTGCATGATTACGGCGATATGCCGATGTTGCTGGCACTGCCTGCCACGTTCTTGTTTGCGGCATTCCTTGCCCTGTTCACTGCGTTGGCAGGTTATGCGCAAGCGCGTTTTCCTGCGGCGAATGGCCTGCGCACAATTTTGGTGATGCCGGCGGCATGGGTTTCGGTCGAATGGCTGCGCGGTGTGATCTTCACCGGCTTTCCATGGTTGACCTTGGGTTATGCGCACAGTGAAAGTCCGCTGGCAGGCTATGCGCCGCTGTTCGGCGTGTATGGCGTGTCACTGGCCGCGGCGGTCAGCGCGGGGTTGGTGGTGTGGCAATGGCAGGCTTGCTATCCTAAATTGGGAATTAAATTTTCAAAACCACCCGCTCCCGCGCTAACGCGGGAGCGGGTGAGATGGCCGCTTATTTTGGCAGCGTTGTTGCTGCTCTGGGGAATCGGCGCACTGCTGCGCACTGTAGGATGGACACAGCCTTACGGCGAACCTTTCAGCGTGGCGCTGGTACAGGGCAACATCGCGCAGAATCTTAAGTTCAACGAAGATGCGCTGGTGGGCACGCTGGAAACATATCGTCGCCTGGTGTTGCAGAACGGCGCGCGACTCACCTTGTTGCCGGAAACCGCTTTGCCACTGCTGCGCCATGAAGTGCCACAAAATCTGGTTGGGCAACTGCGCGATCATGCGCGACAAAACGGCGGCGACGTGCTGATAGGTTCCTTTGAGCGCGACCATGGCAGCTACTACAACAGTGTATTTACGTTGGGTGCGGCTGATGAGCAACATTACCGCAAGCAACATTTGGTGCCGTTTGGTGAATTTATTCCGTTGCGTCCGTTGTTGGGCTGGTTCATCAACAGTGTGCTGAACATTCCGATGGGCGATCTGGCACGCGGCGATAAACTGCAGGTACCGCTCGAAGTTGCCGGGCAGCATGTCGCGGTGAATATCTGCTACGAAGACGCGTTCGGCGAAGAAATCATCCGCGCCCTGCCGCAGGCCACGCTGCTGGTCAACGTCTCCAATGATGCTTGGTATGGTCATTCCCACGCAGCCGCGCAGCACAACCAAATTTCTCAAATGCGCGCAATGGAAAGCGGCCGGATGATGCTGCGCGCCACCAACACCGGCGTCACTTCCATCATAGGCGCGGATGGCAAAGTATTGCAGCAACTGCCGCAACATGTGGAAGCGGTACTGCTCGGTATGGCGCAAGGTTATGATGGCTCCACGCCCTATGCGCGCTGGGGCAATGCGGCGGTGTTGCTGTTGATTGCGCTGATGCTGGCGGGGGCGTGGTTGCGGGGGAAACAGGTTGCGGTTTGAAAGCTTTGAAAGAAATACAAAAGTCCTGGAAGGCCAAGCCTGTGCTGAGATGTAATCAAGGCATCAATGGATTGCTGCGTCATAACCAGCTGCTTGCCGGTGTTGACCGTCGACTTGGCTGGCGTAGTTTGCTAGGTTAGTCGATCGGCCATGCAGAGCTGTTTACCGCCTGTACCGGAAACTGGAGGAACTCGAGGGATAGAAGCCGCTACCTGAAGGCAGCCATTCGCGTCACGAAGTCCGGCATGAATGACGATTCCGCACCCGGCCGTGCGTATGCTGCCAATACGTGCGGACCTGGGTATTGGATTGTGCCATGGATTGAGCGGAGCGAATTGAACCGGCGAGGCTGCGGCCTTAACCGCTCTATCAGGTAAGTCACTGTTGCTGGCAGGTACGCGATTGAATACTACCCCGCGCTTTATCCCTGCTCTTTCGCCCAGGAATCTTTAAGCGTGACGGTGCGATTGAACACTAGCTTTCCGGGACGGTGGTCGCGACGGTCAGTGCAGAAGTAGCCGAGTCGCTCGAACTGGTAGCGGGTTTCCGGCGCAGCTCCTTTCACACACGTCTCTACCCAACCTTGCGCTGTGGTCAGAGAATCAGGATTGAGGTAAGTGCAAAAGTCGATTTCTTTATCCGCATCCGGTTCCGGCACGGTGAACAGCCGATCATACAAACGGATCTCGGCCGGCAGCGCATGTGCGCAGGACAGCCAGTGGATCACGCCTTTCACTTTGCGCCCGACCGGGTTCTTGCCCAGCGTTTCCGCATCTATCGAGCAGCGCAGTTCGACCACGTTGCCGGTGGCATCCTTGATCACTTCATCGCAGCGCATGATGTAGGAATAACGCAGCCGCACCTCACCGCCCACGGTAAGCCGTTGCCAACCCGCTGGCGGGGCCTCGCTGAAGTCATCCGCCTCGATCCAGATTTCCTTGCCGAACGGTACGATGCGCGTACCGAACTCCGGATGCTGCGGATGGAAGCCCGCTTCGCGCGATTCGGTTTGTCCTTCTACAAAATTCGTTATCACCACTTTCAACGGATTGATCACCGCCATCACGCGCGACGCGCGTGCTTCCAAATCTTCGCGGATCGCGCCTTCCATCACCGCCATGTCCACGATGTTCCCGCTTTTGGAAATGCCGATGCGGCGTGCAAATTCGCGTATGCCTTCCGGCGTATAGCCGCGCCGCCGCATACCCTGAATCGTCGGCATGCGCGGGTCGTCCCAGCCGCTGACATGCTTCTCGGTGACCAATTGCAGCAGTTTGCGTTTGCTGGTGATGGTGTAATGCAGCTCCAGCCGCGAAAACTCATACTGGCGCGGATGACAAGGGATCGTGATGTTATCCAGCACCCAGTCGTAGAGCGGGCGATGATCTTCAAATTCCAGCGTGCACAGCGAGTGCGTGATGCCTTCCAGCGCATCGGAAATGCAATGCGTGTAATCGTACATCGGGTAGATGCACCAGGCATCGCCGGTGCGGATGTGGTGCGCGCGACGGATGCGGTAAATCGCCGGATCGCGCAGGTTGATGTTGCCGCTCGCCATATCTATTTTGGCGCGCAGCACACGGCTGCCGTCGGCGAACTCGCCTGCGTGCATGCATGCGAACAGGTCCAGATTTTCTTCCACTGAACGCTCGCGATACGGGCTGTTCTTGCCTGCCAGGGTCAACGTGCCGCGATATTCGCGCATTTGTTCAGGTGTGAGATCATCCACATAAGCCTTGCCCTGCTTGATCAATTCGACCGCGTATTGATATAGCTGCTCAAAATAATCGGATGCCCAACGCACCTCGCCGTTCCACTGAAAGCCCAGCCAACGCACATCGTCCTGGATGGATTGCGCATATTCCTCGCTTTCCTTTTCCGGGTTGGTATCGTCGAAACGCAAATTGCACTTGCCTTGATAATCCTTTGCCAAACCGAAGTTCAGGCAAATGGATTTGGCATGACCGACATGCAGGTAACCGTTGGGCTCGGGCGGAAAACGTGTGACGATGCTGCGGTGTTTGCCACTGGCCAGATCAGCATCAATAATTGTGCGGATGAAGTTGGAAGCGACGGTTTGTGGCGTGCTGCTCATGTTGGGTTCTTCCCGGTTTGTGTAAGGTTAACGATTTGCGCGGGGGATTTTACCCGAAATCATGAGTAGCCTCTGACCGACATAAACTGTGAAAATGTGCGGGTTATTTGGTAGAATCCGCCTCAATTCAAATAATTCCGTGCGCCTGAAGCGATCCGCGCGCGCTTGGGGCACGTCATTCTGGAACTGAACCACTATGAATATACTTAACCGTTTTAACCGCCATGCCGTACTGCTCACCGGCGCGTTGCTGTTGTGTGCCAGCCTCGGCGCACATGCCGATGACATTGAAGATGCCAACCAGCTGTTCAAGCAAGGCCAGCGCAGCCAGGCTCTGGACAAGGTAAATGACTATCTCGCCAACAAGCCGAAAGACGCGCAAGGGCGATTCCTTAAAGGGCTGATTCTTACCGAACAAGGCAAGACCGCTGATGCCATCAAAATATTCTCGGCTTTGACCGATGACTATCCGGATCTGCCCGAGCCCTATAACAACCTCGCCGTTCTGTATGCCGGCCAAGGTCAATACGACAAAGCCAGGCTGTTATTGGAAAGGGCGATAAGCACTCATCCCAGTTACGCCACCGCGCACGAGAACCTCGGTGACATATACGCCAAGATGGCCAGCCAGGCATATGACCGCGCCTTGCAACTGGATCACGGCAACACCACGACGCAAACCAAGCTGGCAATGATTCAAAATCTGTTTGCCGGTGGCACACGCAATAAAGAGACCCCTGCACGCAACACCCCTGTCCTGAGCAAAGCCGAAGGGCCTGTCTCGAGCAACGTCGAAGGGCCTGTCTCGAGCAACGTCGAAGAGGCAGTACCCGTCAGTGCCGGGGGAAACCCGCCCGAACCCGCTCAGCCAGCACCTGCTGCATCCGCAACCGCATCCAAAACCGAATCCGCCGCCTCCCCCCCCAAGCGCGCTGGCAAGAAAGAGAGCAGCAAGGAAGCTTTGAAAACAGTCATGGCTTGGGCTGCCGCGTGGTCGGCCAGGAATACGGATAAATACCTGTCGTTCTATGCTGATGATTTCAAAACGCCGGGCGGTGAAACTCGCGCAGCCTGGGAGGCCGCTCGAAGAGAGCGCATCAGCAAACCAAAACATATCCATATTGGCATCCGCATTATGACCATACAATTCACCGACAGCGACCATGCCACTGTGAAGTTCCGCCAGTCCTATCGTGCCAGTCACCTAAAAACCTCCGGCAACAAAACACTGCTGATGGTGAAATCCGGCGACAAGTGGCTGATTCAAGAAGAACGCTCCAAGTAACCATGTTGAAACCGACACTGATTTTTTCGTTGCTGTGCAGCTTGCTGCCAAGCACGGCGCACGCTGACCCGGATTTGCGCGGTACAGAAGCTCAGTTGGTGAAAAGCCTGCAAGCCATCAATAACAATCGCCTCGACATCGCGCTCAACGAGGTGGACAGTTTGTTGCGCGACAACCCAAATTTCAGACTGGCACAATTGGTCAAAGGCGATTTGCTGATGGCACATGCTGGCGTGATCGATAATTTCGGCAGTGCGGCAAATGCCCCGCTCGACAAAATTGAAGACCTGCGCGACGAGGCGCGAGCGCGTCTGCAACGCGTGTTGTCCCAATCGGACACCAGGCTCAGGCCGCGTTTTTTGTGGCAGTTGGATGCGCAACAGAAGTACGCGCTGGTAGTCGATACCGGTCGCTCCACACTATTCGTTTATGAAAACGTGGATGGCGAACCGCGCTATGTCACTGACTTCTACATCACTATCGGCAAGCTCGGCACCGAAAAATTTTCCTCAGGCGATCAACGCACCCCCATAGGCGTGTATTTCGTAAAAGCAGAATTGCCCAAAAAACAGCTCGCCGATATGTATGGCAACGGGGCCTACCCGCTCAGTTACCCGAACGAATGGGATCGCAGAAACAAACGCGCCGGAAGCGGTATCTGGCTGCACGGCACACCCAGTGGCACTTATAGCCGTCCCCCGCGCGCCAGCAACGGCTGCGTGGTACTGGCAAATGACGACCTGAACAAACTCGCCCCCTATCTGCAAGTCGGTATCACGCCGGTCATCATCACCAACCAGATGGACTGGAACAACGAACAAGATCAAATCGAGCGTGCAAGCCTGCTGCAGGAAGTCGAGCAATGGCGCAAAGATTGGGCCAGCCTCAACACCGACGCTTATCTCAAGCATTACGCGCGCAATTTCACCAGCAATAACATAGATTACCCGGCATGGGCGAAACAAAAGAAACAGGTGAACAGCTCGAAGTCGTGGATCAAGGTCAATCTGTCGAATCTCAGCATGTTCACCTACCCGGAGCAGCCCAATATGGTGGTGGTCAATTTCGAGCAGGATTATGGCAGCAACAACCTGTCCAACCGTATGAAGAAACGCCAATACTGGATCAAGCAAAACAATCGCTGGCAAATCATTTACGAAGGGGCCGCATAACATGAAGCATCTGTTCACCGCGCTGTTCGCACTACTGCTGTGCTGCACCATGCAATCTTCCCAATCTTTAACTCAAGGCAAACTAACCATGGTCAAACTGCATACCAATATGGGCATCATCACACTGCAACTGGATGCCGAAAAAGCGCCCAACACGGTCAAGAATTTTCTTGATTACGTGAACAGCGGTTTTTACAGCAACACCATTTTTCACCGCGTGATCGGTAATTTCATGATCCAGGGCGGCGGCTTCGAGCCGGGCATGAAGCAAAAGAAAGTGAATGCCCCGATCAAAAATGAAGCTGCAAATGGCCTGAAGAACGACAACTACACCATCGCCATGGCGCGCACCGGCGACCCGCATTCCGCCACCGCGCAATTTTTCATCAACGTCAAGGACAATGGCTTCCTCAATTATCCCGGTCAGGACGGCTGGGGTTACTGCGTGTTCGGCAAAGTGGTGGAAGGCAAGGATGTGGTTGACGCGATACGCAATGTGAAGACCGGCAACCGCTCCGGATTCCAGGATGTGCCGCTGGAAGACGTCATCATCACCAAGGCGGAAGCGGTGAAGTAATCAGGGGCCAGGACAGGTGTCAGTAAGCGTGGCGTGCGCTGTGCGCACGATTTCGTCTGACATCTGATATCCGAGCAGTGTCCATGCCACACACCCTATTCATCTCCGACCTGCATCTCAGTGCCGACCAGCCGCACAGCATGGCGGCATTTCGGCATTTCATCACAACTATCGCGCCACGAGCCGAAGCGCTTTACATCTTGGGCGATTTGTTCGAGTACTGGGCGGGTGACGATGATATACACGATCCTTTTCACGCCCGGGTAATCAGCACATTGCATGGACTCGCAGCGCACGACACCAAGGTTTATTTGTTGCACGGCAATCGCGATCTGCTGATGGGTATCGCCTTGGCGCATGCCTGCCAAGCGACATTGCTGGATGACCCCACACTGCTCAATCTGTATGGCACACCCACGCTGCTTAGTCACGGCGATACACTGTGCACCGATGATGTCGAGTATCAACGCTTCCGCGCCCAGGTGCATGACGCAGAGTTCCAAAAAAACTTTCTTGCCAAACCGCTCACAGCCCGCAAGACCCACATCAAACAATTACGCCAGCGCAGCACCACAGCGAAGAAAACCAAAGACAGCGCGATCATGGACGTGAACGATAAAGCTGTCGCCGCGCTGCTGCGCGAATATCACTATCCGCGTCTGATTCACGGCCATACCCACCGCCCAAATCGTCACGAACATATTGTAGATGGGCATACTTGTGAACGCTGGGTACTGGGCGACTGGTATCAACACGGCTCGGCGCTGCGCTGCGATATCCAAGGATGCCAAACGATTAGCTTTTAAGGGAACCTCTAAAAATCCAGATTTCATACCAACTGATGGAACTACTGGTGAAACAACTAGCCATCCCACTAGGCAACCAGAAGACGGTTGCCAAGTGGCTGGTTATAGCCATTCGACTAGGCTGTCAAAAGACGACAGCCAAGTCGCTGGTTATGCTGCGTTGCGTAAAAAATTTCTTGCTTACATATAACCCATATGCGGCGCGGCAAAAATTTTGCCGCGCCTTGCTGACGACTCCGCACGGGCTGCTTTTGCCCGTAGCGGATC
>CABEDG010000053.1_pt1 | contig 9593 bp, 12 predicted proteins | sample 3132891 | NCBI WGS metagenome assembly CABEDG01 (sample SAMEA5534329, study PRJEB31848) | metagenome | biome: tundra; feature: field; material: soil | place: USA | collected 2013-05 | depth 0.15 m
GACGCGAATTTTTAATTGATGCCGCCATTATGAGCGGCTATGATGTGCATCACAAATGCAATACACGAGGTATCCAATGAAAACTGCAACCATGCCAGCACTGCGTGTGCACCCGGAACTGCGGCAAGCCGCCGAAGCAATCTTGCGTCCGGGCGAAACCCTGTCCGGCTTTGTGGAAGATGCGCTGCGCCGCAATGTGGAACTACGCCGCGCCCAGCAAGCCTTCATCGAACGCGGACTGGCTTCGCGCGAGGTTGCCAAGTACAACGGCAAATATGTGCCTGCCGGCCAAGTACTAAAAAAACTTGCCGCGCGACTTAAAAAGGCTCCCGGAAAAACATCCGCGAAGAAACCCCCGGCCCGAACCACTCGCGGCAAATGAGCCACTTCATCGAAAATCAACGGGCTTGTCATTCCCGCGAAGGCGGGAATCCAGTCTGATAAAAACGCTGGATGCCGGATTAAGTCCGGCATGACGGAAAATCCGATATGCCTTCTTACAGAGTCCGTTTCACCGAAGCAGCCGAACAAGACCTGTTGCGGCTGTTCGATTTTCTGGTGGAACAAGATGCCGCCGCCGCGCGCCATGCCCATGCAGCCGTCGCCAAAGGCATCGAATTGCTTGCGCTATTCCCTTTCTCCTGCCGCAAGTCGGAAGTTAGCGCGGCCAGCCCATTCCTGCGCGAACTGCTTATCCCTTTTGGCAGCGCAGGCTATGTCGCCCTGTTTGAGATCGAAGACGCGAAGACCGTGACTATCCTCGCGGTGCGGCATCAGCGGGAAGAGGATTACCATTAGCCGCGAAATAATTCTAACCTGACACCTTATATCGCTTCTTTAATCTTCGATCACAGGTAATCGTCTGTTTTGCGCAGGCGATCAGCCATTACTCGCATGATATACAGCGCAAAATTAGGTGTCTGCGGAACAAGGAAATTAAACCGCTTGCGATCAATGGGAAACAACCTGCAATCGCTTTTCGCAACGACTGTCGCCGAACGTGCACCGTCATCGATCATCGCCATCTCACCCACGATAGTGCCTGCCTCCGCAGTCTCCACCACTCTGTTGTGAACGATGATCTCTGCAGTGCCGGATATGAGGACATACATCAAATCGCCCTGCTCACCTTCCTTGAACAAGGTCTGACCCGCAGAAAGCGCTTGTAAATCGGTCTCGTGACGAAACATGTCTGCCAGATTCATATTACCGTCCTCATGATTATTAACGATGGCGCGATTCTATCTGGTAATTCAAAACAAAATACACCTTCGATTGCTGACCTCCTGCATGGCAATGACGCTGTCCCCGATTGTTCTTGAAGTAGAGAAAATCGAGCATGCCCCTTTAGCTGGAAACCGTGGTCTATCCCCGATTATTTTTTAATTCGTCATGGCGCAATAGCCCTGCCAAATACCTGTCGATAGCAAATCGCCTGCATAAATTGTGTACAATCACGCACGACATAAAGTTTCGGTGTTATCTCAGGACATGAATGGCCGCCTGAATAACGAACTTCAATCGATGTTCGGTAAAATGAACGACAAGGAGCGAGTGATGGCAAAGTTTACACAGACAGTGAGTGCGGTATTGATGGGGGCCATGATTGCCGGGTTGGCCGGTTGCGATAAGAGCGAGAAGGCACCACCGGCCGCCGCTTTACCGGCCGCAACTTTACCGGCCGCAACTCTCACCGTCGGCGGTTCGGTCTCCGGGCTTTCCGGCAGCGGACTGGTACTCCAGCTCAACGGGGCGAACGATCTGGCAGTCAACGCCAACGGCAAATTCAATTTCCCCAATGCATTAGCCAAAGACAGCGCCTACGTTGTCAGCGTCAAAGCCTCGCCTTCCGCACCTGTCAAACAGGCTTGTACGGTCGGCCAGGGCAGCGGCAGCATCGCCGGCGCAGCCATCAACAACATCGCCGTCACCTGCACCACCAATAGCTACGCCGTCGGAGGCACGGTCTCCGGACTTTCCGGCAAAGGGCTGGTGCTCCAGCTCAATGGGGCGAACGACCTGGCGATCGCACGCAACGGCAACTTCATCTTCCCCGTCATCCGTCTGCCCGACGGCAGCGACTACAGCGTCGCCATCAAGACAACACCGGCCAAGCTGATGTGCGAGATCAAACCCATCAGCACCGCCTTTGACAAAGACACCCTGAACATCGTCGCCGTCACCTGCTCCAAAAAAGGCCGCCGCAAATAATCGGGGGAGAGTATCGCACCCGGCATAACGGCGTTGCCCAAGCGGAGCCGCTTCCGGCAACACTGGCCGGGTTGATACTTGCGGGTTTTGTTTCATTTGTTGCGAGGTCGTATAGCTGTCGAACCTGAGTGGAGAGTGAGTCAGATGAGGCATTCATGCTGGCACCAGCGCGAAGAGGATTATCATTAGCCGCGAAATAACTCGAGCCCAACCCTGAGGTCTCACGTCACGCACTTAACCAAAGGAGAACAGCATGGCCAATAACACCACCCCAACCCCGACCCTTGGTGGCTCACCCGTAAAACTGTACGGCGAATTTCCGCAGGTGGGCAAAGTCGCGCCCCCCTTCTCGCTGGTGAACAAAGACTTGCAGAACATCACGCTGGACAGCTTCGCCGGCAAGCGCAAAGTGCTGAACATCGTGCCCAGCCTGGATACGCCGACCTGCCAGGCTTCTGCGCGCCGCTTCAACAAAGAAGCCGCCAGGCTGGACAACGCCGTCGTGATCAACATTTCCGCCGACCTGCCCTTCGCGATGGCGCGCTTCTGCAGCAGCGAAGGACTGGACAACGTGGTCAATCTTTCCGTCATGCGCGGCCGCGAGTTCATGCGTGACTACGGCGTCAAGATCGCGGACGGCAAACTGGCCGGACTCACCGCTCGCGCTGTGATCGTGCTGGACAGCAACAATGTGGTGCGCCACACCGAACTGGTCAGCGCGATCGAGAACGAACCGAATTACGACGCGGCGCTGGCGGCATTGAAAGTCATTTGATCGTTCGCAGGATGGGTGGGGCGCAGCATCAGCTACGCGGGCTATGAAAACGGTGCGCTGAGTTTTCGAATTGATGCTGACCCCATTAGCTATCAGGGTTTCCGGAATAACTGGTCGAGCGGGTTCTTGCCTGCGGGGGCGTTTCCGGAAACGCGCGCAGCAGTGAACTCCTCCTCGATGTTGTCGCGATAGTAGCTCCATGCCGCTCCCGAACTGCTGAGACTGCGCCATGTTTCCTCGCCGACGCCGCCGTACTGCAGCGTGCTGCCGTCGTCGAGCTGGACCTGCAGCATCCGTGCGCGCGCATCGTAGCCGATGGCGCGCAACCTGCCAGAATTGATCTTCTTCATTTCCATCGTGGCATCCTGGAACTGTTTTGAGCCTGGCCCCTTTGATTAATTAGTTTTGACTTGTTGCGGCTTGCACATCGTATTTACTTCTTCCAATGCATTTTTCAGTCTTGCTGCATCGTCTGATGAGTTAACGATGAGAAGTATCCTGATCTTATCCGTGACCACATCGCCCCATCCATTATCTTTCGCATATCCATACTCATCTGCCATCCACAAATCGTCGCGAGGTGCATCCCAGTATGCCCCCGGCCCATGTGATGTGTATTTTGTATAGCCACCCTTTCCTAGATTAAGCACCGATATGCAAATATTATTCCCGCCCTTCTTCCTGGGTTCCTCAAAATAGACGGCTACCCCCCTAAGGTCGCCCCCTTTGGAAGTTATTTTTCCCAATACACCGAATTCTTCCCGGTCGATTTTCTGGAAATCAATAACAGAGTTAATCTTAAAATTCATCGATGCAGAATAGAGATTGCCGTATTCGATGCGTAACTTTTCGTCAACAACCAATCGGCATCCGTCAAATCTTGCAGTCCTTTCTATGCCTTCAGGCTTTTTATTCAACGGGGTCGTTTCCACAACCAGCTTGCCCAACAAATCAACGATCACCTTCTGGGCTTCTGCCAACTTTGAGTTAGGCGGCTGATCCTTGGCTGCATCTCCACCAGCGGATTCGGGCATGGCTACTGAAGCCGGAGAAGCTGGAGAAGCTAGAGAAGCCGCTTCGTTTACTTGCACTCCCCCTTCCATCTTGCAAGCCGCTGCAGGGAGTTGAACCACCGTCCCGCCCTTGAGCCTGCAGTCAATCGCCATATCCGCCGCATGGCCGACGCCGAGCGGTGCGAGGGCAAGCAATATCAAGATAGCGGGGTGCAACATTTTCGTTAACATGCTTGATCTCCTTGAATTGTTTTGCGTCTGACCAGATTGATTCATGCCGCCGTCGAGCTGGACCTGCAGCATCCGGGCGCGCGCATCATAGCCGATGGCGCGCAATCTGCCCGAATTGATCTTCTTCATTTCCATGGTGGCATCCTGAAACTATTTCGAGCCAAGCCCCTTTAATTCGGTTCAGTACATCCTGATCCGTTGAGCAGATGTGAATTCAGAAATTTTTCCATCGATCACCTGAAGGATTAAGGTGTCCGTAGACGCACCTGCTCCTTCAAAATCTGCCTCCCAGTCGATTTCCAGCCAAAAGCCGCCCGGCACAGTGTATATCTTGTGGAATGGATAATATTGAGGTTGATCATGGAACGGCGTTGACTCAGGTTCTCCCACCCATTGGTATTCTCCTTTCACAACCCGTTCAAAAGCGGAGGCTTCACCAAAATCGATCGCCGGTTCCGATAGCAATTTTATCCCCGGTGTCTCGCGGAAATACAGGGCTCTCCCATAATGATCATAAACCGAAGCCGGAAAGGACTCATCTGCTCCAGGGTGAAACTCGTTGGGGCCGCTGAGCCATGCCCCATGAAACAGAATTGCGCCTGCCAAGGCATTTGGCTTACAGGATCGTTCGAAATAGAAAGGGCGGATTTCCTTTGCTGGGGTCCCGATAAGTTTGAATGCAGGCGAAGGATTGATGGAATTCGACCATTTCAGGCGCTCGCTTGTTGTAGGCCTGCCATTGGTCTCGATAAAAAGTGGTCTCGTCAACTCCGAACTGCATTTATAGGGATAGGCCGTACATCTTGGGCCTTGGGGTCCACAATTTGGATTGGAAATAGGTTGAGCTGCGCCTTGCCCCTCGGGAATTCTCCTGCATTCAGCAAATCCTTCCCCATCCGTATCGAGCGCCAGCACCCAATCCGCGTTAATGCCCTGCACCGCATACACGCCTTTACCGTATCCAGAGGTAGGAACGAATTTATCTCGGTGGCCTTTCTCGTTAAGTGTCCATTTTCCCGGCACCTCGCCGTAAACTGCAGCTGGCCTGGCCTCGCTCGCTTGTAAAGGTGGCATGTTGACGAGAGCAAACATGAGGCTCAAAAAAACGACGTGCCACTTGGTTAAACCATTACTCATTTCGGTCTCCCATGAGAGCAGATAACAAATGATTGGGGCTCCGTCCCCAATCACTCAGTGCATATCGTAGCCAATGGCGCGCAACCTGCCCGAATTAATCTTCTTCATTTCCATGTTGGCATCCTGGAACAATTTCGAGCTTGGCTCGATTAATTCGGTTAATCAACATTCGTTCCGCGTGGGCACGGTGTGCCCACCCTGCCCGGCTGCAACAAGATGGCGAATCATGTAGACGAGATAGAGCGAGAGCACGGCAGCGAAGAAGCACCAGACAGAGACGTAGGCATAACCATAGGCCGCCGATGCCAACACACTGGACAAGGCAGCCAGCCCCCCGAAGATCCTGATCAGCCTGTGACTGGAGAAGAGCAGCGGCACAAGGATAGTCAGGGCATAGAGTGCAGCTGGCGTGATCAGTATGTGGATGGAGCTGCGATAGGGAACGGAAAAACTGTAGCTGATGGAGTGTTCTCTCACCGCAACCGACATCCATTCGGAATGGAAGAGCATGTCAGAATAGACCAGCGCACCTGCGAAAGCGCCGAAAATGGCGCAGACGCCAATGACCCTCTTGCGAATCTTTCCGGGCTCGACAAGGTAGCTGCACAGCGGGAGCCACGACAACCATAGAAAATGCGAGAAGAAGTGAAACCCCAGCGCAAATGGCACCGCTGCACCGGCATCCCCCGCATCGAGTTCCTGCCATACTCCTCCCTCGAATGCCTGCTGTAAACCAAAGAGGATAGGTACCAGCGCCCACATCCAGTATGGGGGATGCAGCCGCCTGGCCTGGTGGATGGCATACACCCCAGTGGTCACCAGCACGACAGCGGCGCTATAGCTAACAGATGCGGAAAAGCACATTGAACAAAAATGTCACTTGTGATTATTATTCTTACCGACGCCGTCGTACTGCAGCGTGCTGCCGTCGCCGAGCTGTACCTGCAGCATTCGGGCGCGCGCATCGTAGCCAATGGCGCGCAACCTGCCCGAATTGATCTTCTTCATTTCCATGGTGGCATCCTGTAACTATTTCGAGCCTGGCCCCTTTAATCGACGTTTCCATCGTGGCAATCCGGAAACTTTCCGAGCATGGCCCCTTTAATTTTTTAAAGTGAGCAGTCTTGGCAGCGGTGATAAGTGTCCAGATAGATAGACACACTCACACTTCTCTTGGCGGGATAAGATCCTTATTGACCTTCATTACTTTGTTGATGGATTTTATACCCGGTTCTTTATCTCCGGTTACGTGTTTTGTTGCTGACATTTTTATTAGGAATTCTATATCTCGCAATGTTTGTGGAGAAGCATAACTATATTGATACTGAGTGCGAAGATTTTTGTACACATCAAAAAGATAATAAGAATTTTGCTTATTAGTTGCTATGTAGTGTTGGACTTGCTTACTCCAGTTACGTGGCCTTTGTTGAATTAAAAGTAATATCAGTTCATGCCTAATAATGCCGCCAATTTCCTTATTGCCTAACTGGTCGATAAGCAAAGGTCCCATTTTTCGTGAAAACAAATCATCTTGGCACCAGGAAACTACATTGCGTGGAATCTCACATAATATTTGCATGAATCTTTGCTGAGGTGTATCACCAAAATTATCGGCTAGAACAAAGCCAGCTCCGTCAAATAACGCTTGTCCTTTTTCCGCGAGAATCGGCAATACTACAAACAGCACTTTTGATGCCTGTTCCCAACAATTCAGAATTTCCACAAGTAACTGACGCTTAATTTCTGGAGATACATAATCACTATTCCTTAATGCTCTTGCCCCAGCTATCATTGTGTGCATCATTGTTGTAAATGAATGTTCGGTTAAGAGGTTGGCGATTTTTTGATTATATGGCTTTGTTTTATCATAGGTGCGGTCGGCAAATTGATCTTTGATTGCGGCAGGTAGAGTAGATTCGAGTACACCATTGGCTATAACCTTATGCATTTGTGCTTCCGACTCAGGCGAAGGTTTCCATGTTGCAAATTCATACGGGTTTAATCCTTCAGGAAGACCGCATTTACTTTTACTACTTTCGATACATGCCTTGATGTCTTTTATTAGAATTTTCAGGGCGTCTTCCCGCTTCCGATCAATTCCAGTGTAGAACTCAATAAACTCTGGGTGTTGTGCATACCTCATATTTTCAAATATATAATTTGCAAAATCTTGGTCATGATGCATTCTTTGGGCGGCAAAATAAAATATCCAGTAAGAAAATTTGAAATAGAAAAAGCTCCCTCACTTAACTAGGATGTTGTTTACAGAAAGCACATCGAATACAACATGTGTCTCAAGATCGATATATCTTTCTTGACAGCATCTTTGTGTTTCGATCAAAAATTTATCTCTTGTAAACTCATAATTACCTTCTCTAATTAGCGTCTCACAAAAATAACCTAGCACATATTCACAATCTTTTAGGTCTGGGCGCGATTTGTATGTTGGAATATCGTCCACATTGAAACTAAGGAACAGCACTCGATGAATCATCTCAGAACGATTGACTGGACTCTCATCAAAATTGATCTCTGCTACCTTTAACAAAGTTAATAAGTTCAAGGCCGTTCGATGAAGATTAAGCACCTCTAAATCTGATGCGAGCCTAGTGGTTACAACATCTTCATCACCAATATATTTTGCTTCGTTGTAGGCTGTGACAATTGTGCGTATATCTTCTCTAGAAAGAGACCAAAGGTACAGCACTTCAAATTGTCGCCCTAAATCTATGTTGTCGATCTGGTTAGATGGACTGATATCAACCTGTTGCATACAGATTATTGGCACATCCTTGAAGTGGTCACATACATTTCTTAATAGCTTTAATGCATCTTTCTCATTCGTTGTCCAAGAATCAAGAATGACGCATTTAATGTCTTTTTCAGTAAATTTAAGATTTTTTAACTTGATTGATATGGCTTCATTGATAGATGCAGCGTGTGGCTTCAAGTCCTTTGAATCCAGATATAACCACAAAGATTTTCCTTGGGTTCGCCAAGCTTCTCTGACTAGAAAATGCGCTAAACATGTTTGACCATATTGAGGAAGGGCCTTAATTATTGTTGACTTGGGGTTTGCGACAAAATCAGACAAATCCACCTTTGGTTCAGATTTGGCATCCTGAGAAATTTCAGATTTTCTACAAATGATTGGAGAAACCCACACCTTCGGCTGTGATGAAAGGGATTGCAAGGCATCTTCTAGCATCTTCTAGCTCTTTGGTCAGGTAGCGATCTACGAAATCATCATTAGCGTTTTGATCTTGTTCTGCTGGAGGAGTATTTTTTGGCGGCAGGTGTAACATTTTACCTAGGGCTGGTTTGACAGCTAACGGCTGACCTGTGAGATACCTGCACAACATTTCATATTTGTCATTCTTGCTCAGATCATAATGAGTGACAGCTTTCAAAGGTTTGGGCAAAAACTCGGCATCAGTCGTATTAAAAAGAATCGGAACAAATTTCCGATTTAGACTGTCGTTCTCATATATATCCTGATAAGTCAGCAAAGATTCCCATTTGACACCTTTACCTATACCCGGCACTTCTTTGCGTTGAACCCGATCTAGATATGTTTTAGTGCAGACCACCAGAACGAACTCTGCTTCATTTAATTTGTTTTCCATCCATAACGGCCAACCCTCCTCAGGAGAGCCGTTAATATACTGGTCAATCTCGCAATCAATATGATTCGTATTGAGGCGATCAGATAGTTGTAAAACTTTCTGGCTGTGTTGATCTGAATCGTGGCTGTAGCTGATGAAAACTTTAGGCATGATCTGAGCACCAAGAAGACTTTTAAACGGGGATAGACCACGTTTTATTTTTACTGATTTCCTCATGTGTCCACACCGGGTCGAGGTCTGCGCCATTCGGCCAAGTAAGTGCGCCGAGTTCAATACTGACCTTCTGAAATAACTGAGCATCTTTGAGCGCTGCGAAAATCCCTGCATCAGGACTATTCACCAGCGCCAACATATCCACGATACCGTTTGTACCGTCGTTGCAAGTGATTGAGAGCCGATAATCCGGCAGCACATTAACAGCGCATACACGCCATGCCGATGCAGCCTTTACACCAGCGGCGCGATGATCTTGGGTAATCCTAAAAAACGTAGTTCGACCTAGACAACCCCTCTGAAAGTCAGGCAGTCTATGAGTTTGATAACGAATAGAGGAGTCACCCAATGGGTGAATCAAAACTGAAGCAAACGAAACAGGAAGGA
>CABEDG010000055.1_pt1 | contig 9574 bp, 3 predicted proteins | sample 3132891 | NCBI WGS metagenome assembly CABEDG01 (sample SAMEA5534329, study PRJEB31848) | metagenome | biome: tundra; feature: field; material: soil | place: USA | collected 2013-05 | depth 0.15 m
GGCAGTTTGGTTTTCTGACATGGTTTATCAATAAAAAAAGGTGTGCAGGTTCATCATCTGCCCGAAGAAGTATTGGGCAGCCTGTTTGATGACGGCAATTTGTTTGGGCGTAAGGCGCATTTCCATTTTTTCAAAAATCACATTTTCTTGATTTGGCTATACCTCGTCATTACGAGTGGCCTTTAATCGCAGGCACACCACTATTGAGCATTTCATAATTCATGACAGATCCCTTTACAGCAGCCGTCATGAATTACGTAAAGATCAATAATGGGTTCAAACACTAGAACAAACCGATTACTTTGAGGCTGGCTATACCAATCGCGAACTGGTAGAAGATTTGCGTCCAGTCCTTCAAATCCTTGGTGAGGCTGTATTTTTCCAGTTTTTCCGGGACGACGATGGTATCGCCGGGCATGGCTTCGCGTCCGCCGAAGCCGCTGAACAGCGAGCCGCCTTGACGGCTGCTGAATACCACGCCATCGGCACGCACTAGGTAAACGTCGTCTTTGTCGCCATCGCGGGTCGGACCGCCGGCTTTGCTGAGATAGTCGCTGACACTATGGCCGCGCTTGTAAAAGAATGCGTTCTGGTTGTACACCGTACCCATCACGCTGACCGTCGAAGCGGGCGACGGGATATACAGCCGGTCGCCGTCTTCCAGCACGATGTCGGGCAAGTCCTTGAGTTGCGGATTCTGTTCCGGCAGGTCCATCACGATACGCCCGGTCGCCTTGACCTGGCGCATCTTGGCGATCAGCGCTGTTTGCGATGCTATCTGTGCTTTGTTCGCGTCAATATCTTCCTTGGACAGGGCGGCAGAGGAAGACTGAGCGGCATTGCGTTGTATATCCGCCTCCAACCGGTCAATGATCTCGTCCAGTCGTTTTTGCTGCATCTGGCGCGTGGCATCGCGCGTCAGTTCGCTGCCGAACAGGTAGGCTTGCGGTGTCACACCGCCGATGCGGGCGACCAGTTGGCGTAGCGTCTCGCCCGGCAATGCCTTGTACACGCCGGCATAGTTGAATTCACCTTCCAGCCTGACATAGACGCTGCGCTTGACAGCAGGAACCTGAATGTCATCCGTGGAAAAGATGGTGATGACATCACCCGGCTGCAGCAGCAGGTTGTTTTCAGCATCCTTACCGCCAATCGCCTTGCCCAGATTAAAGGGCAGCAGTGCGGTGGTCATCTCGTCTTTTTTCAGCCGTTCCACCACCGCGTAATCCCAATTGATCTCGTTCTGGTTGCGCTTGATCTGTACGCGTAACATGCCTACGCTGGAAGGATCGACTCGGAATGCATTGTTCTGGCGCGCCCAATATTCCGGAGCGATGAGATCATCGACACTGGGGATCAAATCGCTGACACGCATGCCTTCTTTCCATGGGTAGCGTCCCGGAGATGCCACACTTCCCCGCAGGGTAACGGCATTGTCGAAGTGCGCATCGATGGGAGATACCTGCACCAGATCGCCATCCCTGATCAGACGTGTCAAGCCCTGATCATCCAGTTGAAACTCCTCGACCTTGCGCACGGTGTGATCGGCAATACGCTCAAGCATGACTTTCTGTCCGGCAGCCGTGGTTGTGAAACCGCCCGAAAGATCAAGCATGGATGCCAGAGTGGTCTTGTCATCCTTGAGCTCGTAAATGGCGGGGTTTTTTACACTGCCGGAAATGGCAGCGAGGTGACCAATCGGCGGGATATAGATGACGTCGCCGGACAGCAGCGCAACATCCTTGCTTTTGTCGCCCTTGATCAATAGCTCGTACATATCAAGTTCTGTCACAATCTTTCCCGCACGCTTGAGTTGTATGTGGCGCATGGTGCCATTGTGCGACGGGCCGCCGGACGCGAACAGTGTGTTGATCAAGGTGCTCAGCGAACTGACGGTGTAAACCCCCGGCCGTTTGGCCTGACCAACAACGAACACCTGCAGGGAGCGCAACTTACCCAACGAAACACTGAGCTCAAAATTGCGGAATACCCGGCCAATCCGGTTTTTGAGGTACCTCTCCAGATCCTGATACTTGATCCCCGTGACATTGACGGTGCCGACCTTGGGAAGGCTAATGTCACCGTTGCGGTCTACTATGACGCGCAGGTCGATATCGACTTGCCCCCACGCGGTCAGGACGATTTCGTCACCGGGGCCAATCAAGTAATCCTGCGGGACAGGAATGTTGCTGACCGGCGCAAAGGTGCTGGGTGGCCGACTGAATAAATTGTAGCCGTACATGGGCAATACCCGCCCAACCGACTGTGCAAGAAAGATCTGAAACTCGTTGTTCAGATCCGGTGCCGTGCCTTCTTGAGTTTGCTCGACCTGGTTTACGTTGTCTTGACTGACGGCAGTTGCCGAATCGGTATTGCTCAGCAGCGGTTGCAGCGGCACGCCATTAATTGATGGGGCTTGCACTCCCGGGCCCGCGGAAGGGATCCCGGAGAAAACACCTGTCGCACCGGTTGACATGCCGCCCCCTAGCACACCAGTTGACATGCCGCCCCCCAGGACGCTCCCTCCAGCAGCGGAAGAAAGTTCGGCTTTTGCTTGCAGGGGGAAAAACACCGATAACAGCACCCATACCATCACCCATGTACGAATCGAATCTGTACGTCGAACAACTTTACCCACTGCTGCCCCCCTGTAATTATTCAGACATTCCGGCGACATATGAATTTCTAACCCGCAACTCGCCACAATAACCTTTTATATCTCGCGGGCCGATTATATCTGAAACTGCGCCTGCTCGATTGAGTCCGTAACCTGCTGTAAATCTGGTGGCTGGTAGCCACTGCTTCGATCCGGTAAATTAACAATATCGAGACATTTAATAACCGTATCCAAACTCAAACTGATGGTGTGAATGCTTTGCAAGCCAATTTAACGTACTGTCGCAACGTCCTACCCCACTGTGATTAATGCCGCAAATCTTAACACTGAGTGCGTATTTTCTCTGACTGAACCTTGACAGACCGAACCTTGGTTATGCACATCAAAGCCTCGATAATTAAACTGCACACACGGCGGGAATCGGACCAGGCTAATCTTATGAAGGTTTGATTGTAGTTGATATGGTATGTTGCTTCATGGATAATGCGGCCCGCTTAGCCGGGGTGGTGGAACTGGTAGACGCGCCGGACTCAAAATCCGGTGCCAGAAATGGTGTGAGGGTTCGAGTCCCTCCCCCGGCACCATTAAGCGCTCTAAAGAAGTTCAAGAAAATCAGGATAATTCCAAAAATCATAATAGATTCAGGCAAAGAGCTCAGCCCAATTTCAAAACGCCTGCTTGTTGCAGCCGGCAATAAAATAATCAAGCAGCATTCCTCCATCAGAAGCGGCATGGGACATAGTTGTTATTGTCAGGTGCGCTCACAAAGATTTTTTATTGCGTAAAAATTCCTCGATCTGTGCAACCGGCACCCCGGGGCTGAACAAGAAACCCTGAATCTCGTCGCATTTGAGCAAGCGCAGGAGTTTCGCCTGTTCATTCGTCTCCACGCCTTCCGCGATGACCCGCAAATTCAGGGAATGCGCCATGGAGATGATGGCAGAGACGATGCTCAGATCGTCGGCATTGCTGGTCATGTTGATAATGAATGCCCGGTCAATTTTTAATGCATTGATCGGCAGCTTGGCGATATAGCTGAGCGAGGAGTAGCCGGTGCCAAAATCATCAATTGCCACTTCCACCCCCATCTCCCGGATAGCGCGGAGCTTCTGGATATTAGCCTCGATGTCCTGCATGACCAGGCTCTCGGTAATCTCAATCCCCAACCCGCCGGACACCCCTCCTAAATCGTTCACCGCGCGTTCTACCGTGCTGACGAAATCAGTTCTCTGTAGCTGAACCTGCGAGACATTGACGGCAATTCGGAGCGGAGATAAATCCTTCTTTTGCAAGTCTCGATAATCCGCCAGCGCCCTCGCCAAAGCCCAGGCGCCTGCCTCTATGATCATCCCGGTTTCTTCGAGCAGTGGAATGAATTTCCAGGGCGGCACCAGGCCGGTTTCCGGATCGTTCCAGCGCATCAGTGCCTCCAACCCGCAGATCTGGTTGTTCTTGAGATCGACCTTGGGCTGATAATGCAGCACCAGTTGCTCCTGCTCCAATGCCCGGCGCAGCTTGTTCTCAAGGGTCAGCTTCTCGGCAGCCCGGGCATTGAGTGCGGAGGTATAGAACAAATACTTGTCGCCGGAGAGCTTGGCTTTTTTCACTGCGGCTTCGGCGTTGCGGAACAAGGTATCGGCATCTTTCCCGTCGTCAGGAAAAATGGCGATACCCGCTCTGGCCGATATGCGCAGTTCCTGACCTTCCAACTCGAATGGCTTGCTCAGGGCTGCAATGACCTGATTCTCAAAGAAGCGCACCACGTCTGCCACTTCCCTGATATTGGTCAAAACCAAGGCAAAGCAGTCAGCACTGATACGCGCCAGATGATCCGCCCCAACCTCCATGGTTATCAGGCGTTCAGCCACCTGTTTCAGCAGTGCATCGCCAGCATGTCGCCCGAACGTCTCGTTGATGACCCGAAACCGTTCCAGATCGATTGCCAGCACGGCTATCGTTTCACCGCTCTGCGCATCATGCATATGCTGACCCAGACGGTCGTAAAACAGCGCGCGATTCGGCAGGCCGGTAATCACATCATAGTAGGCGAGATAATCAAGCTTAGCCTCCTTTTTGAGGTGATCCAGAGCAAATGAAATATCGCCGGCCATTTCAATCAGCAGCCGCATCTCCTCCTCGTCGAAAACGCCTGTTTCCGCCGCGTAGAGTACGAACACGCCGACCGGCTTGCTCTCCAGAATGAGGGGAAGCACTACCATTGCACGATAACCACGGCTCAATGCCTCGCTACTCCAGGCTGCCATGCGCTCGTCGCTGGCGATGTCGTTACAAATCACCGGCTTCGCCTCGGTCAGTGCCTGTGCGGTTAACGCACAATTTCCCTGAATATCCTCGCGTGAGGTCAAATTGATTTGTGCCAGATAACCGTCGTCGCGGCCTGCCTGGGCGACCGGCGTCACCTGCTGTGTATTTGCATCAAACTTGCCGATCCACGCGAAAATAAACCCGCCATGCTCCACCGCGATGCGACATGCCTCCTTGAACAGTTCATCCTGCTCGCGGACACGAACGATCGTCGTGTTGATGCCGCTGAGCACGCTGTAAATCCGGTTAAGCCGCTTGATCTTGGCTTCGTTTGCCTTGCGCTGGGTGATGTCGCGCGCGATGCTCAGCAGGTAGGGCTTGTCGATTTCGATGAGTGTCGCACTGACTTCTACGGGGAACGTCGAGCCATCCTTGCGCCGGTGCACAGTTTCGAACCGCGCGCCTCCCGATTGCCGCAACTTCGCCTCGATCATTTTCAGGGAGTCCGCGCTGATGGCTGTGTCTATGTCGAAAGCGCTCATGGACAGGAGTTCTTCCCGGCTGTAGCCCAAGACGCGGCATCCCGTCTCGTTTATGTCGAAAAAATGCAACGTGACAGGATCGAGTACCTCGATGGCGTCGTTGGAATTGTCGAGCAAGGTGCGGAACAGCTTCAGCTTTGCCTCGGCCTGCTTGCGTTGGGTGACATCGCGGGTGATTGCCAGCATTTGCGGGCGGCCATCCTGCGGCTCGGGAAGCGGCACCGCGTGGGTGTCAAACCAGCGGTGTGTTCCCTTCAACCCGGCAACTTCAAACTCGAAGGCCGCGTTCTTTCCGTCCAGCACACTTGCTTCGAAGACGCGATAGGCTTCACGTTGCGCGGGAACCACAAACTCGGCGATCTTACTTCCCTGAACCTGTTCAAGGCTGTCCGCCTCGAGCATGGCGAGCCCCGCAGCATTCATCTGCACGATCCGTCCCTCCGCGTCCACGATCTTCACGCATTCCGGTTCCGTCTCAATGATGGTGCGCAAACGCGCCTCGCTCGCTCGCAGCGCCGCGGTTCGCTCCTCGACTAACTGTTCGAGATGTTCGTGCAGCCTGGCGCGTTCCATTGCTACCGCCACCTGGTTGCCGACGACGTACAGCATCTTCAACTCCGCTTCATCGAACAGACCCTGCTCCGCCCCGACCAGATTCATGATTCCCATTGCCCGGTCGCCGGCCCACAACGGCACACTGGCATGGTAGCGCAAGCCATGCGTGTCGCCCTTGGCTCCTTTCAACCGCTCGCATTCCATGATGTTGGAGGCGTGATCCAGCTCTCCTGCGAGAAAGTGGCGCCGGCAGTCGCACAAACCATCCATCACTCCTTCGCACAGCAGGGCCGGCGGCAGGTTGCGCGTAGCGGCGATTCGAAAACCGGACTCGCCCTCCCACAGGGATATCCAGCCGGCCTGGATGCCGGGCAACTCCAGGGCCCGTTCCAGCGCCGCTTCCGCCACCTCGCGTTCGGTAATCGCATGATTAAGGCCCGCCACGATGTTGCCGAACCCATTCAGCACATGGTTGGAATATTCCAATTCCGTTTCGCGCTGCTTGAGTTCAGTGTTGATATGAACCGCCTGTTCGTAAGTCGAGATCAACAGATCCAGAATTTGTTGCCGCTCCGAATTAATAAAGTATTTTTGGCCGCCGAGATTGATTTCCACTCCCACCTGCATCTTGTGTTCCTTGCGCATATCAAGGTTCATCAACAGGTAATTGATGCGCGACAGCAGATAGCGCTCGTCATAGGGTTTGCGGATGAAATTGTCCGCGCCGCACTCCAGCCCGCGAATCACGTCCTGCGAATCAGAAAGCGTGGTTACCAGGATGACCGGGGTATCCCGCAGCTTTTCGTCGGATTTGATCGCCTTGCACAGTTCATAACCATCCATCTCCGGCATCACGATGTCGCTGATGACCAGAGTAGGTTTTTGCGCCTGTGCGGCTTCCAGTGCCTGTTTGCCGTTGGCCGCAATGGTCACCCGGTAACCGTGTTGCTCGAGCAGGAAACCGAGCAGATCGGCCTGGGTGCGGCTGTCCTCGGCGATGAGAATGTCGATGCTGTTGTTGTTCATTTCGGGTTTCATCGCTGGCTCTCCTTATTGTCTTTATTGTCTTTGTTGTTTGCCAAACTCATCAGCACTGCGGCAATCTTGTCCGGTGTCAGAATAAACGTCGCCGCATCCAGCTTGATTGCCTCGCCCGGCATACCGTGTACCACCGAGCTATCCTTGTCCTGGGCAAAAGTGACCGCCCCTTTTTCCTTCAACAGCCGCAGCTCCTCTGCGCCATCGCGCCCCATGCCGGTGAGCAGCCCGGCGACAGCGTCGCCACCGTACACTGCGGCAAGCGAGCGAAACAGATAAGAGACCGAGGGGCGCAGCCCGTTTTCCGGCTCGTCCTTGGTGAGGACGATTTTTCCGCCGTGCTCCACCTTCATCTGGCATTCGTCGGGCGCGACGTAGACGTGGCCGGGCAGTATAAGCTCACCGTGCATGGCCACATGAACAGGCAGGACGGACGCCTGTGCCAGCCACTCGACGAAGGAGGTGATGAAGCCGGTCGCCATGTGCTGGACGATCAATACCGGCAGCGGAAAATCCCTGGGCAGCATCGCCAGTATCGTCTGCAACACGGGTGGCCCACCGGTCGAGGCGCCTATGGCGATCACTTTTATTTTTGCCGGGTTTTTCCGCGGGACACTTGCCGGTTTACCCATCAATGCCTGCGCGGCCGATGGCAAAATCGGCTCGCGCCGCGTTTGCGGCCAGCGCCGCACCAACTTCACTTCCGACATCAGTTTCACCGTTTGCACCAATTCCCTCGTTGTTGTTTCATGGTCCGAATGACCGATGCCGGTCGGACGTGCCAGCACGGCCAAAGCCCCCGCTTCCATGGCGCGAAACGTCTTGGTGTTCTCATGCGAATCAGTACTCCCGCTCACGATCACGATGGGGGTCGGGTCGGTTTCCATGATGCGGCGCGTCGCTTCCAGCCCGCCCATTTTCGGCATATGGATGTCCATCGTGATCACATCGGGGAGGTAGCGCTTCACGGCCTCAAGCGCCTCCTCGCCGTTGTTCGCCGTGCCGACGACACGGATGCCGGGATCCGAGCCAAGAATGTAGACGAGAAACTCGCGCACCACGGGAGAGTCTTCAACCACCAGGACTTTGATCAAAGGAATTCCCTCCGTTAAAGTTTCCGTAAAATCTAGCCCGTAACTCGTAGGATGGGTGGAGCGCAGCGATACCCATCGCTCCACGGTAACAAATTGATGGGTATCGTTGCGCGCCACCCATCCTACGGTGCCTTCGTTCCCATGCTCTGATGAGACACCTAGCCATTCCGCTAGGTTGTCAAAAAACGACAACCAAGTGGCTGGTTATGCGTAGGAACGATAACAATCAAATCAACTGCTGGACAACTTCCAGCAGATTGCTCTGGTCGAAACTGCTTTTCACAATATAGGCATTGGCGCCAACGTCGATGCCGCGCTCGCGGTGCTCGCGCGATTCCAGCGCCGTCACCAGCACCACCGGCAACTCGGCGAGCTGTTTGTCCGCCCGCACCTTGGCGGTGAGGTCAAAGCCATCCATGCGCGGCATTTCCACGTCCGACACGATCAGGTCAAACGTCCCGGTCTTGAGTGTCGTGTAGGCATCCACCCCATCCACCGCAGTAGTGACACGGTAGCCCGCTGATTCCAGGATATTCTTGAGCAGTGCTCTCGAGGTGATCGAGTCTTCCACCACCAGGATGGACTGCTTTTCCGCTACCCCGTGCGTTTCAGCGGCAACGGGCGGCGGTGCTGCCTGCTTTACCGCCGACTTCAGTAGATCGGGGACATTGAGCACCGCCACTACTTGACCGGTTCCCAGCACACTTGCGCCGGCGACGTTGCGCACGCGTGCGAGCTGTCGGCCTAGCGTCTTGACCAGCACTTCCTGCTCGCCGAGAATTTCTTCCACTTGGAACGCTACACGCTGGCGGCCTGTGCCGAGAACGACCACCGCGACTTGCGCCGAAGTGTTAGCCGTTGAACTTTGACGCGGCAGTTCCAGCGCATCGCCGAGACTGACCAGTGCAACGGCCTGTCCGTCCAGCGAAATCGTTGCGCGGTTTTCCACCGTCCGGATGTCCTGTTGAGCCACTCGCGTCACTCGCTCGACGCTGAGTGCGGGAATGACGAAACAATGTTCGCCGGCGCGAACCAGTACACCGCGAAAGGTGGCCAGCATCAGCGGCAGCGTGATGCGGAAGGATGTCCCGGTATCCTGCACACCGCCATCGTGACGCGACTCAAGTGCGACGGCTCCGCCCAGCCGCTCGACTTTTTCCCGCACGATGGCAAGCCCAAGCCCGCGTCCCGAAATGTCCGTGATGATCTGGCTGGTGGAAATTCCAGAATGAAAAATGAGTGCCTGTGCCCCCTGCTCACTCAGCTTTTCCACCTCCTCGGCAGAAACGAGGCCGAGCTTGTGCGCCGCCGCTTTCACCCTGGCAGCGTCTATGCCCGCTCCGTCATCGGCAACCGTAATCTCGATTTTCCCGCCGTCTTTTTGCGCAATGGCGACCGTGATATTTCCGCACGCCGGCTTGCCCTTGTCCTGTCTCATGGCCGGCTGCTCGATGCCGTGATCC
>CABEDG010000057.1_pt1 | contig 9430 bp, 10 predicted proteins | sample 3132891 | NCBI WGS metagenome assembly CABEDG01 (sample SAMEA5534329, study PRJEB31848) | metagenome | biome: tundra; feature: field; material: soil | place: USA | collected 2013-05 | depth 0.15 m
TGCATGCCATTCACGGCATGTTGAAGAACAACACGCCCTTCGATAACACCCGCTTTTACGCTATCCCGGCATGAGCAAAAATTACATCAAAAAAACTTGCAACCGAACAGAGTATCTACAAATAATGCTGTTTTTAATGCAAATTGGAATTATTCGGCGATGCATTAGTTACTTATGAGAAGCGTATTTGAAGCATCTACCGGGCTGGACGCTCACATGATCCTGAGCCTTCTCGAACAGCAGCGCATTTCAGGGCGTATCGAAGGGGAATATTTGCAGGGTGGGGTTGGCGGACTTCAGGCAATGGGCTTGGTGCGTGTACTTGTTTCTGAAGAAGACTACGCTGAGGCCAAGAAGATAATCAACGAATGGGAATCGATTCAACCGGCTTCGGATAGCTCCAAACCGGAAGCACGACCATCCGGAGGATTAATGATTTTCGTTATAGGGGTCATAGTCGGTGCGTGGATTATGTATTGGATATTAAAAGGGCCGAATTAAAGGGGCCAGGTTCTTGCGTAGCGTCTTGCCGGAACGGGACTTGGGCAGTCTGGCCAGGATCACCGTGTCCTTGTAACAGATGATCGCACCTATCGTTTCGCGTATGCGGGTGATCAGTTGCTGTTGCAGTTCTGCCTCGGCAATCAATGGGGTCAGCTCAGTCGATTGATCCGTGACCCTAAGCGCCCTAAGCGTTTCCCCGGTTCCGTTGCAATCCATTCATTTCGGTGGCGCCACCGAACCGGCGTAGATCACTTCGCACTCTCCGCCAGGAAAGATGTTCCTCCCCTTCTTGAGCAACTTGAGCGCCGGCCCGGCGAGAGACACCAGGATGTTCGGCTTCTCCACCACCGGTTTCTGGAAGGGACCGCGGATCTTCTGCCGCACCTTGGCGCAGCCCTTGGCGTCGATCAGCGCCACGGTCACGTCATCGACGCCCGTTGACGAAATCGAGCCCTCCCCGGAGGACAATCCGGTTCTCGTTCGTCGCCATGGCCACGTCCTGCGCCTGCGCCACGCCGCGCTCGACTTTCCAGTCGGAGACGAGCGTCCGGATCTCGCTGTTGCCTCCCGATCCTTTAAAGATGCTCGCAAAGTTGTACCCCTTCGTGATCGCCAAGCCGACAGGCCCGACAAAGAAAAAGGCACCCACGTCCACGAGGTTGAAGTTCTGACTGGACTCAAACCGGGAGAACTCCAGATCGAGATCGCTGCCATTGAGCGTGAGGTTCTTGCCCCGAAGAGAGGCATCTCCGTTCGCGGTCTGCTTCATCTCGTTTACAGTCTTTCCCTGCATCGATAGATTCGCGGAGAAATCCATCGAGCCTTCCGCGACCTTCTGCGGCGACAGGGTTTTGAAGAACTCCTCGATGCGGAACTGCGGCAGAGTGTAACGAACATGGTAAAGGGGGACAACGCCCGAAAAGTCCGCCCGGATGTTCCCCGAACCTTGTCCGCCGAAGACCCCCATCGTGACCGGCTTGAGATCGAAGACCCCATTTTTCCCGTCGGCCGAGAACTTCAAATCGGACACCGTGAAGTCCTTTGTCCGGATCTCCCTGCAGGCGAGTTCCGCCGTGAAGGAAAGATTCTTCATGAGGTCCGGGCTTTCCCCGCCCGAAAGCAGCAGGTGTCGCACGTCCAGCTTGCAGTCCCCGGCCTCGAATCCTTCCCCGGATTGTTTGTCCGCGTAGAGGAGAGTCCCGTCCGAAAGAGAAACTTTCGCCAAGTCCAGGGCGGGTAACGTTCCTCTGGCCGCCTCCGGTTTCTCGAAGTTGAACTTGCCGTCGCGGTACTGCTCGATGGATATCCTGGGGTGTATCAGCGAGATCTTCCCGATCCGGACTTCCTTGTGGAACAGAGGGAGAAGATCGATCCCAAGCCTGGCCTCCTTTGCGGAGACGAGGTCCGCCCCCCGGTTACGAATGTGCACGTCCTCCAGTGTGACGAGCAAGGCCGGGAAGAGACCGATCCCCAGCCGGCCGCCGACTCTGACTTCCATCCCCAACGCTCCCGAGGCGGCCGCTTCCAACCGGGGCTTGTAGGCATTGGCATCCACAAAAAGAAGCAGGGCCACCGCGATTAGGACGAGGAGCCCAACGAGCCCGCCGAGGATGATTTTAAGTGATTTTGACATTGCCCTGATCCAGTCTCGCGGTAATTCTACGCCACCCGGCTCAAACAGCACAATCGCCGGCAACCCCCCGTGAACCGCACAACGCGAGGTTCAGTCTGAGCCGACCCTAAGTGTTATTCTAAGATCATGGATATCACACAAGCGAAGACCCCCCATAGAATCACTACCGTGGTCGTCTACATTAAAGGAGTCAGCTCAGCCTGTCCCCTTTAATTCGACCTTTTAATTCAGGGATGAGACGGTGGGTGTTTCGCACTATGTTTGCTGGCGCACAGTTTGATCGCGCTTGAAAGGTTAAAAATTATAAATATGGAGTCCAATTGATTTTGTCATATTCCCACCTAGCCCCGTTGATTTAATTACGCGACGTTCTTCCTGATAACCAATGACTTGGCTGTTGTTTTTGGACAGCCTAGTCAGATGGCTAGGGGTTGTATCAGTTGTTTCACCAGCATGTCGACGCGTATCGGCATGTGAAAAGTCGCTCCTTCTTGAGTCATATGGCCGTTGAATTTTGAGCGTACTTTTTCTAAAGTCTCAACAGATAATTTATGCTCAGTGTGGGTCACTTTAAGCACTTGTTCTTCGAACTGTCCGAAGTTTACAAAGTGCATCGGTTGCAGGAAAAATTTCTGTGACACATGCGCCAATCGTCCCGATGAAACCGCTCGCTTCTCAGCAGCGAAAGCTGCCTCGCGTACCGCTTTTTCGTCGTGAAAAAGCTTCAGGATTTCATTGAAGTCTCCTGCATAAACCGGTTCCGAGATATAGGCAACTCCACCCGGTTTCAGTACCCGCCGAATCTCGGAGAAAACACTGTCCATCAGTTTAGTCGGCACGTGATGCAGGGATTTGAACATCAGAACGATGTCGAAATTCGAATCAGCGGCTGGAATCTTCTCTGCTCCACCATGCGCGAAGCGTACATTGGGCAGGTCGGTGATGGTGATGTTCTTCGCGAGCTGTGTTTCATCCACTTCCAGGGCCAGCACCGAGGCTGCCATTTGAGCGACGATGCGAGTCTTCTCCGCCTTTCCACACCCTAGCTCCAGGACCATTGCGCCTTCCAGGTGCAGGAGTTCATCAAGAATATCCCCCTCGTTCGCCACGAGGTTAGCTTCCGGATCAGATATGCGCATCTCAGTCATATTCATTTTGATTTGTTGTTGTTCCAGGCGTATACGATTTACATATTCTATTAGTCAGCGAATTAAAAGGATCGGCTTCGCATTACTTTTGGTGATCATGCCAGGCAGGCCACGAATAAATCGCGACCATTTCCTTCGGCACCTGCCCCTTGAGATCGTCGTCGCGCGCAATGACCGCGCATTCCGCCACCGCGGGATGGGTGGCGATCGCTTAAAGGAAGCAGTAAAGTATTTCGAACCTGATCCCTTTTGACCCGCCTTGGTGCCTTTACTCTGCCAGCAATTCGGCCCGCTCTGCATCCGTAAACACCCGGGAACGAGTATGGAATGCCTTGCCCTCCGGTCCCTCCAGCGAAAACGTACCGCCGTGCCCATCGATCACATCGATGATCAGCTGTGTGTGTTTCCAGTATTCATACTGCGCCTTGCCAATATAAAAAGGGCAGCCGCCGATTTCTCCAAGATAAACGTCGCCAGCCCCGATGGTGAGTTCGCCGGGCAGGAAGCAGTTGGCTGCGCTGTTATCGCAGCAGCCGCCGGACTGGTGAAACATCAGTGAGCCGTGTTTCTTTTTCAGAAACTCGATGAGTTCCAGAGCAGCATCTGTGGCAATCACTTTTTCAAGCATGATTTCTATCTCCGATAACATATGGGGCGGTCACCCGCCCCATAAAGAGTCGCCCGAAAGTGACCGGAAAAGAACGGTGTGATCAGAAGAAGCCAAGTTTTTGCTCGCTGTAGCTGACCAACAGGTTCTTGGTTTGCTGGTAATGGTCGAGCATCATCTTATGAGTTTCGCGGCCGATACCCGATTCCTTATAACCGCCGAAGGCAGCATGGGCCGGGTAAAGATGGTAGCAGTTGGTCCACACACGACCCGCCTTGATGGCGCGCCCCATGCGGTAGGCAACATTGCCATCGCGACTCCACACACCGGCACCGAGCCCATACAGAGAGTCGTTGGCGATGGCCAGTGCATCTGCCTCATCCTTGAAAGTGGTCACCGCGAGCACCGGGCCAAAGATTTCTTCCTGGAAGATGCGCATCTTGTTGTGGCCCTTTAACAGGGTAGGCTGAACGTAGTAACCACCCTTCAGATCGGCGCTGACTTGGGCACGGTCGCCGCCGATCAGCACCTGTGCGCCTTCCTGCTTGCCGATATCGAGGTATGACATGATCTTGGTCATCTGTTCTTCCGAGTTTTGAGCGCCGACCATCGTTTCAGTATCCAGCGGATTGCCTTGCTTGATCGCCTTGACGCGTTTGAGACAGCGTTCCATGAATTTGTCGTAAACGGATTCTTGAATCAGTGCGCGCGAGGGGCAGGTACACACCTCTCCTTTGTTGAACGCGAACAACACGAGACCCTCGATAGCTTTGTCAAAGAAGCTGTCGTCAGCACGAGCGATGTCGGCAAAGAAAATATTGGGCGACTTGCCGCCCAGCTCCAGCGTAGCCGGTATCAGGTTATTGGCGGCGGCTTGCGCGATAACACGACCCGTGCTGGTCGAGCCGGTGAAGGCGATCTTGGCGATGCGCTTGCTGGTCGCGAGCGGAAAGCCAGCCTCGCGACCGTGGCCGTTGACGATGTTTAGCACGCCGGGCGGCAGCACGTCAGCAATCAGTTCAGCGAGAATCAAGATGCTAATCGGAGTCTCCGAGGCTGGTTTCAGAACGACGCAGTTCCCGCCACCAATAGCTGGAGCCAACTTCCATGCGGCCATCAGGATCGGAAAATTCCACGGGATGATCTGACCGACAACGCCCAGAGGCTCGTGAAAATGGTAAGCGACTGTGGTTTCGTCGATATCGGAAATGCCGCCTTCCTGCGCGCGCACACATCCGGCGAAGTAACGGAAATGGTCGATGGTGAGCGGAATATCCGCATTCAGTGTTTCGCGGATCGGTTTGCCGTTATCTACCGTTTCGGCGTAAGCGAGCAGTTCGAGGTTAGCTTCGATGCGATCTGCGATCTTCAGCATCAGGTTAGAACGTTCAGCGGGAGAGGTTTTTCCCCACTTGTCGGCAGCCGCATGCGCTGCATCGAGCGCAAGTTCGATGTCTTCTGGACCTGAGCGGGCAGCCTTGGTATAGGGCTTGCCGTTGATCGGGGAGATGACATCGAAGTATTGACCCTTGACCGGGGCGACCCACTTGCCACCGATGAAGTTGTCATAACGGGCCTTGTAGGCGATCTTGGCACCAGCGGTGCCGGGGGCAGCGTAGATCATATTGTCTCCTTATTAATCATGATTAATAAATGTCTTTCCTTTATGGAAAGGCGGATTCAGGAATGAAGTGTAATTTTGAGTAACGATGGTTGAGATGGGAGGATGCGATAGCATCCGTGTCTTTCTGACCGGTCAGTCGAAATCGCAATAAATAAACTACACACACTTCACCCAAGAAGCACGATACCAGATTTACGCCTTGAAGCGATGCAAAAGGGAGCAGATCAGCTTCGAATAATTTTCTAATGAAGCCGAACCCTTTAGCTACTTGACCATCTTCTTGCTGCGCAGCAGCTCGATGATTTCCGGAATCACGCCCGGATCATCGATGGTCGAAGGCCCCCTATATTCCTTGCGGTTGACGATATGGGCCAGGGTCTTGCGCAGCGTCTTGCCGGAACGGGTCCTGGGCAGTCTGGCCAGGATCACCGTGTCCTTGTAACAGGTGATCGCACCGATGGTGTCGCGTGTGCGGCTGATCAACTGCTGTTGCAGCTCTGCCTCGGCGATGGACATGCCGGATTTGAGCACCACCAGCCCCATCGGCACTTGTTCCTTGAGATTGGCCCCTTGAGATCGTCGTCGCGCGCGATGACCGCGCATTCCGCCACCGCGGGATGGGTGGCGATAACTTCTTCAATTAAAGGCCCAGGCTGAGCCTCCTTAATTCCTGTGACAACTGATTGACTTCCCCCCGCACAACTTTACAATCCCATCAAGAACCTCTGCTGCAATGATATAGTTCAACGAGGTTGGTCTGCAGTTGTAACGCAATAGCGGCGATGACATTTCAATTCTGGAATTGGATATTTATATGCAAGCTCGAGAAGTCAAAACGATTGCGGATGCCATTGCGCTGGTCGAGGCGAGGCGCCTGACCCATGTCAAGGTGGCGGTGTCGGACATCGACGGTATTTTGCGCGGCAAGTACATGTCGAAGGACAAATTCATTTCATCGCTCAAATCCGGGCTGTCGTTTTGCAATGTGGTGCTCGGCTGGGATTTGAACGACCAGCTGTATGACAACGTTAAATACACCGGTTGGCATACCGCCTATCCTGATGCTCAGGTTCGGCTGCTGCCGCATACCTGTCGCGATGTGCCGTTTGAGCCTGGCGCCGATGGCGACATGCTGTTTTTCCTCGGCGAGTTTGTAGGCGATGCCGAAGCAATCTGTCCGCGCGCGGTGTTCCGCCGTGTGCTCGAAAAGGCAGAAGCGATGGGCTTTGATGCCTATGCGGCACTTGAGTATGAGTTCTTTATGTTCAAGGAAACGCCTGAGTCAGTGCGCGCCAAAGGCTACCGTGATTTGCAGACATGGTCGCCCGGTTACTTTGGCTATTCGACGCTGCGCAATTCGGTTAATGCCGAGTTTTATCATGAGCTGATACAGCTATGCGAGCGCATGGATATGTCGATCGAGGGTTTGCATACCGAGACTGGCCCCGGGGTGGTGGAAGCAGCGCTGACGGTGGACGAGGCGGGCGCGATGGCCGACAAGGCATTGTTGTTCAAGACATTCGTCAAGGTGCTTGCGCAGCGGCATGGCTTGATGGCGACGTTCATGGCGAAATGGTCGCACGACTATCCGGGCCAAAGCGGGCATATCCATTTGTCGCTGCGTAACCGGCATGATCATGGTTCAGCGTTCTACGATGCCAAGCAGCCGCTCTCCATGAGCAAAACCCAGCGCCATTTCATGGCGGGTGTGCAGCGCTTGATGCCGGAATTTATGGCGCTGTATGCACAGACGGTTAACAGTTATTCGCGTCTGGTACCCGGCTATTGGGCGCCACTGGACGCCACCTGGGGCGTTGAAAATCGCACCACCGCACTGCGGCTGATTTCCGGCTCGGAAAAATCGCAACGGGTTGAGGTACGTATCGGCTCGGCGGATGCCAACCCGTATCTGGCATTGGCTGCGGCGCTCGGATCGGGGCTGGAGGGCATCGCCCAAGGCTGGGAACCAGAGCCTATGGTGCAGGGCAACGCCTATACGCAAAAATTTTCTCCGGCGCTGGCGCTGCCGAATACTTTGTGGGAATCGGCACAACGGCTCAAGGCGTCGACTGTTGCACGCAACTTGTTTGGCGACGCATTCGTCGAACACTATGCCGCGACCCGCGAATGGGAGGAGCGCCAGTTCCGCCGTCATGTTACCGACTGGGAACTGGCGCGCTATTTTGAAATAATTTAAAGGGCATCTCTATAAATTCAAACTCTGTCGCGATACTGCGTTGCTCAAGAAATTTGAACTTATAGAGGCACCCTAAAGACACCTCTAGAAAACAAAATATTTATAAAAATCTAGCATGACCCAAGAACTCATCACCATCAGTCCGATAGACGGTAGCGTAGCAGTGCGGCGACCCTACGCCTCGTCCGCCGAGATTCAGGCCGCGCTCACGCGTGCCAAATTGGCGCAGAGCTCATGGCGAAGCATGCCCCTTGCCACACGTGCGGCGCTGGTGACGAGCGCGGTTGAAGCATTAGTTTCACACAAAGATGCAATAGCCGAGGAACTGACACGTCAGATGGGCAGGCCCATTCGTTATACACCCGGGGAAGTGGATGGTTTCGAAGCGCGTGCACGCCATATGATCGCGATTGCCGGGGAAGCTTTGGCCGATGTCGTGCCACCGACCATCGACGGCTACACACGCTTTATCAAACGCACACCGGTCGGTGTTGTGCTGGTGGTAGCACCGTGGAATTACCCGTTGCTGACCGCAGTCAACGCCATCGTGCCAGCGTTGCTGGCAGGTAATACCGTATTGCTCAAGCATTCAGCGCAAACCCCGCTGGTGGCCGAGCGATTCGCCGCAGCATTCCGCACAGCGGGTTTTCCGGACGGTGTGTTTCAGCATTTGCATTCGACACACGACGACACCCGCCGCATTATCCGCGCGCCCGAGGTGAACTTCGTTTGCTTCACGGGTTCCGTTGCGGGCGGTGTTGCGATCGAAGAAGCGGCTGTTGGACGTTTCATCGGTGTCGGGTTGGAACTCGGCGGAAACGATCCAGCCTATGTGCGAGCCGATGCAGATCTGGCGCATGCGGTCGAGACGCTGGTCGATGGCGCATTTTTTAATGCCGGACAATCCTGCTGCGGGATTCAACGTATTTATGTCCATCGATCCCTGTTCAAGGAATTCATCGAACGCGCGGTGGCGTTAACCAAACAGTACGTGCTCGGTAATCCGCTTGATCCACAGACCACGCTGGGGCCGGTGGTCAGCACCCGTGCTGCCGCCGATATCCGCGCCATCGTCGCCGAAGCGGTCAGCAAAGGCGCAAGCGGGCTGATCGATGCGCGTGCTTTTGCCATGAATAAAGTGGGCACGCCGTATATGGCGCCGCAGATTTTGGTTGATGTTGACCACAGCATGAAAATAATGGCCGACGAATGTTTCGGCCCGGTTTGTGGTGTGATGCCGGTGGCCGATGACGACGAGGCGATCCGCTTGATGAACGATAGTCCCTATGGCCTCACCGCTGCGGTATTCACGTGCGATGTCGAGGCGGCACTGCGCATAGGCGACCGCATCGAAACCGGAACATGGTTCATGAACCGCTGCGATTATCTTGACCCGGCGCTGGCCTGGACCGGAGTCAAGCATAGCGGGCGGGGCGTAACGCTTTCCAGAATTGGCTTTGAACATCTTACGCGAGCGAAGTCCTATCATCTCAAAACAAGGCTGTAAGCGCGTGCAGGCAGTGCAAGACTTAGCGAAGTTAAATGACCTTCTGCAAAGCTGGAGGCTTATTGGGTGAGCCCCTCAAAGGGGCCGTTAAAACCGTGAGCCGCCTAAGGCGGCTGGGTTTCTACTCCTTCCCCATCTCAGGGGGAAGGTTGGGATGGGGGTACAAACTATTGACTGCATTCATGCTCGAATTCTATCCCCACCCTAACC
>CABEDG010000058.1_pt1 | contig 9396 bp, 8 predicted proteins | sample 3132891 | NCBI WGS metagenome assembly CABEDG01 (sample SAMEA5534329, study PRJEB31848) | metagenome | biome: tundra; feature: field; material: soil | place: USA | collected 2013-05 | depth 0.15 m
AAGTTACTCGAACCTGAATGTGAGAAAACTGATTTCAAATCGGCACCAAATTTTTTGCTCTGTAACCCGCACCAGCATTGGCCGTTACGCTGCCGATGCCATATTTAACCGGACACTAGTGATAAAAAATAGGATTTTCTATATATATCAGCGCTCACAACTCCCCCGTGAAAGCCTGATGCAGCAGCGACTTCTTCAGCTCGTCGAGGGCGGCGAGCTTGCGCTGGTAGAGGGATTCGAGGCGTTGGGTTTCGGCGGAGAGTTCCTCGAACTTCGCCACGTTTCTACGCAGCTCTGGTAGCGGGGGCAAGGGAAGTTTGAATCGAGCCAAGACCTCACCAGTGAAATGCTGGATACCTGTGCCGCTAAAGTGTTGCTTCAGTTCTCCGCTCTTGTCTTGGGCATAGAGATAATAGAGAAACGATTTGTTGTGCTCCGGCTCATGAAAGCGCACTCGATGAAGAGCCTTCTGAAAATAGATTGGATAGTCTTCATTCCAGATCGCAGCCCGTCCGGGATACCCGCCTTCGCAAATCAGAACATCGCCTTTGATCGCTGTGTATTTTGCCGACTCTTCGGGAAGGAATGGCATTTGAAGAAGGTCGGACAAATCAAAAGTAAACCAGCGAACATTTATGTTTCGCAGATACGGGATCAATGCTCGCGGCATCTACGCTCCAGCTCTTGGGTGTATCCGTTTTGGTTTTCTCCAACTCAATGAACTCGGCGAGGTCGGCATCGTTGAGCGGGTTGGTCTTGCCCATGTTCCTGCCGGGGTCGAGCTGGTAGTACCAGGTCTTTCGCGTGGGTGCACCCTTCTCGAAGAACAGCACCACGGTCTTCACGCCCGCGCCCTGGAACGTGCCGCCCGGACAATCCAGCACGGTGTGCAGGTTGCAACTTTCCAGCAGCAGTTTGCGCAGGCTCACCGAGGCGTTGTCGGTGTTGCTCAGGAAAGTGTTCTTGATGACCACGCCCGCGCGGCCTCCGGCCTTGAGCATCTTGATGAAGTGCTGCAGGAACAGGAAGGCGGTCTCGCCGGTTTTGATAGTGAAGTTCTGCTGCACTTCCTTGCGTTCCTTGCCGCTGAACGGCGGATTGGCAAGGATGATGTCGAAGCGGTCTTTGTCCTGCACGTCATTGAGGTTGAGCGCCAGCGTGTTGGCATGGACGATGTTCGGCGTCTCGATGCCATGCAGGATCATGTTCATGATCGCGATGACGTAGGCGAGGCTTTTCTTCTCGATGCCCCAGAAGGAGTTTTCCTGCAAGGTTTTGAGGTCTGCCGCTTTTTTGGCCTGCGGGCGCAAGTAGTCGTAGGACTCGCACAGGAAGCCCGCCGATCCGCACGCGCTGTCGTAAATGCGCTCGCCGATCTTCGGATGCACCACTTGCACCATCGCGCGAATCAGCGGGCGCGGGGTGTAGTACTCGCCGCCGTTGCGCCCGGCGTTGCCCATGTTCTTGATCTTGGCTTCGTACAGGTGCGACAGCTCGTGCTTCTCGGCCTGCGAGCCGAAGCGCAGTTCGTCGATGTGGTCGATGATGTCGCGCAGGATGTAGCCGCTGTGAATCTTGTTCTTGATCTCGCCGAAGATTTGGCCGATCTTGTATTCGATGGTGTCCGGCCCGGTCGCCTTCTGCTTGAAGCCGTGCAGGTAGGGAAACAGTTTCAGGTTGACGAAGTCGGCAAGGTCGGGCCGGTCAGTGCGGCATTGTGGTCGAGCTTGCCGTGCTTGTCTTTGGGCGAGGCCCAAGTCTCCCAGCGGTAGGGCGGGTCGAGCACCCAGGAATATTTTCTTCCCTCCAGCCCGGCTTCCATCGCCTTTTGATGTTCCAGTGCGTCGAGGTATTTCAGAAACAGCAGCCATGAGGTCTGCTCGGTGTAGTCCAGCTCGGTGGTGCAGCCCGCTTCTTTCCTGAGAGCGTCCCTGAGAGCGTCGTCGATATTTTTGAAGGTTTGTTCGAACATTTTTTAGTGAGGGCGTAAGGTGGTGTGCATGGAAAATTCAATTGCGCGAGGTGGTCGCAATTTGCGACCGCCAACTAAAAACGGGGAAGCAAACTTGCCGTCTGCTTCCCCGTCATCTTTACCGAAAACCTTACTTCTTCTTGTTCTCGATCATGTCGTGCATGATCGGCGCGAGGATGATTTCCATCGCATGGCTCATCTTGCCGCCGGGCACCACCAAAGTGTTGGCGCGTGACATGAAGGAGTTGGGAATCATGGTGAGCATGTAGGGGAAATTCACGCCCTTGGGGTCGCGGAAGCGAACCACCACAAAGCTTTCATCCGGAGTCGGGATGTCGCGCGCGATGAACGGATTGGAGGTGTCCACGGTCGCCACACGCTGGAAATTGAGGTGGGTGCGCGAAAATTGTGGGGTGATGTATTTGATGTAGTCCGGCATGCGACGCATGATGGTATCCACGGTCGCTTCCGCGGAATAGCCGCGCTCAGCCGCATCACGGTGAATCTTCTGGATCCACTCCAGATTGACCACCGGCACAACGCCGATACCCAAATCCACATGTTTGGCCGCATCGATCTTGCCATTATCGGTAGCCAAGCCGTGCAGCCCTTCGTAGAACAACAAATCAGAATTCGCCTCGATGTCTTCCCACGGCGTAAATACGCCGGGCTTCAGATCTTTCAGCTTGAAATGTTTGTTGTGCTGTTCGGCCTCGGCATCGCTATGAACGTAGTAGCGACGCTTGCACATGCCGGTTTTGCCATAAACCTTGAAGGTTTCTTCGATCTTGTCGAAGTGGTTGGCTTCCGGGCCAAAATGGCTGAAGGTATTGTCGCCGGCCTTGGCGGCTTCTGCGGCAGCGGCACGAAACGCCATGCGATCCAGGCTGTGCAGGCTGTCGCCTTCGATGACCGCTGCGCTGATTTTTTCACGGCGGAAGATATTTTCAAAGGCACGTTTTACCGTAGTGGTACCTGCACCGGATGAACCGGTCACGGCAATCACAGGATGTTTGCGGGACATAGTGAACCCTCCTGAAGGGATTTATAAAATTTTAGGCGGCAATTCTAGCAGAATGCCTTCCTGGGGGCTAACGCATACGTCAACGCCCAACCGTTGGCGAGATAATACCCATCTTGCCGGTCAGTTTGCGCGCCAATGCTTGCGCCTCGACCCGGCTGGGCAGTTGCGTGATGCGCATTTGGTATTGCCCGCCTTGCAATGGCAAGATGCGCACATCATAGCCCGCTGCACGCAGCTCATCGTACGCCGCAAGTGCATCGCCCTCGCTATTGGCGGTGAGCAGCTGCACTTTCCATTTGCCGCCGCTGCGTATAGCACCTTGACCGGCTGCAATCTCGGTTTCAGCCGCCCACTTGGCCAGTTGTTCGTCAGCCAGGCCGGTGACCGGCAGCGGGGGCGCGTCCTTGCGCATCACATAAAACGTTTGCGGCTGATCCATCACGAATGGCGCTTCACTGCCATGTGCAACGCTGATTTTGCCATCGATCAGGCACACCACATCGAAATCCATCTTTGCGTCTTTATCCGTGTCATCCAGGCTTTTGCCCATCGCCTTTTCCATCGCGGATATGCTCATCTTGCCGCCCACCTTGCCCCATACGTCAGTGCCGCGTATCCCCACCGTCGCCCCCGCGACCCTGACGGTTACATCACGCGCCCTGAGTTTGGCGACGCTTGCAGTGGTGAAACGGAACGCGCCTTTGGCGACATCCAGCAGCGCGCTGAACAACCCTTTCTCCTCGCGCTGTTGCGCGAGATCGGACACGGTCAGGCCGGCATTTTCACCCAGCTTGATCGCACTGCCGTCGGCTGCTTGCAACAAGATACGGGCATTCGCTCCGGTGATGAGCTTGTCGCCATCGTTCAATTCCATGCCTATCGATAACGGCCGGGTGGTCGCACCGCGTTGCAACCATGCGGGCATCTGTATGCCCTGCACGGCGATATTCGGCGCGGCATGGATGGGTGCCGCAACCAACAGTAAAAGACCGGCAACGATATTTCTCATGATCGACTCCTGAGTTTGTCTGGATTCGCGGCGGACTGGCGATGACGCTATAATGCCACATCAATAAATCAAGCAATAGAATCACATCGCATGCAAGCCAATTATCATCCCGAGAGTATCGAACAACAAGCGCAACAGCACTGGGATAAACGCCAGGCGTTTCTTGCCACCGAGGAGTCCGACAAGCCCAAGTATTACTGTTTGTCGATGTTTCCTTACCCGTCCGGCAAGCTGCATATGGGGCATGTGCGCAACTACACCATCGGCGATGTGCTGTCGCGCTACCACCGCATGAAAGGTTTTAACGTGATGCAGCCGATGGGCTGGGATGCGTTCGGTCTGCCGGCGGAAAATGCCGCGCTGGCCAACAACGTGCCGCCTGCCGCGTGGACTTACGACAACATCGATTACATGCGCAAGCAGTTAAAGAGCCTGGGGCTGGGGCTAGACTGGTCGCGCGAAGTGACCACCTGCCGTCCGGAATATTACCGCTGGGAACAATGGCTGTTCACCCGTTTGTTCAAGAAGGGCATCATCTACAAGAAGACTTCCTCGGTAAACTGGGACCCTGAGGATCACACCGTGCTGGCCAACGAACAGGTCATCGACGGGCGCGGCTGGCGTTCCGGTGCGCTGGTGGAAAAACGCGACATCCCGATGTATTTTTTCCGCATCACCCAGTATGCCGAAGAGTTGCTGCAAGGCCTCGACACGCTGAATGGCTGGCCGGAGCAGGTGAAGACCATGCAGCGCAACTGGATCGGCAAGAGCTACGGCTGCGAGGTGCATTTCCCCTATGACACGGCAAGTATGGGCACGTCCGGCGTGCTCAAGGTTTACACTACCCGCCCCGACACGCTGATGGGCGCGACTTATCTGGCCGTGGCGGCGGAACACCCGCTGGCGATGCAAGCAGCAACGAATAATTCCAAGCTGGCCGAGTTCATCGCCGAGTGCAAACGCGGCGGTATGGCTGAGGCCGATATGGCGACGATGGAAAAGAAGGGCATGGACACCGGCCTGTTCGTCACTCACCCGCTCAACGACGAAAAGCTGCCACTGTGGGTTGCCAACTATGTGCTGATGGGTTACGGCGAAGGTGCGGTGATGGCGGTTCCGGCGCACGACGAAAGGGATTTTGAGTTTGCGCACAAATACGGCTTGCTGATCAAACAGGTAATTCAAAAGCAAAACCTAAACCCCTCCCAGCCTCCCCTTGTCAGGGGAAGAGTTACTTCGACTTTATGTGGTGAAGCTTCGCCAGCTTCCTCCCCTGACAAGGTGAGGATTGAGGAGGGGTTGCCTTTCACCGATCAAGGCGTCTGTATCAACTCCGGCAAATACGATGGCCTTGATTTCCAGCAAGCCTTCGACACGATTTCCTCCGACCTGCAAGCCAAAGGCTTAGGCCAAAAGCGCACCCAGTTCCGCCTGCGCGACTGGGGCATCTCGCGCCAACGTTATTGGGGCTGCCCGATCCCGATCATTCATTGCGCACAATGCGGCGATGTGCCGGTGCCGGAGGATCAGCTTCCCGTGGTGCTGCCCGAGCAAGTGACCATCACCGGCACGGGTTCGCCGCTGGCGAAGATGCCGGCGTTTTACGAGACCAGCTGTCCACAATGCGGAAAACCGGCACGGCGCGAGACTGACACCATGGACACTTTCGTCGAGTCGTCTTGGTATTACGCGCGCTACACCAGCCCCGACTGCTCTACAGGCATGGTGGACGAACGCTCCAAATATTGGTTGCCGGTGGATCAATACATCGGCGGCATCGAACACGCGATTTTGCACCTGTTGTATGCGCGCTTCTTCCACAAACTGATGCGCGACGAAGGGTTGGTGCAAGGCGACGAGCCATTCAAAAATTTATTGACGCAAGGCATGGTGATCGCGCCAACTTTTTACCGCGAAGAAAAAAATGGTAAAAAGCTTTGGATCAATCCTGCCGATGTGGATGTAAAGACCGATGATCGCGGTCGCCCAGTCGGTGCGACGCTGCTTGCGGATGGTCAGCCGGTGATCATCGGCGGCACCGAGAAGATGTCGAAGTCCAAGAACAACGGCGTGGATCCGCAGGCCATCATCGACCAGTACGGTGCCGATACTGCGCGCTTGTTCATGATGTTCGCCTCGCCGCCGGAACAATCTCTGGAGTGGTCGGATGCTGGCGTGGAAGGCGCGTTCCGTTTTCTCCGACGCATCTGGAATTTTGCCAACACACACGGCCCCAAAGCTTCTAATCTAAATCTCCAATTTAATTGGGGTGATGTAGCCCAGTCCATAAAGGAATGGCGTAGAGAGATTCACGTCATATTCAAGCAGGCCGACTATGATTTCGGCAAACACCAGTTCAATACTGTCGCCTCAGCTGGAATGAAAATTCTTAACGCACTGGAAAGAGTCCCCAATGCACGGGAAGACAACCCCGGTGTAGATATTGAAGCCGCTCTATTCGTAATCGCCGAAGGGTTTTCGATTTTGGCACGACTGCTTTCACCCATTGCACCCCACATTACCCACGCCTTGTGGAAAGAATGCGGCTACGGCGACGACATCCTGTCCGCCCCCTGGCCGGAAGTGGATGAAGCTGCACTGGTGCAGGACGAGATCGAACTGGTCATTCAGGTGAACGGCAAACTGCGAGGCAGTTTGCGCGTCGCGAAGAATGCCGACAAGGCGACTCTGGAACAACTCGCACTTGCGCACGAGGCTGTGCAAAAGCATCTGGCTGGCGTGTCAGCAAAGAAAATCGTGATCGTGCCGGGTCGTTTGATCAACGTTGTCGTCCAGGAGTAAAGCTTGCGTTCACTGTTTAAGTTATTGGCCCTGCTGTTTACCGCTGTGTTGCTGGCTGGCTGCAGCTTCCATTTGCGCGGACAGGCAGGCATGCCGTTCAATACGTTATATCTTGATACGGCTAATCCCAAGTCGCCCTTCACCAGAGAATTGCGCCGCAATCTGGAAGAGAATAAGGTGAAATTAGTCAACACTGCCGGGCAGGCCGATGTGGTGCTTAACATCGTTTCTGAAATCCCCGACAAACAGATTCTTTCACTAAGCGCCAGCGGGCTCGTCAATGAATTCGAATTGTTCTACCGCGTTTCCGTGCGCGCATATGATCTCAAGAAACAAGACTGGATTCCCGCCGAAGAATTCGTGATTCACCGCGATTACATTTACGACAACAACAATGTTCTTGCCATGGAGGCTGAGGAAACCCTGCTCTACCAGAGCATGCGTACAGACATGGTGCAGCAAATCCTGCGTCGCCTGAGTCGTGCCAAACCGCAACCACAATAGCCCATGACCATCACCAGCGAAGACTTGCCGCGCCATCTCACCTCCGGTTTGAAGCCGTTGTATGTGGTGTTTGGCGACGCGCTGTTGCTGGCGATCGAAGCGGCGGACAGCATCCGTGCGGCGGCGCGCGCAGCCGGATACACCGAACGCGAAACATTCATCGCCGAACAGCATTTCAAATGGAGCGAGTTGCACAACAGCGCGCGGAGTCTGTCCCTGTTCGCCTCGCGCAAAGTGGTGGATCTGCGCATTCCGTCCGGCAAGCCCGGCGTGGAGGGTGGACAGGCGTTGCAGGACTATTGCACAAGTCTGAGCCCGGATGTGCTGACGCTGATTTCCTTACCCAAGCTGGATAGGACTGCGCAGAAGAGCCAATGGTTTACCGCGCTGGAGAAGCACGGCGTGATGATTTCCGCCGACGACATTCCGCGCAGCGCGTTGCCACGCTGGATCGCCGGGCGCCTCAAACGGCAAGAACAAACGGCGGACAACGCCACTTTGGAATTCCTCGCGGATCGTTTCGAGGGAAATCTGCTCGCTGCATTTCAGGAAATTCAAAAACTCGCTTTGCTGTTTCCAGCCGGACAGCTGTCTTTCGACCAGGTCAAAGACGCGGTGATGGATGTGGCGCGCTATGACATTTTCAAACTTTCGGAGGCCATGCTGAACGGCAACGCGGCACGTTACGCGCGCATCCTCGACGGCCTGCGCGCCGAGGGAACCGCCACCGTGCTGGTGCTGTGGGCGATCAGCGAAGAAATCCGCACGCTGGGCAAGGTGCTGCAAGCTACCCAGCGTGGTGGCAATATTAGCAATGCCCTGCGTGATGCCCGGGTATGGGGGTCGCGCCAGGGATTGATCGAATCTGCGGCGCGCCGACTGAAGTTTCCGCACATCGAGCGCGCCATCCAACAGGCCGCGCGACTGGACAAGACCATCAAAGGTTTGCGCCAAGGTGATGTGTGGGATGAATTGTTGCAACTCGGGTTGCGCTTCGCCAAATGAACGATATTTTATTGGTCATCACCAATCTGCCCGACGCGCCATCTGCGGAAAAACTTGCGCGCCAACTTATCGAAGCGCGTGCCGCTGCTTGCGTCAACCAGCTTGCTCCCTGCATCTCTACTTACCGTTGGCAGAACAACATCGAAACCGTCACCGAAGTGCCGCTGCTGATCAAAACCACACAGGCTGCTTACCCGCGCCTTGAAGAATTGATACGCGAAGCGCACCCTTACGAGCTTCCCGAAATCATCGCTATCCTGGTGACAGCGGGTTTCCCCGCTTATCTGGATTGGATAGGCGGGGAAACCACTACTCTCAAGGAATAATCATGCGTTTTGCTTTACTGCTGCTGCTTTGTCTTGTCGTCCCCACCTCGAATGCGGCTGGCTTTCTGGATCGCCTGCCCGGCCTGTCTGGCAGCAAACAACCCAGCTTCCTGCCGCCGGATAAAGCTTTCGGTCTGGATGTGAGCGTGCGCGATGCGTATACCTTGCAAGCCAACTTCAACGTGACACCCGACTACTATTTGTATCGTGACAAAATCACCTTTACCACCAAAGATAGCGCGGTCAAAGTCACGGCAGTGAATTTGCCCAAAGGCGAAATAAAGCACGACCCCAATTTCGGCGATACCGATGTTTTCCATCAATCATTTCAAGCGGAAATCACGCTGAATCGTCCAAATATTAAGTCAACCAGCATCACACTGAACGCCGTCTACCAAGGTTGTAGCGAGCAAGGGCTATGCTACCCGCCCATCACCAAGGCATTACTCATCAACCTGCCGGATGCAACAACCGGCCAGCTTGCACCGCCCGTACTGACTGAAGCCCCGCCGCCCTCATCGCAAGTCCCTGTATCGGAAGGCTCGCAAATCGCCCGACTGTTCAAGGGCGGTAGTTTCTGGCTGATCGTTTCCTTTTTCTTCGGCGCAGGGCTGTTGCTGGCATTGACTCCTTGCGTGTTCCCGATGATCCCGATCCTGTCCGGCATCATCGTCGGGCGCGGCCACAAAATCACCCATACGCACGCCTTCATCCTGTCGCTGGCATACGTGCTGGGCATGGCCATCACCTATGC
>CABEDG010000060.1_pt1 | contig 9355 bp, 9 predicted proteins | sample 3132891 | NCBI WGS metagenome assembly CABEDG01 (sample SAMEA5534329, study PRJEB31848) | metagenome | biome: tundra; feature: field; material: soil | place: USA | collected 2013-05 | depth 0.15 m
TCTAAAATTTATTGCCACAATTTATTCAGGACATGATATATTTCAATTTCAAGTGGGAGGGGACTCGTCATCATTTGAGTTGTATAACGTTAACCAGCGACCTGCTGCAGGATTTTTCGCAGCCTGGTCGATTGGCTATACAAGGTAAACCAGCGACTTGCTGGCGTTTTTTGCCAGCATAGTTGAATGGCTATGCAAAGCTCATCTAACGGTATTTTCAACATAAAGGGAAAAGGCATGAATAAGATCATCATGAATAAAATAATTTTCTTCCTGGCAAGCGTAATCGCTGCTGTGACGTTCGCGTCGGAGGCCTCGGCGCTGCCAGTGTTTGCTCGTCAAACCGGCATGGAATGTGCGGCGTGTCACTTCCAGCACTTTCCGTTGCTGAGCGCCTTCGGTCGTGCATTCAAGACCGGCGGTTTCACGATGATAGGTGCACAAGCACAGGTGGAAGGCGGTGGTCTTTCCCTTCCTGCAACAGTAAATGCAGCTGTCCTGACCAGCATGGGTTATGAAAAAACCAATGCTACAAAAGCCGTTCTTCCTGCCAACCTCAATATGAGTGCTGGCGGCGCCTCTACCGGCGGATTTTTTGTAGGCTCCGAAAGCGGTGAAGCATCCCTGTTCGTGGGCGGCCGCGGAAGCGACTTCATGGGCTACCTGGGCGAAATCACGCTGGGCAATGGCGGGGCGGCAATGGATTCTCTCAAGACACCTATTCTGTTCGACGTGAATGGTACCCGTGTTGGCCCGGTATTCTTTTCAACCAACGGTCAAGGCGCATCTTATGGTTTTGAAACGCTGAACACCGGCGCCAATGCCATACACTCCATCACCAACACCGTTGGCTTCCAGGGCCAATACATCAATGCCGTTTCCGCCCAGCAATGGCTTGGTACAGGCGCTGCCGCAACCGGTGCGAGTATTGTAGCGGCCAACGACATGGGCTTCGTCAACGTGACCAAGTTCGCTCAGGTCGGCGCAGCAGATAGCGGTGCTGTTCAGGGTGCATTGGGAAGTACGGGTACCTTTGTAAGCCTCGGTTCTACCTACCTGCGTCTGGCTGGTACATTTGACCTGGCAGGTTGGGATAGCGCGGTAGGTGTGCAGGACTGGACCGGCAGCTCGGCTATTATTACTCCTGGGGGGCCGGCTATAGCGGCTGTAGAAGAAAGCAAGGCATGGGCCATCGACGGACAAACGCAGGGTGCCTTGGGCAGCATGCCGGCCGGTTTCTATTTCAGCTATGCAACCGCTCCGGCTAGTGATCTTACTACTGGTATTGTTAATGCCTTCAACAGCAGCACAACAAACAAAAGAAATTCATTCAACATTGATGCCGAACTGGGCGTTATGCCCGACAAGGCCACTGTGGGTGCTGCTGTACGTCTAGCTAACAACGTCGACCTTACAGGTGCAAAACAGAAGGACAAGGCCTTGTACCTGACGGCGACTTACAAGCTGGCGCAAAACTTGTTGACCCGCCTCTCCTATGTCCACGAAAGCGGCAGCTACTGGGATCAATTAAGTGGATTCGGTGGCACCAACGCACAAGATATTGGCAAAAATTCCTATACCCTCAATCTGTACGCGCTGTTCTAATTTGCAGGTTTAGGTGTTGTTGTGAAATTGCGGGGAGCTTCGGCTCCCCGTTTTTTTTGTCTGCGAACGGTGCAGCCAACTGGTGCGCAAGCGCACGAAATGATCGTCGTTTTTAACGAGAATTGGAATTAGGATAATTCAGGATTAACTCTTCTTCTTCAGCAGAGCTTGCAGATCGGCAAATGGATTATGCGTCGCTACGGATGAATGGTTGTCGCGATTCCCTGGCCGAGCCTGCTCTTCCAGGAGGCGCGAATGCTCGTTGTCGTGGCAATACAGGCAGAGCAACTCCCAGTTGCTGCCATCCGGCGGATTGTTGTCGTGATTGTGATCTTTGTGGTGCACCGTCAACTCGCGCAGGCGCTCACCGGCAAACTCACGACCGCATCGCCCGCAAATCCACGGAAATAATTTGAGCGCCCGCTCGCGATAAGTCGCCTCGCGCTCGTTGCTAAGCCGACGCGCCTCGGCGACGACGTGGTCGAGCCGGGCGTGATCAGGAGTGGTACGTTTGGGCATGATAGTCATGTAGGTTGGGTTACGCGATATAACCAGCCGCTTACCCACCGTCTGTTGGCGGGTTAGCGGAGTGGCTGGGGGTCTCATCAAAGCCGCTAACCCAACCTACGCCAAACTCTTAGTGATGGTTGATGATTGCGCCTGTAAGCGTGGCTGGCGGTGGCTGTTTCTTGGGTTTCTTTGCTTCTTTGCTTTTACGTTGCTGTCCTTTAGCCATGATCGTTCTCCTTGTGGTGACTACATGTTGAAATATGCGGCAACTCATGTGGTGCGGTTAAAGATGTACCCCTGCCGTTCGGTCAGCCTGAGATTCGGTAAAACCCAACGCATGCAAATGATAAACCGTCACGAGAAAATGTGAAACTTTTTCTATTTGATCCTGGTTATCTCCCGACTCAAGGTATCATGCAGAAAACCGCAATCCAACACCGATGAAGACACCAAAAAGAATTGAACCGCTGATCCATGACGGCCTTGTCGACGAGGTCATTCGTCAGCTCATGAGCGGCAAGGAGGCCAAGGTCTATGTGGTTCGCTGTGGCGAAGAGATACGTTGCGCCAAGGTTTACAAAGAGGCCGAGCAACGCAGCTTCCACCACAATGTCAATTACACCGAGGGCCGCAAGGTGAAAAACAGCCGTCGCGCCCGCGCCATGGAGAAGGGCACCAAATATGGCCGCAAAGCGCAGGAGGAAGCATGGCAAAGCGCCGAGGTGGATGCCCTGTACCGTCTCGCTGCTGCCGGTGTGCGTGTGCCCAAGCCGTATAATTTTCTTGAGGGGGTGCTGTTGATGGAGCTGGTGACCGACAACAATGGCGAAGCCGCTCCACGGCTCAACGATCTGGTGCTAAGCGCAGAGTTGTCACGCGAGTACCACCGCATCATGATCACCCAGGTTGTGCGCATGCTCTGCGCCGGGATCATTCATGGCGATCTGTCCGAATATAACGTGCTGGTCGGCAGCGAGGGACCGGTCATCATCGACTTGCCCCAAGCCGTAGACGCTGCGGGCAACAACAACGCCCGCAGCATGCTCGAGCGCGACGTCAACAATCTGACTGCTTACTTCGGCCGTTTCGCACCCGAGCTGCTGACCACTGACTATGGCAAGGAGATATGGTCGCTCTATCAGAGCGGCAAACTACACCCTGAGAGTCCGTTGACCGGCCGCTTCGAGCGCAGCGAAAAACCGGCTGATCTGGTCAGCGTCATGCGCGAAATCAATGACACGCTCAAGGACGAAGTAGCGCGGCAACTGTACCGGCAGCAGATGGGAAAATAGTTACTCACCAACCAAGGGATCAAACATTTCCAATCCAGCCCAACCTGCCGCCACACGACGCTTATCTCCTCTACGGGATCTGTGGCCTTTCTTGCGCCCCTATCGCGGGCGGATCGCGCTGGCCTTCGTGCTGCTATGTCTCGGCTCTGCCATCATCCTGCTGGTGCCGCTGGCGTTTCGCGACTTGATCGATTTCGGTTTCGGGCAACGTGCAAACACAGATGGCAGGATGTTGGGAACATTGAGTTTGAACGGTCATTTCGCATTGCTGTTCGGACTGGCCTGCTTGTGGGCGCTGGCCGTGTCGGCGCGCTTTTACACCGTGAGTTGGGTGGGCGAGCGGGTCACGGCGGATTTGCGCAGCGCGGTGTATGAACGGGTGCTGGTGCAGTCGCCGCAATTCTTTGAGACATTGCAAACCGGTGAAGTGCTGTCGCGGCTGACGGGCGACACCACGCTGGTCCAGACCGTGGTTGGCAGCTCCATTTCGATGGGTTTGCGCAGTCTGTTCCAGTTTATCGGCGGCATGATCATGCTGGCGGTGACCAGCTTTTATTTGTTCTCCCTGAATCTCGGCCTGATGGCATTGCTGACGCTGCCTATCTTAGTCATCGGACGTAAAGTAAAGAAACTTTCGCGCGAATCGCAGGACAAGATCGCGGATGCTTCGGCACTGGCCGGCGAGATCCTCAATGCCGTGCCGACCGTACAAGCCTATACGCAGGAGCGGCATGAAACCAAGCGCTTCGCGGATCGTGCGGAAGTGAGTTTCGTCACCGCGATTCGGCGCACTCGCGTGCGTGCGGCGCTGACTGTGCTGATCATCATTGCAGTAATGGGCAGCATCATCTTCGTGCTGTGGGTCGGCGCGAACCAGGTGCATGAAGGCAGCATGACCGGCGGGCAACTGGCTTCATTCATCCTCTATGCGGCGTTGGTGGCGGGTGGTGTGGGCACCATGGCGGAAGTGTGGGGTGATGTGATGCGCGCGGCGGGGGCCACCGAGCGCCTGCTGGAACTGCTGCATGCACAGCCCACTATCGCCGAGGCCTCTGCGCCGCAACCGCTGCCGCTGCCCAAGCAGGCGGCGATCCGCTTCGAGCAGGTCACCTTCCGCTACCCGTCGCGTTTGCAAACCGCCGCGCTGGACGGCATCACCCTGGACATTGCGCCCGGCGAAAGCGTCGCGCTGGTCGGCCCTTCCGGCGCGGGCAAGACCACCCTGTTCCAGCTACTGCTGCGTTTTTACGATGTGACGGATGGCATCATCCGCCTCAACGGGCAGGATATCCGCCAACTTTCTTTGCACGATTTACGCGACAAGATCGCCATCGTTCCGCAAGATCCGGTGATCTTCTCGGCCAATGCGCTGGAAAATATCCGCTACGGTCGCCCCGCTGCCAGCGACTCAGAGGTCATGTCCGCCGCCAGAGCGGCGCTGGTGGACGAATTCATCAACCGCTTGCCGGAAGGCTATCAAACATTCTTGGGCGAACGCGGCACCCGCTTGTCCGGCGGGCAACGCCAGCGCATCGCCATCGCGCGGGCGATCCTGAAAAACGCCCCGCTATTGCTGCTGGACGAAGCGACCAGCGCACTGGATGCGGAATCCGAAATCCTGGTGCAGGAAGGACTGAACGCCGCCATGCAAGGCCGCACCACACTCATCATCGCGCACCGGTTGGCCACAGTGCAGAAAGCCAACCGCATCGTGGTGCTGGAGCACGGGCGCATCGTCGAAACCGGAACCCCGGAAGATTTGCGCAAACAGAGCGGACTGTACGCGCGGCTGGCGCGTTTGCAATTTGATGTTTGATTGATTCGATGCGCCTTGATGGAGGAGGGCGGAGTCGCGCGAATGAAGCGGTGTTCAAGATGATGAAGGGGATGAAAAAATATTGCGCCAACTTGCTTTCTCTATGAGCCCATGCCATTCCGCCCATGAACAATATGCGCAGCCCGATTTTTTGGTATGAACACACATTCGAGAATATAATGCGCGCAGAGCATGCAGGCATTCGCATAGGTCAGGGGCAAATTCCGCGGCTGTCGGACAGCGGTGTGTGCCAAATGAACGGAAACTTTCAACGGCTAAATTTAAGTTGGCTGAAAATAATTACCGGGGGAAATCATGAAGAATTGGTTAGTGACAATGATGAGTGCGATCATCATAACGATGAGTGGGACTGTTCTGGCCGTGCCTATGACCAAGGATCAGGGAGACGCCATACTCAAGGAGCTTAGAGAAATCAAGCAGCTGCTTGCAAGACCTCAGCAGCAGCAAGCACCGGCAGCACCGTCAGCTCCGCCGCAACCGAACAACCTGACGGTCAAGGGCGATGCGATATACGTGCTCGGCAAAAGCGATGCGCCGCTGACATTGGTGGAATTTACCGACTACCAGTGCCCGTTCTGCGGGCGGTTCGAGACAACCACTTTTCCCGAAATTAAAAAGAACTATATCGACACCGGCAAGGTGCGCTTCATCCTGCGTGACCTCCCTCTGGGGGATATGCATCCGTTCGCCCTGAAAGCCGCTCAGTCCGTGCACTGCGCCGGAGATCAGGGCAAGTTTTGGGAGATGAAGGAGCTGGTGTTCAAAAATCAGAACAAGATTGATGTTGATTCACTAGCCGGTTATGCAAAAGATCTTGCCCTCAATGGTGATACCTTCAAGAGCTGCATGGCCGATGGCAAGCATCTGAAGGAAATCAGCGACGAAGCCAAATATGCCGGCTCACTCGGCATCACCGGAACGCCGACGTTCGTGCTTGGCAAGGCCGTGGGTGACTCGGTGGAGGGCAGAGTGATCGTCGGCGCTCAGCCGCTTGCGGCCTTCGAGGCGGCGATCAACGAGATGCTGGGGAAGCGCTGATTCAGCATTAATTTCTCAGGGTCGAATTCCCCGCCGCTTGCGGCGGGGTGATTCATTTCAAAGGTAAAACAATCCTACAAAAATGCACGTTTGATCTGGAATTGGAATTAGACGACAGATCACGGCACTTAACGCGCTGCGAAATTGATCGTTACCTGCTCCACCACTATCAGCTCAGCACCGGGTAATCCGTATATCCCTTAGCTCCGGGCGTATAGAACGTGCTCATGTCGGGCACATTCACTGCCGCGCCGGTTTTCCAGCGGGCAACCAGATCCGGGTTGGCGAGGAACGGTTTCCCCACGCCGATCAGATCGCATTTGCCCGCAGCCAGATCGCTCTCGGCATGTGCGGCATCGTAGCCGCCGGAGAGGATCAGTTTGCCCTTGAACACGTTGCGGAACGTCGCCTTCATTGATGCAGGCACCGGCGGCGCACCCATGGACGAGTGGTCGACCAGATGGATGTAGACCATCCCGCGTGCATTGAGCTGTTGCGCAAGATACGTGTAATCCGCTTCCATCGCGTCATACAGCGGCATGTCGTTGAATACACCGAACGGCGACAGGCGTATGCCGAGCTTGTCCTTGCCGATCGCCCTGATCACCGCATCGGCGACTTCGAGCACGAAGCGCGCACGGTTTTCGATCGAACCGCCATAGCGATCCGTGCGCTGATTCGAGTTCGGGCGGATGAACTGTTCGAGCAGATAACCGTTTGCTCCGTGCAACTCGACACCGTCAAATCCCGCTGCCACCGCATTCTTCGCGGACTGCGCAAATTCTTCTATGGTGGCCTTGATGTCCTCCTCGGTCATTGCTTGCGGAGTGGCATTCGGTTTCATGCCCTCGGCATCGGTGTACATATCGCCGACTGCAGCTACCGCTGACGGCCCCAGCACGCGTGCCCCCGCAGGCAGATTAAGCGCATGGCCGATGCGCCCGCAATGCATGAACTGGATGAACATCTTCGCGCCCTGCGCGTGAACCGCATCGGTAACGCGCTTCCACCCCGCAACCTGCGCGGCGGAAAAAATCCCCGGTATGCGCGGATAGCCCAGCCCATTGGGTGACGGCGACGTACCTTCGGTGATGATCAGGCCTGCGCTAGCCCGCTGCGCGTAATACTGCGCCATGAGCTCGTTTGGGATATTGCCGGTGGCACGATTGCGCGTCATCGGTGACATGACCAGGCGATTCTGCAGCGTGAGTGATCCCAGAGTGATTTTTGAAAACAGCAGCGACATGATTATTCCTTTTAAAAAGTGATTTGGATATTTTACGAATAAGAAAAAAGTTCAGCAGGGTGTTGCAAGAAGGAAGAATGGTGTTGCCAACCCGGCGGACAATATACTCCGAATTAAATTGGGCAGCTCATGCAGACTCCTTTTCGCTGCTCTTTCCGCTGTTTTTTGATTTGCCATTTTTCGCACACTTTACTAAGACTAAAGATGAATTTCCGTCAGTTTTTAATTCGCCAGCCCTGTCAATTACACTTCAATAACGCCCGCTACGCTAATATTGGCGCCGTTTCCGACAATAGGCTTTGTATTGGCATGTAATATGCATGTTAATAACATAAAGGTAGCAAATTCAAATTCGGCAGTAAGAAGCCGTAATGCAGCATAAGCAGAAGGAGGTGTGCCATGACTATCGTGATGAACATGAGCAACTACGAAATCGAACCCGAAACGATAGAGGCCGAGTACAGCGATGAGATCTTGTACGCGGGTTGGAATCCTGAAGTTGACTCAGTGTGTCAGCAACTACAGCTTGTGCCGACTACCGAACAGCGGGCCATGCCGGCTACACTTACGACGGAAGTTGTGGAGCTATTCCTGAGAAAGATGTATTCCTATCGGCGCTAACTGCGCGGTGGCTTCTTTGTATTGCGTCCAGTAAAAAGCCACAGGAAATTGAACGGGGGTAGCATCAATCAACTTCCACCGATGGGCTCATGCCTCGCGCCCACTTGAAGGCATCTATGAGCGCCCAGTTCATTGTGGCGCTCTGGTTTGCTGAGAGACCGCAAATGATGCGGGGTTTGAGTTTGGGAAAGGGGTGAAAAAATATCGATGCCGGCCACTTTGATCCGCTGATTCCTTTGCTTCGTTTGACTGATCTGATCTTGCAGGCATCATACCAACCAAATTCACAAAATTGTCATGGAACAAAATCCAGATCGTCTGGTCTGATTCACCGGAATCGAGTATGAACACGAGATTCTTTTCATCTTAACGATTATTGAAGGAGCATCAATATGAACGACAAAATCAACAGCAATACTTTTTCAGAAGACGTTAAGTTTAACGCTGCACTCGGCTGGCTTACAGCCCTATCAGTGTCGATTGCCACTTGGGCTGGCCTTGCTTCTTAAAGGCGGCGAACGGTAACGAGCAGTACAACAGAGGGCGGCCAAAAACCGCCCTTTGTCATTAGTCGTTGTTTTAGAGAGTCTGACCATCACTCAACAGTACAACAACCGGTTACCTTGATTCCCGCACAAGATTGAAGGGGTCAGCATCAAAATATATCGAGTCTGATCCTCCCGCTGTTCGCACGAAACAGCAATAAGTGAACATGTTCCTGCAAGGAGAAGTAAAAATAACAAATTGTTACAACTCTCCTGAGGCTAGCAACGCTTTTTTTACGGATGATTGCTAGAATTCGTTTAGGCATAAGATTCGAAAGTTACCTCGATGATCATGCCGTCAGTTCGAATTCTCTCCCGCCCTCCAGGTGTCTCTCTGGGTTTGCCCGGGTAGTTGGCTGCTCCGTTTTTTTGTATGGCTAGCCGCTTGGTAACATGGTACTAACCGGGTGGGCGTACTTAAGCATCCAAATCTGGTATGGTTCGTTTTAAGAGAGGTGCGTGTAGTTCATTCTGGCAATGTTGGCTTGCTGCCCATAAAAAGCTCGGATGCCGTTCCGCTCTTCCCAACTTTCATTAAATTATTGAGGTCAATCATGAACAGGAAAAAAATAGCATTTCTTTTAGCTTGTGGGGTAAGCATGGGACTTTCAGCGATTTCAGGTCCCTCCTTTGCGGCCGACGTTCCCACCAAGAAACCAGC
>CABEDG010000061.1_pt1 | contig 9315 bp, 10 predicted proteins | sample 3132891 | NCBI WGS metagenome assembly CABEDG01 (sample SAMEA5534329, study PRJEB31848) | metagenome | biome: tundra; feature: field; material: soil | place: USA | collected 2013-05 | depth 0.15 m
CTAGCCGTTGGCGAAAGGTGTTGATGATTTAACTGAAGGCCGCAACCCAATTGCGTTTGCGGTCTTTTTTATCGCAAAAGAATTAACACCAGTAGAATAAACCCGCCGAGAGCTATGCTCTGAGCGGGTTTGCTGGCAGATTGGCGTCAGAAACCAACACCTTTGTACAACGCCTAGCCATCTGGCCGCCTTTTTGTTGTCGTTATGTTTCGTTAATCTCGCTCGCCGCTAAATGCCATCAGCAGGTTCAGCAGGTTGATGAAGATGTTGTAGATGTCCAAATACAAACTCATCGTCGCCATCACGTAGTTGGTCTGGCCACCTTGCACGATCTGGCCGATGTCGAACAGGATGTAAGCCGAGAAGATCAGCACGGCGATCGCGGAGATGGTCAGCGCCAGCGCAGGCACTTGGAAGAACATGTTGGCCAGGGAAGCGACTATCAGCAGAATCACCCCGATGAACAGGAACTTGCCCATGAAGCTGAAATCTCTTTTGGTGACGGTCGCCAGCGTCGCCAGGCTGAAGAAGATTATTCCGGTTCCGCCTGCCGCCATGCCCACCAGTTGCGCGCCGTTTTTCAGGTGCAGCGCGACTTGCAGGATCGGGCCGAGGAAGAATCCGGCGACAAAGGTGAAGGCCAGCAGCAGCGCGACACCCCAGCCGCTATTGCGCGTGGCCGATACGCCGAACATCAAACCCATCATCACACCGAACATCATCAGCGTGGCGATGACCGGATGCTGTGCCATGGCTGAGAAATTAGTGGACATGCCGACGAAAGCGCCGATCAACGTTGGGATCATGGTCAGCGCCAACATCATGTATGTGTTGCGCAGTACCTTGTTCTGTTCGGTCGCGACTGTGCCGATTTGCGTTGCTGGTTGATCGTATTCCATGTGAAGCCTCCTAAAAGTTATGCGTTAATTCAACAGCACCCACAAGGGGTACGCCGGTGGGTTCCCCGCTGCTTTGCAGCGACCCTTACGCAGCGGGTGTAAGACTAGCGAAGTACGGTTAAAGTTTCAATCTTGTAAATAGTAGGGGATAGGTTGGCGGAGCTGTGTCAGTCGAAAAGCCGCCTTAAGGCCACGCCATCAATATGTTCTTGTTTTTTGTTTTTTGGATATACCCCCAGATATACCCCCAAATGTTTTAGCTTGACCTGCTTAACTACAGGTTCTTTTGTTCTCGCAAGATTATAACAAGTTCACGTACCACCCGTCAGGACGTTTTCTTTGCTGTATCAATGCCACCCCTTAAGCCGTAACGCTAAGGGACTGTTGCCAAGCAATCACGTCCGATTGCCGCCAGCGTATCGAGCCCGTACCTATGGATAAAGGGCGTGGAAATTTTCCTGATTTTATTAAGCGGTAGATTGTTGCCCTGCTCAGGCCGGACAATCTTTCAACGGTCTTGCGCGGTATGAGGTAGTCAACAACTTGGTGTTGTTGAACGTGTGCTGGTTCCCGACGCTCGATGTCGAGGTAATGTGCTGCCTCTTGGCAGTTATAGCCGCGCTTGTCCATCACTTACCGCCTTTCGATGCCTTCCGATAAGTAGCAGCAGCCTTATCCATTTCTAGGCGAGCCCGATCATCCTCTAAGCGATTCCTCTCCTTCTCTAAGTGCTTCCACTCCCTCTCTAGGCGTTTCCAATCTTCCTCTGAGTAATTTAGGATCGTATTGAACTCCTTCGCACGCAGACGGATTTTCCCAAGGAGGAAATTTTCCGCAGACAAATCCTGAAACTGCCCCTTGTCTTGAAGATACCCATAGAGATCGTACTGGTAGCGATCAAGACCATCGCCATAGTCCGTGATGGCATGCTTTGCCATGTAGGAAGCAATCGAACTCGCACCTAGTGCAAATATCCGTTCGTCCTCTGGCAATCGGGTGGCCTCGAATGACCTTGCAAGGGGCCCTCCGTTGGTTTCCCAATCAATCGATGATAGATACCCCCACAGGGGATGAAGAGGCCAGCGAGAACGTGTCTGGTCGTCTGGGTTGGGTATGGTTAGGCGCAGCCATTCCGTTGTGGCATAACTCCATAATCCGTTCAGGTTAGCCAAGACGCTATCCAGATCGACTATGCCATGTTGTGCCAATATTTCACGCATAAACTGAAACTCCACACGCCAAACGGGTTCTTCAGGTTTACGCCCCGTTGCTTCCCAGAGCGGAATAAGATCAACGCGACCACTGGCAAGGATTTCCAGCAGCTTGTTATACAAACGGCAAGAAATGTTACCTCCCAGACCAATCGACCAGCCCGTGAATTTCTCATCAACTGCGTGTGCGTCAATTTTCTTGCCACGAGTGACCCATGCCTCACGATCCCAAGATTCCATATTTTCATTCGAGACAAAATCAGCACACAGGTCAATCCGGCTTACATGTGCAGAAGCCGTGAGCGTGCCAAGTTCATTCAGGATGCTGCGTAGCTGCTCTTCTGCCCCCTTAGGTGTAATGCTGGACAGATAACGGGAAGACATCTTCACGTAGGCCATAGGCGTGAATTTGCTGGCTCTGGATACGCTGATACGGAATGCCCCATCTTCAATGACGAAGGGGAACACTGACGAGCCTTTATCCTTCACTTCGAAGATACGACCCGCAATGGCGTATTGCGCGAGAGCTTGCTGATACGCTTCGGGATGTTGTGCAAGTTGCTTGAGCTTGGTTAAGCGTTCCTGCACCTCTGGGAAAATATCTCCCTGATAGGATAGATACAAACTATCAACTCCAAACCTTAAAAGCTTGAAGTAATCATTATTGCTGTTATAGGGTACTGTGTTACTAGGCGACGTACCCTTTGCGTCCTCGCTGTGTGTCCGTCCGTCCGCCGCGCGCGGTGCGCACGTACGGGCGGGCGGCCTCACGGCTGCGTTGGAATCAGTGATATTGCTGCGAGATAAACTGGGTTTACTGCTTGAATCAGATTGATGAGACATTTAAAACTCCTAACCGTAGGCGGCTTACGATATGTTTCCCGCTGTGGTTAAGGAATTTATGCTTCAAAGAACTGAATCTGAATGCACCCAAAAAAGATTTCACTGCATTGACAAATTGATTTTCTTCCATAGGCGATACTCACCTAGACGCTTTGTAAGGTTATTCACGTCTTCAATCCTGTTTTGATAAAGGTCTAATCCAGCGTCGTCGCACAGTTCAAGTATCTCTTCATGTTTAAGCTCATCAAGCCATTGAACAGATTCCAGAAGGCCGAACAGCATGTAAAGACCTGGGTATCGGATTTTGCTACGCAAAGGGGGATTAGATTCACGGTAGCCAAGTTTTGAGAGGAACTCTGTTTCTCCCTCGCTTTGTGCCCTAGCTTTTCTATCACGAAAGTATGGATAATGAAGTAACAACATGCGATCTATCTGCACCGCCTTTAAGAAAGCATCATCATCACCAGCTATGGCACGCGGGACGAGAGAAGTCATCCTCGTGCCATGCACCATCAATGAGAGCGTGTTAAAGAAGCTGCTAAAGAAGAAACACCAGAAGAACGCGCCTCGCTTTTCGGTTTCTTTACGCTCATCTTCTGGCAATTTAGCTAATTCATCTCGTGCCGCTTTCCATTCTGCCGGACTTTGCGGAATCTTGAAGGAATCCATTTCTTCCGCAATTTCGTTTAGTGATTCAATACTGAAATTACCATCCAAAAATTCTTGCTGCTCTTTTTCGGATAATTCCTCAATCTCTTGATTAAAGTTTTTCAACCCCTCATCACCAAGGAAGGCAAGAAGCATTGCGCGTCCTATCTTTCGTTCGTCATCGTAAATCAGAACATATTGCCCAAAGAGATTTTGGACTTGTGCAACCTCATGAGTAAATGAAATGCGCCCCCCGCCCTTCTGGAGGTCTCTCAATAATTCCACGCACATAGGGGAGAGCCGCTGGACGACTTTCAGGGACGATTCTTTTTCAGGTCTCAACATCTAAGGTGAATCGTCCATGTTTTATGACCCGAAAGCCGTCACTGGAATTAAAAAATCTGCTTTTAATATTTGCGACGCCTTAAAGCAGACAGCGGCGAAGTACGGCTAATGACACATACCGGCCATCCGACTTTCCGGAAAGCAGACCGTCAACGTTAAGTTAACTGGCGCGCCGCTGCATGGTGCGTCATGCGAGCGCGTTTAGCAACACGCGCAATGCGTGAACGAGGAGCTATGTGCGGCGCGTCCACGTTGAACGGCGGGTTAGGGCGCATCTGACTGCGACGGTAGGTCCAACCACACACCAAAATATCCTTGATCCTGTGGTCCTCTGTCCCACCCGCCACGGATGACCGCATTGCAGACACCGGTGAGACGGGTGTGGCCAGCTTCACGAAGACGTACACGATAGCTACGCGCAGTATCGCGTGGAAGATGGCCGACTGTAAAACCGTTGATATCCACCCGCACCGCGTGATCATCGTGGGCGTTATGGTCTTCTAGGACGAGAACGGCTTGAACGTATTTTTCCGCACTGTCCTCAGTGCGGCCACCACAGATGGACTCTAGTGCGGATTGGTAGTGTGATTCACCAACAACCTCCATGCTGAAGGTGCCGGGGCCTTGAATTGTGCCAACCGGATCAGCTGATGCCGCAGGTGAATGAGTGCCACTCCCGAACGCGCGAATTATCAGCCAAGCCGCGGCTACGCCGAAAGCGAGTAAAAGTAGATTTGTTGTGGTTTGCATGGGTGCTGGCTTGGATAAGTGGCGTATTTTTTGGTATGGGAATTGAACGCAAGTTAATTGCGCCCTTTAAAATGAAAGTAAAGCCCAACAAGAGCGATAGTGGTTCCCCAAACCCACTGCCAATGTCGAAGATAGAAACTGACAATGGCGCGGGCAACCTTGGCCGACCAGTGATATTCGGTATAGGAAGAGGGCATGAAGACAAGTGAGCTATTGGGATCGTTTTCAAATTCGTGCACCTTTGACTCACCGTCATACCATTGTTTTATGCGCGATAACATGACAACCCCTAACGTAAAAGTAAGGGGCTGCGTGCTTTTGCGCAGTCCCTCTTGACTGCAAGGTTAGACCTTATGAGCCGAGAGCGGCATTGCATACTGGGCATAACCTGAACTTTGAATTAGCACGAGTCGTTAGTGATTTTTGTCGCTTTGTGTCCCAGCAGGCTGTGCAATAGAGCTTCTCGTCACCTTGAAATTGGTAGCAACCCCACTTAACGCCAATTGGTTTTTCGTCCACAGGGGAAGATGTTTGTTTGAGCAGCCTATTCTCCTCTTGCAGGCTAGCCATTTTTTCTTTCAGTGCAGCAGCCTCAAGCTTTACATCTGAAAGTTCACTAGACAAATCTGCGAGCAGATTTTTAAACTCGGCATCAGCAATGTTCTTTGATATTTCCCGAAGACGCTGAACCAGAGTTATTGAACTGCTGACGGTCGATATGATGTCCATGAATTTCCTTCGGTCTAACAGTTATTCACCAGACCCACCGGTCTGTACCATTAAAAATAGTGTGGAATGCATATTTTCGACAACTAATTGATTCATTGAAGCCCACCGAATTTATTGTTCCTCATATGAATAATAGTACGGATGGGAGCGAATGTCTCGTTTTGGAAAGAAATACGAAGGACGGCTTCTGGCACATTCCAGCCCTTCGATCATTGAAGTGGCCTGCCCGGAAGCAGTCGTTGTAATAAAAAAATATACTTTTGCTATTGGGCATTCAACAGCCACAAATGCTACGCAATTGTGATGAGTTGTCACAGACTGGCGATGCCAGACTGTGAGGACTTTCTGGTGACTTGAGGGTTAACAGATAGCCTCGTCGGCTAGATGCGAAAACCGTATTATGCGCGCAGTGGTATTACTTCCGCACCGGCTTCTACTTTGTCCAGATAGTCAGCCCACTGTTGCATGATGCCGCGTCGCTCTTCAAAGTATGTGGTGCGGACATAGGCCGCTGCCGTCTGGTTCACTAGCGCATGGGATAGCATCGCCTCTAGTACTTCCCACCTGTACCCCATATCACCCAGTATTGAGCGGGCAAGGCTTCTAAAGCCATGACCGGTCATCTTGCCTTTATAGCCGATGGTTTCGATGATCTTCAATACGGTGTTTTCGCTGATAACGCGCCCTGTGCTGTTGCGGTTCGGGAATACATATTCGCTTTGTCCTGTGATTGGGTATAGGTCGCGCAGTATCTTCACAGCTTGGGCGCATAGCGGCACTGCATGGGGATTGCGCTTGTCGCCCTTGCCCTTCCGTCCGATTTGTTCCGCTGGAATAACCCAGCATCCGGCATCCAGGTCAAAGTCCGCCCACTTGGAAAAGCGCACTTCACTGGTACGGGTGGTGGTTAGCATTAGCAGGCGCAATGCGGCTATGGCAATCGGTGAAACTTTTTCCTTGATCTGATAGGCCGATACAGCGCGCAGGAATTCAGGCAACTCGGCAGGAGCTATGCAGGCGAAGTGTTCCACCTTCGGGCGGTCAGCCAGTGCCATGCGGATTTCAGCCGGATTATATTTAGCGCGCCCTGTGGCGATTGCATACTTGAATACCGCGCCTATGGTTTGCAGCAAGCGATCCCTTGTCTCGAATGTGCCGTTCGTTTCCACCGTCCGCATGATGCCGACCAATTCCATCGGCTCAATATCGGTTATAGGGCGATCACCGATGATGGGCAATGCGTACTTTTCCAAGTTGCCCATCCATTGTTTGGCGTGTCCCGCCGTCCACATCGGAGATTTAACCTTGTGGAACTCAGCGGCAAGGTTTGCAAAGCTATTAGCCGCAACCTGCAATGTTTTTTGTTTTTCCTGCTTTGCTGCCTGCTTGATTGCGCTAGGGTCTGTGTCATTCGCCAGTAGCTTGCGCGCCTGTTCACGCCGATCCCGTGCTTCGGATAGGGTAACGTCTGGATATACCCCCAGCGAAAGCAGTTTTTCTACCCCGAGAAAGCGATACTTGAGCCGCCACCACTTCGAGCCTGTTGGTTGCACCAGTAAATACATGCCGCCACCGTCCGCCATCTTGTACGCTTTGGCCTCTGGCTTGGCTTTTTTAATCGCCACTTCGGTTAGTTTGCTCATGATCTCGTCCTGTGGGGGTAGCAATAATTCTTGCTGGGGGTAATATTATAAAACCTACCCCCAAATAATGCAAGATTCGCTGATACCGCCTGATACCGTTTGGACAACAAAAAACCCGCTAAAGCTATACGCCATGCGGGTTTGTGAGATTATTTGATACTGGTTAAAACAGGCATCTGGCGGAAGCTGTGAGATTCGAACTCACGGAGGACTCGCATCCTCGGCAGTTTTCAAGACTGCTGGTTTAAACCGCTCACCCAAGCTTCCATTGGTGTTTCGTCGAGGCCGCGCATTTTGAACCAAGCCGCCCGTCATGTCCAGAAACAATCTAGCCTCTCACACAGTCCGCCCAGTTGTTGGGAGTTTCATAGAGGCGCACTTGTTCGAGGCGCAAGTGGTTGCCGTAGGTGTCCTGGTAAGCGGGATTGAGGATGTCGAAGGCGACCTGGGCGAGATTCTCAGCTGTCGGGACGACGTTGAGGATGACGGTCTTGTGATTCGGCAAACTCGCCAGAAAGTCGCACACCGGCTTGTCGCCGCGATACACCAGGAAGGCGTGATCCCACGCGTCCACCAGCTTTTCCTTGGCGATGCGTTTGACATCGGTGAAGTCCATCACCGTGCCCTGTTCGGATAGCCCCTCGTTGGTGATGATGTCGCCGGACAGGGTGATTTCAATCGCGTAGCGATGGCCGTGCAGGTGTTTGCACTGGCTGTTGTGGTTGGGGATGCGATGTCCGGCATCGAATTCCAGTCGGCGGGTGATGAGCATATTGGTCGCGATCAGTTTAACTGGCGCGGATTATACCTTGTCAGATTTTCAAAGCCGTAGCGCGTTGCAGAAATTCACGTTGCGCGTGCTCGTCGTTAAGCGTGCCATAGCGAAACGCGCTGTAGCGTGCAGCGAGGTCGCGGATGGCATCGGCGAGCACCGGGCGAGCTGCGGCGATGCGGGCGGCGTAGTCTTGTGCGCCTTCATGCGCGGCACGCGGCAGTCCGGCTTTGGCTAATTTTTGGCATAGCTTGAGCCATGCGGCTTGTACTTTATCCGGTTGGCGCACGAACAGATGGCGCAGCATGAACAGGGCAAACAGCGCGATCACCAGCCCCACGCCTGCCACCATGTCCAGGGCGATTTTTTGCCAGGTGATGGACTCCATGCCGAGGCGGGTCAGGAAAGCGAATTGGCGTTCGGTGTCGTAGCCCAATACCCATTGGTTCCACTGGTTGGCGAGCGTGTCAAAATTCAAGCGAAGGTTGCGCAGCCACTGTGGCGGATTACGCGCCATGAACGGCAAGGCCGCATTGTCAGATACGGCGGCAGATAAGCCGCGTTGCACGCGTTCCGGAGCGATCGCGGCGGTCGGATCGACACGCACCCACCCGTGGTCAGCCAGCCACACTTCCGCCCAGGCGTGGGCGTCGGATTGGCGCACGATGTAGTAGTTGCCGATGTCGTTGAATTCGCCGCCCAAGTACCCGGTCACCACGCGCGCCGGGACGTTTGCGGCACGCATCAAGAATACGAAGGCAGAAGCGTAGTGTTCGCAGAACCCCTGTTTGGTGGTGAACAGAAAATCATCAATACCGTTGACGCCGAGCAGGGGTGGTTCGAGCGTATATACGAAGGCTTGTTTGTTGAAATAGGACAGGGCGGTGCGAACGATGTCGGCATCATCTTTGCTGCCGGCGCGCCACTCGGCAGCAAGCTGTTGCGCGCGCGGATTGAACTGCCTGGGCAACTGCAAGGCACGCTGAATTTGGCGTGTAGCTTCTTGCAGGTTGGCGTGATAGACCAGATTCGAACGCGCCGTATAGCGCAGTCGCGCATTGACCGGTTCTTTGTTCAACACCTGAAAATCGTAACTGAGGGTGGCTGGCAGTGAGATCTTGCCCGGCATATCGAGCGCGAACAGCCAGGTCTTGTTGTGCGGCTCCAATGTGACGACGTAATCGATCGCCTGATCGAGTTCGGTGAATTTCGGGGTGATGGTGAGCGCGGTTCTGCCCTGTGTCCAGGTGCGTCCGTCAAAATCCCACAGCACCGGTCCGCGCCAATACATCTGGTCACGGCGCGGTATCTTGTCTGGGTAGCTGACGCGAAACGCCACCGCTTCCGACAAACTCAAGCGGCTCAAACTGCCGGGAAACATTTTGTCGTCCAGCCCGCTGCTCGCATAAGCATCTTGCGGCAAGCCCCACAGCGGACCTTGCACTCGCGGGAACAGGATGAACAGGATCAGCGTC
>CABEDG010000063.1_pt1 | contig 9240 bp, 12 predicted proteins | sample 3132891 | NCBI WGS metagenome assembly CABEDG01 (sample SAMEA5534329, study PRJEB31848) | metagenome | biome: tundra; feature: field; material: soil | place: USA | collected 2013-05 | depth 0.15 m
TGTCTGACGACCATAGCGAGTTGGTCCCACTCCTTCCCATCCCGAACAGGACAGTGAAACGACTCCGCGCCGATGATAGTGTGGATTACCCATGTGAAAGTAGGTCATCGTCAGACTCCTTAACAAGATAACGCCCTCGTAATTGAGGGCGTTGTTGTTTCAAGAGCACTTTTGCAAATGAATTGTTTTGACAAAGCAATAAGCATTTCAGATAATGCGCGCCGTTTTTGACGCGCACTAAAATGGGTCGTTAGCTCAGTTGGTAGAGCAGTGGACTCTTAATCCATTGGTCGAAAGTTCAAATCTTTCACGGCCCACCAAATAATAGGGACTTAGACAAGCGCTAAGTCCTTTTTGTTTTTTGGCGATGGATAGCGCCACTGCACATTGTAGTTCCTCACTTCGAGTATTTATGGGCTGAGGTGAAATGCGCATCACGAAGGTGTTATCATCTGGTTCGGATTGGCGCTGTGTTCATTGATGCACATAATCATCGCAGCCACTTCACGCCAGGTTTGTCATGACTGTCATTCGCCAGCAGGATTTCATTGATAGCATTGCAGGAGCACTGCGATTTATCTCTTATTACCTTACCATCCGCCTGACTATATTCATGCGTTGGCGGGGGCGTATCGCGCTGAGCAATCGCCTGTCGCCAAGGATGCGATGGCGCAGATTCGGGCCAATTCGCGGATGTGCGCGCAGGGACATCTGCCTGTTTGTCAGGATACCGGGATTGTGGTGGCATTCGTACGGGTCGGCGTCGGTGCGTTGGGATGCGGTGTTGAGTGTTGTTGAGATGGTAAATGCCCGGGGTGCGCAAGGCCTATCTGGATGCGGATAATCCGCTACGTGCTTCAATCGTGGCTGATCCGGCGGGTAAGCGAAAATACGGGTGATAATACGCCAGCGGTAGTTCATATCGAGTTAGTGCAAGGTGATGGAGTAGATGTGCGTATTGCGGCCAAGGGCGGCGGCTCTGAGAATAAAGCGGTGATGGAGATGCTTAACCCCGGAGACGATATCGTTGAATGGGTGTTGCGGCGCGTGCCGGAAATGGGCGCCGGGTGGTGTCCGCCGGGGATGCTGGGCATCGGAATCGGTGGCACAGCGGAAATCCGTGCTGCTGGCTAAAGAGGCGTTGATGCAGTCTATCGATATGTACGAATTGAAAGCGCGTGGTGCACAGAGTCATCTCGATGTATTGCGCATCGAGTTATATGACAAGATCAATGCGCTGGGAATTGGTGCGCAGGGACTGGGTGGATTGACCACCGTATTGGATGTGAAGATTCTGGATTAACCGACTCACGCTACTTCTAGGCCGATTGCGATTATCCCCAATTGTCTGGAAGATTATCCTTATGTGCATTGGCATCCGACGGAGGATGCGCGGCGCGTCAATTTGGAAACGATAACGCGTGAAGAAATTGCGCGGTGGCAGCCGGGCGAGACGGTGTTACTGTCCGGAAAGCTGTTGACCGGACGTGATGCTGCGCACAAGCGCATCACCGATCTGTTGGCGCACGGTGAGAAATTGCCGACTGGCGTGGATTTTACTAACCGCTTCATCTATTATGTCGGTCCGGTTGATCCGGTGCGGGATGAGGTCGTTTGTCCAGCGGGTCCAACCACTGCGACACGTATGGATAAGTTCACCGAAATGATGTTGGCGCAGATCGGCATGATAGGCAAGGCCGAGCGCGGTAAGGATGGCATCGAAGCGATAAAAAATCACGGCGCAGTGTATTTGATCGCCATTGGTGGCGCGGCTTATCTAGTGTCCAGGGCGATACGAAGCGCGAAAGTGATCGCGTTTGCCGATTTGGGCATGGAAGCGATTTACGAATTTGAAGTTGAGAATATGCCGGTGACGGTGGCAGTGGATGCCAGGGGCGAGAAGTGCATGACATCGGCCGGCAGAATGGCGCAAGCGTATCGGTATGATTCCGGTGCGCTCGGTGTCATAGAGCAACAAAAATAAGTGGTTCAAGAACCGTAGCGAGCATCGTCAGGATAAGGCACGAAAGGAAGAAAAACCGGAATGTACGATTTGTACATGAGGATTTTGAGTCCTTGAGTAACGCGGTCATGGCGGTGCGCATAACCAATGACTTGGCTGTCGTCTTTTGGCAGCCTAGTCAGATGGCTAGTCGTTTCATCAGTAGGTTATTGAGCCACTTTAATGAATTGGCGGGTCTCCCCGCATTGCAGGGTGGTGAATCTGGTCAGGTCCGGAAGGAAGCAGCCACAGCTACTTACTGCAAGTGCCGGGGGTAAGGCTCGCCTCCTATTTTGAACGTGGAGCAGCCATGAAAAACATCGCTATCAACATTTATTCAATGGCGGTATCAATAAACATAGTTAAAGAATCAAGTTCAATCGGGTTCGATTTGCCTATCATTTCTACCGTGGTGTAACTTGTCAGCCACAACTGTCCTTGCACGCAAATGGCGTCCCAAGACTTTCGCGCAACTGGTGGGGCAGGAGCACGTCGTTCGCGCGTTAAGCAATGCACTCACACAGAATCGCCTGCATCATGCCTATCTGTTCACCGGCACGCGCGGCGTCGGCAAGACCACCATTGCGCGTATTTTTGCCAAGTCGCTGAATTGTGCGACCGGTATCACTGCCACGCCGTGTGGTGAGTGTAGTGCCTGCAAGGAAATCGATAGCGGACGTTTCGTTGACCTGATCGAATTGGATGCTGCGTCCAACACGCAGGTCGACAATATGCGCGAACTATTGGAAAGTGCGTTGTACGCGCCGAGCAGCGGACGCTTCAAGGTGTATATTATCGACGAAGTGCATATGCTGTCCAAGTCAGCCTTCAACGCGATGTTGAAGTCGCTGGAAGAACCGCCGGAGCATGTGAAATTCATTCTTGCCACCACTGACCCGCAGAAGATCCCCGTCACGGTGTTGTCGCGTTGTTTGCAGTTCAACCTGAAGCAACTTCCGCCCGCATTGATTGCCACACACTTGCAGTATGTGTTGGAGCAAGAGCAGATTGCCTTTGAGTCTGCCGCGGTTAGTTTGATCGCGCGAGCCGCGCAGGGCAGTATGCGCGACGCGCTGAGCTTGTTGGACCAGGCGATTGCTTTTTCTGCGGGCAAAGTAGATGAAGCAGTGGTGCGCGCCATGCTGGGTGCGATAGACCAGGGTTATCTGTTCGACTTGCTGGTGGCATTGCGTGACCAGAATGGTGCCGGGCTACTCGAAATTGCCGACAACATGTCCGCTCGCAGTGTGGCGTTTGATACAGCATTGCAAGAGTTGGCCACATTGTTGCATCGTGTCGCGCTGGCGCAGACCGTACCGCAGGCGGTTGCGGACGATGAACCTGAGCGCGCGCGTTTGCTGGAGCTGGCCCAGGTGTTCACGGCGGAAGAAGTGCAATTGTATTATCAGATCGCTATTCATGGGCGTGACGAAATCGATCTGGCCCCCGATGAATATGCCGGCTTTACCATGACGTTGCTGCGTATGTTGGCTTTTGCACCTGCCAAGGGCATAGCGCAGCCGACATTGGCCGCGCCTGTTGCTGCCATGCAACCAAGTGCGAAACCTGTTGTGGCAGGCAGCAAAGTTGCTCTCGTCAGTAAGGCACATATCCCAGCAGAGCCTGCTTCAAATAGCCAATCTTCAAGTGGAGAGGTCGTATCAGGCAATCAGCCAGACTGGGGCGTAATGTTAACGAAGTTGAATGTGCAAGGTATGGCGCAGCAATTGGCGAAACACTGCGTGTTGCAAAGTTTTTCAGATCGGCAAATTACCCTGTGCTTGTCGCAAGAGCATAAGCATTTGCAAACCAGCAAGATGGCAACCGAGAAATTGCAGGCCGCACTGACCGATTATTTTGCCAAGCCGATGAAACTGAATATCGTGTTGGGCAACACCGAATCAGCAACCCCTGCGGTGATAGAACAGCAGAGCAAGCAACTTAAGCAGCAGCATGCGAGTGATTCGATTGCGCAGGATAGTTTTGTGCGTGAGGCACAAGCAGAGTTGGATGCAAATCTGATAGCGGAATCGATTAAACCAATACAGTAAGCTGAGGAGGATGTAAAAATGATGAAGGGCGGATTGGGCGGAATGATGAAACAAGCTCAGCAAATGCAGCAGAATATGCAGAAAGCGCAGGCTGAATTGGCAACTGTGGAAGTGGAAGGTCAGGCGGGTTCCGGCATGGCTAAAGTGACCATGACCTGTGGTTATGTAGTGCGTCGGGTGTCGCTGGATGACAGCGTGTTAGCCGATGACAAAGAGATGCTGGAAGATTTGATCGTGTTGGCCTTCAACGATGCGTTGAAAAAAGTGGAACTTACTTCCCAGCAGCGCATGAGCGGATTCACCTCCGGAATGGGTTTGCCGCCCGGGATGAAGTTCCCATTCTGATGTCTTCTCCTCTGGTGATGCCTTCACATCTTGAAGAGTTGATTGCTGCATTGCGTTGCTTGCCTGGCGTAGGGCCAAAATCCGCGCAGCGTATGGCCTATCATTTGTTGCAGCGTGATCGCGCTGGAGCACTGCATCTGGCGCAGGCCCTAGAGCTGGCTGTTAGCAACATTCAGCACTGCAGCAAGTGCAATAATTTTTCTGAACATGAAGTGTGCGGCTTATGCGCTTCACCCAAACGCGATGCTGGTTTGTTGTGCGTGGTCGAAATGCCTGCCGACTTGCTGATGATGGAACAAACGCAGTGTTATCGTGGTTTGTATTTTGTGTTGATGGGAAGGCTGTCGCCGCTGGATGGGATAGGCGCGAAAGAGTTGCATCTTGAGCGTCTCGTTAGACGCGTACGGGAACATCCATGCGAAGTGATTCTGGCGACCAACTTCACCGTGGAAGGTGATGCCACGGCGCATTATTTGGCAACATTGCTGCAATCACAAGATGTGAAAGTGTCTCGCATTGCGCGTGGTTTACCGGTGGGTGGTGAACTGGAACAGGTGGATAGTGGTACGTTGGCGCAAGCCGTGTTAGAGCGGCGTGAGGTAATAGCATGAAGAAAAATGTCAAAGCACTTTCTCACGAAACCTTGGCTCATGAAACCCTTATCGATGAGAAATTTCCTGATGAAAAGTTGCACGGCGAAAAATTACAGAAAGTGCTAGCCCAAGCCGGGTTCGGTTCACGCCGCATGATGGAAGAATGGATCGCTACCGGACGCGTCAGCGTAAACGGCGAACCGGCGACCTTGGGGATGCGGGTGGTGGAAGGCGACTTGGTGAAAGCGGAGCGTCGCACCATACGCGTAGGCGAAAGAGATCATGCCACACGTGTGCTGTTGTACCACAAACCGGAAGGCGAAATCGTCAGTCGCGACGATCCCGAGAAACGCACCAGTGTGTTTGATAAGTTACCCAAGTTGCGCGGCCAGAAATGGATCGCGATTGGGCGGCTGGATTTTAATACCAGTGGCCTGCTGATTTTTACTACTTCCGGTGAGTTGGCGAATCGGCTGATGCACCCACGTTTTGAGGTGGAGCGAGAATATGCTGTGCGGGTGCAAGGGACCATGACGGAAGCGCAGATGAATCTGGCACTCAAACAGGGTGTCGAATTGGAAGATGGTTTGGTGAAGTTTGAAAAACTCGAGGACCAAGGAGGCGAAGGATTTAACCACTGGTATCGCGTGATGCTCAAGGAGGGCCGCAATCGCGTGGTGCGCCGTACTTTTGACGCGCTGGGTCTGCCGGTGAGCCGGTTGATGCGCATACGCTTCGGTATAATCAACTTGCCGTCGCGCTTGAAGCGAGGTATGACAACCGAATTGGGTGAGGGTGAGGTGGCACAAGTGTTGGATTGGGTAGGAATCACCGCTGACAGCGATGAATCGCAGCAGGACTCGCAAGACCCTCGCCAATCTGATCAGGAGCAATCCGAAAAAACCGGGCGTCATACTACCATCGCAGCAAGAACTGTCAGGCGTGCCGCATCAACAATCGGGAAGAAAAGTAAATCTGGTGTAAAACACTGACTACCACTAGAATTTACAAGGATACATTCGGCTAACAATACAGCCGAAGTATTGGGATAACGGCGGACGCCGAGATACTGGAAATTTGAATGGAAGAGCGCGGTAACAAGACCATTATGTGCAGTGTGCTGTTCTTGGATATTGTGGAATATTCCAAGAAGTCTGTGGCTGGACAAATTTCGCTGAAGGATAGGTTTAACAGCTATCTTTCCTCAGCTATTCGCGACGTGCCTATGACTGACCGGATCATTCTTGATACTGGCGACGGCGCGGCTATCAATTTCCTCGGGGATGTAGAAGACGCTTTAAAAGCGGCACTCAGCTTGCGTGAAAGTTTGTTCAATGAAAGACCTGATGTGGAACACCCCCTGCTGGTCCGTATGGGGATTAATCTTGGTCCGGTGCGCCTAGTCAGAGACATCAATGGCCAGCCCAATATCGTGGGCGATGGAATCAACGTCGCGCAGCGTGTAATGGGCTTTGCGGATGCCGCCCAGATACTCGTGTCGCGTTCTTATTACGATGCTGTCTCGCGTCTTTCGCCGCAGTATGCCGGGATGTTTCACAATAAAGGGTCGCGCACCGACAAGCATGTGCGCGAACACGAGGTGTACGCGATTGGTTATCCGGGTGATAAAACGACGCGTCGTGGAACAACTATACCGGTGGTTGCCGAACAGGCTGAAAGCACATTGGCCGGAGCAATGCAGCGCGCCAAAACGGTTTGGCATTCAGCCGCTACGAGGCTGGATGCCTTGATCGATCTTATGATTATCCGTTTTCGGCAGGCAGAATCCAAGCAGCGCGCGTTGTACGTTGCCGTCGTCGCCGTTCCCTTGCTGCTGCTCATCGTGTTACTGACAAATCTGCCGCGGCATGGCGAAGTTCCAGCTACGCCAACCGGGATGGGCGAGCAGGCGGTAAAATCGACCCAACATGGCTTGGCGGTTGCGCCCGTGGCGTCTGTTCCGGCAGGCTCCCATGTTAAGGCCAAAGACGCAATCCCGGCGCATTCTCCGACCGTGCCCAAACCGGGAATTAAGAAGAATGTTGAGAACAAAATTGCAAAAGAAAACCTCAAGGATAAACTTAAAGATAAGCCTCAGGATAAACTCGAAGATAAACCCAAATCCAAACATTCAGAGAGTCAGGCAAAGATAATAAATAAAGCTGGTGTCGAGAATAATGCGGCCGTTGCGACATCAAGTGGTAGCGCAGATGCCTATATTTCGGTCACTTGTATGGAAGGAACCGAGGTGTTCGTAGACGGTATCAGGAAAGGTAGGGTCGGTTCTTTGCCATTAACCATAGTGATTCCGCCAGGCAAGCATACGGTGATTGTGAGTCATACAAGTAAGGGTATTTTTACGCAGAGTGTCGAACTCAATTCGGGCAAGACGGTGCATATTAAGCCCAGCCTTTGTAATTAGTGAAAATTTGCATGGTTATCGAGTTTATACAAATGAACATGGCAATAAAGACTCATTCGGGTGAACACAATGATTAGCCAGTTGGGGCGCTATGAGGTGATTGGCGAGCTTGGTCAAGGCGCGATGGGTGTGGTCTATAGGGCCAAGGATCCGCTGATTGATCGCGTGGTTGCGATCAAGACCATCAACCTCAGCCTTGCAATGGATGAAAAAGAAGAATACGAGGGGCGCTTCTATCAGGAAGCCAAGGCGGCCGGGCGTCTCAATCATCCGAATATCGTGACCATTTATGATGTGGGCAGGAGTGGCGATGTTGCTTATATTGCCATGGAGTTTTTGGAAGGGCGCGAGTTACGCGACATTATGAATGAGGGCGCATTATTGCCCGTTGACCAGGTGTTGAACATCGCAGCTCAGGTGGCGCAAGGGTTGGCTTATGCGCACGAACATGACATCGTGCATCGCGATGTCAAGCCTTCGAATATCATGGTGATACGTGATGGGCACGTAAAAATCACCGACTTCGGCATCGCGCGCATGGCTTCCTCTTCTGTGCGCACGCAAACCGGTATGGTGCTTGGGTCGCCTAAATACATGTCGCCCGAGCAGGTGATGGGCAAGTCGATAGATCAGCGTTCGGATATTTTTTCTCTGGGCGTGATGCTCTACGAGATGCTGACCGGGCAAGCTCCTTTTAATGGTGAGAACGTCAACGCCATCATGTATCAGACCTTGAATGCAGTACCTCCACCACCCAACACGCTGAATCCATCTGTGCCGGAAATGGCCAACTTTATCGTGGCCAAGGCATTGGCCAAGGGGTTGGAGGATCGTTACCAGAATGCCAAGGATTTTGCCGTTGATTTACGCACCTGCCACGACACCCTGCCGCGTTCCGGTCAACAGGTGGATTTATCGAAGTCTCCCGTCGGCGGCGAAAAAAAATTGCCGGACGCCATCGATATGACCGGGCGGATGGGGGCTGGCGAGGAAGAGGCTAAATCAGCGTCGCATGTGGGATTATCCAAAGCATTTGATTCGGCGGTCGCGACCATGAGGTTGGCTGCCCTGACTGCCACCAGTGAATATGTTGACGAGTTGTCCAAAACTTTCAATATGGGGCGCCCGAGTGCGGAATCAATCAATCAGGCTGGGTGGGCAGCCTTGGCTGCCAGTTCAGTATCACCTGCCCAACCTCGCCATAGCACACATCAAAGCCTGGCGGAACCTTCGACTCAATCTCGTGGCGGGAATTTGCTGGTGGTTATCATTGTGCTGTTGGTGTTGTTGGGAATTATCTTGTTTTTTGTTTTCTGATTTATTTTTCCAGTTTTAAATTCCCAGTTTCAAAAACATGCTTAGCGCAGTAGTTTTGCAACACCCGGTTAAGCCTTCGCTGCGCTTTGCTGTGTCGTTGCTACTGTTGCACATAATAGCCGCGACCGTGGTGTATGCGACTGCCATGCCGTTGCCGGTCAAGCTGGTGATGCTCCCGCTGATTTCTCTGAGCCTGTTTTATTATCTGGCGCGCGACGTTCTGCTACTCTTCCCAGATTCATGGCGTGAGATTTCGCTTGATCAAAATGGTGTGTCGGTTATCGTCCGGGATGGATCCAGCTTCCTCGGCCAAGTCGCAAACAAGACCGTCGTTAGTCCGTATTTCGTCGTGTTATGCGTGAGGTTGGAAGGGCATCGCCTGATGGGTAGAGCTGGCTTCGGAAATTCGAACAGGGCGTTAGATGGTGGACTGCTCCATAATGATGGTTAATTTAAGGAGCAGCCATGATTGGAAAGAGAAGGAATCACGGATCGGCATTCAAGGCTAAA
>CABEDG010000064.1_pt1 | contig 9189 bp, 9 predicted proteins | sample 3132891 | NCBI WGS metagenome assembly CABEDG01 (sample SAMEA5534329, study PRJEB31848) | metagenome | biome: tundra; feature: field; material: soil | place: USA | collected 2013-05 | depth 0.15 m
CGCGCCAGAATATCAACTACAATTCATAAACAGACGAACCATGAAAATCGTGCAATTTGACTCAGCTTTTTAGGTGAGGCAACGAATCAGGTTTCACTCAGCTTTTTACGTGAGGCAACACGCCTTGACCATGACGTACTTGCGCTATTCCGCTAAACTCCGCGCCATGAGAGTCATGTTTGTTTCCTTGCTGGCCGTGCTGCTTTCCGCCTGTGATGGGGGATTGTGGAACAATCCTTATCCTGCGGCGGATGCGGGCAAGTCCATTTTTTATACCGCGTTCACCGAACGCCCCAAACATCTCGATCCGGCGCAGGCGTATAGCGAAAACGAGTATGAGTTTCTCGCGCAGATTTATGCGCCGCCGTTGCAATACCATTACCTGAAACGTCCTTATCAACTGGTGCCACTGGCGGCAAGTGCAATGCCGGCGGTGCATTATCTGGACAAGCATCACCGGCCGCTGCCGGACACTGCGCCCGCGGAAAAGATCGCCTTCAGCGAGTATGAGATCCATATCAAGCCAAACATGCGCTATCAACCGCATCCGGCGTTTGCACGCGATGCACAGGGCAAGCCGGAGTACGACCATCTCACGCCGCACGATTTGCGTAATATCCATGCGTTGAGCGATTTCCCTCACAGCGGTACACGTACTGTCACGGCAGCGGATTATGCGTATCAGATCAAACGCCTCGCCCATCCGCAATTGCATCTGCCGATTTTCGGCGTAATGAGCGAATACATCGTCGGTCTGAAAGATTACGCCGCGACGCTGCAACAGGCGGTGAAGAAAAATCCTGACGCGTTTCTCGACCTGAACAAGTATCCGCTGCCAGGCGTGCAGGTGGTTGACGAACACACTTATCGTATCGAGGTATACGGCAAGTATCCCCAGTTCGCATACTGGCTGGCGATGCCGTTCTTCGCGCCGATACCGCCGGAGGCCGAGCGGTTCTACGCGCAGGACGGCATGCGTGAACGCAACCTGATTCTGGATTGGTGGCCGGTGGGCAGCGGGCCGTATTACCTGTCCGAGAACAATCCCAACCAGCGCATGGTGCTGACGCGCAATCCGTATTATGACAGCGAGACCTATCCCACTGCAGGCGAAGCGGGCGATGCAGCCGCCGGGCTGCTGGTGGATGCGGGCAAGCCGTTGCCGCTGATCGATCAGATCGTGTTCACGTTGGAGAAGGAAACCATTCCTTACTGGAACAAGTTCTTGCAGGGCTATTACGATGCCTCCGGCATCAGCTCGGACAGCTTCGACCAGGCGGTGCAGGTGAATGTTGGCGGCGAGGCAACGGTGACCGACGCGATGAGGGCGCAGGGCATTATGCTTTCGACTGCGGTGGCGACTTCAACCATGTATACCGGGTTCAACTGGCTTGATGCAACGGTTGGCGGTAGTAGTGAGCGGGCGCGCAAGCTGCGGCAGGCGATTGCGATTGCGGTGGACTTCGAAGAGTTTGTCTCCATTTTCGCCAACGGGCGCGGCATTGCAGCACAGTCGCCGATCCCGCCCGGTATCTTCGGCTACCGCGAGGGCGAAGCGGGGATCAATCACTATGTGTATGACTGGGTGGATGGCGCGCCCAAGCGCAAGTCCATCGAAACAGCCAGGCGGCTGCTCGCCGAAGCAGGCTACCCTAACGGCGTGGATGTGCAAACTCGCCAGCCGCTGGTGATCAATCTGGATACCACCGCGAGTGGCGTAGGGGACAAGTCACGGCTCGACTGGCTGCGCAAACAATTCGACAAAATCAACGTGCAACTGGTGGCGCGCAGCACCGACTACAACCGCTTTCAGGACAAGATCCGCAAGGGCGATACGCAGATGTTCTACTTCGGCTGGAATGCCGATTACCCCGATCCGGAAAACTTTTTATTTTTGTTGAGTGGCGCGCAAGCCAAGGTGAGCAAGGGGGGCGAGAACGCCGCGAATTACAGCAACCCGGAATATGACAAATTGTTTGAGCAAATGAAAAATATGGAAAACAGCCCTGCGCGTCAGGCAATCATTGATAGCATGCTGGAAATGGTGCGCCGCGATTCACCGTGGCTGTGGGGCTTTCATCCGAAAAATTATGTGTTGCAGCACAGCTGGCTGAGCAACGTCAAAGCCAACGTGATGGCAAACAATAAACTCAAGTATTGGCGCGTGGATGCCACGAGGCGCGATGCACTGCGCCGCGACTGGAATCAACCGGCACGCTGGCCGCTTTGGCTGGGTGCGGCGGTGCTGTTGCTGTTTGGTGTTTGGCTGTGGCGCATGTTGCGTCAGCGCGAGGAAGCGAAATGACTTTTGCCGGAATGACGAAGTTTTGCAGGGGAAAAGAAGGCCAACACTCGGTTGGCCTTTTTGTTTGCAGTTCTTGCAAGAAGCGACGCGGTTTATTTATTGCGATAAATGTAAACAAAAGACCATGATCCCGCCGTAACCAGCCATGCGATGACCTTATAGATGGTCGCGTTGAATATCAGCATATCCATTTGCAGCATCACCGTGAAGGCGGTGATGTTGAAAGCAACTATGGAAAAAAGAACGAAGAATGGATAAGGCAGCAGCTTGTTCATGGATAAAAATTCTTCCTGTGTAATCGCAAGTAGCAAACGGGAAAATTATACCTGCTAATTCTATTCAGAATTGCCTGAAGTCTTGGCTATTGTCGCATGTTACTTCCAACAGGAAACACGCCACCTTGCGGTGGCGTTGTATTGTGCATGTTGTGCGGGAAAGTTACTTTTTATCGTTATCATGCATCGGGGCTGGCGTGTCCATCATGTTGCCTGTGGCCAATCCCACAATGACGATGCTTAAAAATACGCAGATTATCCCAAGTACATGGCCAAACACAAATCCGCCCAGCAGCCATAAGATCACAGCCATGATTATCGATATTACAAGCGTGCGAATTTTGGAATCCATGATAAACCTTTCATATTAAATGTCTGCCCGGACCAGATTTTTGTCCGCGCTGGCTAAATGATAGCTCAATACCCTGGGAAAGTGTCTAGTAAATCAGGGGCGATTCATACATAATTTTGCAACTATTTTACCTGATTGATGCAGTCTCGACTTATTCCTCTGCAGTAATTGAGTAATTGTGTATCTTCCAAATTATGGAATGAGTTTGGAGGTGCATTTTCAGCGACAGCAGGAAAAAGCGCAGGGTAATTGGGTAAGCCAGCCTAATGCGTTTACTCATCGCCTGTGAAACAATGGTGGCGCGCTAGCACAAATTACTTAACCACTTAACCCGAACTTAACCCGAACGTTTCATAAAGTTAGCGTTAGCGAACAAATTTGCGGGGTTCGCGGAAGTGGGGATTTTTTCGTCCACTGCAAAATTCTGCGGTATCTGTCAATTTTGCTTGAGCCTTGGCGCGTACCAGATTGAGTAACTTTATTACATTTCGCCAATGATTATGAAACGTTCGGGTTAATTACTGAATGATCGCCTACCTAATCCGCCGCATTTTGTATTCCCTGCCAATTCTGGTCGGGGTTAACCTGCTTACCTTCGCGTTGTTCTTCGTGGTGAATACGCCGGATGACATGGCGCGCATGCAGCTCGGCCTCAAGCGCGTCACACCCGATGCGATTGAAAAATGGAAGCAGCAGCGCGGTTATGACAAGCCTTTGTTGCTGAACAGCGCTGCCAGCGGCACGGACAAAATCACCGGCACGATTTTCTGGCAGAAGTCCGCCAGCATGTTCGCGCTCGATTTCGGCTATTCGGATGACGGACGCGACATCGGGCGTGAAATTCAGACGCGCATGATGCCGAGTCTGGCGATTGCGCTGCCGACCTTTCTGATCGGGCTGATGGTGTACGTCAGTTTCGCGCTGCTGATGACGCTGTTTCGCGCCACCGCGCTGGATATGGCGGGTGTGGCGTTGTGCGTGCTGCTGATGTCAGTGTCTGGTTTGTTCTACATCATCGGCGGGCAGTTCGTGGTGAGCAAGCTGTGGCATCTGGTGCCTATCTCAGGCTATGACGGCGGCATGGGCGGCTTCAAGTTCGTGGTTTTGCCTATCGTCATTGGTGTGATCGGTAGCGTCGGTTCCAGCAGCCGCTGGTATCGCACCATCTTCCTCGAAGAAATCGGCAAGGACTATGTGCGTACCTCGCGTGCCAAGGGCTTATCGGAATTGGCGGTGCTGTTCCGCCACGTGTTGAAGAACGCGATGATCCCGATTCTCACCGGCGTGGTGGTGATCATCCCGCTGCTATTCATGGGCAGCCTGCTCACCGAGTCGTTCTTCGGCATTCCGGGTTTGGGCAGCTACACCATCGATGCTATCAATGCGCAGGATTTTAGCGTGGTGCGCGCGATGGTGTTTCTCGGTTCGCTGCTGTATATCGTCGGGCTGATATTGACAGACATTTCCTACACCATGGCAGACCCGCGGGTGCGACTCTTATGAGTTTCATGCCGGTCATGTTGTGGAGCGACGCGCTGGTGTTCCTGTTGCTGGCGGCTGGCATCGCCAGCGCGTGGTATGTGCGGCAGCGCGAGCATCTGCTGCTGCCGTGGCGACGCGTGGCGCAGAGCTCGACGGCGATGGTGTCGCTGCTGGTGCTGTCGCTGTTTCTGCTGGTCGGGCTATTGGATACGCTGCACTATCGAGTCGCTTTGCCGGAAAAAAATAGTGGAGAGACGGTGTATTCGCCGGAGGTGTTGAGCGTGTTCGACAAGCTGGTTACGCCGCTGCGCGCACAAACCGAGAAAACCTATTCCGCGCCGTTGGCAGTGACGCTGTATGCCAAGGAGAGTACCAGCGATGCTAGTGGAAACGTACTGCGCGACTATCCGCGCTTGCGCTACGGTGGCGTCCATCTGACGGATGAGCACCAGCGTGATGGTGATGTGCTGTGGCGCGGACTGACAGGTGCGCTGGTTGGGCTGATGGTGGGATTAGCTATTGTGTTTGGCAGCAAGAGATGGCTGGCGCAACGCGGCTGGCCGTTGCGCCCCTTGGTGATTGCTACCCTCATCATCTCGGCTTTGATCGGCATGACCGCTAATCTCGCTGCTGCATATCACGTGCTCGGCACCGACAAGGTTGGGCAGGACGTGCTGTACCTGTCGCTGAAAAGCATCCGCACCGGGCTGATCATCGGCACCGTTACCACGCTGGTCACCTTGCCGCTGGCTTTGCTGCTGGGCATCGCGGCGGGATATTTGCGCGGCTGGGTGGATGATATGATCCAGTATGTCTATACCGTGCTGAGTTCCATACCCAGCGTGCTGCTGATTGCGGCGGCGGTGCTGATGATGCAGGTGACCATCGATACGCATCCGCAATGGTTCGATACCTCCGCGTCGCGCGCCGATCTGCGACTGGTGTTCTTGTGCCTGATTCTCGGTGTCACCAGTTGGACCGGGCTGTGCCGCTTGTTGCGCGGTGAAACGCTCAAGCTGCGCGAGTTGGAATACATCCAGGCGGCACAGGCGTTCGGCGTGTCGTCGTTTCGCATCCTCACGCGCCACATCATGCCGAACGTGATGCACATCGTGCTGATTTCGCTGGTGATGGATTTCAGCGGGCTGGTGCTGGCCGAGGCAGTGCTGTCTTATGTTGGCGTGGGCGTTGACCCTTCCATGATCAGTTTTGGCACCATGATCAACGCGGCGCGTCTGGAGATGGGGCGCGAGCCGATGGTGTGGTGGGCGTTGGCCGCCGCGTTCGGCTTCATGCTGGTGTTGGTGCTGGCGGCGAATCTGTTTGCCGACGCGGTGCGCGATGCGTTCGATCCGCGCTTGAATCGGAGCGAAGTGGTGGTGTGATGGGTGACCTCCTCTGTGTCTCCGGCCTGATAACGCAGTTGCGCAATGGCGCGCGCATCGTCGACGACATTTCTTTCAGCATCCAGGTGGGCAAGACCTTCGCGCTGCTCGGCGAATCCGGCTGCGGGAAATCCATGACTGCGCTGTCGCTGTTGCGTCTGCTGCCGGATGGCGTGGTGCGTGCGGGCGGCACGGCACAGTTGGATGACATCGATCTATTCGGCCTGCGCGAACGCGAGATGCGCGCAGTGCGCGGCGGCAATGTCGCGATGATTTTTCAGGAACCTGGGCTGAGTTTGAATCCGGTGATGACGGTTGGTGAGCAGATCGCTGAAGTGTTGGTGTTGCACCAAGGGATGGGCGGGGCGGTGATAACGCAGCGCTGCATCGAACTGTTGCAGCAAGTCGGCATCCCCGATGCGCTGCGGCGCGTGGCGGAATATCCGTTCCAGCTTTCTGGAGGCATGAAACAGCGCGTGATGATTGCGATGGCACTGGCCGGACAGCCGAAATTGTTGATCGCGGACGAGCCGACCACCGCACTGGATGTCACGATACAGGCGCAAGTTTTGCAACTGTTGCGCGACACGCAAGCCGCCAGTGGTATGTCGCTGTTGCTGATTACGCATGACCTCGGTGTGGTGGCGGAAATGGCGCATCAGGTCGGCGTGATGTATGCCGGACAAATCGTCGAGCAGGCCAGCCGTACGCAGTTGTTCGCCCAACCGCTGCATCCCTATACGCAGAAACTGTTCGCCGCTTTGCCACATGCGGCAGGACGCAACCAGCCGCTGACCGCCATTCCCGGCAGCGTGCCGCCGCTGGGCAGCATCACGCAGGGCTGCCGCTTTACCGCACGCTGCGATAAAGCCTGGTCGCTGTGTAGCGAGAAAACGCCGGATTGGACGGTGGTTGGGGAAGGGCAGTGGGTGAGGTGTCATCTTTATTCGGAGCGGGTAGCTGGTAGTTTGTTGCCTGTAGCTAAAAGCGAAAACCGGGCAACCGAGAACGATCAGGCAGGGCTTGGCTACCCGCTACAAGCTACATGTTACCCGCTCCTCCAAGTTAAAGACTTGCGCGTCCACTTCCCCATCCGCAAAGGGGTGTTGCAGCGCGTGGTGGGGCAAGTGAAAGCGGTGGACGGCGTATCGCTGGAGATTCCGCAGGGACGCACGCTGGCATTGGTCGGTGAATCAGGTTGCGGCAAAACCACGCTGGGCAAGGCATTGCTGCAATTGATTCCGCCCACCGCTGGCAGTGTGCAGTTTGCCGGTCGCGAGTTGATCGGACTCAATACCCGTGAGCTGCGCGCACAACGCGCCGCGATGCAGATGGTGTTTCAAGACCCTTATGCTTCGCTGAATCCGAAAATGCGCGTCGCGGAAATTCTCGAGGAGGGCATGACCGCGCTGAATATCGAGAGCAACAGTGCGGCACGCCAGGCGCACATCGACACCTTGCTCAATCAGGTCGGGTTGGCGCGCAGTTTTAAGTGGCGTTATCCGCATGAGTTTTCCGGCGGGCAGCGGCAACGCATCGCCATCGCGCGCGCGCTTGCGGTGTCGCCGCAACTGTTGATCTGCGATGAGCCAACCAGTGCGCTGGATGTATCGGTGCAGGCGCAAATTCTGAACTTGCTGAAGTCGTTGCAGCAAAAATTGGACCTGAGCTATTTGTTCATCACTCACAATCTTGCGGTGGTGGAATATCTCGCGCATGAGGTGTGTGTGATGTATCTCGGGCGCATCGTCGAGCGCGGCACGGCAGAGGAGGTGTTGCGCGCACCCAAGCATCCATACACCCAAGCGTTGTTGTCCGCCGTGCCACGCATTGACGGTGCGCGGGGGGAACGCATCAGGCTGGAAGGGGACTTGCCGTCACCGGCAAATCCACCGCAAGGTTGCCATTTTGCCCCGCGCTGTTCACATGCCATGGAACAATGCCGAAAGAGCTATCCGTCAGCGACAAATCACTCGTCAACACATAGCGTGCATTGCTATTTATATGGTGATAGTTTGGGTTGACGACAGGGTATTTTAGGTTTACAAGGGTAACGGGTTCTCCGGTAGTAAACGGATAGTAAACGGAGATTTGAGTGGTAATTGACCACGATAATTTTTATTTTAAGGAGTGAATCATGCGCACCAAATTAGCAAAAGCAGAAAGCGAAGTCAGCAAAGAAAAACTTATGCAGGATTTTCGCGTAGTAGTGACAGACGCCGAAGAGTTGTTGCGTGCAACAGCCGGTCTTGCAGGCGAGAAAGTGTCTGCAGCGCGTGAGCGCATTCAGGAGAATTTAGCGGCTGCCAAGGTGCGCCTTTCCACCGCCGAGGAGGCTGTGATCGCCAAGACCAAGGAAGCGGCAAGGGCGACCGACGAGTACGTGCATGAGAATCCATGGAAGGCAGTAGGAATCGGTGCAGGTGTCGGCTTGATTGTGGGTATACTGATTTCACGCCGTCAATAAGCCATGCCGGAGGCAAGTTCAGGCCTGATGGGGTCGGTCAAGCGATTGGCTTCGACGCTGACTTCCATCGTTTCAACGCGGCTTGAACTGCTGGCGAATGAGCTGCAAGAGGAACGTCTGCGCCTGGCGCAGATGCTCCTTTTTTATTGGTGCGCATTTTTTTGTTTTGGCATGGCCGTGCTGTTGCTCACGGTATTCATCCTGGTGCTGTTCTGGGATGACCACCGTTTCGCTGTGCTGGGCGGCCTATGTGCCCTGTTCTTCGTGCTGGGTACGCTGATGGCGATGTTATTGCGCAATAAGGCGCAGTCTAAATCAAAATTGTTTTCCGTTAGTCTTGCCGAGTTGGCTAAGGACAGGGAGCAACTGGAGCCAAGGGAAAAGCTGGGGCCATGAATGAACAAATGTTTGAACTGATGCAAAGTCGCGGTGAGTTGTTGGCAAGAATCGCCGCGCAGCGTGAGCAGATGACTGAGATCGGAGCGCATTGGCGGAACCCGCTGGCACTGGCCGACGAAGGAGTGGCTGCCGTGCGTTTTTTGCGTTGCCATCCTTTGCTGGTCGCCGGTGTAATGGCTTTTTCCGTGATTCGCCATCGCGGCGTGGCTGGCTTGGTGAGTGGAGCGTGGCTGGTGTGGAAAGGATACCGCTATTTCACTTTGTTTTCGGCAAAGTTGTCATCGCGCGGCTAAATTCCTTGTGATGAGTCGTTATTGTTTGTGCCACTTTGTGCCACTTTGCGCGAGCGATCCCTGGATTTGCTACGGTGACCGTAAGGTTGGCTGAATCCTGACTGCGCAGTAACGATGGTTTGACCAATCCTGATTATTTTCAGCGGCCCGTTCCATTGTTTCAGCTTGGCGATGCTGACATGATAACGGCGCGCCAAACTGCCAAGTGTTTCACCCCTGCGCACCATGTGT
>CABEDG010000066.1_pt1 | contig 9153 bp, 6 predicted proteins | sample 3132891 | NCBI WGS metagenome assembly CABEDG01 (sample SAMEA5534329, study PRJEB31848) | metagenome | biome: tundra; feature: field; material: soil | place: USA | collected 2013-05 | depth 0.15 m
TATCGTGCGGCGCGAGAATAGCCAATCCACAGAACTAAGGAATTACATTTACCGTGCCAACGGACGCTACTAAATATACGCGCAGAAATATTCGCAAAGCGAGTCTTCAAACAACCTGTCAGGCTGCCTAAAAGTAATTCCCTGGTTCTTCTTTGTCTGACCGGATTTAATTATTTCCAGATGTACGATGGCATGCTTCAGTTGTACTGGCTTCATCCCAATCAAAGCTTTCAATCCGGCACGAAGTATTGCGCTCTTCTTAATATGTGATCCAGCCTTAAGGCAGGTTGCCACATCAAATCGAAACTAAAACAAATATTGCTGCACTTCGCGCTCAATTTCCTCCACAGTGATATGGCGCACATCGCGTCCCTTGACCATGTAGACTACGTATTCGGACATGTTCTTGGCATGGTCGCCTACGCGCTCAATGGCCTTGGCGACAAACAGGATTTCCAGCGCGCTGGAAATAGTGCGCGGGTCTTCCATCATGAAGGTGACGAGGTAACGCATGATGATGCGGAACTCCTCGTTTACCTGCTCATCCTGACGCACTACCTGTGCGACAGCGGAAATGTCCAGATTGGAAAAAGCGTCCAGCGACTTGAGCAGCATGTCCAGCGTCAGATTTGTCACATATTTTATTTTGTCGAAACGCGGCAAAGTGAGGCTTTTTTTCTGCGATAAGCTCTTGGCCGTGATCGCAATCTTTTTTGCCTCATCGCCGATGCGTTCGAGATCAGTAATTGTTTTGATTACCATCATCACCATTCGCAAATCGCCCGCAGTTGGCTGGCGGCGTGCGATGATCTGACCACAACTTTCATCTATGCCTACTTCCAGCGCATTGACGCGCTGGTCATCGGCAATGATGCGATCCATCAATGCTACATCGCTTCTGATTAGCGCCTCAATGGCGAGCCGAACTTGTCTTTCCACTAGTTCGCCCATCAGCAGTACGCGCGCACGCACAGATTCAAGTTCTACGTCATACTGCTTTGAAGTGTGTTCGCTATTAACCATCTAGCAACTCCCTACCTGGCTTAGGTAAACGAGTGATACTACCCGAGCGGCGTGACGTTTTTGTTACTAAGGTGTTCATTGTCAATGCAGCATTCTGTTTCATATATTCACGACAGATTTGAAACAAAAAATTCATGCCGTTGCAATAATTAACACTTACCATGTTCAGAAGGGCAGTTCGGTTGCTGCATTCATCAACTCTTTTGTTTGGGGGATAACATATTCTTTACTGACCATTTCTTTACCGATGAAGAAAAAACTGAAACTTCTGGTAAAGCTTATTTGATGGAGCGCAGAATAAAACAGATGGAACAAGAACGCCAATCTCATCTCGATGAGGTAGAGTTTAAAGGACTTAAAAAATTTAAAAAGTTTCAAGAGCTTCAAAAACAGCTTCATGAGCAACACCATCAGCAATATTTTTAGGGAGCCTCGAAAACTACTGGGTTGGTTGTTCGCGGATGTTTGGCTGTCTTTGACCGGTGGCCGGCCGTTCGCCATATATGGTCGCCACGATATTGAATAGGCATCTGGAGTTCTCAGCTTCAATATAACCCCTGCCAAGTCTTTTTGGAGCAGCTATGCCCCTGTCGTAGTGGTGTTCACTTCAGGCTTGAATCCACCCTGACGTAATCACATTACGTTCAGTCACTATTATCGTCATCCATCCAGCGCAGCAGATAGGACCATTGTTCCAGTTCCCGCTCGGCCAGATGGGGCGGCAGATCGAACAACGTTTTTCCCTCGAACGCTGCGTTCACGTACACCTGTGCTTCGCGCAGATAGGCCAGCACCGGCAGGTCGAGCGAGGTGAGGAATTGTTCCAAGGTTAGTGCCGCGCGGGTACGTGGGTCCATGCGCATCCCCACCACGCCGACAGATATCTTGCCCTTGTGTACCGATTTTTCGTGGCTCAACGCTTTCAAGAAGTCGTGGCTGGCCTGAATGTCGAACACGGAGGGGGCGATGGGTACAATCACGCTATCGACTAACTGAAGTGCGTGTTCCAGATTCTTGCCGTGCAGGCCTGCCGGGGAGTCGATCACCAGCCATTCAGTATGTTTGGACGCTGCCTTTTGTTCTTGCTGCAATGAGATGACGGGAAGGTCGGCGGGACGATTCTCCAGCCACTGGGTGGCCGATCTCTGTCGATCCAGATCAAGCATGGCGACACGCTTGCCTTGCGCGGCCAGATAGCCAGCGATATTGGTTGACAGTGTGGTCTTGCCGCTGCCGCCCTTGGGATTGGCAATGAGAATAGTTTTCATAAATATACCCCCCTTAAAATGCCTTATGAAATATAAGCGGCTCGCATATTGATATGCGGCACACTTATGGCACAGTTCACCGATCAAGGCGATGCTTTAGTGTTTGTTTGGACGGCCAGCCTTAACCATTTCTAGCCCTCTGCCAATGTGCGCTTCATCTGCGCCATTATTCAATTCACCCAGAGCTTTTAGGCCGGCACGCAACACTTCGCTCTTTTTCACCGACAGACCAGCTTTTCGGAACGCATCCTTGATTTTAGCGATTTCCTTATACTCGTTTTGTGGCATGGCAAAATTGTTGCGCACCACTTTTACTTTGGGCACTTTTTTTGGTTTTTTCGCTGCCGATTTTGGTATTGCCTTAACCTGTTTCTTGGCTGCTGGCTTTACAGCATGCTTCACCGCTTTTTTTGCTATGGCGTGAGCTTTTTAGTTGTGGTTTCTTTTGCAGTTACTTCAGTCTTATCCGTAGTGATCTCTTTTCCTCCTTAAATATACAAGCTGGCGGACCAAGCACAACCCGAATACTGAACTGCTTGTTAACAGAATTAAGCAAGGAGGGTGCGCGCCGTAAAATATTTCAAACTTTACGTCTGGGGACACTATGTAACGCTGGCGGACCGGCTTCCGTGCGATACGCAGCTAACCTGAGAACTATGCGACCATTCTTAATGGCGCAGCTCGTCACGCACTTTCTTGCTGGTCAGCACGATCAGGTAGTCCTGGATTCGAGCGCTTGATTTGAGGCTTTCAAGTGCTGAAGCGTAGATGTTATTTACCTCTTCAACGGGGCAATCAATTTCTTCGGCGAGCGCCTCGATGGCTTGAAGATGCTCGGGCTCTAACTTAGTGTAATTCAAGGTGGCCATGAAATTGTTTGCCTTTCGTCGAACCGAAAGATTGTGGTCTAGATTTGCAATATAGACAAAAATTATCTGGGCAACAAATAAATTCGACAATGCCAGATGAATCCTGTTCCCGGAGAATGGTCAAAGTATGCTCTTTGCGATTAATTATGTGAAGCTGATGATCTGTCATATTTATGTAATCTAACTCTCTTATAATGCGAATGACATTTTGAATGGCTGAAAATCGTTGGACCTATGAGCAAACAGCAATCAAGTTCACGCAAGTCTAGAGAGCTGCATCCGTATGCCGGCTTGCTGCATGAACTGGAGGAGTTGCGGAGTGAACTGAAAGAGCTTGAGCAGTTGTCTGCAACAACACTGCAACACGCAAATCCACTCCATCTGGCCAGCACTATTAATCTGATTCACTACCTTGGCCTGAGGCGACGAGATATGCGGTCACTGCAAGAAAGACTGGCGGCAGTAGGTCTTTCATCGTTAGGTCGTATGGAATCGCACGTCTTCACTAATCTCAGTGCCATCATTGACCTTTTGCGTTGCGCGTTAGGTAAGAATTCAGCTGACAAAATATTGCCCACCTCAGAGGCGACGGGCGCAGCGCAGCTTGAAAGCAATACCAATAATTTATTTGGCAAGCCTCCCTCGCATCGCCGAGTCCGCATTATGGTCACGATGCCAGGTGAAGTGGCAGACGATTATTCATTGATCAAGGACATGCTCGTCCATGGTATGGATTGTGCTCGTATCAATTGTGCGCATGACACACCTGAAATATGGGCACGCATGATTGAGCAAATCAATCTGGCACGTCGTGAAACAGGAAGGCATTGCCGTATCCTGATGGACTTGGGCGGCCCCAAGTTGCGCACCGGAGAAATTGCTCAAGGACCTGCTGTACTCAAATGGAAACCACAGCGAGATATGTACGGCAACGTGGTTGCCCCCGCGCGAATATGGCTGCATCCCGAAGGCGATGCTTCTCCCAGCCCGGCCCCCGCCGATGCTTGCCTGCCTGTATATGGGGATTGGCTTGCAAAAGTGGCGTCGAGCGACATCATTGAATTAACCGACGCGCGGGGGTCATTGCGCACCCTGCAAGTTGTTGACCAGGTCGGTGCGGGCTTTTGGGCAGAATCCAATCAAACCACCTATGTCACGCCTGGTATAGAACTAAAGCTCCTGCGGGTGCCCATATCCGGACATCCGCGCCGGGTAGGTCACACCGGTATGGTCGGGGCGTTACCTCCATTACCCGAATCGATTCGTCTACACATTGGAGACAGTCTAATCATCACGCGTGAACCGTTGCCGGGCAAGCCGGCCCAATTCGATGCCAACGGACATTTATTGCGCACAGCCAGTATTGCCTGTTCCCTGCCGGAAGTATTTCTTACTGCCCAGCCGGGTGAACGCGTCCTGATCGACGATGGCAGAATCGAAGGCGTAATCCGTAGTATCAGCAAAAACAAAATGGTGGTCGAAATCACGCAGGCCAGTGAAGGCGGGGAAAAATTACTGGCTAACAAAGGTATCAACTTGCCGGATAGTCGTCTTGAGTTGGATGGCCTGACGGCACAGGACATCGAGCATCTGGAATTTATCGTGCAACATGCCGATATGGTCGGGCTTTCATTCGTCCGAAATCCCGCTGACATCAAGTTATTGCAAAAACATTTGAAACGCCTGAAAGCAGAAAAACTTGGCATCGTTCTGAAAATCGAAACGCGTGCCGCATTCGAGAATTTGCCGGAACTGTTATTTACATTACTGCATTCACCAACCGTCGGCGTCATGATTGCTCGCGGTGATCTGGCAGTGGAGTGCGGCTATGAAAGATTGGCAGAGTTGCAGGAAGAAATTCTTTGGCTGGCCGAGGCGGCGCATTTACCGGTTATATGGGCTACTCAGGTACTGGAAGGATTATCCAAGAGCGGCAAGCCCAGCCGTGCTGAAATTACCGATGCGGCGATGGGTGTGCGTGCCGAATGCGTCATGCTGAACAAAGGGGCGCATATTATCGAGGCCATCCAATCATTGGATGACATCCTGCATCGCATGCAATCCCACCAGCAGAAAAAGAGCTCACTGTTGCGACGTCTTCATTGGTGACCCCTCGATGGGTGAATACTGAGCATGAAGGCACATACTATTTTCCGATTATGCGAAAGCCTTCATCCTTAGCATTCATCGTCTGCTTCGGAAGCGGCAGTTCACAAGCATCGCCCATCCCCACTGCATACCAATTCTGCAACCAACCTGTGAGTTGACGAGTCCGTGCGTAACCTACGATAATTAAAAATCTAACTTATGACCATCGAATCCATCCCTAAATTTACCGCCCCCGCAGCAAAATTGTGGGCAACCATTCCCAGTGATACGAAAAAGCAATTGGTCTCTAATGTCTGGTGTGGAAAATGCCGTCATGAGATCACGATTACCAATTTCTCTGGGGCTGTCAAAGCAGGCGACTTGTTGCTAGTCGGTTTGTGTTCGGAGTGCCATGGCGATGTGGCGAGGGTGATCGAGATGAGTTGACTGGCCGCGCGCCAACATACACAATCTCAAGCTTGATAGTCTCGAAAAGAGGACATATTCCAACACAAGGTATCGGATCAATCTGCGCAAACATCCGGCGCTTTCACGCTTTCGTTGACGCCAATCATGCCGATGTAATACTACTCCCGTGGACGATAATACCGGGAAATTGTGGCGCTTTTTAGCGCGAACGGTTAGCGCATCATACCTTCCGAGCCCACCTCGCTTGCCGGAACGAAACGCCGCTGTCGCATCCACTTGGTCGCGACCCACTTCTCGCCGGCGAGCACGGGGTTGCCGCCGTGCAGGGATAGATGATCGACTTGACTGCGGCTGTTGCAGTATTCGAAGTAGACGGCATTCCCGCGTTGCGGCGACACTTCCCAGCCTGCTTCCGGAAACGCCGTCTCGCCGCCGTTCTCCACGTCGTTCAAGTAAGCGACCAGCGTGCTCACGCGCTGGCCGCTGCGGGTGATCGAAGCCTGATTGGCCGGGTTGGACGGCAACAGGAAATCGAAATGCGGCGTGTTCAGCGTTCCTCTCGGATAGTAGAGCACTTGTATGCCTTCACCGTTCTCGATCGGAAGATTCATCACTTCCGCGATGCGCTTGTCGAGACACGCGATGAATGGGTTCTCCTGCAGGCGAAAGAACATGCCGAAGCTATTGCGATGCGGCGCAACGAAATCTTGCCCGCTATGCGGATCGACCACGGTCGAAGGCGCGAGTCTCGGTTTGGCGAGCGCGATCAAGGTTTCGCATTCTTCCGCGCTCAATAGATCAACGAGTACAGCCAACATCGGCCGGGCGGCGCGGGCCGCCACGCGCACCGTTCTATCCGCTATGACGATGCGCGAGCCGTGGCGGAAAATCGGTGCTTCGTAAACGTAGGCTAGCGTGTCATCGTCCAGCGTTATGGCGTCGACAGGAAGCGGCGCGCCACGGAGGTGCGCATCCACGAAGGCGGCGACGATCGCTTGCGCGACGGGCGATTCCATGCGCTCTCTGACCATGGTCTCGATGATCGTCGCCGGCGAAGAAGCGCGATCCAAATGGCCGGCGATCCATGCGGCAAGATCGGGTGAAAAACGAACGACGGTGCTCATGAATTGCTTACGGTTTCCAGACAAATATCTTTGCCCATCTGCCCTCATTTCCGGCCCTTCTCCCGCTCGCTGATGCGGCGGGAGAAGGGAGCGCAACGCTCACAATACGCGGATTAGTTTTGCTACCTCTGCAACATTTCCCAAGAGGAATTCCTATGGGCGTCAGCGGGAGAGGGCGGGGGTGAGGGCAGGCTGCGTGAAATCCCATCCTTGTCTCAAAATTTTGTAATGCTCGATCGCTCCGCACGGTGCGGCGAGACACCGCCTACCCCACAAAAAATCAATTGAGCAAATCCTTTGCCACCCAGCCATCCTTGGTCAACGCGAACGCTTCTTGCAACTGCGCGACACGGGCACCTTGCACGACGCGATCGACCATGGGAAACACGCGCTTCGCGTCAGGGTCTTGCAGCCAGGGCGCGGCTTTCACGGTGTAGGTGTAGGTGACGACCGTTTCCTTGCGCGCGTTGTCGTTGGTGGGTGGATCCCAGGCAACGATTTTGTCCAGGCTCAGCTTGGCTACGCAAAAATCGCCTTGATGCGAAGTCTTGCTGCCGTCGGAGGCAAGGGTGCCCAACTCGTCGCGCATCAGGTAGTATTTTTTTCCGCTCTCGGTCAATTGGTAGCGTTTGACTTTGGTCGCGGCGGTCGCGTTATCGGCCTTCGTTTCGACGAACGCCTCGGAAACGCTTACCAGCCCTAGCTTCTGGAGCACCGGCATCTGCACGGCATTTCTTGCGCCTGCCGCGAACTCCGCTGGCGTAACGTCAATGGGCCAGTTGGATTTCGCCAAGCACAAGTTGCCGCGTTTGGCTAAGTAGTCATTCATGCCCTGCGTGAAATTTTCACGGCTGGCATCCGGGGTGCAAGCACAGAGCGCGATGAGGCAGAGCGTGTAGAAACAAATTTTTTTGATGGGCATTAGTATAGAGTCGAAATACGATAAGTGGGCGTCCTTCAGTCGACGCACGGGCCGGACGCCGGAGGCGGGGAAGCCGGTTGATAGCCGTCAGTCAAGGTGTTGAGAAAGCAAATCAAGTCGGCGATGTTTTGTTCTGTGAGCGGCGGCGCGGATCCTGCGGGTCGGCCGTCCAAAGGTAATTGCGGATCGATGTTGACGATGTACGCGTCAGGCAAATCGTCAAATTTCTGCACCGTACCGCCGATGTATTGAGCCGTGATCAAGCCGTAAGTTGGAAAGCTCGAATCGGGGCTCACTTTGGGCGTTCCGCGGACGGTCGGATACCAGATTTCGGGCATGGTGTCGCGCGTGTTGTAGAAGCGTATGACCTGTTCCAGCGTATGCATCACGCCGTTGTGAAAAAACACGCCGCGCGTGGCGACGTTGCGCAGAGTCGGCGTTTTAAACATGCCGCAGAACGTATCTGCGACACCGCTCGTATTTGGCAAGTGATCGCTACGCAAGGGCCCGCACACGCCCATATCGAAGTAGTTCGCGCTGCTATTCACCGGAATCGCTGGGTTGCGCGGCACGCCTATCGCTTCGTAGGAAAAATCGGTAAACAATGCCGTGCTGCCATTCAGGCCCGCGCCCTGATAATGGCAAGACGAGCAATTGCCGGTGTTGGGATCGGTGAACACACTCATGCCACGGATTTCGGCGGGTGTAAGCGTACCGCCGATTTTGTTACCGGCATACAAATCGTATTTGCTGCTGTAGGGATGAAAGCTCGGGTCTTCGAGTTGAAACGCTTGCAAAGCGGCCAGCGCGTTGTTAAAGGCCGTGTCTGTATCGTCAAACGCATTGTTGCCAAAAGCTTGTTGAAACAGTGCCGCATACGACGCGCTTTTGAGCTTGGCGACAACATCGTCGATGCTAGCGTTCGCCATTTCGAAAGAGGACAAGAGCGGCAGCTTCGCTTGCTCGGCGAGCGTATTTGCCCGGCCGTCCCAAGTGAAGCCGCCGCCAGGTCCGGGCGCGCTGATGCCGTCGGGATTGTCGAGCAGATCGGCGTAGGCCGGCGTGAAATCCTTATAGCGCAGCGACGGAACGGCACGCACGCCGGAATCGAAAAGATCGGCGCCGCCGAATTGCACGGCGAGATTGTTGGGCGGACCGTGAGCGCGATTGGGGTCGTGACAGGTCGCGCAAGACATCTTGCCCGAAGCCGACAAATTTTTGTCGAAGAAGATTTTTTGGCCGACTTGCGCAGACAAGCTCAAGTTGACTGCGGGTATGGTCGATGGAGTGAATGTTGTGGGTGCGGAGGAACTCGACCCGCTCGATCCGCCGCCTCCGCAGGCAGCGATGGCGAGGCCGCTACCGAATACGCATAACGCACCGCGCAAACGTCTCGCCCTGCCACAGGGTTTTTCAAAGAGGGATAACTG
>CABEDG010000068.1_pt1 | contig 9070 bp, 4 predicted proteins | sample 3132891 | NCBI WGS metagenome assembly CABEDG01 (sample SAMEA5534329, study PRJEB31848) | metagenome | biome: tundra; feature: field; material: soil | place: USA | collected 2013-05 | depth 0.15 m
GCTGGCGTGACGGCTAAATAAGGCAAAGTTAACACCGCCCCCATATTCATGCGCGCCGAAGGGCAAAGGAACACCTCTCCGAACTTCAGTGTGCTCGGACACCTCTGCCAGGTAATCATGCAGTGGGCGTTCAGGCGTCTTCATGCTCTTGCCGTAGCTGGCCGGTTATGCCGCCATCATCAGTGTATCGAAATTCACATTCTTTCCGATCCGCAGCGCGCACGCCGAGATAGCCTTTGATGGATGCGATCACCAATGGCACGCCGCCGAATATGATGAATACCAGGTCGCCAGGCAGTCGCAGCCATTCGATCAGGCGCGACCGCTCGCTCCCGATGTACTCAAGGCCGCGCGCATGCCAGTACCCGTGCTGAACGACGTCCCAGACTTGCAGCACTCCGCCGGGGAACGAGCTCATCGTCACCATCATCGCCAGGCCGATGTGGTGCCCCAGAAGGCGACCCTGACGTATTTTTCGATGTCGACCCAACGCGTATCATCGCTGGTCTGGCGAAGCACGAACACCATCAGTGCGATCGCCAGCATGCCGAAGACGCCCATCAGAGCGGCGTGGGCATGGTTCGGTGTCAGCAGGGTGCCGACCTCGTAGTAGCTGATGATCGGCAGGTTGATCAGAAAACCGAAAACGCCGGTCCCCACGAAGTTCCAGAAGCCCACCGCCATCAGGAAATAGAACGTCCACTTGTGCGGTATCGCTATCGCCTTGCCGCACACGTCGCAGTCACCGCGTGTGGTACGAATGAAGTCCCATGCGTCCAGGGTAAGCAACGTCAGCGGGACCACCTCGAGCACCGAGAACAGCGCCGATAGCGCCATGTTGACGTTGGTTTGGCCAGTGAAATACCAATGGTGGCCGGTGCCAATCAGCCCACCGAGGAAGTACAGGATGGCGTCGAGATAGATCACCCGCAGCGCGACATTGCGCCGGGTCAAGCCGAGTTGATAGAACGTCAGCGCCACCACCGTCGTGGCGAAGAACTCGAAGAAGCCTTCTACCCATAAGTGGATGATCCAGAAGCGCCATGTATCGACCACCGTGTAGTTGGTCTTAGCGCCGAAAAACAGGGCAGGCACATAGAAAACCGGGATCGCCAGTGCCGCCACCAGGAACATCTTAACGATTGGCTTCGATGCCAGCTCCGCCAGCGCGCTCGGACGCATTAATTTCCATAGCAGCGCAAACCACACCAACAAACCTGCCACGAGCAGATATTGCCACAGTCGGCCGAGTTCCAGGTACTCCCAACCCTGGTTGCCAAGCCAGAACCACCAATGACCGAGCTGTTGTGAGATACCCAGCCACTCGCCCAGCAGACTGCCGCCGATCACCACCGCGAATGCGGTGAACAGCACGTGCACCCAGCCGGCGAACCAGCCTGGCTCGTCGGCGCGCACCGAACGGCCGAGGAACAGCGCTGCCGCAACATAAGCGGTAGCGATCCAGAAGATCGCCAACTGCAAATGCCAGGTACGCATCAGGTTGCTAGGGAAAATGCGCTCCAGATCGAAGCCATAGAAGCTGCTCGGATCTGCGCGGTAATGGGCAACTGCCCCGCCCACCAGCGACTGCGCCAGCAACAGCAGCGCCACGACCACGAAGAATTTCACCAGCGCATTCTGGCCCCGACTGGATCGCCCTTCCAGCAGGTGCGGGTGCACATGATGGCCGCGAGTGACCCAGCCCAGGTAATCGAATTTCCCGAATGCCAGCAGCACCGCCGCAATGCCGGTCAGCAGCACAATCAGGCTCAGCGCGCTCCACAATAGCGTGCCGGGCGTGGGCTGATTGCCGACACTTGGGTCATACGGAAAATTGTTGGTATAGGAATAGTCCTCGCCGGGACGAACGGCCACCGACGCCCAGGCCGCCCAAGTGACGAAGGCAGTAAACTGGCGCAGCTCGGTCGGATCGGTGATGAGGTCAGCCTTTAAACCACCGTTGCGCGACGGATGACGGAAGTAGTCGCTCCAGTAGCTGATCTGTTGATGATAGGTCGCGGATTGCGGCGCGGTCAGATGCAGCGTTGCGGTGGCGGAGTCGTAACGATTGGTTTTGAGTGCCACCGCCGTTTCGGCTCGAACTGCTGCCTGTTGCGAAGGTGTGAACGCTGCCAAAGGCTGCTGGTATCGTTGTTGTGCGATTGCCTCGGCTGTGTCCTCCCCCATGCGATGCAGCACCTCGGCCGAGTAATCCGGACCAAGATAGGCACCATGACCCCAGATACTTCCATTGTCCATCAGACCGTACCTGAGAAATACCGCCTGGCCGTCGCGGACATCATCGCCGCTGAATAGCGTGACGCCTTGCGCGTCCACCACCTGCGCCGGAATCGGCGGGGCATTGCGGTAGGCAAGCATCGTGATCATAATCAGCCCGGCAAAGCCGAGCACCATCACAATCAGTATGGCGCGTTTCCACCATGGAGACAGCGGGTCATCGTCTTCGGTAGTCAACGGTTGCGCAACGGCACTCAATGGTTCACTCCCTTGTCTATCGTTTCGCGAGATATAGGCCAATGGGATGCCGCCGGTTTCAAGGACACCTCTTGAGATTGAATCACCGCTGCCATAGAATTCGCGCGGCTTCAAGGGGAACCGCCACGCCGTCGCGGTGCGGTATGACTCGCGCCGTATAGTCCGTCGCCGGGCGGGCTGCAGGCACCCCTGAGCGATAGGCGTAGCCGTTTGTTGCACCCACTAATTGCCGCACGCGCTTCATCTCCACTCGCTCCGGCGTTGCGCCGTTAACACCATTGGCATAAAGCTCGACCCGTACGGCCTCCGGGTCGAGGTCATCGAGATATACTTGAACCTCAAATACGTGCTGTTCGCCATTAGTTTCGACCCTCATTTCGCCGAAGCGTAGCGCGGTCCATTTCTGGTCCAGAGCGCGCCGCCAATTAACCATATCCACTGCGCCTTTGTCGACAGCCCGGGCAAGGTAGGCTGAAGCCGCCGGAAGGTAGTGTTGCTCAGTGTACTTGCGCACCGTGCGGTTGGCGGAGAAGTGCGGTGCCAACCGCGCCATGCTTTCCTTCATCCGCTTGACCCAAGCACTGGGGATCCCTTGTTCATCACGAGAATAGAACTCGGGGATCACCTCGCGTTCGAGCAGATCGTAGAGCGCCTCGGCTTCGGCCGCGTCCCAAGCCGGATCGTCGCCATGTTCCTGTCTATCCCCCAACGCCCAGCCCACTTCCGGCGTGTAGGCTTCCGCCCACCAGCCGTCCAGTTCAGAGAGATTGATGCCACCATTGACCAGCACCTTCATGCCGCTCGTTCCACAAGCCTCCCATGGCCGCCGCGGCGTGTTGATCCAGACGTCCACTCCCTGCACCAACCGCTCGCTCAACAGCATGTTGTAATCACTGAGGAAGGTCACATGGCGGCGGGCCTCGGGGCGCTGGATGAACTGCATCCACTGCTTTATCATGTCCTGCCCAAATTGGTCCGCTGGATGGGCCTTGCCGGCGAGGACGAGTTGGACCGGGCGTTGCGGATTAGTCAACAGGCGCAGCAGTCGCTCCGGATCGTGCAGCAGCATGTTGGGCCGTTTGTAGGCGGCGAAGCGGCGCGCAAAACCCAAGGTCAACACGTTGGGATCGAACAGATCCCCAGCCTCCGCCACCGTTTCGGGCGACGCACCGGAGGAGGCCAGCTGCCCGTATAAGCGCTCTCGAGCGTATTCCACAAAGGATTTTCTGGCGGCGATGCGAAATTGCCACAGGCTGGCATCGGAGACCCGGCGTATGTCCTGCTCCATGGTTTCCATCGTCCCCAGCCAGCGGTCCTTGCCACAGGCCTTCGTCCAAAGATCATCCGCCGCCGCAGAGTCCCAAGTCGGCATGTGGACTCCGTTCGTGATGTGGCCGATGGGCACCTCCGCCGTCGGCCAATTCGGAAAAAGAGGCTCGAAAAGGTGCCGGCTCACCCGCCCATGCAAGCGGCTTACGCCATTGACCGCCCCGCTCCCGCGAATCGCCAGATAGGCCATGTTGAAACTCTCCGACGGGTCATCCGGGTTCTGGCGGCCGAGCGCCAGCAGGTCGTGGAGTGTTATGCGGAGCTTCCTGGCATATCCGCCAAGGTACTGTTCGATGAGGGCCGGGGCAAAGCAATCGAAGCCGGCGGCCACCGCCGTATGCGTGGTGAACAGGTTGCCCGCTCGCGTAACGGCCAGAGCCACGTCAAAAGGCTGACCTGTTTCCTCCATGAAATTCCCGGCGCGTGCCAACACAGCGAAGGCCGCATGGCCTTCGTTGAGGTGACAGACTTCCGGCTGGAGGCCGAGCGCGCGGAGCAACCGCCACCCGCCGAGCCCGAGCACCAGCTCTTGTTTCAACCGCAACTCCGGCCCGCCCCCGTACAACTCGCTGGTAATGCCTCGATGCGCGGGGTAATTCGCTGCGTCATTGCTATCCAGCAGGTACAACTTTACGCGACCGACCTGAACCTGCCAGGCGCGCAACCAGACCGAGTAACCGGGTAATGCGACCTCTAATCGCAACCACTCCCCATTCGTTTTACGCAAGGGCATGATCGGCAATTGCCCCGGATCGTTATACGGGTAAAGGGCCTGTTGCGCCCCGTCCCGGTCGATCACTTGGCGAAAATAGCCCTGCTGGTAGAGCAGCCCCACGCCGACCACGGGTACGCCCAGATCGCTGGCGGCTTTGAGCTGATCGCCGGCCACGTTGCCCAATCCGCCCGAATAAATCGGGAGGGCTTCGCTCAACATGAATTCCATGCTGAAATATGCCACACAGGTCAGGGGCGCCTCGGGATGATGTTGCTGAAACCACGCGGGCGCCTCCTCCGCCTGCTTCTTGGACTGCACAAGGGCATCGATCTTCTTGCGGAAGGCCGGATCGGCGAGCACGCGCCGGATCTTCTCCCGGGAGACCGTCTGCAGGACATCACACGGGTGATGCGTCAGTTCCCACAGTACCGGGTCCAGCTGCCGCCACACCTCGTCGGTGGCATGATTCCACGTCCAGCGCATATCCAAGGCCAGCTCGACCATGGAATCGAATCCCTCGACGTCTGCGGGGAGCAGGTTGTATAGCGGGTGTCTGACACGTGTTTGTTCGCTCATAGTTCCTCCTTCAGTTTTGGCTCGGACGAAATCCCTGACTGCTGCGGAGAGGCCGCCAAAGTATCGCTGACTATCGTTTGTGCCTCCGCCTGAATGCGGCGCAGATGATCCGCTCCACGAAAGCTCTCGGCATAGATCTTGTAGATGTCTTCTGTGCCTGACGGACGCGCTGCAAACCATCCATTCTCGGCGATCACTTTCAGCCCGCCGATGGACGCGTCGTTGCCCGGCGCGTGGGTGAGGATGGTCTGGATTTTTTCGCCAGCCAGCTCGGTGAGCTTAACCTGCTGGGATGAGAGCTGCGCCAGCATTTGTTTTTGCTCCGGGGTCGCTGGCGCCTCAACACGATCGTAAACAGGTTCGCCGAACTCGCGCGCAAGCTCACGGTAGATTTCGCCAGGATCGCGGCCCATGCGCGCGATAATCTCCGCCGATAGCAAAGCCGGGACAATACCGTCTTTATCTGTGGTCCAGACGCTGCCATCCAGACGGACAAAAGACGCACCCGCACTCTCTTCTCCGCCAAAGGCAAGCGAGCCGTCGAGCAAGCCGTCCACAAACCACTTGAAACCGACCGGCACCTCGTAGAGTTTTCGGCCGAGCTTCGCCGTGACGCGATCGATCATCTGGCTGCTTACTACCGTCTTGCCAACCGCCGCATCCTTGCTCCACTTCGGTCGGTGCTGGAAGAGGTAGAAAATGGCGACCGCAAGGTAATGGTTGGGCGGCAACAAGCCCGCGCTTCGGGTGACGATCCCATGCCGATCATGGTCGGTGTCGCAGGCGAAGGCGATGTCGAAGCGATCCTTGAGGCCGATCAGGCTCTGCATTGCGTAGGACGAGGACGGATCCATGCGAATCCGGCCGTCCCAATCGACCGTCATGAAACGGAACGTCGGGTCGATGACTTCGTTCACCACCGTGAGATTCAAACCATAGCGCTCGGCAATCGGACTCCAATAGTGAACCCCGGCGCCACCAAGCGGATCCACGCCCATGCGGATGTTCGCGCCGCGAATCGCATCCATATCGAGTACATTGCCGAGATCGCTTACATAAGCATTGAGAAAGTCGTGCCGGTGCGTCGTGGCCGCATGTAGCGCTTTCTCGAAAGACATTCTTTTCACGCCCTTGAGGCCGCCTTCCAGAAACGCATTGGCCCTGGCCTCGATCCATCCCGTAACTTCTTTATCCGCCGGCCCGCCGTTGGGCGGGTTGTACTTGAAGCCACCGTTGTCGGGCGGATTGTGCGAAGGCGTGATGACAATGCCGTCCGCCAGCCCTGTATCGCGGCCACGGTTGTAAGTGAGTATCGCGTGAGAAATCACCGGAGTGGGCGTGTATTCGTCCTTATACGCGAGCATGACATCCACGCCGTTGGCCGCCAGCACTTCGAGCGCGCTGGCACAAGCCGGCACAGATAACGCGTGCGTATCAATGCCGAGGAACAGCGGACCGCCTATGCCCTGCCGCTTGCGGTAGTCACAAATAGCCTGACTGATGGCAAGCACATGCCATTCGTTGAAGCTGTTTTCAAAGGAGGAGCCACGATGCCCCGAGGTGCCGAACGCAACTCGCTGCTCCTGCACTGAAGAATCAGGCACCTCGGTGTAATAGGCCGTAACAAGTCTGGGCACGTCGACCAGCATTGCTGACGTGGCCGGCTTGCCTGCCAGGAGACTTACATTCATGAACGTCCAATCTTGAGCCGGCGGTAGCGCCGGATGAGCGTGTTGGTCGAGCTGTCATGCTTGAGCTGCGGTTCTTCCGTACTTTCAAGTTCAGGGGGCGTCCGCTCCGCCAGCACTTTGCCCAACTCGACGCCCCATTGATCGAATGAATCGATATTCCAGATTGTCCCTTGAGTGAAGACGCTGTGTTCGTAAAGCGCGACCAGCAGCCCCAGAGTCTCCGGCGTCAGACGCTCGGCGAGTATGGTATTGGTTGGGCGATTGCCTTCGAAAACCCGGTGCGGCGCCAGCCACCCTGGCGTGTTCTCGGCCGTGACCTCATCTTCCGTCTTGCCGAACGCCAGCGCTTCGGTCTGCGCAAACAGATTCGACATCAGGAGATCATGATGATTGGCTATCGGATTCAACGCCTGGCAAAAGCCGATGAAGTCGCACGGGACCAGCTTCGTTCCCTGGTGGATGAGTTGATAGAACGAGTGCTGGCCGTTGGTGCCGGGCTCGCCCCAGTAGATGGGCCCCGTTTGATAGGCGACGCGCGTGCCGTCGAGCGTGACGTGTTTGCCGTTGCCCTCCATCGTCAGTTGCTGGAGGTACGCGGGGAAGCGCTTGAGATACTGTTCGTAAGGCAGCACCGCGACCGTCTGTGCATCGAGGAAGTTGCAGTTCCATACCGTCAGCATCCCCATGAGCACGGGCAGATTCTGCTCGAATGGAGCGCTGCGGAAGTGCTGATCCATCGCGTGAAAGCCTGCGAGCATCGCACGGAAGTTCTCAGGTCCGATGGCAATCATGGTCGACAGGCCAATCGCCGAGTCCATCGAGTAGCGCCCGCCAATCCAGTCCCTGAAGCCGAACATATTCGCGGAATCGATGCCGAACTTAGACACTCCTTCGGCGTTGGTCGATACGGCGACAAAGTGCCTGCGCACGGCTCGGTCGTCACCGAGTTTGCGCAAGCTCCAGGCGCGGGCAGTGTGGGCGTTAGCCAGGGTCTCGAGCGTCGTGAAAGTCTTCGAACAGATGATGAACAGGGTTTCTTCGGGGTTGAGATCGCGTGTGGCTTCCTCAAAATCGGTGCCGTCCACGTTGGAGACGAAGCGGAATGTCATATCGCGCTGACTGTAATAACGTAGCGCTTCGTAAGCCATCACCGGGCCGAGGTCGGAGCCGCCGATGCCGATGCTGATGACGTTGCGGATGACGTTGCGGATGCGCTTGCCGGTGTATCCCTGCCACTCGCCGCTGCGGACTCGGAGTGAGAATGCGGCCATCCGATTGAGAATCTTATGTACCCCGGGCACGACGTCGACACCATCGACGATAACCCGCTCGGTCTCAGGCGTGCGCAGAGCAGTGTGCAGCACGGCGCGCTTTTCCGTCACGTTGATCCGCTCGCCGCGAAACATCGCGGCTATGCGTTCATGCAGACCGCATTCCCTGGCAAGACCTAGGAGCAGTCGTATCGTCTCGTCAGTGATGCGGTTTTTCGAGTAGTCGAGGTAAATCCCGGCGACTTCGGCGGTCAAGCGCTCGCCCCGGCGAGGATCTTCGGCGAAGAGCTGCCGCAGATGCAGGCCACGGACCGTTTGGTAATGCTCGGCAAGAGCCTTCCACGCCGGGCGCTCCGTCAGCAGTTGCGCCTGCGCGGTCAAACTGGTGGTCAGAGTCGCGCTGCTCATGCCTGCTTGGCCTTCGCCAGCACGGCGCTTTTTGAAGCAATGCAGGCCATGAGGTCACGCCAGGATTTTGCAAAAGATTCGGTGCCTTCGCGCTGGAGGTCGGCGGCAAGCGCTTCATCGTTGATGCCCTCGTGGCTAAATTCAGCGAGCACCGTTTCGGCATTGCCACCGTCGAACCGCATGGTGTCCTTCACGCCATGATCGGCGAAGGCGAGCAGTGTCTTTTCGGGCATGGTATTGACGGTATCCGGCGCAGCGAGCGCTTCGACGTAAAGAACGTCTGGAGCTAAGGGATCCTTGGTGCCGGTGCTGGCCCACAGCAAGCGTTGCGGGTGTGCCCCCGAAGCGGCCAATTTCTGCCAACGCTTTGATGTCAGCAAATCGCGGTATGCTTTGTACGTGCGCATGGCGATGGCGATGCCGAGGCGGTTGCGGAGCTCGTCTGAAACCTTGCCCTTGACCGCTACGTCCCAGCGACTGACGAAAATCGATGCCACGGAAGCGACCTTCGGATCCAGACCAGCGGCGATGCGCCGCTCGATGCCGCGCATATATGCTTCGGCCGCCGCAATGTAATGCTCGCG
>CABEDG010000071.1_pt1 | contig 8819 bp, 6 predicted proteins | sample 3132891 | NCBI WGS metagenome assembly CABEDG01 (sample SAMEA5534329, study PRJEB31848) | metagenome | biome: tundra; feature: field; material: soil | place: USA | collected 2013-05 | depth 0.15 m
TGCCTGAAAACAATAACCAACTGAATCTATTCAATTAAATCTCCGGCCACTTCTGACTGAAGATGATGAACATGCGCTCACGCTATTCCGCTGAAAGTGCGGGAGTTTCCTCGCTGGCGAACATGCGCAGGTCGGGGTGTTCCAGCGTGATCTTGAGGAACTCCTGATAGTTGTCGGAGAGCAGTTGATAGACTTCTTCTTCCTCGCTGTCGCGCTCTTTGCGTCGCTCGAAGATGAACACGTAAATCGCCAGCGGCAGTCCAACTACTGTCACCACATAACAAAAAAGTTCCCAAGTTTGTATTACCGACATAAGTGGTATCTTTCCGGTGTGCTCGAAAAATTATCTCGCCCTCAAAAATGGTCAGTGAACCATAGTCCGTTGAGTGCCCTGCGTCAAATATTAGTTGCAACTTGTGTTGACTGGTAAGGATTTCATCAATATCATGCCACGCAGCAGGGTTTCCGAATTTCTAGTTTTGACATTAGATGAGGTGAAGAGATGGTAGAGCAAAAGGCAAAACCGACTACAAAAAAAGTTGCAACAGCAAAGGCAGGCAGCGCGGTTGCCAGCAAGCAGAAGACCACTAAAGCAGTGGCAGCGACAACCGCGAAAAAACCAGTGGTGAAAAAACCAGTGGTGAAAAAACCAGCGGCGAAAAAGACTGTGGTCGCAATGGCAGAACCGAAAAAAACCAAAGCATCCGCAGTGAAGAAAGTGGCAACCCCTGTTGCGGAAAAGAAAGCTCCGGCGGCGAAAGCTCCAGAGATGAAAGCTCCAGACACCAAGGCAAAGCCAGCCGTCAGCCGGTGGGACGTAGCGATCAAGGAAGAGATGAAAGCTCCAGACACCAAGGCAAAGCCAGCCGTCAGCCGGTGGGACGTAGCGATCAAGGAAGAGACGAAAGCTCCAGACACCAAGGCAAAGCCAGCCACCACTCAGAAAACGATAGCGAAACCAACCCCCGAAGAACGTTATCGCATGGTGGAGACGGCCGCTTACTTTATTGCCGAGCAGCATGGTTTCCAAGGCCGCTCGGACGAGCATTGGGCGGCTGCCGAGCGTGAGGTTGCAGCAAAACTGGGCCAATAGCTGCCATCGGGACTGCATCGTTTTCCGTTGCCGTTGTGGCTGAGGAGCGGGTGAGAGTTGCTGCCGAAAGATTTATCCGGCAATACATCAATGTGCTTCTGCCTCAACCACAAGACTGCCTGCAGTCTTTCACTGGCCCATGAAGCAATGTGGCTGAGTGTCGGATAGGATGCCACTACCCAAGAGGATTATTTTACATTACGCCGTTGCGATCATTCCTACAGCGCGGAAGCGTTGAACGGCTCATTATGTCTCTAACTATTTCCATTAACATGAAATAAAAAGGCCTAGCTGAAGCTAGGCCGCCCCGGTATTGCCGGTTGGGGTAATGCGAACTGCTACTTAAGATTTGCCGGAAAACAAAACCATCAGACACAGAATGATAAATGGCGATAAGACAAACGGTAGAACCAAAAAAGTTGGCACAGAAAACCTCCTGAAGAAAAATTAATGGAACTTGCGTACGCCACAGCAGCTTTATTACGACTTTCGATAGCAAACCGTCAGTCTCTAATTAAGGCCGAAATTGGGCTGGCAATGCGGCCCGGAAATGGTGACATCAGTCGATCCAAAAGGCAAGATTAATATGGTACTCGTCAAGAACGGTTTGATCGAAAGTGTGCTTTGTGTCCAGGCTGTGTAAAAACTCAATTTCGATTCATTGTCAGGGGGTATCAAAACCATATCCGACATCAAACAAATCGATTGTAGAGCGTTCTGGAGGGTCGATTTTTTCGCGCTCAATTTTGCTCTACGTTTTTACACAGCCTGTGTCGTAAAGTGGCCATATGGTCGAACGGCCAGCAGATGGTCGAGGTTAGTAAGCTGGCCGACGTAGTCTTAGCGCACCGGGAAATGCCGGTAGAACAATCGCTTCACGAATTCCACCGCCACGAGATAGCAGAACACTATTGCCAGCAGGATCAGGAAGAACAACGGCGGCGGAGCAACGAAGCCGAGATGTGTTGCAAGTGGTGTGAAAGGCAACGCTACGGCTATCAGAACGACCACCAACGAAGTGGCGGTCAGCGCAACGCTTGGCCGACTCTTGAAGGGGTTGCCCCGGGTGCGGATGATGAAGATCACCAGGACCTGGGTGGCGATCGATTCGATGAACCAGCCGGTGTGGAACAGTGCCTCACCTGCGCTGAAGACTTTCAGCAGGATGAAGAACATCAGGAAATCGAATACCGAGCTGACCGGCCCGACCACCCACATATAGTTGCGGATAAAGGTAGTGTCCCAGTGCCTAGGATGGGTCAGATAAATGTTGTCCACGTTATCCATAGGGATCGGAAGTTCAGAAACGTCGTAGAGCAGATTGTTGAGCAGGATCTGTGCGGGCAACATCGGCAGGAAGGGGAGGAACAGCGTCGCACCAGCCATGCTGAACATGTTCCCGAAATTGGAGCTCGTCCCCATCATGATGTATTTCATGATGTTGGTGAAGGTGCGTCGCCCTTCCAGCACGCCTGCGTGCAGCACGTTCAGATCTTCTCGCAACATGATCATGTCGGCCGCCGCTTTAGCCACGTCCACTGCGCTGTCCACCGAGATGCCGACGTCTGCCGAATGAAGCGAAGGTGCATCGTTGATGCCGTCGCCGAGATAACCGACCGTGTGCCCCTGTGCTTTTAGCGACAGGATGACGCGGTTCTTCTGCGCCGGTGTGACACGACAGAGCAGGTTGGCCTCCCTCACTCGAACCGCCAGTGTTGGGTCGTCCATCTGCTGTATCTCGCTTCCGGTCAGCACGCCCGCGACTGGCATACCTAGTTGATCACACACATACCGGGTGACCAGTTCGCTGTCGCCGGTGACGATCTTGACGATCACCCCGTCTGCCGCCAGCGCCTTGAGTGCATGCGCCGCGCTCGCCTTCGGCGGATCAAGGAAGGCGGCGAAGCCGGCGAAGATCAGCTCGGTTTCATCATTGACGACGGCATGCGGATGGTCCAGTGCCACCGGTCGCCAGGCGATGCCGAGCACTTTGAAGCCTTCCCGTTCGAGGCTATCGTGCAAAGCCTGGATCGATGCCAGTGCTTTCTCATCCAGCGGTTGCGCGCCTTGCGCTTCGCCCACCGCATGTTGCGTGGACAGCTTGAGGATATCCTCGGGCGAGCCCTTGACCACGAGCAGCCGTTTCTCGCCCTGATCGACCAAGACGGAGACGCGCCGCCGTTCAAAGTCGAAGGGCACCTCGTCGATCTTGCGCCAGCTGCTTGCGTCGATTTCCTTGTGCTCGAGGATCGCGTCATCCAGCGGACTCTTTAGCCCCGTCTCGAAATAACTGTTGAGGTAGGCCAGCTGCAACACTTGCGCGCTGTCGTTGCCTTGCGCGTCGAGGTGACGTTCTAGCTGGATGTGCCCCTCAGTGAGTGTGCCGGTCTTGTCGGTGCACAGCACGTCCATGCTGCCCAGATTGTGAATGGCGGCGAGCCGCTTCACGATCACCTGCTTTTTCGCCATGCGCAAGGCACCGCGCGACAGCGTCACCGTGATCACCATCGGCAACAACTCCGGCGTGAGGCCGACGGCCAGCGCGATGGCGAACAGGAACGACTCGAGGAACGGCCGGTGAAAAAAAGCGTTGATCAAAAAGACGAACAGCACCAGCAGGAAAGTCAGGCGCATGATCAGCATCCCGAAGCTCTGGGTGCCCAGCTCGAAAGCAGTGGGCGGCGGTTTGACCATCAGCGATTCAGCGATATTGCCCACCGCCGTGTCCGCTCCAGTACGGCATACCATGGCCTTGGCCATCCCGCTGATGACGGAAGTGCCCATGAACACGGCATTCTCGGCCTGGCTGAGGTCTGCCGCCGGCGCCGGCAATTCGCGTGCATGTTTCTCCACCGGATAGGATTCGCCCGTCAGCAACGACTGGTTGATGAAGAAGTCCTTGGCCTCGAGCAATCGACTATCGGCAGGGATCAGATCGCCCGCAGCCAGCAGCACCACATCGCCCGGCACCAGATCCGCAATCGGGATGTCCTGGGAATGTCCATCGCGCAGCACCGTGGCCCGTACTGCCACAGTTTTCTTCAACTGATCCGCAGCGCGACCGGCACGGTATTCCTGGACGAAATCCAGCGTCACACTCATCAGCACGATGGCCCAGATGATCACGAATCCGGTGATCTCGCCGGTCAGCGCGGACACCGCGCTGGCAGCCAGAAGAACTAACACCAGCGGATTTTTGAAGTGGCTCAGGTACTGGATGAGCAACGGCCGTTCGCCACGATCCCGCAGTGTGTTCGGGCCGAACCGTGCGGTTCGGGCATGCGCTTCCTGTTGGCTCAGCCCAGCCTGGGTCGCGTCCAATTGTGATTGAAGGGATTCAGATGGCAGATTCCAAAACAGAGCGTCGGGGCGTTCCATGGTGCTAGTCTTCTTTCGGCACAGCCATGCGTGGAGTGTTCAGACATGAGCATCGTACTCCGGAATGGAGCAAGCCGCGAAATATCTGGAGTTCGAGAAAGTCACTGACAATGTGACCAGTTGAAAAAACTGCGCGAGAGTGTGCTGTTTTCGCCGTTGCGACCATCAACGGATGCGGCAATCGCAAAGCGGGTCAGCCTCGATAACCAAGATCAGAAATTTTAGTTTTGATTTATCTGGAAACTTGACCTATAGCCGAACGACGTATCCAGGCAGTAGTTTTCCAAATATGAATTGCGTGCTTCCTCGGGAAGGCCGTCGCTGAGTGGCGACGTTAGAGTGCGCAAAGTCACCAGCCCTCGTGGAGGGCTGGTGTACCAACAAATGATTTACTTCTGATTACTTCTTTGCGCCATTCACTGCTGTCTTCAGCGTAGCGCCAGCCTTGAAAGCCGGAACCTTGGCTGCCTTGATCTTGATCGCTTCGCCAGTGCTGGGATTACGACCGGCGCGTGCAGCACGCTTGCGTACCTCGAAGGTGCCGAAACCAACCAAAGCGACATTGTCACCCTTCTTCAGTGTGCTGGTGACGATTTCGATCAGCGCCGAAATGTTGCGGTCAGCGTCTGCTTTGGAACTGCCTGTCTTGTCGGCCAATGCATCTATAAGTTCTTTTCTGTTCATGTTTTTTCCCTTAGTTGTGATTACTGCACATGCAGTGGTTAGGAGTTTAGCACCAGTCGATGGTGTTTAAAATCTTTCTCCATCAGGCGGGATGCACTATCCCGCCTTATATATGGCTACTTGGCACGACCGTATGTTGCGGTGAAGCTGGCTTTGCCCAGCGCATTTGCATGAATCATAAAGCCGGTCAGCGCGGCGGTGGCATCGGCGGGAACATCAAGCTTGTCGGTCTTGAGCGCGTACACGGTGAAAATATAGTGATGCGGCTTGTCGCCTTGCGGTGGGCAGGTGCCGCCCCAGGCTGCCACACCGTAGTCGATACGGCTTTGTACCGCGCCTTTGGGCAACGCCATGCTGTTGACCACACCGGCACCCGCAGCAAGTTCGGTGACATCAGCCGGGATGTTGATGACCATCCAGTGCCACCAACCTGAGCCTGTCGGCGCATCGGGGTCGTACACAGTCACGGCAAAACTCTTGGTGTCTTTGGGAACTCCACTCCATTTGAGCGCGGGCGATTTGTTCTCACCAGAACAACCAAAACCCTTGAACTCAAAGCTCTTGGGGATCGTGCTGTTGGCTTTTATTTCCGGGCTGGAAAGCTTGAATCCGGCGGCGTAAGTCAAAGTTGATAGGCCAGTCAAAGCAATGGCAAAAAATATGCGGCGCATGAATCTTCTCCTCAATAAAATTAGGGGGCAGGATTGTATCACCGCTGCCACTCACACTAAATTGATTTGGTTGGCACAAGGAAGAAGAACGCCCACATTCGGCTCCAACAGAATGGCTATATTGGCCACCCATCGTCCTCTTCCTAGCCAAGAAAGTTGCGGCTCTTTGTAATAAAAGTGCAGCGTTCGTTAACTACACTGGCTCGGTCTTTTTTCGAAAAAAACCCGCTGGATACACCGGCTGCTTGCAGTTGTGCGGGTGCTTCAGCAACGCTGGCCGCGTGAGCAGGCGCCGGCGTTTCCGCGTGTAGCGGCGCAACATACAAGAAGCCCGCAAGTCCCGCCAGGACAAGTCGTTGCGTTTGATTTATGCGGCTTATCTTCCGGTTCATCGGTGAATGCGGCATGGCTTCTCCTCGTGCTGACAGGTGAAAATTTTAGCGAAGTTTGGCCGCAGCCTTTGGACACGATCGAACCTGAGCGCGAGCTGTAACGTAACTGCAACGTCAACGACACAAGCGCTTCACAATTCGCTTTGATAATAATGCCTGCTTCCAGCACGCGATCTACTCTCGATGCGGTGAGTGCATCGCCGACTCGCGATTTTAACCAGGTATTCTAATTCTTAAGGAGGTCTTATCATGATGAAGGCGCAAAAACCGGCGAAAGCCATTCTTTATACATCGGTCATGGTGGCCGTGTCCGTGCTCGCAGGCTGTGGCGGTGGCGGCGACGGCGTATCTTCTGCGGTCACGCTCAAAGGCGTGGTGGCGAGCGCGGCGTTCACGCCGGGTAGCGCGACCGAACCGAATGTTGTGCCAACCTATCTGCAAGGCGCGCTCGTATGCGTCGACGCGAACAACAACGGTAAATGCGACGCGAGCGAGAATCCGGTTACGACGGACAGCAAAGGCAGCTTTTCGCTGACCGCCTCCAGCGTTGCGCCGATCATCGCCGACATCGGAACGAGTGCGACCAGCAGCGCGGCCGGCGCCAAGAATCCAACACGCAACGTTTATCGCGCAGCCGTCGACCAAGTGAGCGAGCAAAGCGGCAACGTGGTCTTGAGCCCCTTGTCGACTGAAGTCGTGCGTTTGATGGAAGCTAACGGTAGCAAATATCAAACCGAGAAACAGAATCTCGCGACACGCCATTCCATGCCACTCGGACAGGTGCTGGCCGACGCCAACACGCTCACGGGCGCGAATCAAACGGCGCTGCTGCGCGAAGCCAACGCGCTTTCCAATCGCTTCGCCTACGCGATCACCAAGCTTGACCGCGGCGATAAGTACCCAGACGCCTTGGCCTTTCCCGGTGGCAATCCCGAGTTGACGGGCGTGTCGGGCGTGACGGCGTCCACAGCGACCGTCAGCGATACGCGCAAGCCGATCACCTTCCAGCAAGCCGAGCAAGCCGCATTTAACGCCGAAGGCATTCCGCGCTACGACCACATCTTCATCGTGATGCTGGAAAACAAGGGGACGAAGACGATTCTGAATTCGGCCTACGCTCCCAAGATCAATGCCTATCTGACGGCCGGCAATCAGGCGACGAGCTATTACGCAACGGGCAACCCCAGCGAGCCCAACTACACGGCGCTGGGCGGCGCCGACGATTTCGGCATCGCCGACGACAGCCAATGGAATTGCGACGCGACGGGCGCCAACGCACCGCAGGATTTGCCGCTGCCCGACAACACCCAGGCGGGACTCGGTAGCTCGCCGTTCGCAGCGACGTGTACCCAACCCGCTGCTGTCAATCACAACATCGTCGGCAAACCCAATCTGTTCAACGCGATCAGCGCTGCGGGCATGACTTGGAGAACGTATTCCGAATCGATGAATCCTGGCCAGGACTTCCGCACCGACAGCGTCACTGATGCCACCGTGATCGCGCAAGACAATGTTTATCAACCCGGCACCGTCGGCGGCAATGCTGCGGCGATCGGCAATCCTAACCTGCTCTTGCCGCTGCCTGCCGGTCTTTACAAAACCAAACACCATCCCGGCATGGCTTTCCAGAACGTGCGCAGCGCGCCGGAATGGAAGTACAGCAACCGCACCATCGGCGGCGGCCAGTGGGACAACGTGCTGAAGAACAGCACGAAGTATGCGATTCCCGCCGGTTATAACTACGATCAGTTCGGCACCGATTTGCAATCGGGCAACGTCGGCAATTTGAACTTCGTGATGCCCGATCAATGCGACGACATGCACGGCATCACCGTAAATGGCACCATCGTCGGCGGGGCCACGCAAGGCACGGCGAGCGACTGTTCGGGCAACAACATCATCACCCGTGGCGACAACTACGTCGACTCCACGGTGAAGAAAATCCAGGCCTCGGACATTTGGAGAAATCCGGAGAAGAAAGTCGCCATCGTGCTCATGTTTGATGAAGGCACTGCAACGTCCGGCTTCAACGGCGCTGCCGGCTGGAATCCCGGCAACAGCACCGTCGCCAATCCTTTGAAGCAAAACGCCGACGGCTCGTGGTCCGTAGACAGCTCGGTCAACAACTACACCAAAGGCAACCGCGGCCACGGCGAAAGCATCTACGGCGTATTGACCAATCAAGCGAACGCGCCCAAAGGTGTGGCCGATAGCGATGCGTACAGCCACTTCTCTTTCGTGCGCACCCTGCAAGACATGTTCTTGCTCGCCGATCCGGCGAAAGATGAATCGTACATGAACCGCTCCAAGTACACCGAGAAGTTCATCGCCCAAAACATTCTCAACCTGCCGGAATACGCGGGCAGTGCCAATACGCACTTCGACTCGGTGCGCCCGATGAATCACGCTTATGTGATTCCCGCCACCTACACCGAGAAGCAATCGAGCGATGTGACCACGCCGGCGCAAGTGGGACCGGACGCGAGCCAGGCGAATATTTGGGCGGTCAAGTAATAGTAGTAGCGAGTTGCGCGCGCTGATAAAGCCCAAGGATATTCCCTCCCCCACATGCGGGGGAGGGTCGGGTTGGGCGCGCGGCCG
>CABEDG010000074.1_pt1 | contig 8589 bp, 7 predicted proteins | sample 3132891 | NCBI WGS metagenome assembly CABEDG01 (sample SAMEA5534329, study PRJEB31848) | metagenome | biome: tundra; feature: field; material: soil | place: USA | collected 2013-05 | depth 0.15 m
CCTTGACCCTTGACCCTTGACCCTTGACCCTTGACCCTTGACCCTTGACCCTAGTCCCTCAATTTTCAATCCGCCTGTTTACGCAGGAAGGACGGAATGTCATAGGTATCCACCCCGGATTTTTCCATCGCATCTACCGCTGCCCTGCGTCCGCTTCTCATAATGGTTGGCGTTTCCAGCTCCCCGTAATTCACGTTGGCCATCGGCTCATCATTCGTACCGGTGCGCTGGAAATCCTGGTTCTGATAGACGATTTCCGGCTTGGGTTGCTTGCGCGCCAGCGGTGCGCCGAGGCCGGTGGCCACAACCGTCACACGCATTTCGTCACCCATGGCTTCATCGAACACCGAGCCGACGATCACGGTTGCTTCTTCGGCAGCAAATTGGACGCACTCCATCACATCATCGATTTCTTTAAGCTTCAACTGGTTTGATGAAGTGATATTCACCAGCACGCCACGCGCACCGGACATATCCACATCTTCCAGCAGCGGGCTGGCAATCGCACGCTCGGCGGCGATCCGCGCGCGATCCGGGCCCGAGGCAATCGCCGAACCCATCATCGCCATGCCGTTTTCCGACATCACGGTACGCACGTCGGCGAAGTCCACGTTAATCAAACCGGGCACGTTGATCACTTCGGCGATGCCCGCCACCGCACCCTGCAACACGCCATTGGCTGCCTTGAAAGCTTCCGGCACGGTGACATCATTGCCCAGCACTTCCATCAGCTTGGAATTCGGCACGATGATCAGGGAATCAACATATTCGGTCAGTGCCTCGATACCGGCTTTGGCGAAACGTATCCGGTTGCCCTCGTAAGCGAACGGCTTGGTGACCACCGCCACAGTCAGGATATCCATCTCCTTGGCGATTTGCGCGACGATCGGTGCGGCTCCGGTTCCGGTGCCACCCCCCATGCCGGCAGTGATGAACACCATATGTGCGCCGACCAGCATCTCTTTGATGCGCTCGCGATCCTCTTCCGCCGCCGCTTGACCAACCGAGGGTTTGGCACCTGCACCCAAACCCTTGGTGATCGTTGCGCCGATTTGCAACTGGATGTGCGCCTTGCTGCGCTTGAGCGCTTGCGCATCGGTATTGATGACGATGAACTCGACTCCTTGTACCCCTTGTTCGATCATATGATCCACGGCGTTACCGCCGCAGCCACCCACACCGATCACTTTAATCACCGCATCCTGAGCTTGTGCTTCCATGATTTCAAACATCGTCATCTCCTTAAAAAATTACTAAAAAAAAATCAACCCTAAAATTACCTGAACCATATAACCCCTGAAACCGCTAAAAATTCCCTTGAAACCAGGTTTTCATTCTTGCCAACACGTCACCAAATGAATTCGATTGCATACGCGTCTCCTCATTGCGTTGATGATGTTCCAAGCCATACAACAGCAGCCCCACACCGGTCGCCATGCGCGGTGTTTTCACCACATCGGACAACCCGCCGATATATTTCGGGATACCCAGGCGCACCGGTAGATGGAAAATTTCCTCGCCCAATTCGACCATACCTTGCATGGCACTGCTGCCGCCGGTAATCACGATGCCCGATGACAACAACTCCTCGAACCCGCTGCGGCGCAGCTCCTGCTGCACCAGCGAATACAATTCTTCGACGCGCGGTTCGATCACTTCCGCCAGGGTTTGGCGCGATAACATGCGCGGCCCGCGTTCGCCCACGCCGGGCACCTCGATCGCGCCGCCATCGGCCAGTTGACGCAGCGCGCAGCCATGCTTGATCTTGATGTCCTCGGCATCCTGCGTCGGCGTGCGCAAGGCCATCGCGATGTCATTGGTGATCTGGTCACCGGCAATCGGAATCACGGCGGTGTGGCGTATCGCGCCGCCGGTGAACACCGCAATGTCGGTGGTGCCGCCGCCTATGTCCACGAGGCACACGCCCAGTTCTTTCTCATCATCGGCGAGCACGGCCTTGCTGGATGCCAGCGGTTGCAGAATCAATTCATTCACTTCCAAACCGCAACGATGGATGCACTTCATGATGTTCTGCACTGCAGCCACCGCGCCGCTGACGATATGCACCTCGACATCCAGCCGCATCCCGCTCATGCCGAGCGGCTTCTTGATGCCGTCCTGGCCGTCGATGCTGAATTCCTGCTCGAGGATATGCAGTATCTGCTGATCGCCCGGCAGGCTGATCGAACTGGCCGTCTCGATCACGCGCTCGATGTCGGCGGCGGCGACTTCTTTCTCTTTGATCTTCACCATGCCTCGCGAATTGATGCTGCGGATATGGCTGCCCGCGATGCCGGTATAGACCTCGGTAATTTTGCAATCGGCCATCAGCTCGGCTTCCTCCAGCGCGCGTTGAATCGCGCCCACCGTGGCTTCGATGTTGACCACCATGCCCTTCTTCATCCCTGATGACGGGTGCATACCCATGCCGATCACTTCCAGCATGCCATCCGGCTTGACTTCTCCGACGATGACCACGATCTTGGACGTGCCGATGTCCAGCCCGACCACCAGATTTTTGGTTTCCTTGTTTCTGCTCATCGTTTGTTCTCCACTGCCGCCTATCAACTTTGTTTAGTCAATCCGCTCACCGCAAATCCATTGCGGTAGCGCAAGTCCACATATTTCACCTTGCTTTGTATTGCCGCAAGGCTATAGGGATAAACCGCCACAAACCTTGCCAAACGTTGCTGCATATCCTCACGCCCCAGTTCCAACACCATGCCGTTGCTTAAATGCAGTTGCCAGGCATGACGCGGCGACAAGGCGATCTGAGTCGCCTGCAAATTCAGCGCGGCAAGTTGCCGGTTGAATTGTGTGTAGTGCCGCGTAACCTCAGCCGCTGCACCGTCTGGCCCGATAAAACTCGGCAGCACTTGCTCGCTGCCCCCGTAAAGGGGAGGCCGAGGTGTACCCGATGCACCCGCAAGGGGTACGCCACCAGACACTCGGACCTCGTCCGGTCTTGGCGCAGCCTGCGGCATCACCCTCTCGCTCTCCACAACGAAAACCTCGCCTTGCTGATTCACCAGCCCTGTCCTGAGCAAAGCCTGTCCTGAGCCTGCCGAAGGGTCGAAGTGGGCGTTCCAGCGCGCCAACGCCTGATGCTCTTCCAGTCGCACCGCCAACCGGTATGGAAATTCGCGGCGGATGCTGACGTTGCGCACCCAAGGCAGCTTTTCCAATGACTGCCTCAAGCGTTCGATATCCACGGTAAAGAAATTGCCATGCACTTCGTCGCGCACCACCTGCAACACCTCCGCTGCGTCGACCCGTTGCGGGGCAGCGCTCAAGCGCATGCTGTGCAACGGGAACAATCCCGGCAGATGCGTCGCGTAATAGGCCGCGCCATACAACACCGCACACGCACTGAAGACGAACAGCGCGTTGGCGATACTGCGCAGCAATGCCGCGTTATCCCACATGTGCCAACTCCAAAATACGCAACACCAGTTGCTCGAAACTCATCCCCGCCTGGCGCGCCGCCATCGGCACCAGGCTGTGGTCAGTCATGCCCGGCGAGGTGTTCGCTTCCAGCAAATACAGTTTGTCCGCCTCATCCTTCAGAAAATCCACACGCCCCCAACCTTGCCCGCCGATCAATGCAAAAGCTTGTTTGGCCAAGCGCTGCATCCCGGCCTCCTGCTCGGCACTCAGATCACTCGGGCACAAATAGCGGGTGTCGTTGCGCAAGTATTTCGCCTCGTAGTCGTAGAACTCATTGGCAGGCTCGATCTTGATCACCGGCAACGCCTGATCGCCCAGAAGCGCAACGGTATATTCGCCGCCGCCGATAAAACTTTCCGCGAGCACCAACGGGTCGTGCCTGGCGGCTTCGCGATAAGCAGCCGGTAACTCGCTCACCGCTTTTACCTTGCTGATGCCGACGCTGGAACCTTCGTTGGCGGGTTTTACGAACAGCGGCAAACCCAACTGTTGTGCAACACCCTTCCAATCACTTTGCTCATTGAGCAGCGCGTAATCCGGGATAGGCAACCCGCCTGCCTGCCACACCAGCTTGGTGCGCCACTTGTCCATGCCCAACGCCGAGGCCAGCACCCCGCTGCCGGTATAGGGGATCCCCAGCAATTCCAGCGCGCCCTGCACCGTGCCGTCTTCACCGTAACGTCCGTGCAGCGCGATGAAAACGCGATCAAAACCATCGTCAACCAGCGCCTGCAAATTCTGCATGGCGGGATCAAACGGATATGCATCCACACCGCTGCGCAACAGTGCCGCCAGCACCGCCGCGCCGCTTTTCAGTGACACCTCGCGCTCGGCGGAACGCCCGCCGAACAACACCGCCACTTTGCCGAAACTCTTCACTTCGCCACCTTTTTGTCATGATGTGGTACGCACCGCTTAGCCTTGTCGGTGGCTGGCGGCATTACCCGCACCGCCGCTGCGCGCACCGTGTTCATACCGCCTCTCCGATGATGCGCACTTCACATTGCAGTCTTACACCGGTTTGCTGCTCCACCGTGGCCTGCACTTCATTAATCAAATTTTCTATATCAGCCGCAGTCGCAGCACCGGCATTCACGATAAAGTTCGCATGTTTTTCCGACACCTGCGCGCCGCCGATCTGCTTGCCTTTCAAACCGCACTGCTCAATCAACCTCGCCGCATGGTCACCCTGCGGGTTGCGAAACACCGAACCGGCATTCGGCAGATTCAACGGCTGACTGGCGATGCGCTTGCTCAGCAAGGCCTTGATTTCCTGCCGCGCGGATTCACCGTCGCCTTGGGGAAATTGCAACCATGCGGCGATGAACCATTCATTCTGGTGAAGGGTGAAGAGTGAAGGGTGAAGGGCGTCACCGCGCCCAAGGTTTTCCCCCTTTTCCCTTCCCCCTTTTCCCTTCTCCCTTAAAACCACGTGCCGATACCCGATTTCATAATCGGCTGCCGTGCGTACACGCACTTCACCGTGCCGATTCACGGTCTGCACGCGCAGCACTTTTTCCCAAGTTTCACTGCCGTAGCAACCGGCGTTCATCGCCAGCATGCCGCCCAGCGTGCCGGGAATGCCGACGAAGAATTCTGCGCCGCACAAATCATGCGAAGCGGCAAAACGTGCCAGCTTCGCCCCCGGCACCCCAGCTTCGGCATAGACACTGCCATCCATTTCGAGATGCAACGCGCTCAATGTGCCATGCAGCAACAACACCGTGCCACCCAAACCGCCGTCGCGGACCAGCAGATTGCTGCCCAAGCCCACCGCATAAAGCGGTTCGTCAACCGGCAAGCTGCGCAGGAACATCAGCAAATCATCCAGATCAGCGGGTTGATACATGCGCTCTGCCACACCGCCAGCGCCCCAACTGGTGTATTTGCTCATGGGCACGTTGTGCTTCAACGTACCGCGCAATACTGAGTTAACAAAATGTTGTGGCTCAGTCATGTTCATAACTCACCCGAGCGCTGCCCCTGCATGGATGGCATTTTCCCGGTAGCTTCAGCGTCGCTTTTTCCCAGCAATTTATTCGGCGTGCTGCCGATCGAACCCGCGCCCATGGTGATGACCACATCACCGTCGCGCGCCATTTGCATGATCGCTTGCGGCATTAGCTGTATATCCTCGACAAACACCGCTTCGCTCTGTCCGGCCACACGCAAGGCATGCATCAGCGCGCGCCCGTCTGCCCCGACGATGGGCGACTCACCTGCCGCATACACTTCCGCCAACACCAGCGCGTCCACGCTGCATAACACTTTCACAAAATCCTCAAATAAATCACGAGTCCGCGTGTAGCGATGCGGCTGAAACGCCAGCAGCAGGCGCTGGCCGGGAAACGCGCCGCGCACCGCCTCCAACGTGGCCAGCATTTCCACCGGATGATGCCCGTAGTCGTCGATCAGCGTGAAGCTGCCGCCATCCGGCAATGCTATTTCACCGTAACGTTGGAAGCGCCTGCCCACGCCCTCGAATTCCGCGAGTGCCGCAACAATCGCGTCATCCGCCACACCGACTTCCAGCGCGATGGCGATGGCGGCGAGAGAGTTCAACACGTTGTGCATTCCCGCCAGATTGAGCGCGATGTCCAGATCCTTGGGGGTTCCGTTCTGGCGGCATTGCGCGGTGAAGCGCATCTGGCCGCCCTGATGACGCACGTCCACGGCGCGGATTTGCGCGGCCTCGCTGAAGCCGTAAGTCGTCACCGGCTTGCTGATGCGCGGCAGAATTTCACGCACGTTCGCATCGTCTATGCATAGCATCGCCATCCCATAGAACGGCAGATGCTCGACGAAATCCACGAACGCTTGCTTGAGCTTTTCAAAATCGTGACCGTAGGTTTCCATATGGTCGGCATCGATATTGGTGATCACCGCGAGTATCGGTTGCAGATACAGGAACGAGGCATCCGACTCGTCGGCCTCGACTACGATGAATTCGCCCGTGCCGAGTTTAGCGTTGCTGCCGCTGCTGTTCAGTTTGCCGCCGATCACAAAAGTGGGATCGAAACCACCCTTGGCCAACACACTGGAGGTCAGCGAAGTCGTGGTGGTTTTGCCGTGCGTGCCCGCCACCGCAATACCTTGGCGCAAGCGCATCAGCTCGGCCAGCATCATGGCGCGCGGCACCACCGGAATGTGCCGGGCACGCGCCGCCAGCACTTCGGGGTTGTCCTTGCCCACCGCAGTCGAGACCACCACCACATCGGCATTGGTCAGATTCTGCTCGGCATGGCCGAGATACACCGTTGCCCCCAGTTGTTTGAGGTGTCGCGTTGCGACGTTTTTACCGAGATCGGAGCCGCTCACTTGAAAACCCAGATTCAGCAGCACCTCGGCGATGCCGCTCATGCCGGAACCGCCGATGCCTACGAAATGGAGATGTTTAACTTTGTGTTTCATTTCTCACCTGTATGGGCGTGATTAATCACGCCTCTACCTTTCACCTTTCTCGACCAATTCGGCACAAACTCTTGCAACCGCAAGCGCCGCATCTGCCTTGGCCAATCCGCGCGCCTGCTGCGCCATCGCCAATAATTTTTCGCGGCCTCGTTCACCATCCATCAGATCGCGCAGCATCTGCGCCAGTTTTTCCGCGCTCAACTCGCTCTGCGGCAACAGCACCGCCGCACCGCGCTTGCTTAAAAACTGCGCGTTGCGAGTCTGGTGATCGTCCACGGCAAACGGGAACGGAATCAATATGCTCGCCACACCCGCTGCGGCAAGTTCCGCAACAGTCAACGCACCGGCGCGACAAATCACCAGGTCGGCATTGGCGTAGTGCCTGGCCATTTCGTCCATGAACGGCTTGATATCGGCCTGCACTCCTGCCTGTTGATATGACCGCTTCACCGCTTCAAAATGTTGTTTGCCGGTTTGATGCAGCACGTTGGGGCGCTCATCTTGCCGCAGCAGCGCGAGCGCTTGCGGCAATGCCTCGTTGATCGCCTTTGCGCCCAGACTGCCGCCCACCACCAGCACATTCAGCTTGCCGTTGCGCGCGGCATAGCGTTGCTGCGGATCAGGTAATGCAGCAATATCGCTGCGCACCGGATTGCCGCACCATATTGCGTGCGGCAACACATCGGGAAATCCGCTCAGCACTTTTTGCGCGATGCGCGCCAACACCCTGTTGCTCAATCCGGCGATGGAGTTTTGTTCGTGTATCACCAACGGGCGACGCAGCAATGCCGCCATCATCCCGCCCGGGAAAGTGATGTAGCCGCCCATACCCAGCACCACGTCGGGGCGATGGCGGAATATCGCCGCCGCGCTCTCCCACAATGCGACCAGCAGATTGAACGGCAACAGCAACAGACGCAGCAAGCCCTTGCCGCGCACCCCGGAAAAGCGCACCCACGCCATTTCATAGCCATGCCTGGGAACCAGGTCGGCCTCCATGCTGTGGGGTGCACCCAGCCAGGTCACCTGCCAACCCTGTGAACGCAGAATGTCGGCCACGGCGAGTGCGGGAAAAATGTGGCCGCCAGTACCGCCAGCCATTATGAGTATCGAACGACTCACGTAGCCTCTCCCAAATTGGTCGCATTTTCGGTGGGGACTAATGCGTGCGCAGCACGCGTTATGGCGTAACCAAAGATATGCCCACCGGTTCCGCCTGCCATGATCAGTATTGAGCGGCTGCGGAAGGGTGGAGGCGAAGCCTCCGGGCACCCACCGGCGGTGTCAATTCCACGTTCAGCTTGCCGGACAGTGGATTGCCTACCTTTGGTGTACTCCTTGCGGGTGCTCATACCGCCATCCCCCATGCGATGCGCCGATTTTGGCTACGACCGCCCCGATGGGGCTTAACTTGCTTGCGCAAGTTAGTCTTCGCCGAAACAGAAGAATTAAGCCTCGTCATATTCATACTGGCAGCCCCCGGGCAATTCTTCTGTTTTGGTTTCGGCCGCACCGCTGGTGCTTAACTTGCTTACGCAAGTTAGCCTTCACCGAAACAGCCGGATTGTAAAAGTGTGCGCTCATACCGGAAGTCCTCGCGCAATCCGCCTGTTTTCGTAGTCCACTCTCAACAGCACCGCCGCCGCAACGCAATTCACCACGATGCCGCTGCCGCCAAAACTCAGGAACGGCAGGGTCAATCCCTTGGTCGGCAGCACGCCCATGTTCACG
>CABEDG010000075.1_pt1 | contig 8556 bp, 9 predicted proteins | sample 3132891 | NCBI WGS metagenome assembly CABEDG01 (sample SAMEA5534329, study PRJEB31848) | metagenome | biome: tundra; feature: field; material: soil | place: USA | collected 2013-05 | depth 0.15 m
TCCCTGTTGCAGGGGGAAGATTAAGACGGTATTCCAGCTGGAATGAAGAATTCTGCAGCTCGTTAATCGATCAGCCGAAATGCGAATATCTTTCAGCCTACCCGCCTAGCAACTGTTTGAGTTCCCCGTTCTGATACATCTCGGTCATGATGTCAGAACCGCCGACGAATTCGCCCTTGATATAAAGCTGCGGGACGGTCGGCCAATTGGCATATTCCTTGATGCCCTGGCGGACATCGGCGTCTTGCAACACATCCACGGTGAATAATTCTTTCACGCCCAGCGTGTTGAGAATGCGCACCGCGTTGGCGGAAAACCCGCACTGCGGAAACTGCGGATTGCCTTTCATATACAACACCACCGGATGCGTGGTGACTTGCTCTTTGATACGTTGCTGGATGTCTGTGCTCATGATGTCATTACCCGAATTAAACAGTCGGGAAGTCTAACGGCGCAGTGGCCGCAACGTCAAGCGTGTTGGAAGCGTTGTTTAATTTCGCACAGGCCTCGCTGACAGACCCGACAGACCGGTATTTTTGGTAAAGTGTCCCAAGTGGACACGCCGTCGCATAACGAATGCAGACGATGGCCAAACCAAAACAATAATCAAGGAAAGCAATGGAATCCTCAGCCTCACTGGAATTGGCCAAGCATGCACTGTTGATGTTCGGCATCATCCTTGCCGTTGGAACTTTCTCCGGTTTGATCGCCCGGCTGGTGCGGATACCTGATGTGGCGGTGTTTCTGTTAGTGGGCATGTTGCTCGGCCCCGGCGTGTTGGGCCTGGTGAACATCAAGGCCGATTCCACCATCAATCAGTTGATCCTGATTTTCGGCTCCAGCTACATCTTGTTCGACGGCGGTGCCTCGATCCGCCTCAAGGTGTTGAAAGAAGTGTGGATCACCATCGTGGTAATTTCCACCGTCGGAGTGCTGATCACTGCCGCCATCACCGGAGTGGCTGCCTATTACTTCCTTGGGGTTGCGCCTATCGTCGCACTGCTGCTCGGCGCCGTGATCGCCTCCACCGATCCGGCCACCCTGGTTCCCGTGTTCAAACAGGTGCGCATCAAGGAGCGCGTGGCTCAGACAGTGATGAGCGAATCCGCCTTCAACGACGCGATGGGCGCCATCCTCACCTTCACCGTGCTGGGTGTGGCGATGGGTGCGGGTGAATTCTCTATCGGCGATGCTATCACCGACCTGCTCAAACAATCGCTGTTGGGTATCCTCATCGGCGGGGTATTGGGTTATCTGGCGGCTTTTTTTATCGCGCATGAAAAATTCGGTTTCCTCGCCGAATTCGCCCCGGTGGTCACCTTGATGGCGGTGATCGGTGCTTACATGGGTGCAGATGGACTTCAGTCCAGCGGATTCATGGCGGTGTTCGTGTTCGGCATCATGCTCGGCAATCAGGAATCGCTAGGCTTCAAGCTCACCCAGCATGAAGATAACCTACTGGAAGACTACGTGATGACTACTGCCTTCATCATGCGCATGTTCATCTTCATCCTGCTTGGCACGCAGGTGGATTTCGGCCTGATGAATCAATACCTCTACAGTGGCGTGGCGGTGGTGATCGTGTTCATGCTGGTGGCACGCCCCGTTACCGTGTTCCTGTGTGCCTTGCCTGACCGACGCGCCAAGTGGAGCTTCAAGGAAATGCTGTTCATGTGCTGGACGCGCGAAACCGGCGTGATTCCCGGCGCGCTGGCCGGCATGCTGGTGGGCATGAAAGCACCCGGCGCGCAGATCATCGCCTCGGTGACTTTCATCGCCATCCTGATGACCATCCTGATCCAGGCGACTACCACCAAGTGGCTGGCGAAGAAGCTGGGCTTGCTGGTGGAATAAACCTGAAAATAAATCAACCCTTCCGCAACACAATCCCGCGAAACCAGCCTCCGGCGAGCAATGGCACGTCGCTGACCACCTGTAGTTGCGGCACTACACTTAACACCTCTTCAAACACCACGTCCATCCTAGTGGCAATGCGGCGCGACAATGGATTGAGCGCGCGGCGCAGCAAAGCGGTTTGTTGCGGACGCAGAAATTTGTCGAGAATGATGATGGTGCCGCCGGGTTTGAGCACGCGTGCAACCTCGCTTAGACATTGCGCGGGTTGTGGCACGACGGCAAGAATGAGGTGCAGCACGACGTGATCGAAATGCGCATCGGCAAATGGCAACGCCATGCTGTCGCCTAACACCCACTCCACTTGCAAACCCGCGCCACGCGGCTTGGCTCGCTCCAGCATTGCGGCATTGAAGTCGAGCGCGGTGTAGTGATGCAGTTTCGGTAGTAAGGGTAGATCAAGACCCGTGCCGATGCCGCTTAACAACACTTTCTTTGCCTGATCTGTCGGCAAAGTGCGCAGCGACTGGGTACGCGCGCGCAACAGCGGACGCGACACAACCAGATCGTAGAACGGCGCGATCAGGCTGTAGCTCCATCTGAGCAGGGGATTTTCACGGTAGGGCAAGTCACGTTTCGTCATGCTGTGAGTCTAGCGCAAAAGTTTGACGCCGGTTATTTTGGCCTGCGCAATGGCTTGCGCGAGCACCTCGATGGCCTGCTCGCGGGCAAAGCTCTTGCGCCATGCCAGAGCGATACGCCGTGACGGTGCGGGGTTGGCGAAGGGGATCACTTTCAGTAACCGGCTGCGGTAACGCGCGCTGTTGGCCGAAGCGGGCAGCACGGTAATACCCAAGCCGGAGGCGACCATGTTGCGGATGGTTTCAAGCGAAGTACCTTGCTGAATTTCCGCGCCTTTACGGTTGAGTTCCGGGCAGGCTTCGGCGACCTGATTGCTGAAGCAATGCCCGGAATCGAGCAGTAACACTTTTTCAGCGGAGAGTTCCTGTGCCTTGATGCTGCGCCGGCTTGCCCAGACATGATCGTTGCCGACCACCACCTCAAACGGCTCGTCATATAATGGTTGCGTAAGGATGCCTGCATCGCCGAACGGCAACGCGATGACGATTACATCAAGCTTGCCATTGCGCAGCAGACTGTCCAGATTGCTTGTGATGTTCTCTTCCACTTCCAGTGGCATTTTCGGGGCGAGTTTTTTCAGTGCAGGAATCAGATCTGGCAGCAGATAGGGGCCGACGCTGTAGATGATGCCGACACGTAATGTGCCGGCCAGTTGGTCGTTGCCCTGCTTGGCGATTTCACGGATGCGCGCGGCCGCTTCCAAGGTGCGCTGGGCTTGCTCGACGATCTGCGCGCCGATGGGGGTAATAGAAACTTCGTTTTTGCCGCGCTCGAAAAATTGCACGCCCAGTTCTTCTTCGAGCTTTTGTATCGCCAGCGAAAGCGCCGGCTGGCTGATGAAGGACTTTTCTGCGGCGCGGCGGAAGTTGCGTTCCTGCGCGACCGCGACGATGTAACGCAGTTCGGTGAGGGTCAAAATGATTTCTCCTGATGAAACAACTGATACAACCCCTAGCCATCTGACTAAGCCGCTAAAGCGGCAAGTCATTGGTTATAGCCATTCGACTGATGAAGCAACTAGCCATCCCACTGTTGGAACTACTAGCCATTCCACTAGGCTACCAAAAGGCGGCAGCCAAGTGGCTAGTTATAAGCAACCACAAGACTGTTGCCAAGTGGTTGATTATAAGCGCGGTGAGACATGCGTTAAGTACACCCGCAAGGAGTACGCCGTGGTTGTAAGGGGCTAAAGCCCCAACAACACACGCAGGCTGGTTATGGTGATTTGAATAATAAATCATACTGGTTCAAACAATCAATTGGATTGATAGATGCCAGTCACTTAAATTGCGTCCGTGGGCAACGAACCACGCAACCCAATTCAAGGAGAACATCATGAATAAATGTCCCGTTATGACTACCGCTGCCGGGAATCCCGTTGGCGACAACCAGAACAGCCTTACTGCCGGCCCGCGCGGCCCGGTGCTTATGGCTGATTACCAATTAATGGAAAAAATGGCGCACTTCAACCGCGAGCGCGTCCCGGAGCGGGTCGTCCACGCCAAGGGGACGGGCGCTTACGGAAAGTTCACTGTCACCGGCGACATCTCCAAATACACCTGCGCAAAGATTTTTGCCAAGGTGGGCAACAGTTGCGAGACCTTTGCGCGATTTTCGACCGTGGCGGGTGAGCTGGGTTCGCCCGATACTGCACGCGACCCGCGCGGTTTCGCTGTGAAGTTCTACACCGAAGAGGGCAATTGGGACATGGTGGGCAACAACACGCCGGTGTTCTTTATCCGCGATCCCCTCAAGTTTTCGGATTTCATCCATTCGCAAAAGCGCGACCCGCAAACCGGGATGCGCGACAACACCATGCAATGGGACTACTGGAGCCTTTCGCCAGAATCCATGCATCAGATCACCACGCTGTTCTCGGATCGCGGCATCCCCGCCACGTTGCGGAATATGCATGGCTTTTCATCGCATACCTTCAGCTTGTGGAATCAAAAGGGCGAACGTTACTGGGTGAAATGGCACTTCAAGACCATGCAGGGCATCAAAACGCTGACCCAGGCGGAAGCCAACAAGATCGCCGGCGAAGACCTGGACTATCATCGCCGTGATTTGTTTGCAGCCATCGAACGAGGCGACTTCCCGAAGTGGCGGGTGATGGTGCAAATCATGCCGGAACGCGACGCGGAAACCTACCCGATCAATCCGTTTGATTTGACCAAGGTGTGGCCGCACAAGGACTATCCGCTGGTTGAAGTCGGTGTGCTGGAACTGAATCGCAACCCGCAGAATCATTTTGCCGAAGTCGAGCAAGCCGCTTTCGAACCCGGCAATATGCCGCCCGGCATGGGTGCCTCACCGGACAAGGTGCTGCAAGCGCGATTGTTGTCCTACCCTGACGCACATCGTTATCGCATCGGGGTGAATTACGCCGCGCTGGACGTGAACAAGCCGCGCTGCCCGGTGCATCACTATCACCGCGATGGGCAGACGCGATTCGATGGCAACTTCGGCAGCGCGGTCAACTACCAGCCCAACAGTTTCGACGGGCCAGTAGAGGATGCCAAATACAAAGAGCCTCCGCTGAAAATTTCCGGTGATGCGGATCGCTACGACCACCGTATCGGCAACGACGATTACACGCAGGCAGGGAATCTGTTCCGTCTGATGAGTGCCGATCAAAAACGTCAGTTGATCGACAATCTGGTGGGAGCGATGAGGAGCGTGCCCAAGTTCATTCAGGTGCGCCAATTGAAACACTTCTACAAGGCAGACCCTGATTACGGCAAAAGCGTGGCGGCGGGCTTGAGCGTTGATGCCAAGGAAATCGTTTAGCAGTTAAACCGGCTGCGCTGTCGAATGGATGGCGCAGCCGCCAGTTCAGGAGAAAATCATGAACACATTGATACATCTTTCACATCAAGGTACGTTACTGGTGCAAACATTTGTGGCAACATTAGCCATGCTGGGGCTGGGCTTGGAAGGGCTGCCAGCAGAACAGCAAATTCAGTTTATGCAGGAGGCCAAGACTCCGCCTGCTTGATTGGGGTCTGTTGGGCTGAACATCTGTGCATTCTTTAATTGAAGGAGAACAACATGAGCAAATCGAACATCAACATCGGGATTTCAGAGAAAGATCGCAAAAAGATTGCCGAAGGACTGGCGCGTATGCAGGCAGACACCTACACGCTGTATCTCAAGACCCACAACTTCCACTGGAACGTCATCGGCCCGATGTTTCAGACGCTGCACCTGATGTTCATGGCGCAATACAACGAAATTTGGCTGGCGGTGGACCTGGTTGCCGAGCGCATCCGTGCTCTGGGTTTTCCCGCACCGGGAACCTACAAGGAATTGTCCAGGCTGACCACAATTAAGGACAGCAACGGCGTGCCGAATGCAAAAGAAATGATCAGGCAGTTGGTCACCGGACAAGAGTCGGTGGTGCGCACCGCGCGGGAACTTTTGCCGATTGCAGAAAAAGCGGGCGACCAGCCAACAGTCGATCTGCTCTCCGCGCGTATGATGGTGCATGAGCAGAATGCGTGGATGTTGCGCAGTTTGCTGGAGGAATAAACCCGGAAGGTTCATTAGCCGCATTGAATTTGTCATTGAAACAGAAACCTTGCAGGAGCGGGCCATGCCCGCGAATAAGGGTTCGCGGGCATGGCCCGCTCCTACATACCCTCCGCGATTTCTTTCAGTGCGTCTAAAGCGCTACTGCGTGCGTGTCAGATAATCCAAGGCGATTCCCATAAATACCGCTGCGCCCAGCCAGTTATTGTGCAGAAATGCTTTAAAGCATGCCTCGCGCTGGCGGTGTTTGATCAAGCTGTAGTGGTACAGCGCAATACCCGCAGCAAGTATCAGCCCGGCGTAATAAAACCATCCTGAGCCGATCATTTGCCCAACCGTTGCAAGCAAGACTAGCGTAATGGCGTAGCAGCTCATCACCGCAGCCACATCGTATTTGCCGAACAACAATGCCGAAGAATGGATGCCGAGATGAATGTCGTCATCTCTGTCCACCATCGCGTATTCAGTGTCATAGGCTGTCGCCCAGAACACATTGGCGATGAGCAACAGCCACGCCACCAGCGGCACACCGCCTTGCTGTGCGGCGAATGCCATCGGGATGCCGAAGCCGAACGCGATGCCGAGATAGGCTTGCGGAATGGCAAGGAAACGTTTGGTAAACGGATAGCTGGCGGCGAGAAATACAGCAGGAATGGAAAGCAGCAGCGTCAGCGTGTTGAGCGGTAGTATCAACAGCAAGGCGATGAGCGCGAGGGTTGCCGCCAGCCACAGCGCCTCGCGCGGGGCGATGCGTCCGCTGGTGACGGGACGATCCCGGGTGCGTTTGACGTGGCGGTCAAAGTCGCGGTCGGCATAGTCGTTGATAGCGCATCCGGCGGAGCGCATCAGCAACGTGCCCAGCACGAAGATCAGCACGATGTGCCATGACGGATGCCCCGCGCCGGCGATCCATACGGCCCACAACGTCGGCCACAGCAGCAGCAGGATGCCGATGGGACGGTTCAATCGGGTGAGCTGCAGGTACAGCGATAGGCGTTCTGCGAGAGTCATCACTCAATGAAAATTAAAATCGTTTAACCGTGCATCAGGTTGAGCTGTTTGGCGATGATGTCGTGATCCAGCCAAAGTACCGGCGCAGCAGGATTGGAGGTCTCATGAAACATCAGTGGCCCGGTTCCTTCCAGCACCAGAGAACTCAACAGGCCGGTAACCAGTTCTTTACGGTCTCTATGCATCTGGGTGATTTCTTCCGATGTGCCTATCATTATTTCTGCCAGCGCCGCCGAGTTGTCCATTGGCCAGGCTGCGAAATTGCGGAACCCTTTCATCACGCTACTTGCGTTGTAGTCATCGATTTTTTGCAACAGGTTTTCGAGCGAGGTGCCTTCCTGCAATAACACGCGACAGGCTTGCCACTGTGCTTCTGCCCAAGCGCCGCCGTTTTCCTTCTTCAATGCCTTGAGCAGCGCGAACAGCGAGAGCTCGACGCCGACGAAGATGTCGGAAGAATTGGTACGTATCTCCGGACAGTTGTAAACCGTGGCCTTGATGCCCCGAGCCCAAGCTGCTTCAGCAACGCGTTCAAGGCGCATCTTGGCTGGGCCTTGAGAGTAGTTGGTGTAGGTTTGCCACTGGTATCGGCCATCAATCAGAATCTCGGTGCCGTGGTAACCGTAGGCAATGTAGCGCACCTGACCACCCGTCTTTTCCAGCCGTGCGCGGATCGCCGCGCTACCATCGATGAGATACTGAAACGTATTCGCGGTGACTTCGTCAAAATTCATCAGGATCAGTTTGCCGAGGTCGCTGTCGAGCAGGGCGCGCGAGGACATGAAGCGGTCACCACGACCCTTATAGATGCGGTTCGCGATGGCAAGAAACACCTTCACCTTGGGAATGCCACCTGCCATGGTATGGGCAAAAAAGACGTTGCTACCGTCTGCGATCATGCCATCAAGCTCGGCCATCACCTTAGCCACGGAATCCTTGAAACGTTTTACGCCTACCTCGCGGCATTTTTCGATGTGTTTCCAATCGAGTTTGTCGTCCTGCCAGCCCTTGAGTGTCATGTTGGCAAGCAGATCGGTTGGGGTGGGCTCGCCTGCAGGAGCATCCAGATCGAATCCGGCCATCAGCGGCACGTTGATGATGCGTCCGCCAAGATTGGACTCGGCCAAGACCAGTTCCTCATCGGTCAGCGGGCGCAAGGCGTTGTTTTCATCGCGGCGACCAACGGTAATGCCGACAATAGTCATTCCTGACTTGCGAGCCTCGTTAATCAAGCCGTTGACGTAACCGCGGCCAAACAGCTCGCCGAAGAGCACAAAGACATCACCTTTGCGAAAAATATTGGTCTGTGGAATATCTCGTAATGGAATGGGTGCGATCATGAAAATTGACTCCTGTCTGGCGAATTCCTCGAATTGTAATTTGAATTGATAGCCGCATCTTAAAAAACTTGGAATATGAAAGCGATCCATAAGGCAGACAAGTAAAGCAACTATATTATTGGATGTAGATGCGTCTAAAACATATCATCTTGGGTTTGCGTCGAACACGGCCTTTATC